>Ga0136613_10000225_pt1 | contig 24143 bp, 23 predicted proteins | sample AntDrymUQ2722106_2_FD_106649 | JGI IMG/M metagenome (GOLD analysis project Ga0136613, IMG submission 106649) | Polar desert sand microbial communities from Dry Valleys, Antarctica - metaG UQ272 (21.06) | ecosystem: Environmental > Terrestrial > Soil > Desert | place: Antarctica: Dry Valley... | reverse complement strand
GCCCTCGCGGGCCATGAGCTGCCCGTAGCCGGTGTTGCCGGCGGCCACGACCACGACCACCCCCGACTGCACCAGCCGGTCGACCTCCACGCAGATGGGGCTCTGGCCGCAGGCGAACCAGTGGGCGTCGAACTCGTAGCCGAGGCTGAGGTTTACCCCGTGGATGCGCAGCAGCTTGCCGTGCCCGTTGACCTTCTCGCGCACGTACTGCAACGCGGCCAGCACGTTGGTCGAGCGGCTCTCGCCGTTGTCGTCGAGCACCTTGAGGCTGACCAGCTTGGCGTGGGGCGCAACCCCCGCCAGGCGCGACAGATCCGGGATCTGGCGAGACTCGATCCGCTCGGTCTCGTCGACCTCGTCGAGCACCCGACGGCCGGCTCGCACTTTCAGGCTCTTCTTGGCGTCGAGGCCGCCGGCGATGATCCCGGCCACATGCGTGCCGTGCCCCAAGCCGTCGCGCAGCGGTTCGTCGCCGCCCGTGAAGTCCTTGTGCAGCCGTTTCACGTCGCCCTGCAACGTCTCGTTGGCGGCGAAGTGGGGGTGTTTCTCGTCGATCCCCGAGTCGATGACACCCCAGGTGATCTCGTGGCCGCTGGCCTCGTAGGCGCGGCGAGCGGCATCGGCCTTGACGGTGGTGACGGAGCGGTCCAGCAGGGGCTTGACCGGAAAGTCGGGCCAGATGCGGTAGATGGCGCGGCGGCTGGCGGCCGAGCGCTGATCTCGGCGCACGAGCTGGCGAACCGCGGTCATCGACAGGTCACAGCGGTAGTAGGTCCCCGCCACTGGTTCCGGCGGGTCGGGCTCCCAGGCGCGAACCTCGGCGACGTAGAGCTCTTTGAACCGCTCCTCGGCGCCGTCCAGCCCCTCCTCGTGCAGCAGGTTGAGCTCCACGACCATCGGGCCGGCGTCGTTCGGGTCGGCGGGAAGCCGCAGCTTCTGGCGCTGCGCAGGGTCGGTGAGCGCCTCGGAGATCACCCCGCTGCGTAGCAGGGGGCGGTCGGGCCGCGGCGCGCTGTTGGGGGGCGGCGCGTCACTCACGCTCAGTTACCCCCGGGTCTTGCCGCGGCGGGCCTGCCAGCGCTGCAGCAGCGTCGTTGGCCCGCGCGAGCCGGTTGCCCCTCGCGCGTCTGGCCCAGCGGAAGGCTGCTGGCCAGACGCGGCCTTGCCCCAACGGAAGAGCGAGCGGCCCGATTCGTCGTCGCGTTTCCTGGCGATCTTCGGCATCTGGTCACCTCGTCCCGCGCAATGCCAGCACCCCGCCGGTGCCGCCTTGTGCGCTGGGCACGTGCAGCCTACGGCGCGCGGGCACCTGTTGGAAAGAGGCTTGTCGGGGCACGCTGTCATGCGTCGCAGACCACAGGAGGGACGATGGCCGGCCAAGACGAGGGTGAGGGCGGCGCCGCAGGCGCCGCCGGCGGGCGGGGATCTGAGGGTGAGGGCGGCGCCGCAGGCGCCGCCGGCGGGCGGGGATCTGAGGGTGAGGGCGGCGCCGCAGGCGCCGCCGGCGGGCGGGGATCTGAATGGTACTGGTGTCTCGAACATGGCAAGGCTGAGCCGGCTGGCCAGTGCCGGGCCGAACAGCAGATGGGCCCGTATGGCTCCCCCGAAGAGGCGGCCCGCTGGCGAGAGCGGGTCGAAGGCCGCAATGAGGCCTGGGAGGCCGAGGACGAGCGCTGGGAGGGTCCACGCGGCGGAGCTTGACCGTCGCCGCGGTCTCGGTCGCGGCTGGTAGGTCACCGTGGCTGGCCGGCGGGAACGCCCGTATGGTGAAGACGTGACCCCCGCTCCTGCCTTGGCAACCCCCGTTGTGCAGGAGGACCGGGCGGTGTTCCGGCTGCACGATCCCGACGGTGCGTTCGCGTGGCTGCGGTTACGTCAGGACCTGCAGCGTCCTCGGGGAGGACCCGACCTGGTCAAGCCCGATGGTGCCACGGTGTGGGAGGTCGCCTTCCCTCGGCCGGCCGTGGACCGCATGGAGTACGCCTTCGAGGGCTGCCACCACAGTGGACGCGTAGAGACCTTCTGCGACCCGGGCAACCCCCTGCGCGCCCCAGGAGCCTTCGGCGACCGCTCGGTGGTGGAGTTCCCCGGCTACCAGGCTCCGGCGTGGTGCGACGACGAACCGCTCGGCGGGCAGCTGCTCGAGGTGGCGGTGCCTAGCTTCCGGTTGCGTGCCGACGTCTCCGTCAAGATCTGGACCAGCCGTGACGCCGACCCCGAGGCGCCGTTGCCGTTGCTCGTCGCCCACGACGGCTCCGAGTACGCACACCTGTCCCAGCTGCTGCGGCTGCTGGACCGGATGACCCAGGCCGGGCGGCTCCCGCCACTGCGGGCGGTCCTGCTCGATCCGCTGGACCGCAACGAGCACTACTCGGTCTGCCCCGCCTACGCCCGAGCCTTGGCCGCTGAGGTCCTGCCTGCCCTGGCATGGCTGGCGCCGAACGGACGACACTCCGTCGTGGGCATGGGTGCAAGCCTTGGGGCGCTGGCCATGCTGCACGTCCATCGCGGCCGTCCAAGCGCCTTCGCGGGGCTGTTCCTGCAGTCGGGCAGCTTCTTCCGTCAGCGCTACGACCGGCAGGAGTCGGGTTTCCCGCGCTTCCGGCGAATCACTCGCTTCGTGGGGGAAGTCCTCAACGCGTCGTCGGCGGCACGTCCGATCCCGGTGACGCTGACTTGCGGCGCGGTCGAGGAGAACTTGGCCAACAATCGCGCGGTCTCCCGGGCGCTGCGCCGGCAGGGCTACGAGGCGCGGCTGCTGGTCAACCGCGACGCACACAACTACGTCGCCTGGCGCGACACCTTCGATCCCAACCTGGTCGACCTACTGGCGCGAGTCTGGCGGTGAGGCGGGACCGGGTGTCCCTGTGGTCGCCATCCACCGGGGCACACGGCGAAGTCATCGCCTACGGTCACCACGGCCGTCCATTGATGGCCTTCGCCTCGCAGCAGGGCGACGTCGGTGACTGGGAACGCAACGGGATGGTCGGCGCGGTGCGCTGGTTGATCGACGAGGGTCGCGTCAAGGTCTACAGCGTAAGTTCCTACGATTCGCACAGCTGGTTCGCTCCCGGGGTGTCGCTGGAGGAGGCTGCCCGTCGGCACGGACACTATGAGGAGTGGCTGATCAACCAGGTGGTGGGGTTCATCCACGACGACTGCGCGGGCCCGCTCGACATCCTGGTGACCGGCTGCAGCTTCGGCGCCTACCACGCCGCCAACCTGACCCTACGGCGCGCGGACCTGTTTCCCATCGCGATCTGCATGAGCGGCGTCTACGACATCTCAACGCTGGCTGTAGGCGAACGTGGCGACGCCGTCTACTTCAACAACCCGGTCGACTACGTGGCCAACCTCGATGGCGACCACCTGCAGTGGCTACGGAATCACGCCCGGCTGCAGCTCGTGTGCGGCCAGGGAATGTGGGAGGACACCACGGGCGCACTCGTCAGCACCCAGCGCTTCGCCCAGCTGCTGGCGGCCAAGGGCCTGGCGCATGAGGCCGACCTGTGGGGGTACGACGTGGCGCACGACTGGCCTTCGTGGCGGGCGCAGTTGGCGCATCATCTGCCCCGCTTCGTGTAGCCGGCCGGTGCAGACTCGCAGACCGACGGCGAGACGAGGAGAACCGATGGCCGCCACGCATCTGCTCGGGTTGCTGCTGGGTACCGAGGAGGACTGGTCCGCCGCCTTCGAGCAGCTACTGTCGCGGGCAGCCCTCGACATCGATCACGGCGGGCAGCGTCATCGTTACGCCTCCGAGCGGATCACCATCGAGCCGTTCAACCTGCGCGCGCAACCGCGGTACGCCTTGGTCATCGACCGTCTCGCTCACTGGTATTACGTGCCACGCGAGTGGTTGAAGAAGATCGCCTTGATGGACGACGTGTATCTCCTCAACAACCCGTTCACTTTCCAGTCGATGGAGAAGCACGCGGCATATTGCGCCATGATCCGCCTGGGATTGAAGGTGCCCGAAACCTGGCTGATTCCCTACAAGCAACCGGTCGACAACGTGCGCTGGCCCTATACCGCGGCCCGCTACAACCGCTCCTTCGACCTCGAGGAGGTGGCCGAGGCCATCGGCTACCCGCTGTTCATGAAGCCATTCGACGGCGGGGCCTGGGTGGGAGTCAGCCGCATCGACAGCCCCGAGACGCTGCGACGCCGCTACGACGAGTCCGGCCAGCGGCTGATGCACCTGCAGAAGGCGGTGGACGGTTTCGACGTGTTCGCGCGCAGCCTGTCCATCGGCGCTGAGACAATGGTCATGCGCTTCGATCCCGATCGTCCGATGCACGACCGCTACCAGGTCGATCACAACTTTCTCAAACCGTCAACCGGTGCGGAGGTCGTGACCATCGGCAAAATGGTCAACAGCTTCTTTCGCTGGGAGTTCAACTCCTGCGAGACGTTGATCAAGGACGACGAGGTCTTCCCGATCGACTACGCCAACGCCTGCCCGGACGTGTCACTGACCAGCCTGCATTACTACTTTCCCTGGGCCATCACGGCGCTGCTGCGTTGGTCGGTCTTCGCCACGGCGACCGGGCGGCCGATGGGGGTCGACCTCACGCCCGCGCCGTGGTTCGCCATCGCCGACAGTGATGGCACCTACGCCGAAAAGTTGGCGGCCTACCGCCGGCTGGCGGACGACTACTTCTCGGCCGAGCAGTACGCCGACTTCTGCGACCGCCACCTCGGTCACGTCGACGAGTTGCTGGTGGGCTTCGTCCGCAGCGGTCAGTTCGACCGCCTGCTGGTCGACACCGTGCGCTCGACGTTCCCCCCGCACGAGCACGACCACTTCGTCGCCCACTACCGCGGCCTGCTCGCCGCCTGGGCCGACGACCAGTGTTAGGGGCGCGGCAGCGCGTCGAGGTCGCCGCGGGCGGCGGCCAACACGCCTTCGGCGACATGGTCCCAGCCGTAGCGTTCCTGGGCGACGGCGGCCAGGGCGGCCGACGCGCGGTCCCGCTGATCGTCGGGCAGCGTCAGCCACACGATGAGCCGCTCAGCGATGTCGCGGACCGCATCGGGACCGCGCGGGAAGGTGAGCAGCCGGCGCAGCGGCTCGTCGAGCGCCTTAGCGAGCGTGGCGGCCACCTCGGCCAGGCCCGAGTGGTCAGCGCACACGGGCAGCATGCCGCAGGCCGCGGCCTCGGCGGCGACCATCCCGTAGGCCTCCGGAAAGGTGCTGGGCACAACTTGGGCCGTGCAGGCGGGTAGCAGCAGCGGCAGCGCCTCGTGTTCGAGACGGCCGGTGAAGGCGATGGTGCCCGCAGCGGCTCGCCCGGCCCGCCGGTAGTCGCGCGCCGCCCCGTCGTCCAGCGAGGCCAGGAACGCGCTGAGGTAGGTCAGGCTCCCAGCGGGTCCACCTTCCAGCTCCCGCCCCCGCCGGGCGATCTCGCGCAGGGTATAGAGGTCGCCCCGGGCCAGCGCGTGAGTGATGTCGCCGAGCGCCCCGCGGTAGGTTCCGAAGCCAACCACGCACAGGCGTGCCGAGGGCACCTGCGCGGTGACCAGCGGCCAGGCGGCCAGCAGCAGGTCAACGCCTTTGGAGACGATCAGCTTGCCCAAGTAGGTCACGATCCGGTGCTCGCTGGGGTCCAGCGCCCGCAGGGTCTCGACGGCGCCGGCCTCGCCGCCCCAGGACGCGGTGGTGGCTTCCAGCTGCTCGGCGAGGACGTCGAGATTGGCCGAGGCCTCGCCGGCCGGCCGAGGCCGAAACGCGGCGACGTCCACGCCCGGCGGACCCAGCCGCGTGCGGTCGCGCACGTCGGGGGCGACCTCCTCCAGACGCTCCGCGACGTGGCGGGAACCGACCAGCACTCCCCGGGCGCGCGCCAGGCCCTCGTGCAGCGCGGGCAGGAACCGCTCCGGCTGTGGGCGCACCGTGTACTCCATCGCGCTGCCATGGATCTTCACCGCGTAGGGCACCGTGTCGTCCAGCGCTCGGGCGAGGATCAGCGGACCCATCACGGCATGGTTGGCCAGCGCCACGTCGGGCGAGGCGCGGGCGACGACATCGCCGACGGCGGCGACGTTGGCCCTGACGTAGGCCGCCAGCTCGTGGTCGGAGCAGTCGCGGAAGGCTTGGGCGGTGAAGCCCTCGTAGGTGTCGGCGACGTAGACCGGCAGCAGCCCGCCGATGTCGGGGCGATAGGCGGTGCAGCGAACGGGCTCACGCAGGGTCCGCACCACCAGTTCGCCGTCGGACCACGACCCGACGGCGTCCACGAAGTCCAGCTGCTCGGCGCCGGGGTCCTGGCACAGCAGGTGCACCTGGTGACCGCTGGCGACCAACGCCCTGACCAGATTGGCGTTGTAGATGTTGCTGCCGGTTCCGCGCAGCAGATACCCGTGGAAGATCAGCACCCGCACGGCGTCAGCTCTGCTCCTCGTCGACCAGGGCGTAGGCGACCGCCTGTTCCAGAGTCATGGTCCGGCCCACGGCCCAGGCGTCGGCGAGCACGTCGGCGTCGCCGGCCGCCCTAGTCGCGGCCACCTTGTGCACGTAGTCGTCCTGCTCAGGGTCGGGGCGGACCGCCCCGATCGCTTCGCGCAGCGCCTCGGAAGCCCCGAACAGTGTGCCGGCCTGCTCGGTACGGCCGCGCAGGCCGAGGTTGGTGGCCAGAAAGTCCAGGCAGTCGACGAGGTCCCAGGTGCTGCCCAGCCCGTGGAAACGCGTGATGGCCTCACGCATGAGCGCCGCGGCCCGCTGGTGGTCGCCGCTGTCCAGATACAAGTTGCCCTGATTCATCACCAGCCGCGCGATCCCCTCGTCGTCGCCGACCCGCCGGAAGATGACCAGGCTGCGAGCGAAATAGTCGGCGGGCGCGTCCAGCTCCCCGGCACCGTGGGCGAGCACGCCCAAGTTGTTCATCGTCTCCGCCGCCGCGCGCTCGTCGCTGCCACGCTCCTGGCGAACCGTCAGGCTCTCCTCCATGAGCCGGCGAGCGCCAGCCACATCGCCTTGGTCGTAGCGCAGCGCTCCCAGCAGCTTCAGCGCCGAGGCCAGGGCGTCACCGTCGCCGAGCTCGCGCTGGAGCTGCACCGCCTCGGTCTGCTGCGCCTCCGCCTGGGCATAGTCGCCGCGGGCACGCGCGAAGACGGTGGCACGGTCCAGCAGCGTGGCCCGCAGCGCCGTGCGCTGACCCACCGACAGCGACAGAGCCCGGTCCAGCCACTGGCGGCCCTCCGTGAAGTGGCCGTGGACGCGCCAGAAGCCGCCCAAGGCGGCCGACAGCCGCAGCACTGTGTCGACGTCGGTCTGCTCGTCCGCCCAGCGCAACGCTGCCCGGAAGTTGGCGTGCTCGGATTCCAGGCGCGTCAGCCACACCATCTGGTCGCGGTTGCGCAGGTGCGGCGCCGCCCGCTCGGCCAGCCGCAGGTAGTACGCCGCGTGGCGCGCAGCGACCGCTGGCGCTTCGTCGCTGCGTTGCAGCTGCTCCAAGGCGTATTCGCGGATGGTCTCCAGCATCGCGAAGCGTGGCTCGATCCCCTCACCGCCGAGGTTGCGCACGAAGCTCTGCCCGAGCAACGCGTCCATCCCGTCGAGCACGTCGAGGGCCAGGTCCTCGCCGGCCACCTCCTCGGCGGCGTCCAGCGCCCAGCCGCCGGTGAACACCGCCAAGCGGCGGAACAGGGTCTGCTCATCCTCGCTGAGCAGGTCGTGACCCCAATCGATCGCCCCCCGCATGGTGCGCTGGCGCTCGGGAAGGTCCGCGGCTCCACCCGTGAGCAGCCGCAGACGGCTGGACAGGCGTGATAGCAGCGCCGCTGGCGGCAGCAGTCGCACGCGCGCCGCCGCGAGCTCGATGGCCAGGGGTAGGCCTTCCAGGCGGCGACAAATCTCGGCGACCGCGGCGGCGTTCTCCTGCGTGATGACGAACGACGGATTGGAGGCGCGAGCGCGTTCGGCGAACAGCGCCACCGCAGCGCTGTGCTCGGGATCGTCTTCGGAGAGCGACGGCACGCCCAACGGCTGGACGCTGAACTCGTGCTCACCGCGGACCCGCAGCACCGCCCGACTGGTCACCAGCACCACCAGGCCCGGGGCGGCGGTCAGCAGGTTGGCGACCAGCGGACCCGCCGCCGCGACGCGCTCGAAGCTGTCGAGCACCAGCAGGGCGTGCTGCTCTCGCAAGTAGCCCTTGAGGCTTTCGAACGGCGAGGTACCGGCGCTCTCCCGCACACCGAGGGCATGGGCGATGGTGGGGGCGACCAGCGCGGGATCGCGCACCGCCGCCAGGCCGACCAACCACACGCCGTCGCGAAAGTCGGCGGCCAACTCGTCGACGACGCGCAAGGCCAGACGGGTCTTGCCGATCCCTCCGGGACCGGTGAGCGTCACCAGCCGCACCGCCTCACGCTTGAGCAGGTCGACGACGGCTACGGTCTCGCGTTCACGCCCGACCAGCGGGGTGGTGTAGTTGGGTAGCGAGCCGAAGGCGCGCAGTGGCGGGAAGTCGCGCGGCAGCCTGGAGTGCAGGAGCTGGAACAGCCGCTCGGGGCGTTGGATGTCCTTCAGCGGGTGAGCGCCCAGGTCCAGCAGCTCGGCGTCGGGTGGCAGGAGGTCGCGGCTCAGCTCAGCGGTGACGGTGGACAGCAGCGTCTGGCCCCCGTTGGCGGTGGCCATGATCCGAGCCACCTTGTTGAGGGTCGGTCCGAAGTAGTCGTCGTCGCGCAGCTCGGCGCCGCCGGTGTGCAGGGCCATCCGCACGCGCAGCGGCTCACTGGTCGGCCACGGCTCACCGGCCAGCCCCAGCTGCGCGTCCAGCGCCGCCGCCACGGCCTCGTCCACCGAGGTGAACGCGGCGCAGAAGGCATCGGCGACCGTCTTGAAGACCACCCCGTGGTGCTGCGCGATGCTGACGCGCACGATGTCGTCGTGGCGGCTGACCGCGACCGACATCGCCTCGGACTCCTCCTGCCACCGGCGTGTGCTGCCTTCAATGTCGGTGAAGAGGAACGTCACCGTGCCGCTGGGCATCTGCACGTCGTCGCTCCTCCTTTGCCGTTGCGTTCGGCGCCCCGCGGCCAGTCCGACCCCGTCCCGGTCACTTATTCTTAGCCGACCGCCTCGGCACAACGCAGGATCGCCGCCACCGAACGGTCGACGTCGGCAGGCGTCGTCGACCAGTTCGACACCGACACCCGCATCGCCGGACGGCCCTGCCACACGGTGCCGCTCAGCCAGCAGGTTCCGTCGGCCTGGACGGCGTGCACTACGGCGGGCGTGCGCCGGTCGGCGTCGCCGTCGCGGCCGGGAAAGCGCACCAGCACCTGGTTGAGCACCACGTCGTTGCAGACCTCGACGCCGTCCGCCGCTTCCAGGGCGGTGGCGAAGCGGCGGGCCAGCGCACAGCAGCGATCCACCAGGTCGGCGACGCCGCCGCGGCCGAGGGAGCGCAGCGCCGCGTAGACGGGGAATCCACGGGCGCGGCGGGAGAACTCCGGGTTGAAGTCCATGGCATCGCGTTCCTGGTGCTCGGCATGGATCAGGTAGCTGGCCTGCACGCCCATCGCCGCGCGGTGCGCGGCGGGGTCGGCGCAGAAGATCAGCCCGGAGTCATACGGCACGTTGAGCCACTTGTGGGCGTCGGTTGCCCACGAGTCGGCGCCCTGGGCGCCGGCCACCAACGGCGCCAGCGACGGGCTGGCGGCCGCCCACAGCCCGAAGGCACCGTCGACGTGGACCCACGCGCCTCGGCGGTGAGCGAGCTCGACGATGTCGGCGATGGGGTCCAGTGCGCCGGTGTTGACGTTGCCGAGCTGGGCGCAGACGATCGTCGGCGTCGAGTCGTCGGCGTCAAGGACGCGGGCCAGCTGGTCGGCAAGCATGCGGCCCTGGCCGTCGGCGGGCACCACGGCCACCTGCTTCGTGCCGAGGCCCAGCAGGCGCAAGGCCCGGTCGATGGTGGCGTGCCGCTCGCCGCCGACGACCACCCGCACGCCTGGTGAGCCCGCCAGCCCCTGTGTCTCGACGTCCCAGCCGACGCGTTGCAGCACGGCATGGCGCCCGGCGGCCAGACCGGTGGTGTTGGCCATCTGGCAGCCGGTCACGAACCCCGTCGAAACGCTCGCCGGCAGGCCGAGCAGATCGGTCAGCCAGCCGGCCGCGACCTCCTCGGCCACCATCGCTGCGGGCGCGGCGGCGTAGAGGCCGGCGTTCTGGTCCCAGGCGGTCGTCAGCCAGTCGGCGGCCACGGACGCCGGCACGGCGCCGCCGATGACGAAGCCGAAGAAGCGGCTGCTCGGTGTCGCCATCAAGCCCGGATCGGCTGCGGCTGCCAGGTCGTGGGTCACGGTGAGCGCATCGACCGGCTCGTCAAGCAGCGGCTGGTGCAGGGCCGCACGCAACTCCGCCAACGTCGCCGTCGGTCCCACCCTCCGGTCTGGTAGGCCCTCGAGATAGCCGGTCGCGAGCTGCTGCGTCGTTTCGAGCAAGGCCCGCCAGTCCGACTGCGCCACCGCTGCCTCCTTGGTTTCCGCCGTGCCCTATGCCCTACCGCTTCGCTGCTTGAGGGCGGCCATTCAACTCCTCGAGTGACGCAGTGACCATATGGGCGCGAGCTGCCGCCCAATGACATCCACCGTGCGGGTCGAGTCGGAGCCGGTCACCGACGCCGACAGCCGCCCCCCGACCACCTCGACGACTGGTTGCATTCCCGACTGCCGGGCCAGCATTCGTTTCTGCTGCGTGCTGGCGGCCACCTGGAGGGCTGCACGCTCATCCCGGCGGGAGTGGCCGTCAATGGTGCGGTCGGCCTTACGGGGCTGTGGCCTGCTCGGCGGCGCGATGGCGGGCAAGCAGTCCCCGCCCGAAGTCGTCGTCGGGTCGCCGCCACACGCTGTGCACGTGGTTGGCGTCGTTCTGGGTGTTGTCGTATTCGACGAACAGGTGTGGGCCCTCCAGCCGGTAGTAATGCGGTCGCCCCGGCGAAGCCGATCCCGCCCACGCGAAGTGCACCCCGGTCGGATCGCCCAGCGACGGGTCCGCAGCGGCCACCCGGCCGGCGTACACCGACAGCAGGCGCGTCAGCAGCGCCGCGGCCTCGCCCTCCAAGTCGCCGGCGTCGACACCCCTGGGCACAGCGGAGGGCGTCACCTCGACAGCATTGGTGGTCAGGATGTCACCTGGTGCATCTGCCGCCACCATCGCCGCCTCACGCTGTCCTGGGTTCAACGCGTTCAGCAGCGCGCGGGCGATGTCCTCCTCCGGTGCCAGCGGGCGAACGACGTCCACGCCGGCGTGCTGGACCCGCGCTGGGTTGGCGCCGAGGAACAAGGGAGTGGCGGTCAGCGCGCCATCGACGACCGTCGCGTTGACGGCGATGTGGTGACCCTCCAGACGCCAACTCCAAGGCGCCTCGCGCCCCGGTTCACCGAAGATGGTGATCGCTGCGTCCGTCGGCCGCCGGGCCCGACGGCCGCCTTCCCGTTCGTCGAGCACGTCTTCCAGGGCGAGGATGGTGGCGGCCTGCGCGTACACCGGAGGCGAAAGGGTGGCGGCCAGTAGCTGGTGGACGGCTTTGCGCTGATCGGCGTCCATGCGCACCAGGGTCAGGCCCGGGTGCTCGCGAGGCACGTAGTGCCAGTCCCGCCTGGCGGCGATGTCGCCGAAGTCGAAGACGGCGGCGCTGCGCTGCTCGTGGTTCAGCGAACCGAGCAGGTCCGACGCCGCCGTGGTCAGACGCCGCACCAGGGGAGCGGGGGCGGTTGCCATCCCGCTGGTGTACCCGCTTCCGGGCGCACGAGACGATTACCGTGCGAAGAATCGCTTTACTTTGCGTGATGTATCTCGTACGCTGATCGCCCGGCTTCGGCCTTCGTGGAGAAGCCGACAGCGGGGCCGCCCAGGGTCGATTGGGGGGACTCTGGGCGGCCACCGCTGGGCCTTCGCCACGGTTGTCGCCAGCGACTCACTCCAGGGCTGGTTCAGCCGCCACGATCCCGTGGTGATCCCCTGCGCCGTCGTCACTATCTCGTGCGCGGCGCAGCGCGATCTAGCAGCAGTCGTCGAGTTCTTCGGCCTGCCAGTGTTCGAGACCCTCGCGGCCGGCGACGTAGACGATGCCCAGTCCGGCGAGCGGGTCCGCCCACCACCACCCGAACAGCGCGTTGAGACTCAGCCCGGCAAGCAGGATCCCCGACAGCCACACGCACAGGGTCGTCTCCGCCGCGTCGGCCTGCAGTGCCCGGCTTCCCATGCGCTTGCCGACCTGGCGTTTGGCCTTCGCCAGCAGCGGCATCACGACCAATGAGACGACTGCCAGGACGATGCCGACGATGCTTTCGTCCGGTTGTTGCGCGGTCAGCAACTTGCGGACCGACTCGACGCTCACGCCGATGGCGAGCATGAGGAACGTCACGGCGATGATCCGCACCGCCCGCTGTTCTGCGGCTTGGGACACTCCGGCACCGTGGCGCTCCTTTGACAGCCGCCACAGGATCGTCGCTCCAGCGAAAACCTCGACGTAAGAGTCCACGCCGAAGCCGACCAAGGCGACGGATCCGGCGACCACACCGGCGGCGATCCCCACGATGCCCTCGACGCTGTTCCAAGCGATGGTCAGCCACGCCAGCGCGCGGCCTCTGGCGACCAAGGCGTTGGTGGACGCGGGGGCAGCGACCGTCACAGTCTTGAGGCTACCGACTCCGACGGCGTGCCCCTGATCGCCGCGTGCGGATCAGAGGTTCAGCCATGTTCGACTCAGCGTTTCCGATCCTCTCCACGCCGGATCTGCCCCGGGCTCTGGGCTTCTCCCGTGACCGTCAACACCTACCAGCCCGGCCAGGCAGCCGGCTTCGACTGGCCGGTTGACCGCTGGCCGGTGGCGCCCCGTGTCGACGCGGCTGGTCGATGCCCCACGAACAGCTCGCGAGGCGTTCGATCCTCGTCGGTCACCTCGGGAACCGCTGTCGGTTCGAAGCCGGCGCTGGCCAGCAGTCGCAGCCAGTCCTGGCGACCGAACAGTCCCAGGCGATGCGTCTCATGCACCACCTGAACCGAGCCGTCGACATCGCGCAGCAGGAACGCGTACTCGGTCAGGACCCAGGTGTCAGCCGGATCCGGATCCCACACCCACTCGAGGTACCGAACTCCTCGCCCGTCGGCACCGTCGCTCCCGCCATGATCGCTCGCCTCCTCGAAGCTCTCTTTCGTGTCATCGGGCACGAACACCGCGATGCCGCCGGGGCGGCAGTGGAAGAAAGCGGTCTCGATGGCTCGCCGCAGATCGGCCTCGGTCGCCATGTAGTCGACCGCATCGTGGACGAACACCGCGTCCAAGCGGCGGCCCAGCCGTACCGTGCGCATGTCGCCACGGTGGTGGTCGCACTCAGGGTTGAGCCGTCGGGACACATCGAGCATCGCTGGTGACAGATCAATCAGCGTCATGGCGAAGCTCGCCTTGAGGTGAACCGCGTTATGACCGCCCCCGCTGCCGAGTTCGAGCACCTCGCGTACGGGAATCGACGCAGACCGCAGCACCGTCGCGGCGAAGGCGGCCTCCTCTGCGTATTCCTCCGGTGGCGAGATCAGCGGCCACCAGACGGCGAGGTCGTCATAGAAGCGCAGCGTCGCTGGCGTGTCCGACATCGGTGCATCCTCTCCTGAATGCCTCGAGCACAGTTGATTACTCGCCATGACTGAACCGACGGCGGCGGCTGGGACGTACACCGCGTGAGGCGAGACTGAGCGGCACGTGGTGCGAACAGTGGATGAGAATGTGCAGCCGCCGTCGGTCCAGGTGGAGGCGGCGCTGTTGACCCGTGCCGCCGGTGGCGACGAGGCCGCGGTCGCCGCGCTGTACGACGCCTATGCCAGGCCATTGTGGGCCTTCGGTCTGCGGCGGCTTGGCGATCCCGAGCTCGCCGGCGAGCTGGTGCAGCGGGTGATGACTCGGCTGTGGCAGTCGGCAGGTCGCTACGACCCCTCGCGGGCCTCGGTGCGCAGCTACGTGTTCACGATCGCACGCACGGCCGTCGTGGACCTCCATCGCCAGCGTGCCCGTCAGCCGCAGCCCAGCGCCGACGCCGAGGACGTGGCCTCCGGAGTGGCTGCCATCGACGAGCTCGACGCACTGCTGCAGGCCGAGGTGGTGCGGGCAGCACTCGACCGCCTGTCATCCGACCACCGACAGATGCTCGACCTCGCCTACTTCCGCGGCCTCACGCAAGTCGAGATCGCCGGGTGCCTGGAACTGCCGCTGGGCACCGTCAAGTCGCGGACCTACTACGCGCTGAAGGCCCTGCGGCTCGCGTGCGACGAGCTGGGAGTGAATCAGTGATGACGTGCGAGCAGGTGCGCCACCACCTTGGCGGGTATGTCTTGGGCGGGCTGTCAGTGGCCGAGCAGGCCGACACCCGCGCGCACCTGCAACGTTGCCGCGACTGCCGCGACGACCTGGCCCAGCTCGAAGGGTTGCCGCGCCTGCTCGACCTTGTGGCCCAGGAGCCGGCCCAGCCGCCGTCGTCCCTGCGCGACCGAGTGGTGGCCGCCGCCCCCCGTCCCCGGTCGAAGCGCTGGCTGGCCGTCGCCGCGGCCGCCGCGCTGGTCATCGCGGTCGCCGCGGCGCTGAGCGGAGGGCCGGCGGAGGCGCCGCCAACCGGCAGCCTGGTGCTGGCGCTGCGGGCCAGTGAAGGGTTCACCGCGAACGGCACCGCCGCCTTCCAGACCACCGGCGACCGCTTGCGCGTCGACATCGTCCTGGAGGGGGTGGAAGCGCTGGAGCGGGGAGCGACCTATGAAGCATGGGTCGCCGAACCCGAGCGCGGCCTCGTCAGCCTGGGAAGGTTCCGCCCCGACATCAGCGGGCGGGCCGAGGTTGGCTTCACCGCCCAGGCCCCGTTGAGCCGCTACTCCTGGCTGTGGGTCACGGCTGAACCCGACGCCAGGGACCCGGCCCACGACGGTCCCACCGTGGTCCGCGAGCGGATCCCCGGCGACTGGTGAACGCGGCGTTGAACCCAGCGGAGCTGCCGCGCGTATCCCCGATGGGGTCAAACGCTGGCGGAAGGCAATCGAGATGACCGGGCGAACCCCACGAGCGGCGGTGCGGCGGTGGCTGGTGGGCCTGGTGGCGATCACAGCGGTCGCCTGCGCGGGGGGCGGGCCTACCGCCTCGGTTGGCGACGAGAGCGAAGCCGGCGCGGCCGCCACGGTGGCCGTGGCCGACAGCGACCTCGGGTCCATCCTGGTCGACGCCGAGGGTCAAACCCTGTATGTGTTCAGCAACGACACCGGCAGCGAGAGCACCTGCTATGACGACTGCGCCACCAACTGGCCGGCGTTGGCGGCCGACGGCGAACCCACCGCAGGGGACGGGGTCGACGCTGCGCTGCTGGCAACGACGGAACGGACCGACGACACCACCCAGGTCACCTACAGCGGCCACCCGCTGTATTACTTCGCGGGCGACGAGGCGCCCGGTGACACCAACGGCCAGAACGTCGGTGAAGTGTGGTTCGTGGTGTCGCCCGAGGGCGAGGCCCTCACCGCGGCGGCGAAGGCGGACGCGGACCGGGATTACTGAGCCCGACACCTTCTCGCCCATCTGCGCGGAGTAGCATTGCGCGATGCCAGGCCGGTGCTTCCCCGTCGTCTACGCGAATGTGGTTGAGTCGACGGCGGCGTTCTACGAGTCCCTGGGGTTCGAGCGGCACGTCCAGCTCCCGCCTGAAGGCGAAGCCGGTTATGTCGGCCTTCGACGCGATGACGGGGAGTTGGCGGTCGTCGCGAGTCAGTGGCCGCAGGATCAGTTCGGGATGCAATTCGGAACCGCTCCCCGCTTCGAGATGTTCGTGTACGTCGATGACGTGGACGGGACAGTCGAGAGACTCCGTCTAGCAGGGACGGACATCCTCCGGCAGGCAGAAGACATGCCCTGGGGCGAGCGTGTCGGCTACGTGTCGGATCCCGACGGGAATCCGGTGGCGGTGGCAGCTCCTTCGACGTGATCGGGGTGGCGGCACCGTGCTTGGCTGGCGCGTTGTCAATCTGAGCTACCCCCGAGCGACGTCTGGATGCGGGATGGCGCGCAAGTCGAGGGTGGCGATTCCGCGGAAGTCGTCGGGATTGCAGGTGTAGAGGGGCAGGTCGTTCGTGATCGCCGTAGCAGCAATCATCGCGTCGTAGGTCCGTGCGTGAGCTTTGCGTCCGGCACGGCGCAGTGAAGCGGCGACCCGACCGAAGGCTCGCGCTGCATCCGCATCAAACGGAAGCGCGTCAAAGTCGGTCTCAGCCTGTTGCAGGTGAGCCTGGCGGGCCGCACGCTCGTCTTCACTCGTGGCAACAAGGGGCCCAACAGACAGTTCGGCGAGCGTGACAGCGGTGATGAGGGGCTCGACCGGCAGGGCCGCATCGGTGAGTCGCCCGAGCAGGATGACGGTGCTCGTGTCGAGCACGCCCCTCGGGGAGCGTTGCCCCTCTGTCACAGCGTGCTGTCGAGGGCGGCATCAATGTCGGCGCGCAACCCATCCGGATCGACCTGTGGAAGCCGTGCCCGTCGCTGGATCAATACCGCCGCGGACACCGCCGGTCGCAGCGGCCGCAGTTCTGCCACGGGCGTTCCTGAGCGGGTGACGGTGATGCGTTCTCCTGCTGCCACCCGATCGACCACATCACCGCCGTGGTTACGGAGATCTCGAATCGACACGGTCGCCATGCCCGTGACTGTATCACCCGTGAGACGCGGGCTGCTGCGCGGACCGGATGACGCGGTACCAGCGGTAGCCGTAGCCCTCGAGCCGGAAGGTGACGTCGCCGCTGGCCTCGTGGCGGCGGTCCGACAGCAGATCGACCAGCGCGGTGCAGCCGTCGTCGAGTCGCAGTGTGGCGTCGCGCTCGTGTGGCGTGAAGTTGTGCAGGGCCAGCACGGTGCCGCCGTCGTAGTCGCTGCGGTGGGCGAGCACACCAGGCGCCCCGCTGTCGAGTAACCGCAGGTTGCCCCGTCCCAGCTCCGGCGTTTCCTTGCGGCGGCGGATCAGGCGCTCCATCCAGTTCAGCAGCGAGTTTGTGTCCGGCTGTTGCGCCGCAACGTTCACCGCCTCGGGGCCGTACTCACCGGTGGGCAGCGGCCGGCGCAGGCTCGCGGGATCGGCCGTGGAGAAGCCTCCGCCGGGCTCGGCAGTCCACTGCATCGGTGTGCGAACGCTCATGCGGCCGGGGATGTTCAGGTTCTCCGCCATGCCGATCTCCTCGCCATACAGCAGCACGGGCGTGCCGGGCAGTGAGAACGCGAGGCTGTAGGCGAGCTCGATTCGGCGGCGGTCCCCGGCGACCATCGGCGGGAGCCGCCGGCGGAGGCCGCGCCCGAACAGCTGCATGCCCGGATCGGGGCCGAAGGCCGCGAACACGTCGTCGCGTTCCTGGGGTTGCAGCTTGTCCAGGGTCAGTTCGTCGTGGTTGCGCACGAAGTTGGCCCACTGGCAGCCGGCGGGGACCTCGGGCAGTCGTTGCAGCATCTGCCGCAGCGGCGCGTCGTCGCAGCGCGCCAGCGACAGGTGCAGCGCCTGGTTGGTCAGGAAGCTGAACTGCATATCCAGCTCGTCGCCGTGCTCCCCGAAGAACCGGCGGACCTCCTGCGGCTCCAGGTTGACCTCGCCGAGCAGGATCGCGTCTCCTCGCCGGCGCGACAGGAAGGCGCGCAGCGCCACCAGGACGTCGTGGGCGTTGCCGCGGGGTTTGCCCTTCGGCAGCACTTCCAGCAGGTAGGGCACCGCGTCGACGCGGAAGCCGGAGACACCCAGCTGTAGCCAGAAGCCCATGATCTTGGCGATCTCCTCGCGGACCGCCGGGTTGCTGATGTTCAGGTCGGGCTGGTGGGCGTAGAAGCGGTGCAGGTAGTGCTGGCCGGCCACCCCGTCGTAGGCCCAGTTGCTGGTCTCGGTGTCGGGAAACACCAGGTCGGTCGGGCTCTCCGGCGCCTCGTCGCGCCAGACGTAGTAGTCACGGAACGGCGAGGCCGGATCGGATCGCGCCTGTTGGAACCAGGGATGCTGCGACGACGTGTGGTTCACGACCAGGTCGACGATGATGCGCAGCCCGCGGCCGGCGGCGGTGCGGACGAAGGCCACGAAGTCGCCCAGCGTGCCCAGCCGCGGGTCGACACCGTAGAAGTCGATCACGTCGTAGCCGTCGTCCTGCCCTGGGGTCGGGTAGAAGGGCATCAGCCACAGGCAGGTGACGCCGATCCCGGCGAGGTAGTCGATGCGGTCGGTCAGGCCGCCAAAGTCGCCGCAACCGTCTCCATCGCTGTCGGCGAACGTCTCGACGTCGAGGCAGTACAGCACCGCGTCCTTCCACCACAGGTCGTCGGCCGCCGCCATGCCCATCCCGAGGACTCTGCCCGCGCGCCGGATGGGCCACACCGCTGTCGTGGCGCGCCGTGCCGTTGCCGCCGCCGGTGATGGGTGCTGCAGCTACTCACCGGTGATACTCGACGAGCTGTGAGGTCCCGCCGGCATGGTCTGGGCTGGTCTTGGCTGCTCGGGGGAAGGAAACGTGGTGGCGGATAGGGACGGCCCGGACCACGGGATCTGGGCTCTGGCGGACCTGGTGACGCCGATGGCAATGCGAGTGGCGGCGACGTTGCGGGTGGCCGACCACATCACGCAGGGCCTTCGTACGGCTTCGGCGCTGGCTGAGGTGGCGCACGTCGACACCGACACGCTCGATCGCTTGCTGCGACATCTCGTCACCGCAGGAGTGCTCGACCTCGACGAGTCCGGCGGGTACACGCTGACCGATCGCGGCGAGTCCCTGAGCGACGACCATCCCTCCGGCATGCAGGCCCTGCTGGACATCGACGGCGCGATCGGTCGGGCCGATCTGTCCTTCGTTGGGTTGCTGCACTCGGTGCGCACCGGTGAAGCGGCGTTTCCCGTGCAGTTCGGTCGTCCCTTCTGGGACGACCTGGGATCCGACCCCAGGCGCACAGCGTCCTTCGACGCGCAGATGGGTACCGACGTCGCGGCCTGGGCGCCACCCGTGGTCGCGGCCTTCGACTGGGGGTCCCTGGGGCACGTGATCGATGTCGGAGGCGGCAACGCAACCTTGCTGATGGCGATCCTGCGTGCGTATCCCACGTTGCGGGGCACGGTCTTCGACCAGCCGGGCACCGCGGAAGCGGCTCGGGCGGCATTGGCTGCCGCGGGTCTGGCTGACCGAGGCGAGGTCATATCCGGGAGCTTCTTCGATCCGCTGCCCTCGGGCGCGGGAGGCTATGTGCTGTCCGCGATCCTGCACGACTGGGACGACGAGTCGGCCAAGACGATCCTGCGGGGCTGTGCCGAAGCCGCGGGACCAGGCGGCAGGGTGTTCGTCGTGGAGAAGACCGGGGCCGACGGTGCCTCGCCGTCCACCGAGATGGACCTGCGGATGCTGGTCTACTTCGGTGGCCGTGAACGCGGTGTGGCCGAGCTCACCTCACTAGCGGCGGACAGCGGTCTGGGCGTCGTGGCGGTGCATCCGGTAGGCGATCTGTCGGTCGTCGAGCTCAGGGAGGCGATCAGGGACTGAAGTGACCGGCGTCCGCGAGTTCTGTGGCGCGACGGACCAACTCAGCGAGCACGTCGAAGTCGAGGTCGTCGACCCGCTTCGCACGGATGCAGCTCCGCCCGACCGAGACCTTGCCCAGCCGGTCCTTGTTGGCCTCCGCCAGGTAACTGCCGCCCTCGGTTGCCGACAGGTAAAGGCTGACGCCCGTCTTGGTGCTGGCCACTCCGATGACGAACCAGGCACCCTCCCGGCCGCTGGCGTAGCGGTAGTGGTACGAGCCGTAGCCGAGCGTGGACCCCCACAGCGCCGGCGTGAGTTGCGGCGCGGTGCGGCGCACCACGTCGTGCACGCGCTGCACGAACTCCCGCCGCTCCTCCGGCAGATCCGCCAGGAACGCGGCAACCACCGGGTCGTCGCCTCGCCGCTGAGCCACCCGCTGCTTGCCCTGTGCCGACATCGCCATCGACTCCTGGCGGCGCAGGGTCGCGATCTGTTCCGCGCGGCGGAACCGCAGGGCCGACCAGTCCGCGTCGATCGAGACCTGCCGCACCGCCTCGAAGCCGAGGTCCCCGAGCGGCTGCCAGCCCTGCATCTGGCTGATATCCGAGCGATACCGCTTCGAGGACTTCTTCGGGTAGGCGAACCACAGCACCGCGTCGTCCGCCAGAGCCGGTACGACCAGCGGCGCCCGGTCCACGACATCACCAGTCATGCGGACGAACCCGAGCACGAACGGCTCGTCGGTCCCGAGCTTCCGGCGGACGACGGTGTCGGTAGCCCATGCCTCCAATACGGCCTCGACCTCTGGCGGGGCGTCGAGCACCGTGAGGGGAACACCTTGGCGGGCGTTGAGCTTTCGCAGCAGCGGGTGCACGACCGGAGAATATGGCACCGATGCGGCACACTTTGGACGTGAGCAGGCCAATGGCGCACCTGCCCCGGATGGGCGTGGTCCTTCGCGACGGGGAGAGGGTCAGTCCTCTCGAGCTGTTCTTCGATCTTGTCTTCGTTCTCGCCATCACGCAGTGCACGGCGTTGATGGCTCGCGACCCGACCGTTCTCGGGATCGCTCGAGGCTTGTCGTGCTCGGCCTTCTGTGGTGGGCGTGGGTGGGCTACGCGTGGTTGACCAGCGTGGTCGACCCAGACGAGGGAGTACGACTGGTCGTGTTCGCTGCGATGGCGGCGCTCGTCACGTCGTTGTGCGTCCCAGACGCCTTCGGTGACCTCGGCCTGACCCTGGCGATCGCTTACGGCGCTGTCCGGGCCGCCCACATCGCGCTTGTTCCTCCTTGCCAGCCGGGAGGATGCGGAGTTCCGCCACTCCGTCGTCGGCCTCGCTGTCAGCACGGCGATCGGTGTGACGATCCTGATGGCCGGCTCACTGCTGGAGGGGGACGCTCGGTTGGCGACGTGGGCGGCGGCGCTCGCGTTCGACATGGCCGGCCCGCTGTTCATCGATACCAGCGGCTGGCGGCTTGTCCCCGGCCACTTCGCGGAGCGACACGGGCTCATCATCATCGTGGCGCTCGGCGAGTCAAATCGTGGGCGATCGGGGTCGGTGCCGAGGCCGGTGTCAACGGTGGTGTCATCGCCGCCGCGACCCTCGGCATCGCCGTGGCGTGCGCCTTCTGGTGGACCTACTTCGACGTCGCAGCGCTCATGGCCGCGCGGCGGCTAGCCGAAGTGGAATCGGTCAAGGTGCGCAACGAAATCGCTCGCGATGGGTTCTCCTACCTACACCAGCCTATGGTGTCTGCCATCGTCCTGGTGACCCTCGGGATGAAGGTCACGCTCACCCACGTTGGCGACCCGCTGGACTGGGAGGCGGCCCCTAAAGCCCTCGCGTAGCGGCGGCAGCGGCGCGCTCGAACGCCGGCTGCATGTTCTCTGCTTCACGTCTGCTCAGCCCATGGCCTGTCGCAACGTCGCGCCATTGGTTCACGGCCTTCGCGACTTCCGTCAGCACCCCCACCGCCTCGTCGCGGTCGAGTCGAAAGTAGTCAGAGACCTCCAACAGCAAGTCGATGGATGCCTCGGTCTCGACTGCGTCGATGGCGGTGCTCAGGTACTTGGTGCCCGGCTCGGGATTCGGATTGATGTCGAACGCGGGTGCCAAGGTCCACACGTCGCCGCGCCCCTGCAGGAAGCCGTGATTGCGGAGGTGGTCATCCGTGTTCGAGATGAGGATCGAGAAGGCCATCCGTCGCCACAGCTCGGCCAGCTCGGCGCTTGCTGATGGCGACCTCTGCTCGATCACTTCGGCGATCTCCAGGTAGCTGCGCTGGTCGCCGTCGCGGGCCTCGAGCATCGTCATCGCGCTCGCGTAGCCGATGCGCTGCCCGTTCGCCGTCCTGTCGAATCTGTCCACGACGAGCACGTGGCGGCCAGCGACGCGCAGCAGTTGCGAGTCTGGCACGGTGATGCCGCCGGCCCGCGCCAGATCGAGTGCGATCTTCTCCCACGCCATGACGTTCCAAGTGTCGGCGCTGGCCGAGGGGAACTTCGCGATCGCGATGCGACCGTCAGGAGCACGCACATGGGTCTTTGGTCGTGCGCCACCCAGCGAGCTGCCAGCACGGACCAGCCGCGCGAGTTCGTCGAAGCCGGCGTCGTCTTCATCGGCACGCACGGTCAGGTTCAGCAGTTCGGGCAGGTCCGCCAGCTCTGGAACGCCAGTGTCGTCTGTGGCGAGAAACGGTCCTTGATCGTCGAGGCGGAACCGCAGAGCGCCTTGCCGCAGATCGTCTCGGACGCCCAACAGGTAGTCGATCTCGGCAATCGCCCGTGGCCGGACGCCGGCGTCCTTGGCACGCAGCCGCTCAGCGCGGCTGATGAGGGTGCGGCCCCAACGGTCGGGGGAGGAGTCGGCGAAAGCTCCGAAGAGCGCACGGCCTGATGCGGTGTGCTGCGTGCCCGTGGTGAGCGGCAGCGCCGGGTCCAACGTGTAGGCGTCTGGGCGCGCGAGGTAGCCCTCGTCGTAGGCAAAGCTGGCCGACTCGACGCTTCGTCGCTGTCGTGCGTACAAGCGGCCAGTCAGCGCATCGGCCCCGTCGATGCTGACGTAGACGTCGACGTGGCCGTTCACGGCTTCCGCCGTGCCTTGGACCCGCGCACCCGCTCAGGGAGCGTCTCGTTGGCACGCAACCGACCGATATCCGTGGCGTACGGGTCCAGTGCCTCCGCGAGCTCATCGAGCACACCCAGCGCTCGTGCGATGCGCAGGACGCTTTCCAGGCTGGTGTTTGCGCCCTTCTCTACTCGTAGCACCGTCTCGCGTGCAACGCCCGCCCGGTCTGCGACCTGCACCGCCGTGAGGTGGCGCAGTCGGCGCCACGTCCCCAAGTCCTCCCCGAGGCGCCGTATCGCCCGGGTAACCGCAATCGGCGTTCGCCCGACCATGCCGCACCCCCTAAAGTGACCTCAGAGGCACTCTAACACGGTTAAGGTGTTCGAACTACGACTTTATCGCGATTGCCTGACCGCCGCTGACCACAGGATGCTGGGGCCTCTGCGCAGCAGTGACAAGATGGGTCGGGAGAAAGAAGTGGTCTCGTGAGGCAGTCAGCGTCGCGTTCCGGTCTTGCGGCAGGTGGTGCTGGACACCACTGATGCTCGCGCGCTCGCGGAGTTCTACCGCGAGCTGCTGAACTACACGCTACCGCCCGGCGGCGAGCCCCCCGGCGCTGGGCGGCCGGACGCGAACGGGCAGGACTGGCTGGTGTTGTACGGCGCCGGTGGGACCGGCTCGGTGGCCTTCCAGCAGGTGGATCACCTGCCGGCCGCGACATGGCCAGACGGCGAGCATCCGCAGATGCTGCACCTGGACATGACCGTGCCTGATGCCGTCGACTTGGACGTCGCGCATCAGCGCGCCATCGGCCTCGGCGCCGAGCTGCTGCTTGACCGCTCCGATGACCCCGAAGAGCCGCTGCGGGTCTACGCCGACCCCGCTGGCCACCCCTTCTGCATCTTCGTCGCTCCCACCACCGCGGACTGAGGCGTCAGCAGGAGCAACGCAGCCACTGCCGTCGCGACCGATGAACTTTGCTTCCCGGCTTCGTCAGTAGTGGAGAACCTCATGCGTGAGGCCCCGAGGAGGCACGCCAATGTCGCTCGCATCTGTGGTTGTCAGCCTGCCGATCGCTGACCGCGGGACCTCGCTCACGTTCTACCGAGAAGGGCTCGGCCTCGATGCCATCGGCGAACCAGCCGAAGACGGTGTACCAGAGCCCTTACAGTTCGCGCTCAACGACGGCGTCCGGCTCATGCTGGTCCCCACGGGCGGCTTCGGCTGGATCATCGGGGACCACGATGTCGCCGGACGTGGACAGAGCGAGTGCGTCGTCAGCCTTGCTGCCGTGACGGAGGCGGGTGTGGATGCGTTGGTCAAGCGGGCGCAGCAGGCCGGCGCCGAGATCGTCACCGAGCCCGGGCAGCAGCCGTGGGGCTATGCGGGTGCATTCGCCGACCCCGACGGCCATGTCTGGATGGTTACTCGGCGTCCTTGACCGCTTGACTGCATGCGCATCGACAGACAGGGCGCGGCCTGTAGACGTGCGCCAAAGCGGCTCAGAAGTCGCCGAAGCGGATGACCTCGAACGCCGTCGCGAACCGCACGCCGAGCCGCGTGCCGG
>Ga0136613_10000224_pt1 | contig 24158 bp, 25 predicted proteins | sample AntDrymUQ2722106_2_FD_106649 | JGI IMG/M metagenome (GOLD analysis project Ga0136613, IMG submission 106649) | Polar desert sand microbial communities from Dry Valleys, Antarctica - metaG UQ272 (21.06) | ecosystem: Environmental > Terrestrial > Soil > Desert | place: Antarctica: Dry Valley... | reverse complement strand
CATCGCCGGCGCCTGCATCACGCGCGACGGCGAGATCGTGCACGATGCGGCGAGGAAGGCCGTCGAGGCTGCTGGCGGATCGGCGCCCGCAGCCGCGGCGCCGCCTGCCGAGCCCGACCCCGACGCCGAGCCGGACTCCGACCCCGAGTCGGACTCCGACCCCGAGTCGGATCCCAACGCCGACCCCGACCCCGAGCCGGCCGAGTAGCCCAGCGCGATGGACCTGCTGACCGAGCTCGCGATCCTTCTCCTGGCGGCCTTTGTCGGCTTCCAGGTCATCTCGAAGGTGCCCAACACGCTGCACACGCCGCTGATGTCGGGCACGAACGCGATCCACGGCATCGTCCTGCTCGGTGGCCTCGTGGCGATCGCACACGCCCAGGGCCCGCTGGAGAAGGTGATCCTCGTGATCGCGATCACGTTCGGCACGATCAACGTCGTAGGCGGCTTCCTCGTCACCGACCGCATGCTGAGCATGTTCAAGAAAAAGCCCGAGCCGCCCAAGGAAGAGGTCGAGGAGACCAAGCCGCCGGCCGATGCCGAGTCCCAGGCGGATGCCGAGTCCCAGGCGGATGCCGAGCCGCCGGCAGATCCCGAGCCCAGCGCTGAGTCCAAGCCCCCGCAGGAGCCGGCATGAGCGCGCCGCTCGCCACGTCCTTCATCCAGGACCCGGACTTCATCAACGCCTGCTACATCGTCGCGTTCTCGCTGTTCATCACCGGCCTGTCGATGCTGACCAGCCCGACGACGGCCGTCCGGGGCAACAAGCTCGCCGCCGTCGGCATGCTGATCGCGGTCGTCGCGACGCTGCTGAACTCCGAGCTGAACGGCTCGGAGTTCCTGCTGATCGCGATCGCGCTGGTCATCGGCACGGCCGTCGGGGTGCCGTCGGCGGTCAGGGTGAAGATGACCGCGATGCCGCAGATGGTCGCGCTGTTCAACGGCGTCGGCGGTGGCGCGGTCGCGCTGATCGCGTGGGCGGAGTTCCGCCAGGCCGGCGGCGAGCTCGGCGAGGACCTCGCCATCGGCATCCCGCTGTGCTTCGGCGCGATCGTCGGCTCGATCTCGTTCTGGGGCTCCAACATCGCCTTCGCCAAGCTTCAGGGGCTCCTCTCGGGCAGCCCGATCAAGGTCCCGGCGGGCCTGTTCGTCAACATCGCCCTGCTGGCGATCGCCGTCGGCGCCGGCGTCGCGATCCTCCTCGGCTCGACGAGCGAGGGCCTGTTCATCCTGCTGCTCGTCGCCGCCGCGGTGCTCGGCAACCTCGCCGTGCTGCCGATCGGCGGTGCCGACATGCCGGTCGTCATTTCGACCCTGAACGCCTTCACCGGCCTCAGCGCGGCCGCCGCCGGCATCGCGCTCGACAACACCGCGCTGATCGTCGCCGGCATGCTCGTCGGCGCCTCGGGCACGATCCTCACCGACCAGATGGCGAAGGCCATGAACCGCTCGATCGGCTCCGTGCTGCTGGGCGGCTTCGGCGGCGAGGCGCCCGCGGCGGGCGGGGGCGAGGGCGGCAGCGAAATCGGCGGCACGGTGCGCTCGACGAGCGCGGCCGATGTCGCGATCCTGCTCGCCTACGCGCGCCAGGTCATCGTGGTGCCCGGCTACGGCATGGCGGTCGCGCAGGCCCAGCACGCCGTGAAGGAGTTGGCCAAGGAGCTCGAGAAGCGCAACATCGAGGTCAAGTACGCGATCCATCCGGTCGCGGGACGGATGCCGGGCCACATGAACGTGCTGCTCGCCGAGGCCGACGTTCCCTACGACCAGCTCAAGGAGATGGACGACATCAACCCCGAGTTCGGCCGCACGGACGTCTCGATCGTGATCGGCGCCAACGACGTCACGAACCCCGACGCGCGCCTGAAGACCGACTCGCCGATCTACGGCATGCCGATCCTCAACGTCGACGAGTCAAAGCAGGTGATCGTCATCAAGCGCTCGATGGCCTCGGGCTTCGCCGGCATCGAGAACCCGCTCTTCTTCGACGAGAAGACGCAAATGCTCTTCGGCGACGCGAAGTCCAGCGTGGCCGAGATCACCTCCGAGCTCGGCGGGCTGTAGCACCGGCGCGATCGTGTCGAGTTGTTCATCTCACGGATGGTCAACTCGACAGGGGGTGCTCGGCATGCGTCGGTGAGCGGGGCTTGCTGAGCGTCCCGGCGCTTGACTCGGCGCACCTTTGCTTCCTGAGCCCGTGGCAGACTGGCTCGGATGATCGCCCACGCCGACGCCGTCGAGGCGCTCGCGACAGAGTCGTTCGACGTCGTCGTCATCGGCGGCGGGATCACCGGCGCCGGCGTCGCGCTCGACGCCTCCACCCGCGGCTTCAGCGTGGCGCTCGTCGAGAAGGCGGATTTCGCGTCGGGCACCTCCAGCCGTTCGTCCAAGCTCGTCCACGGCGGCCTGCGCTACCTGCAGAACTTCGACCTCGGCCTCGTGCGCGAGGCGCTGCTCGAGCGCCAGCTGATGGTCGCGCTGGCGCCGCACCTCGTCCATCCGCTGCCGCTCGTCGTGGCGGCCTTCGACGGGCAGCGCCCCGACTGGCTGACCGGCGTCGGGCTGAACCTCTATGACGTGATGGCCGTCGAGCGGCTGCGCGGGCCACGCGGGCGTGCGCGCCTGCGCGGGCGTGGATCAGCGGAGCGCGCCGTCGCCGCCGATCCGTCGGACTGGAGCCCGGAGCGCCACCGCATGATCTCCGGCGACGAGGTGCTCGAGCTCGTGCCGGCGCTCGCACGGCGCGCGCCGACGTCCGGCTACCTGTTCTACGACTGCCAGACCGACGACGTGCGGCTCGTGCTGACCGTGCTGGCGGAGGCCGAGCGCTTCGGCGCGATCTGCGCCAATGGACTGGAGGTCGTCGAGCTCGTCGAGGAGGGGGGCCGTGCGGCGGGCGTCAGGGTCCGGGGCGAGGAAGACGGCGACAAGTTCGTCGTGCGCGCCGCCAACGTCGTCAACGCGACCGGCGTGTGGGCCGACAGCCTGCGCCCCGAGGAGCTGCACGACGAGGCCGAGGTACCGCGCATCCGGCCCAGCCGTGGCACGCACGTCACGCTGCGCAGCGAGGATCTGCCCTTCAGCGGCGGCGGCGCGATCGTCCCCGCCGGCGGCGGGCGCACGATCTTCGCGCTGCCGTGGCTCGGGCGCACGTTGCTGGGCACGACGGACAACGACTACGACGGCGACCTCGATCACATCCCGCCGTCCGCAGAGGACATCGAGTACCTGCTGAGCGCGGCCAACGAGTACTTCGCCAGCTCGCTGCGCGCGAGCGACCTGACCGGCGCGTACGCCGGGGTGCGGCCGCTGATCTCGACCGGCGATCCGAAGAAATCGGTCGACATCTCGCGCAAGGCCGAGCTCTACGAGACGTCGAGCGGGATGGTCACGATCACCGGCGGCAAGCTGACGACGTGGCGGCGGATGGCCAAGCTCGCCGTCGACCGGCTCGTCGAGCGCGATGCGCGCGAGGCGAAATGCCGCACGCACGAGATCCCGCTCGGCGCTCCCGTCGCGGTCGCCGAGCTTCCCCGTACCCCGGGGGTGCCCCAGGCCGCGTACGCGGCGCTCGCCGGGCGCTACGGCCACGCCGCGCACGACGTCCTCGCGATCGCGCGCGAGCGCGAGGAGCTAGCGGCGCCGATCGTCGGCGACCTCCCCGACCTGCTGGCCGAGGTCGTCTACGCCGCGCGCCGCGAGCAGGCGCGCTCGCTCGGCGACGTCTTGCTGCGGCGTACGCGGCTGGGCCTGCTTGCGGGACGTGAGCTGGATGCCGGCGGGCCGGCCGTGGCGCGCGTCGCGGCGTCGCTCGCGGACGAGCTGGGCTGGGACGAGGCGGCGCTCGCCGCAGACGTCGAGCGCTGGCGCAGCGAGGCGACTGCCGAAGGCGTCGTCGGAACCGCGTAGGGGGCGGACGAGAGCGTGAGTCGCGCGATCAACCTCGCCACCGCCGGCCGCACGCTCGCGCTTGGCGAGCGGCCGTGGCTGATGGGCATCGTCAACGCCTCGCCGGACTCGTTCTCGGATGCCGGTTCCTACCCCGACCTCGAGTCGCGCGTCGCGCGCGCCCGTGAGCTGCTCGCCGCGGGGGCGGACCTGATCGACATCGGCGGCGAGTCGGGGATCACGCAGCGCCCCGCGGTCCCCGTCGAAGAGGAGATCGGCCGCGTGCAGCCGCTCGTGCAGCGCGTCGCCGGCGAGCTCGGCGCAGTGGTCTCGGTCGATACGTACAAGCCGGCGGTCGCCGAGGCCGCGATCGCGGCCGGCGCAGCGATCGTCAACGACGTCAGCGGCCTGCGCGACCCGGAGCTCGCCGACGTCTGCGCGGCGACCGGTGCGGCGCTCGTGCTGATGCACACGCGTGCGGCGCCGAAGCAGCGCCTGCAGGACCCCGCGCTCTACGACGACGACGTCGTCGCCGATGTCGCAGGCTTCCTCGCCGAGCGCATCGAGCTCGCGCGCGGGCGCGGCGTGCGAGAGGAGCAGATCGTGCTCGACCCGGGGCCGGACTTCGCCAAGACGCCGGCGCAGACCGTCACCATGCTGCGCGCGCTCGACGCGCTGCACGCGTTCGGCCGCCCGCTGCTGCTCGCCGTCTCGCGCAAGGACTTCATCGGCGCGCTCACGGGCCGCAGCCCGCGCGATCGCCACGCGGGCACGCTCGCCGCGATCGCCCACGGCGTCGACGCCGGCGCGCACATCCTGCGCGTGCACGACGTCGCGCAGGCGGCGGACTTCCTGGCTGTGCGGGCGGCGCTGCGCGGGGAGGCGCAGGTCGATGCGTCGCTCACGCTCGACGACGCGATCCGCCACGAGCGCTGAGTACGTTCGAACGCATGTACTAAGGTCTGTGAGCACAAGTCGCCGACCGCTGTCCAACGCGGTCGGGCGCCAACCGACGACTCACTGGAGAACCACATGTCTGTCATCTCGCGCTCCGCTCTGGAGTCAAGCTCACTCGCCGACCTGCACGAGATCGCGTCCGAGCTCGGGCTCGATGGCTTCCGCCGCCTGCGCAAGGCCGATCTCGCGCTCGCGATCGTCGAGCGCCAGGGCGGTGACGCCGGCGCACCCGACGCGGCCGGCGACGAACCCGATGCGGCGCCCGGCAACGGCGTGGCTGCGGCGATAGACAAGGCGGACGACGCGGTCGCCGAGGACGCCGCCGCCGAGAAGCCGGCGCGCCGCTCGCGCCGCGGCGGCCGTGGGCGCTCCCGCACCCGCGACCGCGATCCCGGCGACGATGCCGAGGTCGAGAGCAGCCCGGCCGGCACCGGCGAGCGCCCGGCGCGATCGCGCCGTAGCCGGGGCGAGGACGGCCCGGCCGACACCGATGAGCGCCCCTCGCGTTCAGGCCGGGGCCGGGGCGATGACAACGGCGCCCGCGGCGGTGGCGAGGAGCGCGTCGTCGCCGGCACCGTCGAGCTGCTGCCCAACGGGTCGGGCTTCCTGCGCGTCTCGCCGCCCGAGCCCTCCGACGACGACGTCTACATCTCCGCCGCCCAGGTGCGCCGCTGCGAGCTCGTCGCCGGCGACGAGGTCGGCGGCCCGGTGCGCGCGCCGCGCCGCTCCGAGCGCTACCCGTCGCTGATCCGCATCGACACGATCAACGGGCGCTCGGCCGACGAGGTCGCCGAGGGCACGAAGTACGACGACCTGCCCTGCACGTACGCGTCCGAGCGCATCTCGCTCGACGCCGGGGAGGACCCGACGCTGAAGGCGATCGAGTGGCTGACCCCGCTCGGGCGCGGCTCGCGGGCGGTCATCGTCGGCGCAGCGCGCGCCGGCAAGACCGAGGCCCTGCGCCGCATCGCCGTCAAGCTGAGCGGCCAGGAGGAGCTCGAATGCAGCGTCGTGCTCACGGGCGTGCGTCCCGAGGAGATCGGCGACTGGAACGCGGCGGGCCTGGAGCCGTTCGCGGTGCTCGGCCTCGGCAGCGCGTCCGACGCGCAGGGTCAGGCGATCGAGCGCGCGGTCGACACCGGCCGCAGGGTCGCGGCCCGCGGCGGCCACGCGGTCGTGCTGATCGACTCACTCGAGCAGGTCGCTGCGCCGGTCGCGCGGCGCGCGCTGGCCGCGGCACGCAAGATCGTCGACGGCGGCTCGCTGACGATCATCGCCACCGCGCGCGAGGCACTCGGCGGCGAGACGACCGTGATCGCGCTCGACTCCGAGCTGACCAGCACCGGACGCCTGCCGGCGCTCGACCTCGCCGCCAGCGCCACCGTCCGTCCCGAGCTGCTCGTGGGGGAGAAGGGGGCCGAGGCGATCGCCGCGGCGCGCGCGGCGACGATCGCGGGGTAGGGGCGGCGCGGGCCGAGTCGTCCGCGCGCTTAGCGCGGCACGTACGCGACGCGGTTCCAGGAGGGCTCGGGCGATAGCTCGATCGCCTCGCCGGCCCGGTCGGGCTGGATGTAGGCGAACGTCTGCGTATCCGAATCGAACGCGATGTCGAGCTCGCCCTCCTTGACGCGCTGGTCCAGCCAGGCCGAGCGGAACACGAGCCGTCGCAGCCAGTGCACGAGCGAGCGCTCCGACGGGCCGCACAGCTCCGGCCAGCAGTCGTTGACGTGCTCGCCGAGCGCCGACGCCGGATCCTGGATCTCGCCGTTGACGGCGAGATTGACGAGGTCCTCGAGCTCGGGCTCGCCCAGTCGGCCGTGCACGAAGCCGAGCTTCAGCGCCGCCTGCTCGCAGCGCTCGCCAAAATCGCGTTCGTTGAAGGTGAAGCGCAGCTCGCCGTACTCAAGGACGAAGTCCTCCCCCGAGTCGTAGTTGCCGCGTCGTTGAGTGTCGTCCATGGGGCGCGTCGGCATCCTAGGTGCGACTCCTGCCACTGTTGGCTGGTGCACGTGAAGTTTCATGGATCGGCGATCCTTCCGTGATGGACAAGCGCGATCGGACCGGCCGCGAGGCGCGCTACGACGGCTTTCGGCTGATCGCGGCGATGATCGCGGTCATGTGGATTGCCGAAGGCGTCGACGTCGTCGCCAACCACGAACTCGACCGCCTGGGCATCGAGCCGCGCGAGCGCGACGGCCTGATCGGCATCCTCGCCGCGCCGTTCCTGCATGCCGGGTTTGGGCACCTGATCGCGAACACGGTGCCGTTCGCCGTGATGGGAGTGGTGATCGCGCTCAACGGCGCCCGTCGCGTGCTGATCGTCACCGCGATCGTCGCTCTCGTGAGCGGTCTTGGCACGTGGCTGGTCGGGCCGCAGAACACGCTGCACATCGGCGCGAGCGGAATCGTCTTCGGCTACGCAACGTATCTGCTCGCACGCGGCTTCTTCAACCGCAACGTGCTCGAGCTCGCGATCGGGGCTGTGATCGCGGTCGTGTGGGGCGGGGTGCTGCTCGGCGGCGTGTTGCCCGAGCAGGGCGTCTCGTGGCAGAGCCACGTGTTCGGCGCGCTCGGTGGCCTGCTCGCCGCGCAGCACATCGCGCGTGCCAGAGGGGGGAGAACTTCGCCCGCTGGCACCTAGTGCGGGCATGACCAACGACGACGCCTCCACCATCCTGGTCGTCGAGGACGACGACGCCACGCGCACGTTCCTCGCCGACAACCTGTCCGCCGACGGCTATGACCTGCTGATCGCCGACTGTGCCGCCGACGCGCTGCGCCTGCTCGAGCGCAAGTTCCCCGACCTCGCGCTCGTCGACCTCAACCTGCCCGATGCCAGCGGCTTCGAGCTGCTGCGTCGCGTGCGCTCATCCGACGGCGTCGTCAGCCGCGTCGATCCCGATACGCCGCTGCTGGTCCTCAGCGGCCGCTCGTCGGAGCTCGACCGCGTCCGCGGCTTCGACCGCGGCGCCGATGACTACGTCTGCAAGCCGTTCTCCTACCCCGAGCTGCGCGGGCGGGTCGCCGCGCTGCTGCGCCGCAGCGACCGTCGCCCGGCGCGTGGCGCAATCCGCGCCGGCGAGCTTGAGATCGACCCGCCGTCGCGCGAGGTGCGCCTGCGCGGCGAGCGCGTCGTGCTCTCCCAGAAGGAGTTCTCGCTGCTGCGAACGCTCGCCAGCGAGCCGACGCGGGTGTTCACCAAGGAGGAGCTGCTGCGTTCGATCTGGGGCTTTCGCGCGCGCGGCTCGACGCGCACGCTGGATTCCCATGCGTGCCGCCTGCGCCACAAGCTCGGCGCTCACGGCGATCGCTACGTCGTGAACGTGTGGGGTGTCGGCTACCGCCTGATCGACGCGCCGTACTCGCCTTCGCGCGAGCTGCAGGCGCTGAGCGCCTGATCCCAGCGGGCCGGAGGGGGGCGAACTTCCGGCGCTCGCTCCCTAACACCTTTGGAGGCGCTCGCACCGCGAGCGCGTTGGCGAACGAGGAGACGTCGATGACGACCAGAACGGGGGCGGGTTGACGTGGAGCTATGGGGGTGGCTGCCGGCTGCGCTCGGGCTCGCGGTTGCGCTCGGCCTGGTGTGGGAGCTGCGTCGCCGCAGGGAACTGGTCGCCCGTGCCTGCCACGAGCTGCGCGGGCCGCTGACGGCGGCACGGCTCAGCCTCGCCTCGATGGAGCGCCGGGGCGAGGCTTCGCCGGAGCGGATCGCTGGGCTCGAGCTGGAGTTGCGCCGCGCGGGTCTGGCGCTCGACGACTTCGCCGCCGCGCGCAGCGGCAGGCGGACGCTAGATCGCGACGAGCCGGTCGAGGTCGCCGAGCTGCTCGAGGAGCAGTTCGCGAGCTGGCGGGTGGTGGCGGGCGTGTTCGACAGCCACCTGCTGCTCGGTCCACTCGCGCCGGGCACGGAAGTCCGCGGCGACCGGTTACGCCTCGCGCAGGCCGTCTCCAACCTCGTCGCCAACGCGCTCGAGCACGCGCCCGGACGGATCGAGCTGGCCGCGCGCGCCGCCGGTCAGCATCACGTGCGCATCGAGGTCATCGACGAGGGCCCCGGCCTGCCGGCCTCCGTGGCCGATCTCACGTGCCGCGCCCGCGGTGGTCGGGGGCGCCGTGGGCGCGGGCTGGCGATCACGTCCGCCATCGCCGAGCGCCACGGAGGGCGCCTGGTCGCGGCGCCGGTGCAGCGCGGGGCGCGGCTTGGCATCGAGCTACCGACGCTGCCGGCGGGTCCGAGGTGACGCGGCGGCGGCGGGCGCTGCTGCTCGGCGGCCTCGCGCTGCTGCTCGGCGGCTTGGCAGCGCACAACGTCTCCGGGCGCGAAGCCGCGCTCGAGCGCCGCGTCGGCGGTCTGGTCGACGTCGTGGTCGCACGCGAGCCGATCGACTCCGGGGCGCCCGTGCAGGCCGGCGCGCTGGCGGTCCGGCGGGTGCCGCAGCGCTTTGCGCCCGACGGCGCGATCCCGGCGCCGGACACTCTGGCTGGTCTGCGCGCGTCGGTCGACATCGCCGCCGGCAGCGACATCACAGACGCCATGGTCGGCGACGGGCGCTCGCCGTCGGCGGCGGGACCGCCGATCCGCGGTGGCGAGCGAGTCGCGCAACTCGTCGCGCTCGGCTCGCCCGATCTCGTGACGGCGGGCAGTCGCGTCGACATCCTCGTCACGCCCGAGCCCGAGGCCGACGAGGCCGGCTCATCGGTGCTTGCGCTGGAGGACGTGGAGGTGCTGGCGGCTGCGCCCGCAGAGGACGAGCAGAGTCCGGCGGGAGCCAAGGCCGGCAAGCCATCGCCCGGCGCTCGCGTGGCGGTCTCGTTGCGCGTCACGCTGCGCCAGGCGGTCTACCTCGCGGCGGCGCAGGACTTCGCTCGCGAGCTGCGGCTGCTGCCGCGCGCGGAGGGCGACCGGCGGCGCGGGCGGGCGGGCCTGTCGGCCGGCGCCGCACCGCCGTGAGATGGGACACACAAGCGGTTGCGCGCCGCGATGCGGGTGATCTACAGCCCCTCGGGACGCAGGCTGATGCGCGCGGTCATCGGACTGGTCTACCGCGCGGGCCTCTGGCCCGAAAAGCGCACCCTTGACCGTGTGCCCGTGGGGACCGCCTACGGCTAGCACGTTGAGGTCGAAGCGCCCGACGACATCGAAGTCGTCGGCGGGGCACTCACTGCGGAGGACCCCGGGCTTGAGGGCGAGAAACCGAAGCTCTCACGGGCGCACGGTGCCGAGCGTCAGCGCGTGCATTTCCGCGTCAGCAGGGCTCTACGCCCCTACCGCGGGCCGGTGTGGTTCCGGCTTCGAGCCGTGCGGGCCGGGTTTCTTACGGCTGGGCTCGTTGCGGCTGGGCTTGTGGTCGCGCTGCTTCACTTTGGCCACAACCAGCTGCCCAAGTTGACCGGAAGTAACCTCGAAGCCACGGCCGCGTTATTGCTCGCCCTGCCGACCATCCTCGCCGCCTACCTGCTGCGCTCGGGCGAGCATCAGCTTGCGTCGCGACTGCTGCTGGGGCCACGACTCCTGCTAGCAAGCCGCGTCTGCAACGGGCTGCTCGCCAGCTAATGCGGACGCTGACTTCGGGGGGCGAACTTCCAGCTGCGCACCCTAGTGGAGCCATGGACCACGGCGACCGCGACGACGCGCTCGACGACCTCGCCGGCGTCCTGCGTGACCGCCTGCTGTCCGAGGCCGGGGGAGCCGGCGGCGACGATGATCTGCACGAGCGCATCCGCGTGCTCGTCGATCGCGAGGCGGGGCTGCTCGACGACGGCGCCCGCGCCCGGCTCGCGACCCGTATCGCGGAGCGCTCGTTCGGCCTGGGGCCGCTCGAGGCGCTGCTGTGCGATCCGACGGTCGACGAGGTCATGGTCAACGGGCCCGGCCAGGTCTGGGTCGAGCGCGAGGGTCACATCGAGCCGACCGCCGCCCGGTTCGACGGCGAGGCCGACCTGCGCCATGCGATCGAGCGGATCCTGGCGCCGCTCGGTCGCCGGGTCGACGAGGCCGAGCCGCTGTGCGACGCGCGCCTGCCCGACGGCTCGCGCGTCAACGTCATCGTCGCCCCGCTGGCGCTGGACGGCTCGGTCCTGACGATCCGCCGCTTCCGCCCGCGCGGCTTCGGCCCCGACGACCTCGTCGGCAACGGCACCTGGGCGGCGCCGCTGCGCGACCTGCTCCAGAGCGCCGTACGAGCGCGCTGCAACGTGCTCATCAGCGGCGGCACCGGGTCGGGCAAGACGACGACCCTCAACGCGCTGACGGCGTTCATCCCCGACGGCGAGCGGATCGTGACCGTCGAGGACGCGGCCGAGCTGCGCCTGCGCCACGCGCACGTCGTGCGCCTGGAGGCGCGGCCCGCCTCGCTGGAGGGCCGCGGCGAGGTGACGGTACGCCGCCTCGTGCGAAACGCGCTGCGCATGCGGCCCGATCGGATCGTGGTCGGGGAGGTTCGCGGGGCCGAGGCGCTGGACATGCTCAGCGCGATGTCCAGCGGCCACGACGGGTCGCTTTCGACCGTGCACGCCGGCTCGCCCGAGGAGGCGTTGCGGCGCGTCGAGACGCTCGCGCTGATGGCCGGCCTGGGCCTGCCGCACGACGCGATCCGCGAGCAGGTCGCGACGGCGCTCGATCTCGTCGTGCATCAGGCCCGCCTGGCTGACGGCACGCGCCGCGTCGTCGCCGTCAGCGAGGTCGTCCGCGTCGCGGGCGGCGCGGGCACGCGCGAGCTGTACGCGCTGCGCGAAGGACGACCGGCCTGGCGGGCGCCGGTCGGCGACGCGCTCGCGGCGCGGCTCGCGCAGGCGGCGTGAGCGCGATGAGCATGGCGGTTCTGCTCGCCGGCCTCGCGGGCGTATGCGCCGTGCTCGCCGTGTGGGAGCTGATCGCAGCCGCCGAGCAGGTGCGGCTCGTGCGGGGGCTGGCGCGCTGGCTGGCGCCGGCGCTCGAGGTGCTGCGCTCGGGCCGTGAGCCGACGAGCCCCGAGCGGTTGCGGCTCGTTGCGCTCGGAGCGGTGTCGCTGCTGGCAGCGGGCTGGCTCGTGGCCGGGCCGTGGATCGGCCTCGCGCTCGGCGCTGCTGCTCCCTGGGCGGCGCGGATCGTCGTCCACGCGCGCGGCAGACGACGCCGGGACAGGCTCGCCGCCGAGGCACCGGCCGTCGCCCGCGCGCTCGCGGACGCGCTGGCCGGCGGGCACTCGGTGCGCGGCGCGGTCGCGGCTGCCGCGGCCGGCGGCGGCGTGCCCGGCGCGGCGGGGGAGGAGCTGCGCGCGGCCGCGGCCGCGCTCGAGCTCGGCGAGCGCACCGAGGACGTGCTGCGCGCGTTCGCCCGCCGGGCGGGCGCCGGGCCGTGCGACACGCTTGTCGCCGCGGTGCTCCTGCAACGCGACGCCGGCGGCGATCTTGCCGGTCTGCTGCGTGCGCTCGCCCGTGCCCTGGAGGAGCGCGCGCGGGTCGGCGCCGACGCGCGCTCGGCGACCGCCCAGGCGCGCTTCACGGCCTGGATCGTCACCGGGCTGCCGCTCGCGGGGGTCGTCCTCGGCGAGCTCGCCCAGCCGGGCTTCATCGTCGGGCTGGTGTCCTCGCCGCTGCCCGCGCTGCTGGCCGGCACCGCGATGGCGCTGCAGGTCGTCGCGCTCGTCTGTGTGCGCCGGATCGCGAGGGTCGGCCTACCGTGCTGAGCGGGGCCGCGCTGCTCGCCGCTGCCGGCGGGGCGTGCGCCGCGGCCGCGATAGCTCAGCTCGTCGAGATGCCGCGCGGAGCCCGACGCGCCCGGCGGCCGGGAACGAGACCGCGCACCTCCCGCCGCGGACCGCTGCAGGCGTTGACGGCGCTGCTCATCCGCCTCGGCCATCGCGCGGGAGCCCCGGCCGCCCCGGATGCGCTGCAGGCACGTCTGGCAGCCGCGGGCGCGCCGCTCGGTCTGACAGCGCCCGACGTCATGGCGCTCAAGGGCGCGGCCGCGCTGGCGGGCCTGCTCGCCGCCGTGCCGCTGGTCACCGCGCTGCCGGGTCGGCTGGGCTTCGCGATGCTGCTGTGCGCGCCGGCGGCAGGCTTCCTGGCCCCCGACGTCGCGCTCGCGCGGCGCGCACGCCGCCGCGCCGAGCGCATGAGCCACGAGCTCGCCGACGTGCTCGATCTCCTGCGGGTGGCGGTCCAGGCCGGGCTGCCGGTGGGTCGTGCGCTGGCCGAGGTCGGCCGGCGCTGCAGCGGGCCGCTGGCCGCCGAGCTGCGCGGTGCTGCCGCGCGCATCGAGCTCGGCGCGCGCCGCACCGATGCGCTCGACGAGCTCGTGGCGCGCTGTCCGATCGCCGCCGCCGGCACGCTCGCCGCCGCCGTCGCGCGTGCCGACCGCCACGGCGCCGCGCTCGCTCCCGCGCTGGAGGCGCTTGCCACCGAGGCCCGCGCCGAGCAGGCTCGCCGCCTGCGCGACCAGGCTGCCCGAGCGGCCCCGAAGATTCAACTCGTCGTGGCGCTGGTGCTCGTCCCGGCGGTGATGCTGCTCGTCGCGGCGGTGCTGCTACAGGCGCTGGTGCCTACGAGCTGACGGCGAACGTCGACGAGAGCAGCGCCGCCGTTCGTCTCAACCCACCGGTCCCCACGCGCTATGCACACCCACCGGCGGAATCCTGCCGACCGTGCAATTCGGCGCCCATCGAGGCCCGTCTGCAATCGCTCATGCGAAATCAGCCTGCGTCGGGCGGGCCCTCTCCCACACTGAAAGCCCTGCTAAAGCCGGGGTTTCCGTAGTCCATTCGTCCATTGTGGTGGCTTGGTGGGAGAAAGCGTGCAAAACGAGTTGCCTTGTGGGAGAAAGTGGGGTACGGTCGCCGCAGCGAGCCGGGTCGGAGGGGCTCCTCCCACCCCTCCAACCCGGCTCCGGAACTTCGACTCGACGCCACCCATGGCCTTCCGCGGAACCTATGACTACTCCCTCGACGCAAAGAACCGCCTCACGGTTCCGTCCCGCTTCCGCGCCGCGCTGTCTGAGGGAGTCGTGCTCGCCAAGGGGCTCGAGCGCTGTGTCGCGATCTGGAGGCCGAGCGCCTACGAGGAGTACACGCAGTCCGCGCTGGCCGGCTTTCACCCGGTCTCCCGGGAGGCGCAGACGCTGCAGCGCTTCTTCGCCGCAAACTCATTCGACACCGAACTGGACGCGGCTGGCCGGGTCATGGTGCCCCCTTTTCTCGTCGAGCACGCCGGCCTCTCCAAGGAGGTCGTCGTGACCGGCACCGGCAACGCGCTCGAGCTCTGGGATCGCGCCAGCTGGGCGGACTACAACGCCGCGCTTGCCTCCGAAGTCTCCGACATCACGGCACTCCTTGGCCACACTGATTGACATGACGATTGCGCACGTGCCGGTGCTGGCCGGCGAGGCGATCGAGCTGCTCGATCCTCGCCCCGGTCAGCTCGTCGTGGACTGCACCTTCGGCGCGGGCGGTCACGCGCGGTTGCTCGCAGAGCGCATCGGCGCGCGCGGCACGCTGATCGCGATCGACCGCGATCCGATCGCCGCCGAGCGCTTCGCCGAGCTCGCCCGGGAGCTACACAGCACGACGCGCTTCATCCGCGCGTCGTTCGTCGACGGCCTTGCGCAGCTGCGCGACGAGGGCGTTCGTGCGGATCTCGTGCTGATGGACCTCGGCATGTCCTCGATGCAGATCGACACCTGGCAGCGCGGCTTCTCCTACTCCTACGACGCGCCGCTGGACATGCGCATGGATCCCGGCCTGCAGCTGACCGCGCACGAGCTCGTCAACAAGGCTGAGCCGCGCCGCCTGGAGGCGATCTTCCGCGACCTCGGCGAGGAGCGCTACGCGCGCAAGATCGCGCGTGCGATCGTCCGGGCGCGCGGACGCGGCGAGATCTCCTCGACGATCGCGCTCGTCGACGTCGTCACGTCGGCCGTCCCCGCGCCGGCCCGCTTCGCCGCCGGCCATCCCGCCAAGCGCGTCTTCCAGGCGCTGCGGATCGCCGTCAACGACGAGCTCGGCCAGCTCGACGCCGCGCTTCCGCTGGCCTGGAGTCTGCTGCGCAACGACGGCCGGCTCGCCGCGATCTCCTTTCACTCGCTCGAAGACCGCCGCGTCAAGCGCTTCCTCGTCGCCCGCGCGCGCGGCTGCATCTGCCCGCCGGACCTGCCGGTCTGCGGCTGCGGCCGCGAGCCCGAGGCCGAACTGGTCAGCCGCCGTGCGATCGCGCCCACCCCGGGCGAGATCGCGGCGAACCCGCGCGCGCGCTCGGCGCGTCTGCGCGTCGCGTCCAAGCTACGAGAGGACATGCGATGAGCCGCTCCTCCGCAGCCGTCGCAGAGCACGAACGCAAGCTGCGCCGCTCGCCCGGCCCGGCCGCTGCGCGCCGCGTCTCGGGCCCCGCCCGCGACGCGCGCACGCTCGATCCGCGGCCTCGCCTGCTGCCCTCGCCGCGCCCGCTGCGGGCCGTCGCCGGCGGCGGCGCGGCGATCGCCTCGCGCGCGGCGGGCCTGGCGCTCGGCGTCTCGGGCAGCCGCGCGATGGACCGCCTCGTGCGCAGCCGGGTTTGGATCGTCATCCTCGGCTTCGGCCTGATCGGCATCGTCGCGATGCAGGTCTCGCTGCTCAAGCTCAACACGGGCATCAGCCGCGCCGTCGACGCGATGGCGACGCTCGAGCGCAGCAACTCGGCGCTGCGCCTCGACATCTCGCAGCTGAGCGCGACCGGCCGGATTCAGCGCCTGGCGACCGAGAAGGGCTTCGTCATGCCGGCGCCGGTCGACGTGCACTACCTGCGCGCCGGCGACCTCGAGCGCGACGGCCGGCGCGCCGCCGGCAACATGCGTGCGCCGGAAGCGGGCACCGGCGCGCAGACTCCGAACGCGGCGCTGCCCGCTGCGCCGCAGGCCGACAGCGCCGTCGTCGCGTCCGGTCTCGGGGGGATGCCGAAGACGACGACGACTGCGCCACAGAACGCGCCCACCGGGACGGGCGGCGCCGCCCCGGCCGCGCCGACCGGCAACGCGCAGTCACCGGCGGCTGCGGGCGGCACGACCGCCGGCTCGGGGACGCCCCCGTCCTCGGCTGGCGGGATCGCGCCGCCCTCCTCGTCCGCGACCACGACGGGTCCCTAGCGAGTGGGTCTGACCGAGCGGCGCATCGGCCTGCTCTTCGCGCTCTTCCTCGCGCTCCTGTTGATTGCGGCCGCACGCGCGATGTGGCTCGGCGGCGTCCAGGCCAACTCGCTCCAGCGTGCCGCGGCCACGCAGCAGGTCGACGAGCTGCAGGTGCCGGCGAGGCGCGGCACGATCAGCGACCGCCGCGGAGTCGAGCTGGCAGTCTCCGAGCCGGCCGCGGACGTCGCGGTCTCGCCGTACCTCGTCAAGGCGCCGCTGAAGGTCGCCAAGCAGCTCAAACCGTTGGTCGATCTCACCGAGGCCGAGCTGCTGCGCAAGCTCAACCGTCGCGACACCGGGTTCGTCTACCTCGCGCGCAAGGTCGGGGGCACCAAGGCGGCGTCGATCCGCAAGCTCGAGATCGAGGGCGTGCAGCTGATCCCGACGTCGCGGCGCGCGTACCCGCGGCGCTGGCTGGCCTCGCAGGTGCTCGGCGCGGTTGGTACCGACGGCGACGGCCTGTCGGGCCTGGAGTACGCGCGCGAGCGCGTGCTCGGCGGCGAGGACGGCAAGCGCAGGATCGTCAAGGACGCGCTCGGCGAGCCGATCACCGTGCAGGAGACCAAGCGCGCCGTCTCCGGCCAGGACGTGCAGCTCACGCTCGACTCCCAGCTGCAGGACAAGGTCGAAGACGTGCTCGCCGAGGTCGGCGCGGTGTGGCGACCGAAGGGTGCGACCGCCCTCGTCATGGACCCGCACAGCGGCGCGATCCGCGCGATGGCCAACTGGCCGCGCGTCGACGCAAACGACCTCGGCGGGGCGCCGCCGTACGCGTCGCAGAACCGCGCCGTCGGCTTCAACCACGAGCCCGGCTCGACGTTCAAGGCCTTCACGGTCGCAAGCGCGCTGCAGGAGGGCGTCGTCAAGCCCGACGACTACTTCCACCTGCCGCCGACGATCACCGTCGCCGACCGTGAGATCGGTGAGGCGCATGACCGTGGCCCCCTCGACCTCACGACGACGCAGATCCTGTCGCAGTCCAGCAACGTGGGCACCGTGCGCGTCGGCCAGCGGCTCGGAGCGCGGCGCTTCGACCGCTGGGTGCGGCGCTTCGGCTTCGGGCGCCCGACCGGCGTCGAGCTGCCCGGCGAGGAGACCGGCCAGGTACTCGCCCTGGACCGCTACTCGGGCTCGTCGATGGGCAACCTGCCGATCGGTCAGGGCGAGTCGGTGACGCCGATGCAGCTCGCAACCGCCTACTCGGCGATCGCCAACGGCGGCGTCCTGCAGCGGCCGCGGATCGTCTCGCGAAGCGGTGGCAAGCGGCTGGCCCAGCCGCGCGGCCGGCGCGTGATCTCCGAGCGCACCGCCGGCCAGATCCGAACGATGCTCGAAGGCGTGCTCGAGGCCGGCGGAACCGCCAGCCAGGCCGCGATCGAGGGCTACTCGCTGGCCGGCAAGACCGGCACCGCCAACAAGATCGAGACGACGGGCCCGAACAAGGGTGACTACTCCAAGACGCGCTACATCGCCTCGTTCGCCGGCTTCGCGCCCGCGCGGCGGCCGAAGCTGCTCGTCACCGTGATGGTCGACGAGCCCCGCGGCGAGATCTACGGCTCGGAGGTCGCGGCGCCCGCGTTCCAGGAGATCATGCGCTTCGCGCTGCCGTATCTGGGCATCGCGCCTGGTTGAGCGGTGGTGGGGCCCCATCGGTCCTCGCTTGCGGGCGAACGGCATCACCGAGGGGAACGAGCGGAACGGGATCCCGGCCGCGTGGGCGATTCTGCGGCCTCGTGGGGTGTGGCGATCTGGTGTGCCTCAGGCTCACTCATTCGCCACACCCCCCGAGGTGCGGTGGGGGTGTGGCCCGAACCGTTTGTCTTGCACCAGCACGCGTCCGAAGGGTCCGAAGCCGTCACTACCATGTCGCCGAGATGACGCTGCGCGAGGTGCTCGGCGACGCGGCCTCCGACAGCCCGGCCGTCGAGGTCACCGCGCTCGCCTACGACAACCGCCGGGTGCAGCCCGGCACCGTCTTCTTCTGCGTCCGCGGCTTCATGCGCGACGGCCATGACTTCGCCGACGACGCGGTCCGGCGCGGGGCGGTGGCGCTCGTCGTCGATCACCCGCTCGACATCGACAACCCGCAGGTCGTCGTCGACGACGTGCGCGCCGCGATGGCGCCCGCTGCCGCGCGGCTGCACGGTGACCCGACGGCGACGCTGCGCACGGTCGGCATCACCGGCACGAACGGCAAGACGACGAGCGCCTACCTCGTGCGGGCGCTGCTGGAGGCCGCCGGGCGGCGGACGGGCCTGCTCGGGACGGTCACCTCGATCGTCGGCGGTGCCGAGCACGAGGTCGCGCGCACGACGCCCGAGGCGATCGACCTGCAGGCGACGTTCGCGCAGATGCTCGCCGCCGGCGACAGCGAATGCGTGATGGAGGTCTCCAGTCACGCGCTGGCGCTCGGCCGCGTCGACGCGATCCACTGGGCGGCGGCGATCTTCACGAACCTCACGCAGGACCACCTCGACTTCCATCCGACGATGGAGGAGTACTTCGTCGCAAAGCGCAGGCTGTTCACGCCCTCCGCAGGCACGCGCGACGCCGGGCCGCAGGTCGCGGTGATCAACATCGACGACCCCTACGGCGCTCGGCTCGCGGCCGAGCTCGACGGCCGCGTGATCACGGTCGGCATCGACAACGCCGACGCCGACCTGCGCGCGACCGACGTTTGCAGCGATTTCTCCGGCTCGACGTTCCGTGCCGGCGGCCTCGAGCTGCGCACCCCGCTGCCCGGGAGCTTCAACGTCATGAACGTGCTCGGCGCCGTCGCCGCGGTGCGCTCGCTCGGTGTCGACGACGAGACGATCGTCGCGGCACTGCCCGACGCCGGGCGCGTGCCCGGACGCTTCGAGCCGGTCGACGCCGGCCAGGACTTCGCCGTGCTCGTCGACTACGCGCACACGCCCGATTCGCTGCGCAACGTGCTCGCTGCGGCGCGGCCGCTGACGCGCGGGCGGCTGCTGTGCGTCTTCGGCTGCGGCGGCGATCGCGACCGCGGCAAACGTCCGCAGATGGGGGAGATCTCCGCGCGGCTGGCGGATCTGACGCTCGTGACCTCAGACAACCCGCGCTCGGAGGATCCTGCAGCGATCGTGCAGGAGATCCTCGCCGGCATCGAGGACCGCTCCGCCACCGAGGCGATCGTCGATCGCCACGCCGCGATCGAACGCGCGGTGGTGCTCGCGCGGGCCGGCGATGTGGTCGTGATCGCCGGCAAGGGCCATGAGCAGGGGCAGGAGTTCGAGCACGGGCGAAAGCTGCCCTTCGACGACGTCGCGGTCGCCCGCGAGGCGCTGCGTGCGCGACTGGTCGCCTGAGCAGCTTGCCGGCGCCGCGGGCGCCCGTCTGGTCGCGCCGGCTGGGGCAGCGCCGGACGGCGTCGGGTCCGGCGGCGCCGCGCCGCGCGAGCAGGCGCCGGGCCCGGCACGGGTCACCATCGACTCGCGCGACGTCGGCCCCGGGGACCTCTTCGTCGGCCTGCCGGGAACGCGCACGGACGGTGGGCGCTATGCGCCCCAGGCGCTCGCGCAGGGCGCCTGGGGCGTGCTCGTCGCAGACGAGCACGCGCACGAGCTCACCGCGCGGGGCGCGCCGCCAGGCGTGCTGATCGCCAGCGACGAGCCGCTGGGCGCGCTGCAGCGCCTGGCGCGCTCGTGGCGGCGCGAGCTCGGCGCGCAGGTCGTCGGCATCACCGGATCGACGGGCAAGACGTCGACGAAGGACCTGCTCGCGGCGATGCTCGCGCAGGAGCGCAGCGTCGTTGCCAGCGCGCAGAACCACAACACCGAGATCGGCCTGCCGCTGACGATCCTCGGCGCACCCGCGGGGACCCAGGTGCTCGTGCTCGAGATGGCGATGCGAGGCGCGGGCCAGATCGCCGAGCTCGCCGCGATCGCCGAGCCCGACGTCGGCGTGATCATCAACGTGGGCCCGGTGCACCTCGAGCTGCTCGGATCGCTGCGGGCGGTCGCGGCCGCCAAGGCCGAGCTGATCGCCGGCCTGCGACCCGGAGCGACGGCGGTGCTGCCCGTCAACGAGCCGCTGCTGGACGCCCACCTGCGCGAGGATCTTGAGATCGTGACGTTCGGCCCGGGCGGCGATGTGTCGCAGCTCGACGATCTGCAGCCGCCGTTCAGCTCCGCCCACATGCGCCTCAACGCGCTCGCCGCGCTGGCCGCGGCGCGGGCGCTCGGGGCACAGCCGAGCGGGCGGCTCGAGGTGACGCTCAGCGCCCTGCGCGGGCAGCGGATCGAGCTGCCCGGTCAGGTTCTCGTCATCAACGACTGCTACAACGCCAACCCGATGTCGATGCGTGCCGCCCTCGACGACCTCGCCCTATCCGCCTCGGGACGCAGGGTCGCCGTGCTCGGGGACATGCTCGAGCTGGGGCCAGAGGAGGGGCGCTACCACGAGCAGATCGGCGACCACGCGCGCGAGGCAGGCGTCGACGTGCTCGTCGCTGTCGGGCCGCTCGCCGCGCGCATGGGCGAGCGCTTCGAGGGCGAGCTGCACCGCGTCGAGGATGCCGCGGAGGCCGCCGAGCTGACGGGCGAGCTGCTGCGCCCCGGCGATACGGTCGTCATCAAAGCCTCGCGTGGCGTCGGCCTGGAGGTCGTCGCCGAGCATTTGCTGGCGGCGGCGGCGGAGTAGCCGTGGGCGAGGTTCTCATCGCCGGCACGGTCGCGCTGCTGATCTGCATCTTCCTGTCGCCGAAGTTCATCCAGTTCCTGCGCGAGCGCGAGTTCGGGCAGTTCATCCGCGCCGAGGGGCCCGAGGGTCACCACGCCAAGGCGGGCACGCCGACGATGGGCGGGATCATCATCTTCACGGCGATTTCGATCCCGTTCCTGATCATGTCCGACTACGACTGGCGTGCGGTCGGCGTCTACGGAGCGGCGATGGGCTGCGCGCTGCTGGGCTTCGCCGACGACTACATCAAGATCGTGCGGCGCCGCTCGCTCGGGCTGAGCGCGCGCGCGAAGCTCGGCATCACGATCCTCATCTCGGTCGGCCTGTGGTGGATCGCGACCGAGAAGGCGGGCTTGCCGCAGACGCTACGGCTGCGGGTGATCGACTACCAGATCGATCTCGGCTTCCTCGCCGGGATCCCGTTCCTGATCCTCATCTACCTCGTCGTCGCGGCCACGACGAGCGCCGTCAATCTCACCGATGGGCTCGACGGGCTGGCCGCGGGCTGCGCCGCGATCGTGCTGCTGGCCTACATCGGGATCACCTTCATCACGGCCGGCCAGAAGGACCTCGCGCTGCTGTCGTCGTGCCTGGTCGGCGCGTGCGTCGGCTTTCTGTGGTTCAACGCCTTTCCGGCGACGATCTTCATGGGTGACACCGGCTCGCTCGGGATCGGCGGCGCGATCGCCGGGCTGGCGATCATGACGAAGACCGAGATCCTGCTGATCCTGATCGGCGGGATCTTCGTCGTCGAAGCGCTGAGCGTGCTGATCCAGGTCTTCTCGTTTCAGACCTTCCGCAAGCGCGTCTTCCTGATGGCGCCGATCCACCACCATTTCGAGCTGATGGCGTGGTCGGAGACGAAGATCATCCTGCGCTTCTGGATCGTCGCCGCGATCTGCAGCGCGATCGGCTTCACGCTGTACCAGCAGTCGGTCGCGTAGCGGTGGGCCGGGTGGCGATGCGCGAGCGCCCGCCGCTGCCGCCGGGCCCGTGGCTCGTCGTCGGGCTGGCGCGCTCCGGGATCGCCGCGGCGCGCGCCCTGCGGGCGCGTGGCGAGCGGGTCGTCGCGGTCGACGCGGGACGGCCGGACGTTCCCGGCGACCTCGAGGCGCATGTCGAGACCGACGGGCTCGCGCAGCTCGCCGGCGCGCGCGCGGTCGTCAAGTCGCCCGGCGTCCCGCGTCAAGCGCCGGTCATCGCCGCCGCCCGCGAGCGCGGGATCCCCGTGCTCGGCGAGCTCGAGCTCGGCTGGCGGCTGCTGCGCAACGAGTTCGTCGCCGTCACGGGGACCAACGGCAAGACGACGACGGTGCAGCTGCTCGGCCACATCCACCGCGAGGCCGGCCTGCCGGTCGCGGTGGCGGGCAACGTCGGCACCGCCGTCAGCGGGCTCGCCGGCGGCGTGGATCCCGCTGCCGTCGTCGTCTGCGAGACGAGCTCGTTTCAGCTCGAGGACACGCTCGCGTTCGCTCCCGAGGGCGCCGTGCTGCTCAACCTTGAGGCCGACCACCTCGACCGCCATGGCACGCTGAAGGACTACATCGACGCGAAGCTGCTCGTCTTCGCGCGCCAGGGCAACGACGACGTCGCGGTCGCTCCGGCGGGGATCGGGATCGACGATCTCGGCGGCTGCGCGCGGCGTGTCCCGTTCGGCCCCGGCGGAGAGCTCGACGACCGCTCGGATCATCTGTGGTGGGGCGGCGAGTCGCTCGTCGCGCACGACGAGATCGGCCTGCGTGGCGCGCACAACCGCGCCAACGCGGCCGCAGCGGCGGCGATCGCGCTCGCGCGCGGCATCGATCCCGAGGCGGTGCGTGCGGGGCTGCGCAGCTTCGGCGGCGTCGAGCATCGCCTCGAGGAGGTCGCCCGCCGCGACGGCGTCCTGTATGTCAACGACTCCAAGGCCACGAACGTCGCCTCGACGCTCGTCGCGCTGGCGAGCTTCGATGCGCCGGTCCATCTGATCCTCGGCGGGCAGGGCAAGGGCCAGGACTTCAGCGCGCTGCGCGGTCGCGCCCAGGCGGTCTATCTGATCGGGGAGGACGCCGGCCGGCTCGAGCGCGAGGTCGGCGGCGAGCGCTGCGGTGAGCTTGAGGCCGCCGTCGGCGCCGCCAGCGCCGCGGCGCGCGAGGGCGACGTCGTGCTGTTGTCGCCGGCCTCTGCGAGTTTTGACCAGTTCGACGATTTCGAAGCGCGTGGCCGCGCGTTCAAGGCGCTGGTGGGCGAGGATTGAGGCTCCGTCCGCGCAGCGCCTGGCAGAGCGGGTTCGTGGCTCAGCGATCTCGACTCGCGGCGCCGTCCCGTTGGAGGTTGGGCTTGGGGACTCTGTCTCAGGCATTGATTGCGTCATCATACGATGATGTAATCCATGCATGAGGAAGGTGCGGAGATGAGGACGACCTTGGTACTCGATGATGATTTGCTCGCCGAGGCGCAGCGCCTCACCGGGATGAAGGAGAAGACTCTGCTGGTACGCGAAGGGCTCAACGCCCTGATCGAGCGCGAGAGCGCGCGTCGTCTCGCCCGCCTTGGCGGAACCGAGCCAGGGCTGACCGCGATCCCGCGGCGACGCTCCGCGGACCGGTGATCCTGGTCGATACCGCGGTATGGATCGACCACTTCCGCGACGGCGACCCGCATCTCGCCGGGCTGCTTGACCGCGGCGTCGTCCTTGCCCATCCGTGGATCACCGGAGAGTTCGCCCTCGCCCTTTTGCGAGGGCGCGCAGAGATCCTGCGCCTGCTCGACGATCTTCCACAAGCCACGGTCGCAACGCCAGCCGAGCTTCTGGCACTCATCGAGCGTCATGGGCTGTTCGGCTTGGGCATCGGCTACGTCGACGCGCAGTTGCTCGCTGCGACGTTGCTGACCGACGAGGCGACGTTGTGGACTCGTGACCGACGACTGCAGACGGCAGCCCAACGCCTTGGTACGGCCTATACACCTAAGCAGCGCTCGTGAGCCACACGCGGTTTTGCGGCGGCGCGGCAGCGAAAATGCACGCTGGTGGCGGGCGCCGTGCCGGCCGAGCGACAGCCACTCGCGGTCGCGTCGGCTGGCGTCGCGGGGTCGGGTACGCGTGGTCGCGGCCGCTAGCATCGCCTTCGTGCCGAGGGCGAGCGACGCGTCTAGCTATGACGCGGTCCTGTATCCGGCGCGCCCGTTTGTCCAGACGCACCCCGACCGGCTCGCGACGCTCGCGACGCTGTTCGGCCTGAAACCCCCGCGGCCCGGCGTTTGTCGCGTGCTCGAGCTTGGCTGTGGCGCCGGTGGCAACCTGCTGCCGATGGCGGCCGCGCTGCCCGGCGCAACGTTCGCGGGGATCGACAACGCGAGCGTCCCGATTGCCCGCGCGCGATCGCTGGCCGAGCGCCTGGGCCTGAGCAACGTCCACTTTGATGAGATCTCGATCGAGGAGTACGAGCCGCCGGCGGAGGGCTTTGATTACGTCATCGCCCACGGCGTGTACTCATGGGTT
>Ga0136613_10000223_pt1 | contig 24190 bp, 29 predicted proteins | sample AntDrymUQ2722106_2_FD_106649 | JGI IMG/M metagenome (GOLD analysis project Ga0136613, IMG submission 106649) | Polar desert sand microbial communities from Dry Valleys, Antarctica - metaG UQ272 (21.06) | ecosystem: Environmental > Terrestrial > Soil > Desert | place: Antarctica: Dry Valley... | reverse complement strand
CCGTCGCGAGCCACGAAGTCATGTCGGCGAAACCGAGCGCGATGGACAGTGCGAGATGCACGCCACCCTGGATGATCGCGGACAGGTGCGCGACCGTGAGGTGGCGAGGCGCCTCCGGCCGTCGCATTCGGATCGAGGACATGGGGATCCCCAGCGCGAAGCCGTACATGAGGCTGATGCTCCCGTAGACGATCAGGATCTCCTGGCCGGTCTGCAATGTGCCCACCCAACGAGTCACTCGAGCGATTTCGAGATACGCTCTGTATCATGATTCGGCGGCGGTGGCCCCGTCAAGCCTGAATGAGCCCGCGGCCCTACCGCCTCGGCCAGCGCGCCGAGACCACCGAACGCAACCGCCACCGGATCCTCGAGGCCGCCTACGAGCTCATCGCCGAGGCCGGCTTTCATCCCGTGAGCGTGGATGCCGTGGCCGACCGAGCGGGAGTCACCCGCGTCACCGTGTACCGGCACTTCGGCTCCAAGCGCGGCCTCTTCGAAGCTGTCAGCTCGCACCGGATGGATCAGGCAAAGCTCGCCCGACTCGACCAGGCGCGCGCACACCCCGACGTGGTGGAGGCGCTACGAGGCTTCCTTCGCGAGAGCTGCCGGCTCATGAGCGAGATCGGTGGCACCCTCCGAACCAGCCTCGAGGTCGCGCGCCACGAGCCCGAGGTCGCGCACATTCTCGATCTCGGCTACTACGGCCGTCGCCAACAATCGCTGGAGGAACTCGCGACTCGACTCCGCGACGCAAACGCGCTCGCGCCCGGATGGACAGTCCGACGGGTCGTCGACGCCCTCATGACTGTCACCAGCGTCGAAACCGTCGAGACACTCACACAACGACGGGGGTACAGCGTGCGCCGCGCCGCCGACTTCCTCTTCGACATGGCAGCCGTGTTTCTGGCTCCCGAGCAGGCCGGGCGGTCGAGGAGTGCCCAGCGCCCGGCGACGGTAGCGGGGGTCAGGCAAGCCCGCTGAAAGTCGGTCATACTACGCAAGCTTCCCGGCGTGGATGCGCCGGGCTTGGGGGAGGAGGCGCTGTGACGTTCACGCCGGCTGCACCGACCATCTACGTTCCACCGGTCGAGATCGCACGTGGTACCTGGATGATCCATTCCGTCCAGCCCGCGCTCGGCCAGCCGCTGTTCGTGTACCTCAACTCGTTGGTGATCCTCGGCTCGGAGCCGATGATCGTCGACACCGGCACCATCGCCAACCGCGAGCAGTGGCTGAAAGACGTGTTCTCGATCGTCGAGCCGGAGGATGTGCGCTGGATCTTCCTGTCGCACGATGACGTCGACCACACCGGCAACCTCGACGAGACGCTGAGCGCGTGCCCCAACGCACAGATCGTGTGCAACTGGGCGATGATCGAGCGTCATACGAATTGTTTCGACTTCCCGATCGACCGGTGCCGGTGGGTCATGGACGGTGAGTCCCTCGACGTCGGGGACCGCACGCTGCTGGCGATGCGGCCTCCCGTGTACGACTCGCCGACGACCCGCGGGCTGTTCGATCCGACGACCGGCGTGTACTGGTCGGCCGACACCTTCGCGACGCCGCTGCCCGATCTCCAGATGGGCATCGCCGATCTCGACGGCGAGTTCTGGGAGCAGGGTCTGGCCCTGTTCGCGCTCGGCGCGGTGAGCCCGTGGCTGTCGATGGTCGACGAGACGAAATACGGCCGCTACGTGGACGGCGTGCAGGACCTCGACATCATGACGATCGCGGGCTGTCACACCCCGGTCATCGAGGGTCCGTTCATCGACCGCGCGTTCGCGCATGTCCGTGCGTTGCCGTCACTCGAGCCGCCGCCGCTGCCCGATCAGTCGGTCCTCGATCAGATCATCGCCGCGACGGCCCAGCCGTCGAGCTGACGTCGCCGGGGATCCGGCTCTACCCGCTTCCTAGACTCGGGCCCGCATGCCCAACCCGGACGTCCAGCAGGGATACCTGCTGCTCGCCGACATCTCGGGTTACACCGCGTTCCTGACTGGTACCGAGCTCGACCATGCCACCGGCGTCATCGACGACCTCACGGGCTGCATCGTCGAGCACCTGCCGCCACCGCTACGGCTGGTGAAGCTGGAAGGCGACGCCGTCTTCACGTACGCCCCGCACGACGTGTTCTCGAACGGCGAACGCGCGCTCGAGCTGATCGAGCAGTGCTACATCGCGTTCTGCGACGGATCGACGACGTAATCCGCCAGACGACCTGTACCTGCGCGGCTTGCGCCAGTGTCGGGACGCTCGACCTCAAGTTCGTCGCCCACTTCGGTGAGTTCGTCGTGCAGCACGGTCCACGCGGCGACGACCTGGCCGGCAGCGACGTCATCGTCGTCCATCGCCTCCTGCCTCAGCCGGCGGGTCTTGCTTCGAGCTCCCATTCCGCGGGCACGCGAGGGTCCGGCTGGTAGGCGCAGTAGGTGCCGGTGCGGATCGCACGGTCGAGATGTACCCCCAGCCCCGGATCGTGCTCACGGAGCCGAGCCATCGCGTGGCGGGTCGCCCGCGTCACGCTGGCCCGGGCGCGCTCCGAACCGGATCCGGCTCGTCGATCGCGACCACCGAGGCCGACCGCGCGGGAGAGCTCGCGGATGAGGAAATCGCGTTCGGCGTCGGCCTGTGCGGCCCGCTCCGCGTCCCCGATCGCACGCGCCTCCTCGAAATCCTCGTCGATCTCGGCCAGCCGGCGTCGATACGCCTCCTTGGCTCGCGCGTCGAGCATCTCGCCCGCATCACCGGCCGTCGCGTACTGCAGCCCCGGCTCCGGGCCGCCGAGTGCCGGCTCCGTTCCGCCAGTCCCGCTCGCGACCAGGTCGAGGACGTGGAACTCTCGACCCGGGTCGGCCAGGAGTCGGGCGAGATACCGCATGCCGATGGCGTCTCGTACTCGCACCGTGCGCCCGTCGAAGGTCACTGACCAGTAGTCGCCCTCGCGAAGGAAGCGGTTGACGCCCGAAGCGATCGGTGCTTCACCCTTGGCGTCGCCCTCGATCGCTTCTGCCCGGCTCGTCTGATGCGTGACACCGAGCTCTTCGAAGATGGCCTGTGCTGCCCGAAGTTCCAAGGTCGCGCCGCGCTCGTCACCTCCGGCGCGGTGCGCCTCCGCTAGCTCCGATCGGGCGAGTGCCGTCTCGTACGGCGCCCCGACTTCGTGCCAGAGGTGCACGGCGTCGTCGAGGTGCCGTGCTGCATCCTTGGTGCCGCCTTCGGCGAGCCGCACCCGTCCCAGCGCGTACGCGGCGCTCGCTGCCAGCGCCTTGCTCTCGAACCTTTGGGCCACTCGCTCCAGCTCGTCGGCGGCGGATCGGGCTCGAGCGAGGTCGCCGACCGCGATCTCGATCTCGACTTGTGCCTCGAGCAGCGGCGCGCGACGCAGATCGGTGTTCGGTGGCAGTTCCTTCGAAGGCACGAGCACGGGGTGCTCGAGCGCGTCGCGTATCGAGGCGGCCGCGAGCGCCTTGTCACCTTGAGCCAGGTGCACGAGGGCGAGCCCAGGTTGGGGATCCCACCCGGCGTGGTGGGCCGCCAGCAACGATTCCTCCGCTCCCTCGATGTCTCCCGTCTGAAATCGGATCCGTCCGAGCTCGGTCAGCGGCCACCCCAGCTCGCGCCGCAGGTAGGGACGGAGCTCCTCGCACGCGAGCAGCGCTTGTTCCTCCGCCTCGTCGCATGATCCGCGCAGTCTGAGGATCTCGGCGCGGTGGACACGGCAGCGACCGTGGAGGCTCCCGATGGCGTTGGTCCGGCACCACCGCTCCATCGCCTCCGTCCATTCCTCGGCCAAGTCGTACTGCGCGAGCCCTTGCAACGCGCAGACGAGCTCGCAGTAGACAACTCCGGTGGAGAGCGGATCGAGCTCGCCGGAGACCGTCGCTACTCCCGCTTCCTCGAGCAGCGCCAGTCCGTGGCGCACGTCGCCTTCGAGGATGAGGCAACGGGCTTCCGCCACCCGTCCGATGGCAGCAGCTGCCGGGTCACAGGTCGAGCCCACCTCGATCGCACGCCGGGCCCATTCCCTGGCCGCCGGCACGTCGCCCGTCAGCATGCGCTCGTAGTTGCGGACCACGGCCAGCCACGCGTGGACCGGCGTGTTGTCGTGGCCTTCGAGGAGCCGTTCGGCACGGGTCAGCCACCCCCGGACCGGCGCCATGAGCGCGGTGTCGAAGAGCAGGTGCATGGCGACGCGTACCGCCGCGCCGGCTGCAGACAGGTGATCGCATGCACTCGGCGTGCGCGCGCTCCCACATCTCGATGGTCACGTCGAGATGTCCGGCCGCGTACGCGACCTCACTGAGCAGCGGCAGGTCGACCGTGGTCAGGTGGCCATCGCCATCGGCCTCCATGAGGAGGTCGAAGGCGGGCTGCCAGTCGCCGCGCGTGGCGGCTTGGCGCCCGCGTTCGAGGCGCGATCCGCCGGTGGGCTCGCTCATCGCTCCTCCCTCGGGCCCGCCGGATCAGACCGGCTACGCCGCCTGACAGAACCGTAACCGTGAACGTTCCCCCGGTAACACCCTTCGTTACGCCGAAGGTCTGTAAGCCCAAAACGATGCAGACAAAGGAGAAGCGGATGCCGCTCATCAACGTGAAGCTGATCGAAGGCGTGTTCGACGCTTCACAGAAGCGAGAGATCGTCGAGAAGCTCACCGATGCCATGGTCGAGATCGAGGGCGAGAACATGCGGCCCGTGACGTGGTGCGTCGTCGAAGAGGTGCGCAGCGGCGACTGGGGCATCGGCGGACAGCCGCTCACCACCGCCGACGTGAAGAACCTGGCCGCAGGCGTACCGCCCCGGCGTAGCACTCGACCCCTCGCTGCCGAATCCGGCAGCGAGGGGTTGCCTTCAAGAAGTCGATCGAAGCACCGAGGAGGAGCCATGAAGGTCGCAGAAGTGAACGGCGTGGAGTTGGAGTACGACGTGGCGGGTTCGGGAGAGCCGGTGCTGTTGATCAGTCCGGTCCTGGCCGACGGGTTCCTGCCGTTGCAGTTCGAGCCGGTGCTGGCCGACCACTACCAGCTGATCAGGTACCACAAGCGCGGTTGGGCCGGCAGCACGCACACGGAGCCGCCGGTGAGCATCGAAGATCACGCTGCCGACGCCGCCGCGCTCCTCGACCACCTGGATGTGAGTCGCGCGCACGTCGCCGGGCACTCCAGCGGCGCCGCGGTCGCGCTCCAGCTGGCGCTCGACCGATCCGAGGTCGTCCACACGGTCTCCGTCCTGGAGCTCTCGCTCCTGTCGGTCTCGAGTGGCGCAGCGTTCCTGCAGGCCGCCGGCCCCGCGTTCGAGGCGTACGCAGCCGGCGACCACGAGACGGCCATCGCCATGTTCATGAGCGGCGTGAGTGGCCTCGACTGGGAGACCTGCCGGGACCTGCTCGATGACCGCGTCCCCGGTGCGGTGCCGCAGGCGATCAAGGACGCCGACACGTTCTTCGGCATCGAGCTTCCTGCCCTCACGGAATGGGTGTTCGGGGCCGAGCAGGCGGCGGTCATCGAGCAGCCCGTGCTCTCGGTGCTGGGTTCGAACACCGAACCCCTCTGGGTGGAGGTCGACGACCGGCTCCGCGCATGGCTGCCGCACGCCGAAACCTCCACGATCGAGAGAGCCGGCCATCTCTTGCACATCCAGCGTCCCGAGTCCGTGGCCCGAGGCATTGCCCAGTTCTTGGGGAGTCACCCCATGGCGTGAGTGAACAGGTTGAAAGACGAAAGGAGAGCCCCGCACGTGAGTGCGGGGCCCTCCTTGTCTGCGGTTCACTGATTTGCGGGTTCGCGGCGGGGTTCGAACCTGCGACTCGCGGTCTCGCAACCCGCGAGTCTGAGGGCGCGGACACGGTTCGCGATCCGCTAGTCGCCGGCACACCCGGCGGTGCCGACCTATCGGAGATCGCTGAAGAGGACTTCTCGGTAGCTCACGTCACCGAAGCTGACACCCCGCGCGATGCCCTCTTGGCGGCGGGACTGGGCTTCGGTGGCGGCGGCCTTCATCGTGTCCTGGTCCGCCCAGACCGTACCCACGAGCCCGTGTCCGGTCTTTCGGTTGATCATGTTCCGCACAGCTTGGAACCCGGCGTTGGCCTTGATCCGAGGCAGGATATCGCTCTTGAAGAAGGCAAAGTTCTCGTCGATCTTGGCCGGATCCATGCTGATCCGCGTGACTATCAGGGCCGAACCGGGTCCCGGGGGACTGGCGACTTCCGCTAGCAATTGCTCGAAGGTCTCCACGGTCAGTTCGCCCCCGATGAGGTCAAGACCCTCTTGGCGTGCGTTGGTGAGTGCACTGTCGCTTGCGTCCCGGTCGGACTCGGTCTCCCAGAGCGAAAGGATTCCGAGAACAGCTCCGGACCGGTCGGCACTGGCCGTGACGCCCCGGTAACCCTTCTGCTCGTTGAGGACGGGCACCACCTTCTGGCGCAGGAAGTCGACGCCACCATCGATGTTCTTGGCGCCAGTGAACGTGAGCACACGGGTATGCATCGTTGCCCCCTTTCTCGGGCTAAGTACGCGTATCGAACAAAGTCAATTTTGGCGACCCTATCTCCGATCTGGGCCGAGCGGAACTGAGGAGCAGGTGCATGTGGGTCGCGCGCAGATCGGTATTGCGAGACTCGGCCCTAGTAAGCGCAGTCCGGCAAGGGCTGATCTCCGAGCTAGGAAACGCGAGTCACGTCATCGCCCAAGATCCCTAGGCTTCCCGCGCGCCGGGCTGATCTCTCGTGCATGCTGCGTCCCATGGACGAGGACCGCGACCGGCTCCTACGCAGCGCGGCCTTCGCCCACCTGGACAAGGTCGTGACTACGCATGGCGACGTGTTGCCAGAGGCGCGCCGCTCGTACGTGACCCGTCTCGCCGTGCAACGGCTCCACCAGGCGAAGTTCCGGCAACGCGTCATCGCCGCCTACCGCACGACCTGCGCGATCTGCCGGCTGCGACACGGCGAGCTCCTCGACGCCCGCGATCTGCGAGCCGTCCTTGCCCTCGGCGTACAAGGTCTGCGGGGTGCCCACGACGCAAGTCTGCCGCCGTCGGCCAGTGGAGGTGGCGGGAGTCGAACCCGCGTCTCCCGAGTCTTCGGTGGGGCTTCTCCGAGCGCAGCCGGCGAGTAGATCTCGGGTCGCCGCCGCTCGCCGGCGGCCTGCGGCAACCCCAGCCTCGCTGTGATGTCCCGCCGGGCCACGGGGCCCGTCCCGGCGGTGAGCCACTCGAGATGACGCCCGCAATCCGACCGAGCGGCTGGGCCGGAACGGACGCGCTACCTAACCGAAGTTAGGCAGCGAGCGCGACGTTGTCGTCGGCGTGTATCAGTGTTCCCGGCTCTTTTACGACGATCCGGGGACGTCGGCTCGCTTCACCCACCTCGATCCCCAGGATCGAAGCCACGCACCCCCTTGTCAGTGCCCACCGGTGCGCATCGGCGGGCACCAACAGAGTACCCCTTCTGGGGCCCGGCCAGCCCGTGATTCCTGTGGAAAACCGGTCTGTTATCTACAACTTCAGGCGTTCAGAGAAATTTCTTTGCCTCTTCTCACCATCTGGGGTTACACTGCGAACATACGTTCCCTGAGGAGCTCGTGATGGGAAACCTTGGCTCGGCAATCGACGAGACCCTGGCCCTCGACTCCGACGAGCTGGAGCGCGGAGCTGGGTCCGATGCTGATCGAGCTGCGCCGCGACATCGACCGGCTCGAGGCGGGGTGGACCCGCCTGCTGCGCGGCTTCGACCGCAGCGGACATTGGGCCGACGACGGCGCACTGTCGACGAAGGCCTGGCTGCGCCACCGATGCCGCCTCGCTCCCGGCACCGCCAATGAGAAGGTCACGGTGGCGCGCCGGCTGGCGGATCTTCCCGCGACCGAGGCCGCCTTCGAGGAAGGCGACATCAGCTACGCGCACGTGCGGGTGATCGCCAAGGCGACCGGCGACGCGCGACCGGCGTCGGCCGACCGTATCGATCCGATCCTCGCCGACGCGGCGCGCCAGCTCGACCCACTACGACTGCGGACCGCCGCCGAGCACTGGCGCCACGCGGTCGAGCCCGAGGTATTCCTCGAGGTGGCGGAGGACGCGTTCCAGGCGCGGCGCTTCCACATCTCCGAGACCTTCGAGGGTAGGCACGCGGTGGACGGTGAGTTCGATCCCGAGGGCGGAGCCACCATCGCGACGGCCGTGCACGCGGCCGAGACGACGAGCAAGGACGACCCCCGCAGCCCAGCCCAGCGCCGGGCCGACGCGCTCGTGGCAATCGCCCGCAGCTACCTCGATCGGCGGGTGGCGCAGACGACCGGAGGCGAGCGGCCCCACCTCAACGTCAGCGTCGACCTCGCGACCCTGGAGGGCCGCGCGGGCGCCAAGGCAGCGACCCTCGCGTGGTCCGAGCAGCCGATCTCGGGCGAGGCGGCGCGGCGGCTCGCTTGCGACGCCGGCGTGAGCCGCATCATCACCGACGGAAAGAGCGAGCCGCTCGATGTCGGCCGGCGCACTCGAGTCGTGCCGGCGCCGCTGCGGCGGGCCGTGATCGCTCGCGACCAGCACTGCATGGAAGTGGGGTGCGACCGCCCGCCGGAGTGGTGCGATGTCCATCACATCGTGCACTGGCTCGACGGCGGCCCCACCGAGCTCTCGAATCTCGAGCTGCGTTGTCATCCGCACCACCGCGACGAGCACGAAGGCCGTCGCCGCGACCGATCGCCGCCCTAGCTGGGTGACCTGGTCGTCACTCCCGCAGCCCCTTCATCGCCCGCTCGGCCTCCCGCTTGGCGTCGCGCTCGGCGATCGCGCGCCGCTTGTCGTACTGGCGCTTGCCCTTGGCGACCGCGAGCTCGACCTTGGCCCGGCCCTCCTTGAAGTAGACGCTGAGGGGGACGAGGGTCACGCCCTTCTCGGCGGTGGCGCGCTCGAGCTCGTCGATCTGCTTGCGGTGGAGGAGGAGCTTCCGGGGCCGCACCGGCTCGAGCTCGAGCCGGGAGAACTCGTAGGGCGAGACGTGCATGCCGTGCAGCCAGACCTCGCCCCCCTCGACCCGGGCGTACCCGTCGTGGAGGTTGGCATGCCCTTCTCGGATCGACTTCACCTCGGCGCCGGCGAGGACGATCCCGCACTCGAACGACTCGAGCACCAGGTAGTCGTACCGGGCCTTCCGGTTGCGGATGGCGACGCGATCGCCCCGTCTGGACATGCCTTATAGATTGCCGCCTTATGGCGACCTCGGGCTCCATCCTCGGAAACGCCGTCCGCCGCACCGAGGATCCCCGCATCCTCAGTGGGGAGGCCCGCTACTTCGACGACATGCCCGTGGACGGCCTGACGCACCTCGCGTTCGTCCGTTCCACGATCGCCCACGCGCTCGTCGAATCCGTCGACACCGCGGAGGCGGCGGCGATGCCCGGCGTCCTCGCGGTGTACACCGCCGCCGACCTCGAGCTCGCCCCCCTCCAGGGGTTCGCGATGGTCCCGCCCGTCTTCGCCCGACCGCCGCTGGCTTCCGAGCGGGTGCGCTTCGTCGGCGACATCGTCGCCGCCGTCGTCGCCGAGACCCGGGCCCAGGCCGTGGACGCGGCCGAGCTCGTGATCGTCGACTACGACCCGCTCCCGGCGGTGGTCGACCCCGAAGCCGCGCTCGAAGAGGGCGCACCGATCTTGTTTCCCGACCACGGGACGAACATCGCGATCGAGTTCAACTTCGGCGAGGACCCCACCGTGTTCGACGACGCCGACGTGATCGTGGAGGGCCGGTTCGTGAACCAGCGCCTCGCGGCCGTGCCGATGGAGCCCAACGGCATCCTGGTCGAGCACGGCACCGAGGACGACCCGAGCGGGCTCACCCTCCACGTGCCGACCCAGAACCCCCACGGCGTGCGTGACCCGCTGGCTGAGGCGCTCGGCCTCGCGCCCGAGAAGGTGCGGGTGGTCGCACCCGCGGTCGGCGGCGGCTTCGGCGCCAAGGCCGGCCTCTACCCCGAGCACGTCATCGCGGCCGCGGCGGCACGCAAGCTCAGCCGGCCGGTGAAGTGGGCCGAGACCCGCTCCGAGAACATGGTCGCCATGAACCACGGCCGGGGCCAGATCCAGTACATCGAGATGGGCCTCAAGCGCAACGGCACCATCGTCGGCCTGCGCGGCCGGGTCGTGGGTGAGGCCGGCGCCTACCCGAACATCGGGGGGTTCCTGCCGTTCCTCACCCGCTCGATGGCGCAGGGCGTGTACCGGATCCCCAAGATCCAGTTCAACTCGGTGAGCGCCGCGACCAACACGACGACGACCGGCGCCTACCGGGGCGCGGGCCGACCCGAGGCGGCGGCACTCCTCGAGCGCATCATCGACATGGCCGCGGCCGAGCTGACCATCGACCCGGTCGAGATCCGCAAGCAGAACTTCCTCGCGCCCGAGGAGTTCCCGCTCACCACGGTCACGGGGGCGAACTACGACGTCGGCGAGTACGCCCGCGCGCTCGACGAGGCGGTGCGGGTCGCCGGTTACGACGACCTGCGCCGCGACCAGGCGACCCGGCGGGAACGCGGTGACGTGAAGCAGCTCGGGATCGGCGTCGCCTGCTACGTGGAGGTCACCGCGGGCGGGTTGTTCCAGGAGTTCGGCGCGGTGGAGGTGCACGAGGACGGCACCGTCACGGCTACCGTCGGTACTTCCGCCCACGGCCAGGGGCACGAGACCGCGTTCGCCATGATCGTGGCCGAGCTCCTGGGCGTCCCGATGGAGTCGGTGCGCCTGGTGCAGTCCGACACCGCGGTCGTGCCGCGGGGGACCGGGACGATGGGCTCGCGCTCGCTGCAGACCGCGGGCAGCGCGCTCTACCGCGCCAGCGAGGGCGTGCTCGAGAAGGCCAAGCGCCTCGCCGCCCACCTGCTCGAGGCGAACGTCGACGACATCGTCGTCCACGAGGGCGGGACGGTCGGCGTGGCGGGTGTGCCCGCCACCGCGCTCGAGTGGGCCGAGCTCGCGCGCGCCGCCCACGACGACGGGCGCCGTCCCGACGACATGGAGCCGGGCCTCGCCTCCGAGCTCGACTTCAACCAGGGCGAGGCGACCTACCCCTTCGGCGCCCATATTGCCGTGGTCGAGGTCGACACCGAGACCGGTCGGGTCGAGCTCATCCGCCACATCGCCGTCGACGACTGCGGCCGCATCCTCAACCCGCTGCTCGTGACGGGCCAGCAGCACGGCGGCATCGCCCAGGGCGTGGCCCAGGCGCTCTACGAAGGCGTGGTCTACGACGAGGACGGCAATCCCCTCACCGGCAACCTCCTGGACTACGCGATGCCGAGCGCGGCCGAGTTCCCGAGCTTCGAGGCGTCCAACACCGAGACGCCCACGCCGCTCAACCCGCTCGGGGCCAAGGGCATCGGCGAGTCCGGGACCATCGGGTCGACCCCGTCGGTCCAGAACGCGGTGATCGACGCCCTCTCGGTCTACGGGATCCGCCACCTCGACATGCCGCTCACCGCCGAGCGGGTGTGGCGCGCCATCCAGGACGCACCTACCGCCACGTGACCTTCGCGTCACCCACGCTCCGCCTGACCGAGGAGCAGTACCGGCGGATCATCGGTCACTGCTACGACGCCGATCGTGATCCGGAGAGCAAGCTGTTGTACGAGGCGTGCGGGCTGCTGGCCGGCCCCGTCGACGCTCGCGAGGAACCGACCGGGGTGGTCAGCGTGGTGTACCCGTGCGCCAACTCCGAGGCCTCGGCCCGCACGTACACGGTCGACTCGCGCGACCTCATCAAGGCCATGCGGGACGCGGAGAGCCGCGGGGATCAGCTGGTCGGCGTGTTCCACTCGCACACCCACACCGATGCCTACCCGTCGCCGACCGACGTCGACCAGGCGATGGAACCGGGCTGGATCTACGTGATCGTCAGCCTGCGCGACGGCGAGCCAGTGCTGCGCGCCTACCGCATCCGAGACGGACAGATCGCCGAGGTGCCGGTCGTGCTGGACCGGCGGTGACCGCTACCAGTAGTTGATGCGGGTGGCGCGCTCCTCGACGACGTCGAGGTCGTCGGTCCACGCGCCGGACGAGAGGTATTTCCAGCCGCCGTCGGGGATCAGGGTGACGATCGTGCCCTCGTCCATCGTTTCGGCCATCTTGGCCGCGCCCGCGACCACCGCGCCGGCGGAAATGCCCGAGAACACGCCGCACTCGTCGAGGAGCCGGCGGGTCCACTCGATCGACTCGCGCGGCCGCACGATGAACTTCCGGTCGAGCACGTCGGGGTCGAAGATCGGAGGCACGAAGCCGTCGTCGAGCGATCGCAGCCCCTGCACGAGCTCGCCGGCAGGCGGCTCGACCGCGACCACCAGCACCTCGGGCTTCTGCTCCTTCAGGTAACGGCCGACACCCATGAGCGTCCCGCTGGTGCCGAGGCCGGCGACGAACACGTCGATCTCGGGGCAGTCGCGCAGGATCTCGGGGCCGGTGCCCTGGTAGTGCGCGGCGGTGTTCGCGGGGTTTCCGTACTGGAACAGCAGCACCAGGCTCGGATCGTCGGCGGCGAGCTTCTCGGCCAGACGGATCGCGCCGTTGCTGCCCTCCTCGGCCGGCGACGGCGTGACCTCGGCGCCGAAGATCTCCAGGATCTGACGGCGCTCGATCGACACGTTCTCGGGGAGCACGATCCGCAGCCGGTAGCCGCGCAGCCGCGCCACCAGCGCGAGCCCGATCCCGGTGTTGCCGGACGACGGCTCGAGGATTGTGTCGCCGGCCTCGAGCACGCCGCGACGCTCGGCATCCTCCACCATCTCCAGCGCGATGCGGTCCTTGACCGAGCCGCCGGGGTTCTGGTCCTCGAGCTTCCCCCAGAGACGCACCCGAGGGTTGGGCGAGAGCGGGTGCAGCGCGACCAGAGGCGTGTCGCCGACGAGATCGAGAATCGAGTCGTAGCGGGCCATGGATCCGGCCGCGCCCGGTTTCAGCCCCCGGCGACGGCCGGGAGGATGGACACGACGTCGCCGTCGGACAGCTTGGTGTCGAGCTGCTCCAGGTACCGGATGTCGTCGTCGTTGCGGTACACGTTGACGAACTTGTGCAGGCCCCCGTTCTCGTCGACAAGCTGACCCGCCAGGCCGGGATGCCGCGCGACGAGCTCCGAGAACGCCTCGCCCACGGTCGCGCCCTCGACTGGTACGGACGCGTCGCCGCCGGTGTGTTGGCGGAGCAAGGTGGGGAGACGGACTTCGACGGCCATGACGATGACCACTCTACAAGTGGGCGAAGATGGTGCCGTGCGAGATGACGGCCCGACTGATGAAGTGCCGACTGATGAAGTGCCGACCGATGAATTGATGGCCGATGCAGTCGCGGCGCTCCGCGAGGGCGGACTGGTCGCGTTCCCCACCGAGACCGTCTACGGCCTCGGGGCGGATGCTGCCAACCCCGATGCGCTGCGACGGCTCTACGCCGTCAAGGGCCGTCCCGCCACGCATCCGGTGATCGTGCATCTGGGCGAACCCGACCACGTCGACCAGTGGGCGGTCGACGTGACCGAAGTCGCACACCGGTTGGCGCGAGCGTGTTGGCCCGGTCCACTCACGCTCGTGCTCCGACGGTCGCGACGGGTGCCCGACGACGTGACGGGCGGGCGCGACACGGTCGGGCTGCGCGTCCCCGGCCACCCGATGGCCCTGCGGCTGCTGCGCGAGTTCGGCGGCGGTCTGGCCGCGCCGTCGGCCAACCGTTTCGGTCGGGTGAGCCCGACTACCGCCGCCGACGTGCGGGCCGATCTCGGCGGCGACGTCGACCTGGTGCTCGACGGCGGCGCCTGCTCGGTCGGCGTCGAGTCCACCATCCTCGATTGCACGGGTCTCGAGCCGGTGATCCTGCGACCGGGCGGCGTCACGCGCGAACGGGTGGAGGAGATCGTCGGTCGGACCGTCCCGGTGTCGACCGATGCCACCGGGCGCGCCCCGGGGACGCTGGCGTCGCACTACGCCCCCCGGGCCCGGGTCGTCGTCGTCGGTTCCGACGCCGTCGCTGAGCGAGCGGCAGCTTGCATCGACGACGGCAACCGTGTCGGCGTGCTGGCCGAGAAGGGGCCCGACGACCTACCCGCCGGCGTCACTCTGCTCGAACCGCCCCGCGACGCCGACGACTACGCCCGCGTGCTGTACGCGCGGCTGCGCGCCGCCGACGACGAGAGCCTCGACGTGTTGCTGGCGGTGCCCCCGGCGGAGATGGGTGTCGGTACCGCGGTGGCCGATCGATTGCGGCGGGCGGCCGGGAGCCCACCATGACGGCGCGACCAATCGGTGTCTTCGACTCCGGCCTCGGCGGGCTCACCGTGCTGCGGGCGCTCATCGACCTGCTGCCCAACGAGCCCGTCGTCTACTTCGGTGACACCGGCCGGTTCCCGTACGGCCCGAAGCCTGGGGACGAGGTCCTCAAATACGCGCTCCAGATCGGCGACGTCCTCGCGGAGCGGGACGCCAAGCTGCTGGTGGTTGCGTGCAACAGCGCCGCCTCGGTTGCCCTCGACGCGCTGCGGGCCCGCCACGACATCCCCGTCATCGGCGTGATCGATCCCGGGATGCGGGCCGCGATCGCGGCGAGCCGCTCGGGGCGCATCGGGGTCATCGGCACCGTCGGAACCATCGCCTCGGGTGCCTACCAGCGTGCCGCCGACGCCAGTGGCACCGACGTCACGCTCACCTGCGCCGCCTGTCCCGGGTTCGTCGAGTTTGTCGAGGCCGGCGACGTCGACTCGGACCAGGTGCACGTGCTCGCCGAGCGGCTGCTCGCACCGGTCCGCGACGCCGGCGTCGACACGCTCGTGCTCGGCTGCACGCACTACCCCATGCTGGCTCGCACCATCGGCGACGCGATGGGACGCGACGTGATCCTCGTGTCGAGCGCCGACGAAACCGCGTTCGAGGTGCGCGAGCTGCTCGCCGCCGGCGATCTCGCCGCTCCGCCCGAGAGCTCGGCGCGCCACGCCTTCCTCACCAGCGGGGATGTCGAGACGTTCCGGCGGCTCGGCGCGCGGTTCCTCGGTCCCGAGGTTGCGTCGGTGCAGCGGTGGGAATGGTGACGCACTGATGGACCTCACCGTGCTCGGCTGCTCCGGGTCGTACGGCTCGCCCGTCGGCGGCGCGTGCAGCGGCTATCTCGTGCAGGCCGGCGGTACCACCATCTGGCTCGACTGTGGCAACGGGACGTTCGCGAACCTCCAGCAGCACGTCGCCCCCGAAGCGCTCGACGCGGTTGTCATCACCCACGAGCACCCCGACCACTGCGTCGACATCTACGGCCTACACGTACTCTTCCATTACGGCGTCGAGCGCACCGGCCTCCCGGTGTACGCACCGGAAGGGCTCGACGATCGTCTCGGTGGCCTGCTCCCCAGCGGGTGGGGGGGCACGTTCGACTGGCACACGATTGGGGAGGCGGACGGGGTCACCGTCGGCGACCTCGCGCTGCGCTTCTCCCGAACGGACCATCCGCCGCCTACCTACGCGGTCGAGTTGCAGGGCGACGACCGCCGCCTCGTGTACACCGCGGACACCGGCCCGAACTGGACCGTCGGGGCGTTCGGCGACGGCGCCGATCTCGTGCTGTCGGAGGCCACGTATCAGGAGGGGCAGAAGAGCTGGCCCCTCCACCTCACCGCCGCCGAAGCGGGGCGCGCCGCGCGGGAGGCGGGCGGGCGGCGGCTCATGCTGACGCACCTGTGGCCGGAGCTGGATCCGAAGGTGTCGGTGGCGGAAGGATCGGACGCCTTCGGCGATCCGGTCACGCTGGCGGCGCCGCACCTGGTCACCACGATCTGAGGAGATGAGGAGATGGAGATGAGGCGATGGGGATGAGGCCATGGGGATGAGAAAGGACGGGCGAGAGCCCGACGAGTTGCGACCGGTCGTCTTCACCCGCGACTACACTGAGTTCGCCGCCGGTTCGGTGCTCGTGGAGTTCGGCCGCACCCGCGTGCTGTGCACCGCCTCGGCCGAGGAACGGGTGCCGCCGTGGATGCGGGGCAAGGGGCGCGGCTGGGTCACGGCCGAGTACTCGATGCTCCCGGGCTCCACCAGCGAACGCAGCAACCGCGAGGCGGCGCGCGGCCGCCAGTCGGGCCGGACCCAGGAGATCCAGCGGCTGATCGGCCGGTCGTTGCGCGCCGTGACCGACCTGACCGCGATGGGGGAGGTGCAAGTCACCGTCGACTGCGACGTGCTCCAGGCCGACGGCGGTACCCGCACCGCGTCGATCTGCGGCGGGTACGTCGCGCTCCACGACGCCTTTTCCCGGCTGGTGGCGGCCAAGACGATGGGCGCGCACCCGATCACCGACACCTGCGCGGCAATCTCCGTCGGCGTGGTCGACACGCTCGCCCACCTCGACCTCGACTACTCCGAGGACGTCCGCGCCGAAGTCGACATGAACGTGGTCATGACCGGCTCGGGCCGTTTCATCGAGGTGCAGGGCACCGCCGAGGGCCTCCCGTTCTCGCGCGCCGAGCTCGACGACCTGCTCGGTCTGGCCGAGGCCGGTATCGGGCAGATCTTCGAGCTCCAGCGGGCGACGCTGGCCGAACCACCACCGCCGCGACGGGCGTGAGGTTCGTCCTCGCGACCGCGAACCCCGACAAGGCGCGCGAGATCGAGGCGGTGCTACGCGAGGCGCATCAGGGAATCGAACTGGTCGCGCGCCCGGACGACGTGGCCGAGGTCGACGAGACCGGCGAGACCCTCGAGGACAACGCCCGCCTGAAGGCGGGCGCGCTGTGCGCCGCTACCGGCCTGCCCGCGATCGCCGACGACACCGGGCTCGAGGTCGACGCCCTCGGCGGCGCGCCCGGCGTGCACTCGGCCCGGTATGCCGGCGCCGGCGCCACCTACGACGCCAACGTTGCCCGCCTGCTCGCCGAGCTCGACGGGCTCCCGCTCGAGCGCCGCACCGCCCGGTTCTCCACCGTTGCCGTCGCCCGCTGGCCCGGCGGGCTCGAGGTGGCGGCGCTCGGCAGCGTCGACGGCCTCGTCACCGCCACTCCCCGGGGCGCCAACGGCTTCGGGTACGACCCCGTCTTCGTGCCGATCGCCGGCGACGGTCGTACCTTTGGCGAGATGACCGCCGAGGAGAAGCACGTGCATTCCCACCGCGGGGAGGCGTTCCGCACCCTCGCCCAGGGCCTACGGGTGGTCGACGAGACGGAGAATTCGACCGGGGGGACCAGCTGATGCCGATGCACCCGCAGGCACAGACCGTGCTCGACCTGATGAGCGACTTCGGGCTCGTGATCGACGAGTCGACCGACCCGGTGACGATCCGTCAGGCGATCGAAGCGTTCGCGACCGCCGGGCGTGCCGCCGCCGAACCGGTCGCGCACGTCGAGGACCGCGGCCTCCCCGGCCCGGCCGGCGAGATCCCGGTGCGGGTGTACCGGCCGACCGACGACAGCGCGCTGCCCGTCCTCGTCTGGTTCCACGGCGGCGGCTGGACCATCGGCAGCCTCGAGACGCACGACAACACCTGCCGTTCGCTCGCCAACGCGGTCGGCTGCGTCGTCGTCTCCGTCGACTACCGGCTCGCGCCCGAGCACAAGTTCCCCGCCGCGGCTGACGACGCGTTCGCGGCCACGCAGTGGGTCGCGGAGCACGCCGCCCAGCTCGGTGGCGACCCGAAGCGCATCGCGGTGGGCGGTGACAGCGCCGGCGGCAACCTCGCTGCAGTCGTCAGCCTGCTGGCGCGCGACGGCGGCGGGCCCGCGCTGGCGTTCGAGCTCCTGGTGTACCCGGTCACCGACTACGAGTTCGAGAGCGCCTCGATGCACGAGAACGCCACCGGCTACTTCCTCGAGCTCGAGTCGATGCGCTGGTTCTACAACCAGTACCTGCGCGACGAGCGCGACGGCACCGACTGGCGCTTCTCGCCGACGCGTGCCGACGACCTCTCGGGTGTGCCGCCGGCGTTCGTGCTCACCGCCGAGTTCGACCCTCTGCGCGACCAGGGCGAGGCCTTCGCCCGCCGGCTGGAAGCGGCCGGCGTCCCGGTCGAGGCCCGCCGGTACGACGGGGTGTTCCACGGGTTCTTCGGGATGCGCGACCTCATGGAACCGGCGCAGCAGGCCTTCGACGACGTCACCAAGGCGCTGCGGCAGGCGTTGGGGACCTGAGGCGAGCGACCGCGGCGCAGGTACCCTGCGCCGCAGCGAGCCGGGCCCGAGCGGCCGGAGCGGAAGAGGAGGCCAGATGGCGGTCATCGATGTCGCCGGGTTCGTGGCCGACCTCAAGGACCACGCGGTCGAGCACGCCTTCCACGTGCACGACGAGCGGCACTTCGTCGAGAGCTACTCGCTGCGCCAGACCTGGGAGGTCGACGTCCATCCCGAGGAGGGATGCGCCGGGCCGGTCGACCTCTATCTCTCGCTCGACATCGACCCCCGGGTCCTACTCACGTTCGAGGACGAGGTGATGGGCCGGGCCGAGGGCGACGACCCGCCCGACGCCTTCCACTTCCCGCTGAACTTCACCTGGGCGCTCCCGCCGCTGCCGCACGGGCCCGACCTGCTCGTGCTCGCCACCGAGCTGGCGGGCTTCGGCGGGCCCGATCTGCCGCTCGAGGTCTCGGCGATCGACTCCATCCCCGCCGCCACCGACGCGCCCGAGCGGAGCCTGCGCATCGTCGCCCACCAGCGGGTGTCACTCCTGCGCATCCGGGAGGGCGACGCGGTGTCGTGCGACTCGCTCGAGCACTGCTTGGCCGTCAGCCGGTACCTGTTGGAAAGCGCGACCGACTGGTTGGGCTGACTCTTCTGGTCGCGCTCGCTTCGCTCGCTGCTCCCGCACGCCTCTAATTGCCGAGGGGGCCGGGGAACCCGGCCCCCTCGTGAGCCGATGGCAGCTCCTAGGCGCGCCACAATGGGCACCGTGCCGATGCGGAGGGATTGCAAGCACTACGACAGCCGGACGTACCCGTCCGGCGAAGTGGTGCAGAAGTGCCGGCTCGATCTGGCTCCGGAGGCGCCGTGGCGCTGCCCCGACGACTGTCCCGCGTTCGTCAAGCGCCGGATGGATGCTGGCTGGCAGTACGGCAGCCTGAGCCGCGCCCCCCAGCCGTCCCCGCCCGAGCCCATGGGCAAGGACATCGCCGCCCTCCTCGACGAGGCCGAGGACATCGTCAACACCGCCGCCCCCGACATCCGCGGGGAGTTCGAGAAGAGCAAGAAGAAGCGCCGCTTCGGCCGCAAGCGCAAGAAGAAGAAGGGCTGAAACCGGAGGTGTCCGTCCTCCGTTCTCCGCGCCTGCCTGTCGGACCCGCGCGGGTCGGAAGGTGCGAGCGGGGGGACTCGAACCCCCACACCCCGAAGGGCACCAGCTCCTAAAGCTGGCGCGTCTGCCAGTTCCGCCACGCTCGCGTCACGCCAGTCTCGCGCTAGCGTGCCGCTGGTATGGGCAAGCAGGTTCCGATCGTCGACTACCTCATCCTCGACGATGGCCCGCCGCATCTGCGGGCGCAGGTCTGCACCGGGTGCGGGGCCTCCTACTTTGACCGGCGCAACGCCTGCGCGAAGTGCGGTCAGCGGGCGTTCGAGCCGCGATCGCTTCCGGCTGAAGGGACCGTCCGCAGCTTCACGATCGTGCACCGCGCCGCCCCCGGCGTCCCGACGCCGTACGTCTCGGCCATCGTCGACCTCGAGGGGGGCGGCGTGGTGAAGGCCAACGTCGTCAACGTGGACCCTGATCCCGACCAGATCTCGTTCGGGATGCCGGTGAAGCTCGCCACCTTCGTGGCCGGCACCGACGACGACGGCACCGAAGCCGTCGCCTTCGGCTACGAGCCCAAGTGAGACCGAGCCGGGGCCCGAGCGGCCCAGACCGAAGGGCCGAGAGCGGAAAGGGAGTGCGCCCATGAGTGACAACGGCGACAACGTCTGGATCCTGGGCGCGTCGATGACCCGATTCGGCCGCTACCCCGACAAGGACCTCATCGACCTGGGCGCCGAGGCGTCCATGGACGCGCTCGACGACGGCGGGGTGACGATCCACGACATGGACGTGCTCGGCGCCGGCAACCTGTTCGACGCCGCCACCGGCGTGGGCCAGCGCCTCCAGAAGCAGATCGGCCAGACCGGCATCCCCGTCTACAACGTGTCCAACGCCTGCGCGACCGGGGCCACCGCGGTGCGCGCGGTGTACATGGCGATCAAAGCGGGTGAGGCCGACATGGGCCTCGCCGTGGGCATGGAGCAGATGGGTAAGCAGGGCCTGCTCGGCGCGGCGGGCAAGGCCCGCGACGAGAAGAAGGTGTACGAGCCCAAGGGCCGCTACGGCTCGGTCATGGGCGTGGAAGGGATCCTCGGTACCGGGCTCATGCCCGGCGTGTTCGCCAAGGCGGGCATGGAGTACGCCAACGAGCACGGCGGCGTCGGGTTCGAGCAGTTCGCCAAGGTGGCGGAGAAGAACCACCAGCACTCGACGCTCAACCCGCTGGCGCAGTACCAGAAGCCGTTCACCCTCGACGAGGTCATGAACGCCGAGATGATGAGCTACCCGAACACGCTGCTCATGTGCTGCCCCACCGGCGACGGTGCCGCCGCCCTCGTCTTGGTGTCGGAGGAGAAGCTCGACACCCTCGGCGCGGAGCAGCGCGAGCGGGCGGTCAAGATCTCGGCGTCGGTGATGACGTCGGACGAGTGGACCGACAGCGACCAGGTGCAGCCGGATGTCAGCACGCTCACCCGCCGGGCGGCCGATCAGGCGTACGAGCGATCAGGCGTCGATCCCCAGGACCTCGACCTGGTCGAGCTGCACGACTGCTTCGCCACCGCCGAGCTGATCCACTACGACAACCTGTCGCTGTGCGCGCCGGGCGAGGCGGGCAAGTTCATCGACGACGGCGGCCCGTGGCGCGACGGCGACATTCCCGTGAACGTGTCGGGCGGACTCATCTCCAAGGGGCACCCGATCGGCGCCACCGGCGCGGCCAATCTCTACGAGGTCGCGACGCACCTGCGCGGCGAAGCCGGCGACCGTCAGATCGAGGGGGCCAAGGTCGGGCTCACCCACGTCATCGGGCTTGGCTCGGCGTGCGCGGTGCACGTGCTCGAGAAGGCGGCAGTCTAGGGTCGCCGACATGCTCGAGCCCGGAACGTCCGCCCCCGACTTCACCGTTCCCGACCAGGACGGCATCCCGGTCACGCTCTCCGATCTACGGGGCCGGTGGGTGCTGCTGTGGTGGTACCCGATGGCCGACACCCCCGGCTGAACGATCGAGGGGAAGGGCCTGCGTGACCAGGCCGCCGACTACGAGGGAATGGACTGCGAGATCCTCGGGATCAGCTTCGACGCGCCCGAGGCGAACAAGGCGTTCCGCGAGAAGTTCGACTTCCCGTTCCGGCTGCTGTCGGACTACGACGAGCAGGTCGGGGTTGCGTACGAGACCCGCGATCCCGGCACCGAGAAGGTGAGCTTCGCCAATCGGCTCAGCTACCTGATCGATCCCGAGGGCAACATCGCCAAGAGTTACAAAGTGTCGGAGATCCCCGCGCACCCGGCCGAGGTGCTGGCCGACCTGTACGAGCTCCGGGAACAGCGCTAGCGGGCCGCGCCGACGAGCGCGTCCGGAATGTCGGTTCTTCGTGGGAGACTGGTAACCGCCAGGGGCACCTCGAGCAGTGGCTGACCCGTTTCGGCAAGGCCCACGGCTACGAGACCGTGACCGTCGTCTTCGCGGGCTAGAAGAGCTGAGCCTCGAGCACCGTGCCGTCGGCGGTTGCCTCCAGCGAGCCGCTCCGCCGCGGTCCCGTGACCGAGAGCGACAGCCTCAGCTCCAAGGTGTCGTGGGTGCGGTCGACGCCCATGTGGTTCACGATGGCGTCCTCGATCCCGAGTTGCGAGATCGCGGTCTGCGACAGCTGCGCGACCAGGTCCCAGCGCACGTCTGACAGCAGGAACACGCGCATCGGGAGCTCCTCGAGATCGCGGTTGGTGACGTGAACCGGCTCGGGATCCTCGAGCTTCCCGTCGCGGTAGGTGTAGGTGTCGATGTTCTCGGGGATCGTCGGGTCCTGGGCGTCGAAGATGGCGTACTGGTCGTAGATGTCGATTGACCGGACCATGACCGGCCCGAGCTCGTCGGTGATGTCGTCGATCACCTGCTGGGCCACGCCCGCATCGAGCAGGAAGTTCCCGGGGGCGGGAAGCATCGTCTCCGTCGTCTGGACCTCGGGCTCGCCCGAGTCGCGCTCCTCCGCCGGCGGCAGGTCGTTCGCTCCCTCGCGCGAGGGGGTGCTGACCGAGCACGCGGCGGCGACGGCCGCGAGCGCGACCACCCCGGCCCGGCGCGCCGTCCAGGGGACCGAGATCACGAGCCGAGAGACTACGTGCCCTAGACGGCCGTCCAGCCGCCGTCGACGCAGAGCACCTGGCCGGTGACGTAGCTGCTCGCGTCGGACGCGAGGAAGAGGAGCGCACCGTCGAGCTCGTGCTCTTCGCCACCCCGCCCGAGCGGCGTGCGGTTTTTGATCCAACGTTCGGCGCGCTCGTCCCCGAACATCGTGCCCTCGGTCATCTCGCTGCGGAACCAGCCCGGCGCGAGCGAGTTGACCCGCACGCCCTGTCGCGCCCATTGGGCCGCGAGCTCGCGGGTGAGGTTCACCAGTGCGCCCTTCGACGCCGCGTAGCTCGCCTCGGGGATCTGGCCCACGCCCACGACGCCCCAGATGGAGGAGATGTTCACGATCGATCCGCCCGTTCCCGACTCGATCATCCGGCGCGCCGCCGTCCGGGCGAGGACGAACGGGGCCACCAGGTTGACGTCGAGTACCTCGCGGAAGCGCTCGCGCGGTTCCTCGAGCGCCGGGACTCGCTCGTAGGTGCCGGCGTTGTTGACCACCACGTCGACTCGTCCGTGGCGCGCGATCGTCGTTTCGACGAGCGTCTCGGCCGCGTCGGGCTCGGCGAGGTCGCAACCGATCGCGGCGGCGTCGCCGAGCTCGCCCGCAAGCGCCTCGAGCCGGTCGACGCGCCGGGCTGCGAGCACGACGACGGCACCGGCGGCGTCGAGCACCCGAGCGAACCGGGCGCCGAGCCCCGAGCTCGCGCCGGTCACGATCGCGACGCGCCCGTCGAGTCGGAACGTCGAGAGAGGATCGACCGGCGGCACGGCCGGCAGTGTACGGGTGGCTATCGTCCTGCCCATGACGGGCGCGTCGCGACGACGCACTGTTCTCGCCGCTTGCCTCGCATTGGCGCTGCTCGCGGGCGCGTGCGGCGACGACGACGGCGACGACAGCTCCGCGCCCGGCACCAGCTCTCCCGCGACCACCGGGTCGGGCTGCAGCTTCGACGGCGGCCGAGCCTCGGTCGAGCGGGCGCCCCCCACCGAGACGCTGCTGCTCACCGACGTCCGCATGGCCGGTCATCCGTGCTTCGACCGCATCGTGTTCGAATTCGAGGGCGTCGGCCCGCCCGGCTTCGAGGTCGGCTACCTCGAGAGCCCGCCCACCGAGGACCCGACCGGCAACCCCGTCGACCTGGCCGGGTCGGTGTTCCTCGAGATCCGCATGCAATCGGCCAGCGGCTTTGACTTCGAGGCCAACGTCCCGAGCTACACCGGGCCCGCCCGGCTGGCGCCCGGCGACACCACGTACGCGCGTGAAGCGGCGCGCACGGGCGACTTCGAGGCCATCCTGGCCTGGGTCGTCGGGCTCGACGAGGTACGCGACTTCAAGGTGAGTACGCTCGCCGATCCAACCCGCCTAGTCGTCGATATCGGTTGACACGTTGATGCGAGGAGGACAGGCATGCTCGTCCTGTACATGATCACTCGGGGGGCCGCCGACCCGACGGGCGCGTCGGTGCCGATCCATCTGGCGGTGAACGGCACCCTCGAGGTCGGTGACCAACCCAGCATCGCGCTCGCCGGCGACGCCACCGAGTACCTCGTCGGCGACGCCCTCGAGAAGGCCGAGGGTGTCGGCGTCCCGCCGATGCGCGACCTCGTCGCCAAGCTGCGGCAGCACGAGGTGCCGGTCTACGTCTGAAAGGGGTGCGCGGACGCCCGTGGGGTGTCCGAAGCCGACCTCGCGAAGGTAGGCGGCACGTACACGAACCCGACCGCGGCGGCTCAGCTCATTACGCAGGCAGATCGCGTCCTGACGTTCTAGCGACCCGATCGTCGGTACGCCCCCGGGGACTCGAACCCCGAACCCGCTGATTAAGAGTCAGCTGCTCT
>Ga0136613_10000222_pt1 | contig 24215 bp, 26 predicted proteins | sample AntDrymUQ2722106_2_FD_106649 | JGI IMG/M metagenome (GOLD analysis project Ga0136613, IMG submission 106649) | Polar desert sand microbial communities from Dry Valleys, Antarctica - metaG UQ272 (21.06) | ecosystem: Environmental > Terrestrial > Soil > Desert | place: Antarctica: Dry Valley... | reverse complement strand
TGGGCGAGCGCGTCCTCGGCCTCCCCAAAGAGCCGAAGCCGGCCCAGTAGCGTGCCGCGGCTATGGCCGCCGGGGATCCCACACGCTGCGAATGGACCGGCGCGCGCGAGCTCGACGTCCGCTACCACGACGAGGAATGGGGCGTTCCCACCCACGACGACCCCACGCTGTTCGAGTTCCTCGTCCTCGAGGGCGCCCAGGCGGGACTGAGCTGGTCGACGATCCTCGCCAAGCGCGAGGGGTACCGGCGCGCCTTCGCCGACTTCGATCCCGCGCGCGTGGCCCACTTCACGAGCACGCGGGTCGCGCGTCTGCTCGACAACCCCGCGATCGTCCGCAACCGACTCAAGGTCGAGTCGACGATCGGCAACGCTCGGGCCTTCCTCGCAGTCCAGGACGAGTACGGGAGCTTCGACACCTATCTCTGGGCACTTGTGGACGGCCAACCCCTCCAGAACCGCTGGAAGCGCCTGGCTGACCTGCCGACCCGCACTCCGCTCTCCGACGCGCTGAGCAAGGACCTCAAGCGGCGCGGGTTTCGATTCGTCGGCAGCACGATCATGTACGCGTTCATGCAGGCGACCGGCATGGTGAACGACCACGTTCGGTCGTGCTTTCGCTACCGACAGCTCGGCGGCCGCTGAGCGAGAGTTCCTATGGACCCGGGATCGGTGGTCACGCCGCGACGGGCGTATCGGTATGTCGGGGGTGTCGGGTGTCGTCGGGCGCGACGAACGCTCGCTTCCCCTGACCCTCGATCAGGGCCCAGCCGTCGTTGGTCTTGAGGTCGTGGTGGTGCCGGCAGAGTCGGTCGAGGAGGTCGAAGACCGTCCGATGCGTCTTGGCCCAGTCCTCCCGGTGGTCGACCTCCAGGAAGGTCAGCGCGTTGCAGCCTTCGGCGGCGCAGGTCGGGTAGAGCCATTCGAGGGCGCTGCGCTGATGGGCGGTGGGGCGACGTCCCAAATGGGCGACACCGACGATCTCTTTGCCTCTGGTGACGACGGCAGCGAGGAACGGGTCGCCGGTCTCGAGCAGGTCGTGGATCGCGGACACGGCCACCGGGCCGTAGCCGGCGATCTCGCAGACCTCGTCGCCGGCGGAAGCGCTACCCAGCAACTTCTCGAGGTCGACGCGCACCAGCATCTTGGTCGTGCCCGTGGACTTGGCAGCGCCGCGTCGTCGGTACACGACTTGGTGAAGCGCGTCGGCGGCATACGCCTCGGGTGACTCGCGGCGGCCCGCGGCCCGGGCCTGCTTGAAGAGGCGGTCACGGGTCGGTGCGAGTCCGGCCATGATCTCGGCCACACGCTCCGGGTTGTCGTTCAGGTGTAGATGCCCGGTGCCGCCGCCGTCGACCCAGCTGCGCAGCTGGCGGCGCTCGTGGATGCGGCGTCGGCGCGCCTCCCCGTCACACGAGTTCGCCTTGGTGCGAGCGCACGCCTCGCGCAGCTCACCCAGTGAGCCGGCCTGGGACGCCTCCAGCAGACGCTCCTCAGCAGTCGGATCGGCGTCGGCGGCGTCCGCGACCAGCGACGCCTGCTCCATCGACAGCTCTCCGCGACGGAAGGCGCTCGCCGTCGCGGGCAGGTCGCGGATCCGTCGGCCGGTCTCGATGGCGTCGCGCGCCTGCGCAACGGACGTGCCCGTCGTCGTCGCCAGTTCATGGGCCGCTGACCGCTCGCCGCTCTTCTTCCAGACGCTCGTCTCGGCGACTCGCGCCGCCGCCTGCGCCTCGACCGCTACGGCGGCCCTCTTGATCGCGCTGGCGTCGTTGCGAATGCGCTCGGCGTCACGCGCCGACACGAGCGCGGGATCGAACGTCCTCGCGTACTCGCGCATCTCCCGGCACAGCTGCGACAACTTCATGCTTCGGATTGTACGAAGGCGATGTGACAGAAACTCCAGCCACACCAACCACGCTGGCGACACTGGCAACGCTGGCTACCAGCTGCAGCTTCGGTAGCCTCGGGATCGGATGCAACCGTTCGAGCGCCTCCGGCAGTTGGCCCGCTGGAGTGGCGGCGACGGGGCCGAGCTCGTGTCGGAAGCGGCGGACTGCCTCGCCGGCTTCGCCGACGATCCCGCCGGCCTCGTGGTCGCGTGTCGACGTCTTGTCGCCCACCATCCGGCGGCCGGCCCGCTGTGGTGGCTGTGCGCTCGGGTCCTCACCGCACCCGACGCCGCTCAGGCGGCGTCGGACGCGTGGCGGCGGGTCCACGACGACACGACCTACGAGCGCGTCGCGGAGCTGCTCCCCTTCCCACACGACGACGTCATCGCGACCCTCGGTGGACCGGAGCTCGCCGGTGCCGTGGCCGCGACCCGGCCCGATCTCGATGTCGTCGCCGTGCGTCGGCGAACCGGCGACGAGCACCTCCGCGCCCGCCTCGCCCGCACGGACCGGCCGGTCCGGGTGGTCGACGAGATGGAGCTCGCCGCGCTCGAACCGTCGCACCTGCTGGTCGAGACGCCCGCCGCCAGTCCCACGACCGCGTTCGTGCCCGAAGGCACCGCCGACCTCCTCGCGACCCTCGACACCCCCGTCGCCTGGCTCGTCGCCGGCGTCGGACGCGTGCTCCCGGCGCGCCTGTTCGCCGCACTCGAGCATCGAGTGGCAGCCGATGACGACGCCGTCATCGAGCCGTCGGACCTCGACGCGTTCGCGCGGATCGCCGGCCCGGCCGGCCTCGACCCGCCCGACGCCGTCGACCGCCGCGTCGACTGCCCGGTGGCGCCGGAGCTCCTGCGCCTGGGGTGAGCCGGTCAGACGTCGATATCGGGCGGTGGGCGGGACGGCTGGGCCGCGCCCCGGAAGATCTCGACCCGCCCCATGAACCGTCGCCGCAGGGTGCGGCGCACGACGGCCCGTGACGGCGGGATCAGCAGCAGGATCGCGAGCACGTCGGTGATGAACCCCGGCGTCAGCAGCAGCGCGCCCGCCAAGAGAATCAGGAACGCGTCGACCAGCTCGACCCCGGGCACCTTCCCCGCGCCGACCTGCTGGTTGATGCGGCGCCACACGCCCAGGCCCTCGCGCTTGGCCAGCCAGGCCCCCACGATCGAGACCACCAGCAGCAGCCCGATCGTGTACAGCGCGCCGATCTCCTGACCGACCCGGATGATGACGTAGAGCTCGACGATCGGGAGGACGAGGAACAGCAGGACGAGGATCGCCATCGCCAGCCGAGCGTACCCGGCCGCTCTGGCGGCTACGCCTCGAGCGCGAGTGGGTCCTCTGTGCCGTCACCCTCGATCAGGTTGAGCTGCTGGTCGTTGCGCAGCGCGTCGATCTTGTCGAGCGGGCGCTCGAGGGCGCGACGGCGGGTGCCGGCGAGATCGTCGTAGTCCTTGCGGGCGGTCGTGAGCGACCGGTCGAGCTTGTCCATCTTCTCGACGAACGCCCCCCACTGCTTCTTGAACGCGCCCAGTAGGGCGAGGATCTCGTCGGAGGTCCGGGCCAAGGCGACGTTGTCGATCGTCTGGCGGATCAGGGCGAGCACCGCGAACAGGGTTAGCGGCGAGCAGAACACCACGTGCCGGCCCGCGGCCTCGTCGAGGATCGAGTCGTCGTGCTCGTGGATGAACGTGTACAGGCTGTCGTTGGGAATGAACAGGAGCACGAAGTCGACGGTGCCCCCCTGGGGGTCGATGTAGGTGCGCGACGCCAGCGTCTTCACGTGGCCGCGCACGTCGCGCAGGAAGTCGTCGCGGTACCGACGCTCGTCGAGCTCGGACTCGGCTTCGATGCAGCGGACGTAGTTGTCGAGGGGGAACTTGACGTCCATGTGCAGCAGCAGGTCGTTGGGCAGCAGGAAGGTGAAGTCGGGCACGCCGCCCTCGATGCCCCGCTGCTTGCGGTAGTTGACGTTCTCGATCAGACCGGAGAGTCGCAGCACGTCCTCGGCCATGCGCTCACCCCACCGCCCCCGGGCCTTCGTGCTCGAGAGCACCTCACGCAGGCTCTGGGTCGTCTCGAGGAGCGACGACAGACCCTCGTGCTGCTGGCTCAGCTGCGCGCTGAGCTGCCCGAACTTGCGCTCGCGGTCGGTCTCGAGCTCCTGAACGAGCCCCCCGACACGGTCGAGCCGGTCGGTCATCACAGTGAGCTGCTGGTCGATGAGCGAGCGCTTGCCCTCGAGCTCAGCCGCGGCGAGGTCGTGCTGGGTCTTGAGTTGGGCCTGGTTGGTGGTGACGAGCTGCTCGAGCAGCGCGGCCTGGTCGATGGGCGGACGCCGCACCACGAGGAGGAGGGCGCCGCCGAGTCCGACCACGGCGAGGGCAAGGATCACGAGGATCACGGTCATGCACCGATTGTGACGAGGGGGTGTGACAGCTACGGGGATACCGGCCGTTCACCCCGCTGACCTGCAGAAACGCGCGTCAGGCATCCCCGATGGCGAAGAACGACCCCGCCCTGGTGGCCACGTAGATGCGGCCCTTCCACACGGTCGGGGTCGACTCGACGCAGCCTCCGAGGGTCACCGACCAGAGCTCGGGCGGGTCGACGAGGGTGTTGCGCACGTCATAGGCGTGCAGGACCCCGGCGCAGTCGCCCTGGATCCAGATGCCGTCGACGATCACCGGCGACTGCCACACCGGCCCGGGGAGCTGTTTCTCCCAACGCACCGCGCCGGTGGCGCGGTCGATGCCGAGCACGCGGCCCCCGTTGGTGGGGACGATCACCAGGTCCTGGTAGAGGCCCGGCGTCCCCCAGACGCCGGCCGTGTCCGTGCCCTGGTCCTTGATGGCCCACACCACCGGATTGGGTGCTGCCGGGTTCAGCTTCAGGATCTGCCCCACCTCGGCGGCGCGGGGCCGGTGCTTCTCCCACTCCGCGCCGACATAGAGCATTCCCTCGGCGTCGACCACGACCGACGCGTCGACGTCCTCGCCGACCCAGAAGCGGAACACCCGGGTCGGCGGTCCCGCGCCCGTGCGGAGCCCGCTGATGTCCCAGCCCTGCACCAGGCCGCCGGAGTTGGCGAAATACACGGTGTCGCCGATCACCGCGACCGAGTTCTCGATCGACACCTCGTCGCCGACCGCGGCGATGAGCTCGTCGTCCCAGCCGGGCGCATTGAACACGAGCTGGGGGGCGACCGTGACCAGCCCGTCGGGACCGGTGGCCCGGTTGAGCTTCGCGACGTGGAACTGGCTGTTCTCGCCCCCCTCGAAGAGGAAGTCGTTCAGCACGAGCGCGCTGCCGTCCCAGTCGTCGTTCCATTTCGTCGGCTGCACCTCGTCGCCCGAGAGCCTCCACAGCTCGGTGGGCTGGGGTCGGTCGAACGCGATCACGCGGTAGAAGCCGTCGCGCGAGCCGGTGTAGACGAGCGGGTACCCGTCGGGGTCGATGGTGACCGACCCCTTGATGATGTCGCCGGTCGGGAAGGGCGGGATGATGTCCTGGCCGGTGGCGGCGTCGACGAAGTGCACCGCCCGGTCGTAAGCGCCGAAGACCACCCAGGTGCGCCCGTCGCGCTCGAACACCGCCGGCTGCCCGGTCCAGCCCGTCCCGCACCAGTTGGTGACCTCGCCCCCGTCGTCCGACAGCGAGCACATCGACGCGCCGGGGTACTGCCAGACCGCCTGGGGCGCCGCCGGTATGGGCCCCTGGCCGTAGTACGTACGGGTGGGGTTGCCCCGAAAGGTGAGGACGCCGGGCACGGTGGTGCCGTAGGGCTGCCCCACCGACGCAGGGTCGACGAAGCCGACGAAGGGCGGCGCGGTCGTCGTGGTCGAGGGGGCCGTGGTCGTCGTGGTCGTCTCGGGGGAGGAGGCTCGTCGAGCCGGTCCCCCGCCGCCGTCATCGCCGGTCAGGAGGACGATACCGACGCCGGCGGCCCCCGCGACCACGACGCCGGCGGCCACGATCGCCAGCACCCGGCCCCGACGCCTCCGCCGCTCGACCCGCCGCCGCTCCGCCCGCCTCGACGGCGTCTCCCCCTGTGCCACCGGGCGAGCGTACCGGCGCGCTGTCTCAGCCGGCCGACACGCCGATGTGGTCCAACAGCAGCCGATTCAGCGCGTCCGGCGCCTCCTCGGGGATGAAGTGGCCGACGCCCTCCAGTACCTCGAAGCGATAGGGCCCCTCGACGTGCTCGGCGGTCTCCTCCGCCGCCTCCCGGCCGAGCGCGGGATCCTCGGTGCTCCACGCGTAGAGCGTCGGCGTCATGATCTCCCCCATCCGCTCGATGACGTCGCGGTCGAGCGCCCGGTACCAGTTGAGTGCGGCGGTCATCGCGGCGCGCTCGCCCAGGACGCGCAGGTAGTCGTCGGTGTCGCTGAGACCCACCGTCTCGTAGAGGCCGCGCAGACCAGCGGCGTCATTGTCGAGGAAGAAGCCTTCCGCCTCCGGCGACTGGAAGAACAGCATGTAGCTCGACTTCTCCGCCTGCTCGCCGCCCTCGAGGATCGAACGCGCCATCGCACGGGGGTGGGGCGTCGAGACCGACGTGAGCGTCGCCAGCCGGTCGCCGTGCCGGGCGGCGGTGTGCCACGCCACCAGCCCGCCGAAGTCGTGGCCGACGACATGGAACCGGTCGGCGCCGAGGGCGTCGGCCATCCCGATCGCGTCCTCGACCAGTCGCTCCTGGTGGTACTCGGCCACCTCGGGCGGGCGGGCGCGGCGCGAGTACCCGCGCTGGTCCGGTGCAACCGCCCGATACCCCGCCCCGCCGAGCGCGTCGAGCTGGTGCCGCCAGGCGAAGGAGGTCTGCGGGAACCCGTGCAGCAGGAGCACGACCTCGCCGTCGGCCGGGCCCTCGGCCCGGGCGTCGAAGGTCAGCGGCCCGACCGCGAGCTCGAGGGTCTCCATACGCTCGGAAGCTAGCCCGCGGGGGGCTCTTACACGCGCCGTGCAAAAGGTGTCCGGGCGGCATAGGGTGAGCGCCCCGGTGCGGACGAGCGACCTGAAGGGCGGCGCCGGGTATCCCGGCGCCGAGCGAGGGAGCCATGTGATGGACGACCGCCACGATCCCGACGCCGACCTGCCGATCAAGCTCGAGCCCTGCTCGAACGGCGAGTTCCTGCCGCTCCCGATCACGCCGGTCGCGGCCGAGACGATCCGGCGCACGCGCGACGAGGCCGACCGCCAGGCCCGCCGCCTCGGCTTGTCCCGGCGGACGTTCCTCCGTTCGGTGGCGGGCGCCGCGCTCATGCTCACGGTGCTCGACCGCACCGCCCGCGAGGCCCACGGTGCGACCGGCGGCCACTACCGCCTCCCCGTCGACGCCGCCTCCGACGCCGACGTCGCCCGGTCGGTGCTCGGCGGCGACGAGTTCATCTTCGACGTGCAGGTGCACTACCTCAACTTCGACCTCGCCCAGCCCGGCGGCCTCGGGCTCGGCAACCTGTTCCCGCAGCGCAACTGCGGTGAGACCGACCCGCGCGCCTGCTTCGCGGTGAACCACCTCGTCGAGGAGATGCTGCTCAAGAGCGACACCGACATGCTCGTGATGTCGTCGATCCCCATTCCCGGCGACGCCAACCCGCTCTCGATCGAGGACATGGAGACGGTCAAGCGCCTCGTCACCGAGCTGTGCGGACGGGGACGAGTGCTAACGCAGGGCCAGACGTTCCCGAGCATCGGCACCGCCGAGGAGCAACTCGCCGCCATGGAGCAGCTGCGCGAGGAGCACAAGATCGCGGCCTGGAAGGTGTACACGCACGCCGGGGGGCCGCCGTGGTGGCTCGACGACCACGAGGCGGGCGTCTCGCAGTCGGGCGTGGCGTTCCTCGAGAACGTGCGCGAGGTCGGGCCCAAGATCGTCGCGGTGCACAAGGGCTTCGGACTCGTCGGCGGCGACAACCGCGGGTACGCCGACCCGATCGACATCGGCCCCGCGGCCGAAGCCAACCCCGACATCAAGTTCGTCGTGTACCACTCCGGCTACGAGCCCGGTGAGACGGAGGGCCCGTACACGCCCGAGACCGCGACCCAGGGTGTGAACCGGCTGATCACGACCGCGCGTGAGGCCGGGATCGGCAAGGACGGCAACGTCTACCCCGAGCTCGGCTCGACCTGGCGCAGCGTGATGGGCGACCCGACCCAGGCCGCCCACGTCCTCGGGAAGCTGCTGGCGGAGTTCGGCGCCGACCGGATCGTGTGGGGCACCGACTCGATCTGGTACGGCTCACCCCAGGACCAGATCCAGGCGTTCCGCTCCTTCGAGATCAGCGAGGAGTTCCAGGAGCAGTACGGGTACCCCGCGCTCACCGCCAAGACCAAGGAGAAGATCCTCGGGCTGAACTCGGCCAAGATCTACAAGGTCAAGCCGACGCGCGACGATTGCGAGTTCACCCGCGAGGAGCTCGAGCAGGTGCGCCAGGCGCTGCCCACCGGCATGCGCACCTTCGGCCCGACCACGGTGAAGGACACCGCTGCGCTCATCCGCGCCCACGGCATCGCCTAAGGCTTGCGGGCGCGGACCGAGTAGCTCAGCGGGATTGGGTCGCCGGGAATCCGCCACCAGCGCTCGTCGTCGCGGTCGCGGACCATGTACGGCCGCATCTGCTCCGCCGCGACCGGGTGCTCGCCCAGCGACTCGAGCATGAGCCCGGCGTCAACCAGCGCGCTCACCACGTCACCGACCTTGTGCACCCACTCGTATTGCGGGTGCTCGAGCACGTGACTGCGGTCGGCGTAGTCGCGGTCCCCCTCCCAGCGGTGCGGGCCACCGATGAAGTACCAGGGCTGGAGCTGGGGATCGGGTTCCTCGCCCAGCGCGCCGACGACCGGATGGAACTCGACCAGGTGGAAGCGGCCGCCGGGACGCAGGAAGTGCGCGACCACCTCGGCCCAGCGGGCGAGGTCGGGCAGCCACATGAGGACGCCGTACGACGTGAACACGATGTCGAACTGTCCGTCGAGCGCCTCGGGCAGCGCGTCGACGGTCGAGCAGACGAACCGCGCCTCCACGCCGCTCTCGGCAGCCAGGGTCCGCGCCGTCTCTAACGCCCCCGGCTCGAAGTCGACGCCGGTCACGCGCGCGCCGAGACGGGCCCACGAGATCGAGTCCAGCCCGAAGTGGCACTGGAGGTGCAGCAGGTCCCGGCCGGCGACGTCGCCGACCTCCTCGAGCTCGAGGGAGCGGAGCGACGACCGCCCCGCCTTGAAGCTGTCGAGGTCGTAGAAGTCGGACCCGAGGTGGACGGGGAGGCGTTCTTCCCATTGCCGGCGGTTGGCGTCGATGGGATCGGTCAGAAGCTGCCTCCGTCGATCACGATCTTCTGGTCGGTGAGGTAGCCGCCGCCGTCGGAAACGAGGAAGCGCACCACGTCGGCCACCTCTTCGGGCGTGCACACGTGCCCGAACGGCGCGCCGGCGTCGAGCGTGTGGATGTCCTCTACTCCCATGGCGCCCTTGACCAGCCGCCGGCCCATTTCGGTTTCGACCAGGCCGGGCGCGACCACGTTGACGTGGATGCCGTGACGTCGTTCCTCCTTCGCCAGCGTGCGGGCCAGCGCTTCGATGCCGGCCTTGGCCACGTTGTAGGGCGCGGAGTTGCCGGCCCAGTGCACGGTGGCGGCGCTCGAGATCATCACGATGTCGCCCCGGTCGCGCTGGCGCATCGAGGGCAGGACGAGCTTGCTCAGCATGAACGGCCCGAAGACGTGTGTGCGCCAGAGTCGCTCCATCTCGGCCGGGTCGGTCTTGACGACGTCCTGCCCGCGGCTCGCGATGCCGGCGTTGTTCACCAGGATGTCGACGAACCCGAAGTCGTCGAGCACCCCGGCGGCCAGCGCTTCGTCGTCCTCCTGGGAATCGACCGAGGCGGGGTAGGCCGACGCGCGCCGGCCGAGCTTCTCCAGCGCGGCCACGGTCTCGTCGGCGGCGTCGCGGTCGCGCCGGTACGTGATGGCGACGTCGGCGCCGTCCTCGGCCAGCGTGAGCGCGATCGCCCGTCCGATGCCGCGGCCGCCCCCGGTCACCAGCGCCACGCGCCCGTCCACCACTATCGCCTCGCTCGCTGCGGCGCAGGGTACCTGCGCCGCGGGCGCTCGCTCGGACGCCAAGTCGGCCGCGCGTCCGTTGATCGTGCCGTCACGAGTCTCTCCCCTTCGCGGCGCGCTCGGCCCGGCTCATCAGGTTGGTCGAGCCGAGGCGCTCGGCCCAGTCGGCCAGCTCGGGCTGCGGGCCCCGCCACCGCCAGTCGTCGACTGCACCGACGGGCGTGTCGGTGCGCAGCGTGGCGAGGTCGAGGAACAGCTTGGCCTCGGCGCGATGGGTGGCGAGGGTCGCCGCCAGCTTGGGTGCGCTCCGCACGGTCACGTCCCAGGTCGCGCCGTCGTCGGGAATGGCGTCGATGTGCTCGTAGCGGGCGAGCACGGTCGCGGCCGACTTGGCGCCCCAGCCGGGGAGACCGGGAAAGCCGTCGGCGCTGTCGCCGACCAGCGCGAGCCAGTCGGGGATCGAGCGGGGGCCAACGCCGAATTTCTCGCGCACGGCAGCCTCGTCGAGCAGCTTGCCATGGCGGCGGTCGAGCTGCGCGATCCGCGGGTCCGACACGCACTGGGCGAGGTCCTTGTCGGGGGTGCACACGAGCACCTGCGCGACCCGCTCGTCGGCGGCGGCGACCGCGGCCGCTGCCGCCAGCGCGTCGTCGGCTTCCTGGTCGACCATCGCCCACACCTTCGCGCCCAGCGCCTCGAGGCCGTCCTCGAGCAGCGGGAACTGCGCGAGCAGCTCGGGATCGATCCCCGCACCGGTCTTGTACCCGGGCCAGAGGTCGTTGCGGAACGACTCGATGACGTGGTCGGTCGCGACGCCCAGGTGAGTGGCGCCGTCTTCGAGCATGGTGAGCACGGTTCCGAGCACGCCCCGCACCGCCGCCACCTCCACGCCGTCGCGGTCCAGATGCGACGGCACCCCGAAGTGGTGCCGGAACAGCTCATACGTACCGTCGAGAAGGTGGACCTGCACGGCGCCCAAGTTAGGGCGTGGCTTCGGCGGACACCTCCACGACCACCGCCCGGTGGTCGCTGATGGGCGTGACGACGACCTCTGACGAGACGATCGTGAGGCGCTCGACCGCGATGTCGTCGATGCGCAGCCTCGGGGCCTTGGCCGGCGCGGTGGCCTCCGTGTCGGCCACCAAGAAGCCGGCCTCGGTCAGGACGGGGTCGACCACGTCGGGCGCGCTGTTCAGGTCACCGAGGAGCACCCGAGGACGCCGGCGGCGGCCGAGCGCCTCGAGGACGACCGCGAGCTGCTCGAGCTGCTCGTCGGCGTCCTCGGCGACGAGCGGTGCTCCCCCGCGGCGGTTCTGGAGATGGGTGGCCGCGACCGACAGGGAGACGTCCTCGATCTCCACCCGGGCGAGCGCGGCGACCCGGGGCTGGCGCTCCGGGGCGACCGGGAGCTCGAGCACCTCGGTCTCGTCGATGTTGCCCCGTGCGAGCAGGGCGTTGCCGTACAGGCCCCCGGCCTCGAGCTCGAACGCGGGCGCGTAGAAATAGGAGAGCTCGCACGCCTTGGCGACGACCGCGGCCTGGTTGGCGAGGCCGCTGCGGGTCGCACCGGAGTCGACCTCCTGGAGCGCGAGCACGTCAGCGCGCAGGCCTGCACACACCTCTGCCAGCCGGTCGTTGTCGACGACGCCGTCGCTCCCGAGGCCGTTCTTGATGTTGAAGCTCGCGAGACGCAGCGGTCGGTTCATTCGGGGTAGGTCCAGTCGGCTCGCTTGCGCGCCTGGCGCTCGTCGACGATCGCGACGCCGTCGCGGATGTCGACCAGCTTCGGCACGACGACCTCAGTCGTCAACGGCGGCGTGCGACCGGTGACGTAACCGTCGAGCTCGCCGGCGAACGCCCGCAGGATGCTCCGCACGACCAGCTGCTCCTGCACCGGCAGGAAGCAGCGGTTGGAGTCGGTCACGGTTTCGAGCCGGGCCGCCATGACCTCCACGTCGCGCACCGTCGCATCGCCCGCGAGCACCCGGTCGAGCACCGCGGTCACCGCGCCGGTCCCGAACTTGCACGGCGGGCACTGGCCGCACGATTCGACGTAGAGAAACCGGGAGGCCGCCTGCGCGACCGCGATCATGTCGGCGGTGTCGTCGTAGACGATGAAGCCGGCCGCGCCGAGCCCGCCGCCGACCGCCTCGAGCCCTTCGTAGCTCACCCGGGCGTCCAGAGCGTCGCCCGCCACCACGCCGTTGGCCACTCCTGACAGCACCGCTTTGACCGACCGGCCCGGCTTCGGTCCACCGCCGACGCGTTCGATCACCTCGCCCAGGGACGTGCCCATCTCCACTTCGGCGACGCCGGCGCGCTGGGTGTCGCCGACGACGGTGCACAGCACCACGCCAGGCGACTGCGGCGTCCCCATCTCCCGGTACCACTCGGGACCGTGGCCGAGGACGGGGACGACGGTCGCGAGTGTCTCGACGTTGTTGACGAGCGTCGGGTTCGAGCTCGGGATGGCGGGGCCGTCGGACGAGAGGTCGAGGCCGGCCGACCAACCCATCTGGGGTGACGTGGTGAACAGGCCGTACACGTAGGGCGGGAACAGCCGGGGCAGCGGGTCCTCACCCTCGATCACCTCGAGTAGGCCCTTCTCCTCGCCGAAGAGGTACTCGTCGGGCCCGGTGACCAATGTGACGGGAACGTCGCCGATCAGCTGGGTGCCGGCCATCTCCGAGAGGGCGCGCTCCAGAGCGGCGATCTCGGGTTCGAACGATGCCTTCACCGCGATGTAGGCCCCGACCGCGCCGACGGTCGCGGCTGCGATCGCGACCCCCTCGACGACCTGGTACGGGTTGCGTCGCATCAGCATCCGGTCCTTGAACGTCCCGGGCTCACCCTCGGCGCCGTTGGCGACGACGTACCGGTCGCCGACTTCGGGGCCACCGGCGGCGATCGACGCCCACTTGCGTCCGGTCGGGAAGCCGGCGCCGCCCCGCCCGCGCAGACCCGAGCGGTCGATCGCGTCGATGACGCCAATCGCTTCGAGCTCGCGGGCACGCAGGAGGCCCTGGCCACCGTCGAACCCGTCGACGTACTCGTCGAGCGAATCCAGCGGCTCGTCGGGGAGGAGGAACGCCATCAACCGGCGGTGCGACCGTCGAGCGCCCGCTGCTCGAACTGTCGCAGCCCGCTCGCCACCACCCGATCGTGGGCCCACGTCATCGCCGGACGCCCCAGCACCGCCAGCCGACGCAGCACCGGGTCGCGCAGCTCGAGCGCCCACGTCAGCCGGGCCGTACTGCCTCCGGGACCCGACGGCGCGATCTCGAGCCGGGCGGGGCCGTCGAGGTCGCCGTGGATGACCGTGTCGACCAGCTCGGGCTTCACCGCCTGTTCGACGTGCACCGTGAACCGCAGCGCGTACGGCAGCGGCGCCCGGATCACACAGCGGGCGACCGCACCCTCCTCCAACCCGACGGCGTCGAACTCGCGTAACCACGACCACCACTCCGGGTACTCGTCAGTCCGGCTGAGCGTCGCCCACAGCTCGTCGGGCGGGATCGCGAAGTCCCAGCGCCGGTCGAAGGTGAACGGGGCGCCCACCGGGTCAGCCGCGCTTGAGGCGGCCGCGCAGGGCGGCGAACGCGAGCGTCATGCTCACCGCGCCAACGCCCGCGATGGCAGCGAACCCCTTGGCGATCTCGGCGCCGTCCCATCCGGTGAGGATCAGCGCTCGCATCCCGGCGAGCAGGTACGTCACCGGGTTCCAGTCCGAGATCGTCGATAGCCAACCCGTCAGCGCCTCCTGCGGGAGGAACGCGGTCGTGAGGAAGGCAAACGGAAAGAAGAGGATGAAACTGGTGTTCACCGCGGCCGGGTTGCCGGTCTTCAGCGCGATCGCGTACGGGAACCCGGTGAACGCCAGGCCCCACAGGCCCGCCATGAGCACGAACAACAGCGTGCCCGCGACACCGGTCTCGAAGCGCACCCCGACCGCGAAGCCCAGCATGACCACCGGTATCGACAACGCGATCACCAGGGCGAGATCGGCGATCATCAGGCCCAAGAGGAGTGACAACCTCCGGATCGGGGTCATCAGCAGCCGGTCGAAGTACCCGTTCTGGATGTCGGTCACGAGTGCGCTCGCCCGCGAGATCCCGGTGACGGCGAAGATGATCGCCACCGGGAGCTGGAACGCCCGGAAGTCGGAGACCGTCCCTTCCACCCGTTCCGATTCGGCGACCCGCTCGAGTGCCCCGATGTTGACCACGAAGAAGAAAACCGGGATGACGAGCGCGGGCACGATCGCCTCGGGCTCGCGCGGGATCGCCCGCAGCGCCCGGCCCGCGATCGAGCGGCAGTCGGCCAGGAACCCGGCGGCCCGGGGTCGGATCGCGGGAGCCGCGCCGACAACGCCGCTCGCCGCGGTCACGCCGCGTCCTCCTCTTGCTCGTCGCGTTCGAGGATGTGACCGCCGGTGAGCTCCAGGAACACGTCGTCGAGCGTGGGGGTGCGCAGCGTCAACTCCCGCACCTTCACCCCGCACCCGTCGAGCGCGACCGCCACCGGGCTCACGGCGGCGGGGCCGTCCTGCACCCGGATCGTCAGCTCGTCCCCGTGCACATCGGCCTGGTCGACACCGGCCACGTTCCGCACCGCATGGCACGCTCGCGCCGCCTGGGCGGCCTCGACCCGGGCCACGATCACGTCGGAGCCGATCGAACGCTTGAGCTCGGTGGGCGTCCCCTCGGCGATGAGCTTGCCCAGGTCGATGATGCCGACGCGGTGCGTCAGCGCGTCCGCCTCCTCCAGGTACTGGGTCGTGAGGAAGATGGTGATCCCGTCCTCGGCATTGAGGCGACGGATCTCTTCCCACACGCGCGCCCGGGTGGCGGGGTCGAGCCCGGTCGTGGGTTCGTCGAGGAAGAGCACGCCGGGGTTGTGGATCAGAGCGGCGGCGAGGTCGAGCCGGCGGCGCATGCCGCCCGAGTACGTGCCGATGCGGTGGTCGATGGCCTCGCCCAGGTCGATGAGCGGGGCCAGGTCCTTGATCCGCTGTTCGGTTTGTTCCGCCGTGAGCCCGTACAGCCGCGCCTGGAGCCGCAGCAGCTCGGAGCCGTACTGGTTGGGGTCGAGGGACGCGTCCTGGAGCGCGACCCCGATGCTGAGACGCACGTCGAGCGGCTGGGTGGCGACGTCATGGCCGGCGACGACGGCGCGGCCGGCGGTCGGCGCGAGCAGCGTGACGAGCACCCGTATCAGGGTGGACTTGCCCGCACCGTTGGGCCCGAGGAAGCCGTAGATCTCTCCGGGCTCGACCGCGAGGTCAACGCCGTCGACCGCCCGCGTCTCGCCGAAGAACCGTTGCAAGCCTTCGGTCAGCACCGCCGCGTCCGCCATCGGCGGCGACGTTACCCGAGGCCGACCGCAGCCCCGGCAAGGTCGCGACGGACCGGCTCGGTGGCGGGGCGGCGCTCGTCGCCGGCGGAGAACAAGCCGAGGTGGAAGCACACCACCGCCGCCCACACCGCGGTCGCGCCGGCGATGTGGATGCCGACGAGCAGCGCGGGGATGTCGTTGAAGTACTGCGCGTAACCCACGCCCGCCTGCGCGACCAGCACCGCCAGCAGGACACCGAGTCGTTGGTGGACGTGCACGGGCGCGCGAGCGCGCCGGAGCACCACCAGAGTGACGAGCACGAGCGTCAGGAACACCACCACGCTCGTCCCGTGCACCCGCGCGACGTCGGGGATGTAGAGGTCGAGCCGCTCGACGTCGTCCTCGCGCCCGCCGCCGCTGTGCGGACCCGCGCCGGTGACCACGGTGCCGGTCGCGACCACGATGGTGGCCGCGGCCAGCAGCAGCCAGCTCATCAGGACGACCAAGCGGGGCGCGACCGGTCGAGCCCGTCCTCCCGGTTGTCCGGCGCGCCGGTGCAGCACCAGCGCATTGGTGAGGAGCACGAGCGACAGGAGGAAGTGGGCCATCACGAACTGCGGCTTCAGATGGAACAACACGGTGAGCCCGCCCAGGACGGCTTGGGCGAACACGCCCGCGACCAGACCGAACGACAGCCACACCAGATCGCGCCGCCGGGGCACGCGCACCAGTGAGCCGAGCACGGCCAGGATCACCGCCACCGACACGAGCCCGGTAAAGACGCGGTTCACGAACTCGATCATCGCGTTGGCGTCGCTCGTCTCCCGGGGTGCGAGCCGGCCGGGGGAGCAGTTGGGCCAGTCGGGACAACCGAGGCCCGAGTCGGTGAGCCGCACCGCTCCGCCGGTCACGATGATGATCGCGAGCAGGACCGCGGCGAGGAATGTCACCCGGCGGTAGGCACGCGGGCTCAGGCGAGGAACACGGCGCACGCCGGAAGCCTAGAAGCGAGCCGCCGCGCCCCTAGGCTCACGCTCTCAAGGGCATGATCAACGGGTTCTCACATGACCTGGCGAGGCAATAGAGGATGACCCCCGACGAGTCCAGCCGCGCCGCCCGGCGCCTCCAGCGGCGCGCCGCTCGGCGGCGCCGTCTGGTCACCCGGTCGCTGCTGGCGCTCGCTCTCGCCGCGGTGATCGCCGGCGGCGTCGTCACCGCCGGCGCGCTCCTTCGTGACGACGACCCGGAGACGCGGGCGCAGCCCACGACGACGAGCTCAACGACCACGACGGTTCCGCCGGTTCCCCCGCCGACCGCCATCGTCCGCGATCCACGCCGGGGCAACGGGCAACCGGTGACGTTCGCGTTCGGCGGTGACGTGCACTTCGAGGGCGGCCTGCGCACGAAGCTGACCGCCGACCCGGCCACCGTGCTGGCGCCCATCGCATTCGTCCTCGGGGCCGCCGACGTCGCGGTCGTCAACCTCGAGACCGCGATCACGGAACGGGGCACACCGCAGGACAAGGAGTACAAGTTCCGGACGCCCGCGACCGCACTGACCGCCCTCGGCGCCGCCGGTGTCGACGCAGTGTCGATGGCCAACAACCACGGGCTCGACTACGGCCCCGAGGGGCTGCTCGACTCGCTCGCCGCGAAAGCAGCATCACCGGCGCCGGTCGTCATCGGGATCGGCGCCAACGCGACCGAGGCGTTCGCGCCGTTCCGGGTCGAGGTGAAGGGCCAGCGCATCGCGGTGTTCACCGCCACCGAGGTGCTCGACGGCAACCTGCTCGACACCTGGACCGCGACCGATACCCAGGGTGGGCTCGCGTCGGCGAAGCCCCCGTGGGTCGACAGGCTCCTCGCCGGCGTCTTCGCCGCCCGCGCCGACTCCGACACCGTGGTCGTGATGCTCCACTGGGGTAACGAGGGCGACATGTGCCCGGACGAGGACCAGCGCTCGCTCGCGCAGCGGCTGGTCGATTCCGGCGCCGACATCGTCGTGGGCAGCCACGCCCACCGCCAGCAGGGCGCGGGGCGCCTCGGCACCGCGTTCGTGGGCTACGGGCTCGGCAACTTCATCTTCTACAACGAGAGCGGGCCCGCCGGTGTGAGCGGAGTGCTCCAGGTCACCGCCACCGGGCGCGACGTCGACGCCTACAGCTGGCTCCCGGCCCAGATCAAGGGGGGTGTGCCCGAGCCGGTTCCCCCCGGTCCCGACACCGACAAGGCCCTCGCCGACTGGAACGCGCTGCGGGACTGCACCGGCCTCGCCGCCTAGCGTCCGCGTCATGCACTACGACGAGTTCGGGCTGTTCCAGGAGAACGCCGAAGAGGTCGGTCTGCCGTGGTCGGGAGCTCCCGACGTCCACCGGACCGCGGTCGAGGTCGAGCCCGGACGCGCGGTCAGCGCGCTCGTCTGGGGCTCGGCGCCGGCCGAGCTCGCGCTATTGCACGGTGGCGCCCAGAACGCGCACACGTGGGACACCGTCGCGCTCGCCCTCGACCGGCCGTTGGTGGCGGTCGACCTGCCGGGGCACGGCCACTCCGACCCCCGCGACGACGGGCCGTTCGGCCCGGTCCAGAACGCCGGTGACGTCGCGGTCGCGCTCCGCACGCTCGCGCCCGACGTGCCCATGGTCGTGGGCATGTCGCTGGGCGGCCTCACCGCGATCGCCCTGGGCGCCCGTCGGCCCGAGCTGGTGCGCAAGCTCGCCCTCGTCGACGTCACCCCCGGCGTCGACCGCGAGAAGGCCGCACCGATCGCCGCCTTCATCGCCGGGCCGGAGAGCTTCGAGAGCTTCGACGAGATCCTCGCCCGCACGATCGAGTTCAACCCGACCCGGTCGGAGTCGTCGCTCCGTCGCGGCGTCCTGCACAACGCGGTCGAACGCGACGACGGTCGGTGGGTCTGGCGTTACCAGCGGCCCCGCCTCGTCGAGACCGCGGAGATGCCCGACTTCTCCACCTTGTGGGACGACGTCTCGAAGCTCGCCATGCCGTTGATGCTGGTACGCGGGACCGAGTCCGGTGTGGTCGGCGACGAGGACGTCGCCGAGCTGCGCCGCCGCCAACCCGACGTGCGGGTCGAGACCGTGGAGGGTGCCGGCCACAGCATCCAGGGGGACCGCCCGCTCGAGCTGGCGCAACTCCTGGCCGACTTCCTCGAGCGGTGAACGCTCGCCGCGCTGCGAACCAGCGTCTGGGTGGCGAGTACGACGCCCGGGTGCTCGAGCCGTCGCCGCCGGCCGTCACCGAGGGGCCGTGGCTCGCCTGTGACCCCGTGAACGATGGTGAGCCCGACGCCACCGGCCGTCCGGTGGTGAAGCCGGTGACCGGCGCGGACACGACGTGGGACGACCTCTGCCACGACGACCGCGAGCTGGCCGACTGGTGCGCGGCGCGGTGGCTGGGAGCGTGGCGCCCGCTGCCACCGGCGCCGGAGCCCGGACGACTCGCGGCGACGCGCGCGAGCTTGCACGCCCTGGCCGAGCACGTGCTCTCACCCGCTCGTCACGCCGCCAACGGCAAGATCGGCCTCCGCTTCACGCGGGGCGGCTTCGGAACCCCGTTCTTCCGCGACGATGCCGGCGACGACAAGCAGGTGCGGGTAGAGGGAGACGAACTCGTCGTCGACTTAGGTGAGGCCACGCACCGGGCTCCGATCACGACCGTCGGCACGGCCGCGGACTTCGCCCGCTGCGCCGCCGGTGCGCCAGTGGGTGCGGGCTATGACGAGGCGGGGGTGCGCGGCGTGTACGAGCCGACCACGCCGTTCGCGCCCGACGCCCCCCTCGTGATCGACCCCGACTCCGCCCGCTTCCTCGGTGACTGGTTCGGCTTCGCCGCCGGGGTGCTCGAACAGCTGCGGGCCGAAGCCGACGACGCCGACCAACCGGCGCGGGTGCAGCTGTGGCCCGAGCACTTCGACCTCTCCGTCGACCTCGGCGACGATGCCGCCGGCGCGCGGGGGACGTTCGGCGCCTCGCCGGGGGACGAGGCCCACGACAACCCGTACCTCTACGTGACCCACTGGGCCGACGCGGACCCGGACCGGTTCTGGAACGACGGCGCGTTCGATGGCGCGAGCCTGTCGCTCCCGGAGCTGGTCCCGGCCCGCGATCAGCGAGCCGCCGCGCTCGACTTCCTCCGATCCGGCCGGCGCGTGTTACGGAGCAGCTGACCGCCGACCCCACACGACGAACAGAGGATCGTCGGCGCTCGGAACGGCTTCGTCGGTCACGGTCCCGAAGCCGGTCCGCTCGAGGTACTCCCGCACCAGCCGGCGGTGGCCGTCGCTCCCTGCGCCCATCCAGATCGCGACCGCCTTGGTGGGGAAGCACCGGTTGGAGAACGAGACGACGACCGGGCCGTCCGATCGCAGCACCCGCCCGACGTCGGCGAAGACCTCGAGCGGCCGGGTGAGGTACTGCACGCTCACCGCGCACGCGACCGCGTCGAACGCCTCGTCGCCGAAGGGGAGCCGCGGCTCGCGGTTCAGGTCGTGGACGACGAAGTCGTCGAGCTGGGGGTTGTCCTCCATCTCGAGCGCGTTCATGCCCAGGCCCGTGACCGACCCCAGGCCCTCGGGAAGATGTGACCGCCACGACGACATGAGGTCGAGGACGGCTCCGCCCGGGGGCAGCACCGTCGCGTAGAAGGCGCGGAGCGCCTCGATCGCCCCCGGTTCGAGGTGCACCACCTTGCGCTCGACCGAGTAGAAGGTCGAGTCGTCCGACGGGTCGATGCGGGCGAACGGATCGCGCTCGGCCAAGACCCGGCACGGTACCGCCGCCCGGTTCGCACCCCGGGGTGACACCATCAACTCGTGCACGAGGACCTCATCCGATCGGCCCGCCGGCGCATCCGGATCACCGCCGCCGCCGGTGTCCTGCTCCTCGCGCTCACGATCACCGCCCTCGTGTTCCCGATGGCGCTGGTGGTGTTCGCCGGCTTCACGTTGGTCGGCGCGCCGTGGGACCTCGGGTGGTCGTTGGTGGGCTGGTCGCTCGGCGTCAGCGCCGCGTGCGGTTTGCTCGGAGCGGGCGCCGTGTTCGCCTGGTCGCTGGCCCACTCGGAGCGAAGGGCGCTCGAGTTCGTGCGTGCGTGGCCGCTGCCGGGCCGCGAGACGCCCCCTCCCCCGCGCCTCCCGAAGACCGCGCTCCGCCAGGTCACCAACCTTGTCCAGGGCCTGTCGCTCGCCGCCGGCGTGCTCCCGCCACAGTGCGCAGTGGTGATCGATGAAGCCCCCAACTGTCTGACCGTCGGGCGCCGGCCCACCAGCGCGTGGATCGTGGTCACGACCGGCCTGCTCGCCGCACTGCCCCGAGCCGAGCTCGAGGCCGTCCTCGCCTACGAGATCGGCCGGATAGCCGAGCTCGACGTCTCGCTCGACACGGTCGTCTACGCGTGCACGGCCCGGGTCTTCGAGCTGTGGGCGGGGGTGTTCGACGACGTCGACGAGGTCACGCTGCTCCTCGGCCCACTGGCGGTGCTGGCCGCGCCGCTCGTCGTCGGCGGCGTGCTCCTCCGCGCGGTCGCGCTGCGGACGCGGGCGAGCCTGTCGGACGGGCTCGCGGTGCGCTACTGCCGCAACCCGGTCGCCTTCGCCCACGGGCTGCGGCGAATCTGCGAGGACCCCCGCGACGTCGCCCGCGGCGATCCCGGCAACGCCCATCTGTGGCTCGAGTACCCGCACACGCGCCCGTCGCGGTGGTTCCTGCGCACCCACCGCATCCTGCCTCGACGCGTCGACCGCATCGAGCACCTCGCGCGTCTGCCTCAGTCCAGAGCGGCGAATACCTCGTCGAGCGGGGCGTGATCAGCGGTGTGAGCGTCGACGTGCTCGTAGCGCACCGTGTCACCGGGGCCGACCACGAACGTGGCGCCGAGCTGGGTGACGCGCCGACCTGACTTGTGGATCCGGTAGCCGGCTCGGCGCGCCCGACGCGCGCCCGGGAAACTCCGCGGGCTGAACAGGCCCCATGGAGTCGCTCGCTTCACCGCCGCGGCCCGTGCCGCCGCTGAGTCGTCGTCGACCAGCACCGGGAAGGGGACCTTCTCGTCCTCGACGAAGCGGGCCGCGTACCGCTCGTCCCCGGTGCCCACGGCTACCACCTCGGCGCCCTTCCCGCTGATCTCGTCGTAGCGCTCGCGCAACTGCGCGGCGTGCTCCCGGCAGAGCAGTCAGCCGAAGTGCCGCAGGAACACCAGGATCACGGGGCGGTCGGCCCAGAAGGCCCCCAGCCGCCGCGGCGTCCCCGTGGAGTCGGGGAGCTCGAGGTCGGAGAGGGTGCCGAGGTCCACGACAGGGCACAATAGAGGTATGACGCAGACGCAGACCGGCAAGACCTTCACCCGCATGGACGAGTCGACCGCCGAGGAGTGGGCGACCATCGGTGCCGAGACCGCCAAGAACCAGCCCCGGGTGGCTGACCGCGTCCTCGACCTGCTGCGGTCCTTGGAGGGCATCACCGACGGCTTCGCGGTCAACCAGCTGACCCACTGCCTCCAGACCGCCACCCGGGCCGAGCGGGCCGGCGCCGACGACGAGGTGGTCGTGGCGAGCCTGTGCCACGACGTGGGCAAGGCCGTGAGCGTGTTCAACCACCCCGCCATCGCGGCGGAGATCCTGCGCCCGTACGTGCGTCCCGACGTGTACTGGATGATCCTCGTGCACCAGGACTTCCAGGGGCGGCACTACTACCAGCACTTCGGTGGCGATCCCGACAGCCGCGAGCAGTACCGCGGCCATGAGTCGTTCGAGCTGGCCGAGCGGTTCGCCGACGAGTGGGACCAGACCGCCTTCGACCCCGAGTACGACACCTTCCCGCTCGAGCACTTCGAGGAGCGGCTGCGGAAGGTGTTCTCGGAGGCCCGCTACTCGTAACTCTTCTGGTCGCGCTCGCTGGCTCTCACCCCCCGCGAGGCGACGCAAGCGACGCCAGCACGCCGATGAGCGCGTCGCGCTCGTCCGCCTGGGCCGCGCCGTCACGCACGCGGGGTGGCAACTCGAGCTGGACGCCGCCGCGCCGGGCCCGGTTCACCGGGTTGTCGGGGTGGAGGCCGCGGAGCGGGCTGGGGATGGCGTCCAGGTCGTCGATGATCCGGTAGCCCGGGAGCGCGTCCCGGAGGATACGGGCGGCGCGTTGCGCCAACTCGCGGTTCGTGCCGCCGACCAGCAGGGCGCGCCACAGGTCCTTGCGGCCGTAGCCGTGGATGGACACGACCTCGTCGACGTGGGCGAGGAACTGCGCCAGCGCCACCGACTCGGCCGGGTCGTACCGGTACGACGGGATGTGCCAGCGCAGGTCCTCGGGCTGGCACACGGAGTACAGCGACGCGCCCCCGGCATCGGCCGCGGCGCGCGCGATCTCCGCCGTTCCCCGTTCAAGGCTGCCGCCGTGGAGCGCGAGAAAGCCGAAGCGCGAGCGCAGCTCGACTTCCTCGGCAACGCCGGGATGGCGGAGGAGATCCGCGAACACCGACGGGATTCTGACCGCTGGAACCCGGGCGGTACCATCCCGCCGGCCCGCCATCGTGGAGACTGTGCAGATCGATTTCAACCAGTCGGAGCGGGCCAGCCTCGGCGTCGAGATGGAGTTCGCGCTCGTCGATCGCGACACCGGCGAGCTCGTCAGCGCGGCCTCGGACATGCTCGGCGTGCTCGGTCAGGGCCATCCCGACGGTGTCCACCCGAACGCCAAGCACGAGCTGTTCGAATGCACCGTGGAGGTCATCACGGATGTGTGCACGACGGTGGCCGAGGCCCGGGCCGACCTCGCCCGCACAATCGAGCTCGTGTCCGCCGAGGCCAAGGGGCGGGGTCTCGCCCTGATCTGTGTCGGGACGCACCCCTTCTCGCGGTGGCGCGACCAGACCGTGAGCCCCAACCCCCGCTACGCCGACCTGGTCGAGGAGATGCAATGGACCGCGTTGCGCCTCCAGATCTTCGGCGTGCACTTCCACGTGGGCGTGCGCTCGGCCGAGAAGTCGATTGCAATCGCCAACGCCCTCTGCGCCTATCTCCCCCATCTCCTCGCGCTGGCGGCGTCGAGCCCGTACTGGGAGGGCCACGACACCGGGCTCGCGTCCTGTCGCTCCAAGGTGTTCGAGGGCCTGCCCACCGCAGGACTGCCCTACCGCATGGCCGACTGGGCCGAGTTCGAGCAGTTCATGGAGACGCTCGTCAACGCCCAGGCGATCCGGACCATCCGCGAGGTGTGGTGGGACATCCGGCCCCATCCGATCTTCGGCACCGTGGAGCTGCGCATGTGCGACGGCATCCCGACGCTGCGCGAGGTCACCGCGCTGGCCGCGCTCGCGCAGAGCTTGGTGGAGTGGCTCGACCGTCGGATCGACGCCGGTGAAGAGCTCCCGGCACCCAGCGAGTGGGTGGTGCGCGAGAACAAGTGGCTGGCGGCGCGGCACGGCCTCGACGCCCAGTTCATCGTCGACGAGCGCGGCAACCGCCGCCCCGCCCGCGACGAGATCGTCGCCCTCGTGGACGGGCTCGAGCCGGTCGCGCGCTCGCTCGATTGCGGCGCCGAGCTCACCGGCATTGCCGCCATCCTCGAGCACGGTCCCAGCTACCAGCGGCAGCGCGCGGTCGTCGAGCGGGGCGGCACGCTCGCCGACGTGGTGGCGAGCCTGGTCGCCGAGCTCGCCTCCGACTCCCCGGGCGCGGCGCCGTGACCACCGTCGACGCGGTCCTCGACGACTTCCTCGCCGAGCACATCCAGGAGCTCGTGGCCTTTCGCCGTCACCTGCACGCCCGCCCCGAGATCGGCTACGACGAGCACGAGACCACCGCCCTCGTCGCCCAGCGCCTCCAGGTCGCGGGCCTGACCCCCCGCGAGCTGGCGGTGGGCACGGGCCTGGTGTGCGACGTCCCCGGTCCCGACGCGCCGCGACCCCGCGTCGCGCTCCGA
>Ga0136613_10000218_pt1 | contig 24336 bp, 25 predicted proteins | sample AntDrymUQ2722106_2_FD_106649 | JGI IMG/M metagenome (GOLD analysis project Ga0136613, IMG submission 106649) | Polar desert sand microbial communities from Dry Valleys, Antarctica - metaG UQ272 (21.06) | ecosystem: Environmental > Terrestrial > Soil > Desert | place: Antarctica: Dry Valley... | reverse complement strand
TGCCCGACCGTGATCCTCGCGCAGAGGCCTGGCTCTTCCTCTCGGTGGGCCTCCTGAAGATGATCAGCGCGCGCCTCGGAGGGCTCGTCGAGGACGACTTTCCCGAGATCATCGCCTCGCGCCGCCGGTGGCTCACCGGCCGCGAAGCCACCGAGTAGCCCTACCGAACGAGGGATCGCCGCCCGCGGCCGATCGGCCGACCTAGACCTCATGCCGCTGCCGCAGGCATTTAACGGCGACAACCCGGAGACTTCGACTCTGCGGCCAAGTCGTGACTCCGGGTTGAGTGTCGCCTCTATGTCTAGCGCGTTTCTCGTACCTGCCTGGCGTCCGGCTTCGGTACGAGCAAGTCGCACCTTAGGGGTTCCGGCGAAAAAGTCAAGTGGGATTGTCAAGTTGGATTTCACTCGTATAGTTCACTGAAGAGACCCATGACCGACTCGCCGCTCGCACTCGCCGCACGCACGCGCACCAACACCCGTCCTTCGGTCGGGGAGCGCGTCCGCCAGCTCCGCATCTCGAGCGGGCTGACGCAGACCGATCTCGCCGGCGAGCGCTTCTCCAAGGAGTACGTGAGCCAGATCGAGCGGGGCAAGACACGCCCGACGCGTGAGACCGTCGCCTGGCTCGCCGTGCGGCTCGGGGTCGACGAGAACTACCTCCTGAACGGCGTCTCCTCGACTGAGCGCGACCGGCTGGACAGCGTGGTCGCCCGCGCAGAGGCGAAGCTCGAAGCGCACGCCTACGACGAGGCCCTCCCCATCCTCGCCACGGTGCCCGAGGCCCTGCGGAGCATCCAGGCTCCCGACCTCGAGTTCCGCGCTCTTCGCACCGAGGCCTGGGCGCGCATGTACCTCGGCGAGGTGCGCGAGGCGATCCGCCTGCTCGAGCGCGCCCGCGCGCTCGCGGAGGAGCCGCTCTTCACCGAGGTCGACCAGGCGGACGTCCTCTTCCGCCTCGGGGCCTGCCGCTACAACCTTTCCTCGATCGCCACCGCCGTCAGCCTCCTGACGCAGGCCCTCCAGCTCGCGGACGGCTCGACCCTTCCGTGCGATCGCCTCCGCTCGCTCATCCTCGAGTGGCGCTCCCGCTGCTACCAGCGGCAACGCGACTGGGAGGCGGCGCGCGAGGACATCGAGCGCGCGCTCGAGCTCGCCAAGGGCGTGGACGACCGCTACGGGCTCGCCCAGGCGCACTTCCAGGCCTCGCTCGTCGCCGAGCGCCAGGGGCGCTGGGTGCTCGCCCGCTCGCACGCCGAGCAAGCGAAGACGCTCTACGAGGAGATCGCGCACGAGGCGAACGTCGGCAAGCTCCTGAACAACCTCGGCGGACTGAACTTCCTCCTCGGCAAGCCCGAGAAGGCCAAGACGTACCTGAAGGACGCCTTCCGCGTCGCGCTCGAGGTGGGCAGCGACGTGGATGCGGGCTACGCCGTCTCCTCGCTCGCGCAGGTGCACCTGCGCACCGGCGAGCTCGACCTGGCCGAGCAGCAGGGGCGTCACGCCCTCGAGCTCCTCGGCGGGCGCGAGGATCTCCTCGACGAGATCGGCAACGTCCAGCTCGTCGTCGGCCGCGCGATGCTCGAGCAGAGCCGCCTCGACGAGGCGGAGGACATGTTCGCTCGCGCAGAGACCAGTTTCGACCAACTCTCCTCGGCCAGTCACCGGGCCGCCGCGTGGATCGCCCAGGGCGACCTCTCGGCGCGCCGCGGCGACGATCGCAAGGCGGCAGACCTGTACCGGCGCGCCGCAGAAGCTCTCCAGGACTTCAACTTCTAGGAAGGGGGTGACCAAGCAATGAAGATGCGTTCGCTCATCGCGCTCGTGGTGCTTGTCCAGGCAGCGCTCTTTCTCGCCGCGGCTGGGCCCGACGACAAGGCGGCCAAGGCCAAGAAGGGCTCTCCGGCTCCGGCTTCGTACATCGTCTCGCCGGGCTTCCATCGCGGCGGGTAGAGGGAAGGAAGGCCGGTGTCCACGGCGAAACTGCGCCGATGGAGCCCCGTCCTTCCCTCAAGCCACTCGCTCCCGTGCTCGCATCGCTACTGGCGGTGTGGTGCGCAGCAGCGATCCTGATCGCGGCACAGCTCTTCTAGGGGTCTAGTGGGGGGCGCCGGCCTTGTGCCGGCGCTTGCCGCCCTTCCCGGTTGCCGACGCGGGCCCGCGCTTGTACGCTTGGCCATTACTTCACTTGCTAAAGCGAGGGCGCGGAGGTCCGACATGGGAGAGAACGGATACGCAAAGCCGGTGCTGGTCTCGATCGACTGGCTCGCCGAGCACCTCGGCGACGACGCCATCGTGGTGGCCGAGGTCGACGAGTCACCCGAGCTCTACGACGAGGGGCACATCCCCGGCGCCGTGAAGCTCCACTGGCGCGACGACCTCCAGGATCAGGTCGAGCGCGACCTCGTCGATCGCGCCTCGTTCGAGCGGCTGCTCGGCGAGCGCGGGATCGGGAACGACACGACCGTCGTCCTCTACGGTGACAAGAACAACTGGTTCGCGGCCTACGCGTACTGGTACCTGAAGACCTACGGGCACGGCGACGTCCGGATCCTCGACGGCGGCCGGCAGAAGTGGATCGACGAAGGGCGCGAGCTGACCGCCGAGGTGCCCGCGCCTACGGCTGTTTCCTACAGCGCTCGCGAGCGGGACGAGTCGATTCGGGCCTACCGCGACCAGGTCCGCGAGTGGATCGGCGCCTCGGAGCGCGCGCTCGTCGACGTCCGCTCGCCGGGCGAGTTCTCAGGCGACCTGATCGCAGCCCCCGGGTACGAGCAGGAAGGTGCCCAGCGCGCGGGTCACATCCCGACCGCGGCCTCGATCCCCTGGGCGAGCGCCGTCGCCGACGACGGGACGTTCAAGCCCGCCGAGGAGCTGCGCGAGCTCTATGCGCGCAAGGGCGTGACCCCGGACAAGGAGGTCACGGCGTACTGCCGGATCGGCGAGCGAAGCGCGCACACCTGGTTTGTCCTGCGTGAGCTCCTCGGCTTCGAGCGCGTCCGAAACTATGACGGCTCGTGGACCGAGTGGGGCAACCTCGTGGACGTCCCGATCGAGAAGGGCGCTTGAGCTACGCCGCGCGGAGCACGGGGCGCGTGAGGCAGGTCGGCCCGCCGTCGCCGAGCCTGGAGAGCTGGTCGCCCGAGTAGACGCGGACCTCGACGCCGGCAGCCTCCATGCGTCGGCGCGTCTCGGGATTCCCGTCGAGCGCGAGGGCGACGCGCGGGGCGAGGGCGAGGACGTTCGGGCCCATCGTCCAGAACTCCCCCTCCGGCACGTCGACGAGCTCGACGCCGCGCGCTTCGAGGAGCTCGACAAGGCGCACCGGCAGGAGCGGGAGGTGAACGAGCGCCAGGTCGCGGTCGAGCGGCGAGATGAGTGACATCAGGTGGAGCACGTCCCCGGGACCGGTTAGGTGCGGAAGGTCGAACCAGATGACCTCCACGTCGGGCAGCGCAAGGCGGAGCGCCTCGATCCCGGCCTCGTTCGTCCGGTAGCCGCGGCCGACGAGGAGCGTCCGCTCGTCGAGCCAGACCGTGTCGCCCCCCTCGGCGGTGGCGGGCGCCTCGAGCTGCGTCAGGAGCGGCACGCCGGCCTCGACGAGGTCGGCGGCCATCGCGTCGACCTCGACCTGGCGACCGGACTTCCCCGGCCGCAGGAGGATCGCCCCCCGGTCGGTGACGAGCGCCGGGTCGTAGGTGTAGATCGAGTCGGGGGAGAGAGGAACCGGCGTCGCCGCGACGATCACCTCGGCGCCCGCGTCCTCGAGGAGGGCGCGGAAGGCCTCGTGCTCGGCGGCGAGGCGGACCGGGTCGGGCTCGGCCCGCCAGCCGAACGCGCGCCAGGCGGCACAGGACTCGGCGTCGGGCGGGCGGACGAGAACGCGCCGAAGGGGAGCCCACATGCTCTGGGCGCCGTAGGCCTTCTGTGCGGTCAGGCTCTCGCTCATGGCGCCATCGTAGGCGGGGAACGGGCGGCCGGGGCCCAGGTAAGCTCGAAACGCTGGTGAGGGACGTCCTTCCGGAGCTCGAGCGCTGGGCCGCCGAGGGCATCGCGGCGGCCACGGCGACCGTCGTGCGCACGGAGCGCTCTGCTCCGCGCGCTCCCGGCGCCGTCCTCGGCATCTCCGAGCGGGGCGAGGTGGTCGGCTCGGTCACCGGGGGCTGCGTCGAGCCCGCCGTCTACGAGGAGGCTCGGGAGGTGCTCGCGGGTGGCCAGCCGCGGCTCGTCACGTACGGGATCGCCGACGAGGAAGCCTTCGAGGTCGGCCTACCCTGTGGCGGAACGGTGCACATCTTCATCGACGCGCTCGATCCCGAGCTTCTGCCGGCTCTGCGGGATGCCCTGAAGGCCGAGCGGGCCGTCGCGCTCGTCGTGCCCGTGGAGGGCCCGGAGGCGGGACGGAAACGGCTCGTCTTCGCCGACGAGCCTGCGCGCGACGGAGAGCTCGAGGCTGCGGCGCGGGCGGCTCTCGCGCGCGGCGAGAGCACGCTCGTCGGCGCGGGCGGCGTCGATGCGTTCGTCCTTTCGTTCGCGCCGAGACCCCAGCTCTACGTCTTCGGCGCCGTCGATCACGCCTCGGCGATCGCGCGGCAGGGGCGCTTCCTCGGCTACCGGGTGACCGTCTGCGACGCACGGGCGAAATTCGTCACGCGCGAGCGCTTCCCGGAGGCGGACGAGCTCGTCGTCGAGTGGCCGGACCGCTTCCTCGCCTCCGCCCCGGTCGATGAGCGAACCGCGATCTGCGTCCTCACGCACGAGGAACGCTTCGACGTCCCGCTCCTGCAGGTGGCGCTCCGCACCCCGGCCGGCTACATCGGGGCGATGGGGGCACGGCGGACGAACGAGCGCCGAGCGGAACGGCTGCGCGAAGCGGACGTGAGCGAGGAGGCGATTGCGAGGATCCACGCCCCGATCGGGCTCGACATCGGCTCGCGGAGCCCCGAGGAAGTGGCGGTCTCCGTTGCCGCCGAGATCGTCGCGGTGATGCGCGGGAAGGCGATCGCCCTCCGAGCCGAGCCGGTCGCCTCTTGAAGCTCGAGGGGCTCGAGGCCGGCGGCGGGTGCGCGGCCAAGTACCCGGCGGCGCGACTCCAGGAGCTGCTCGCCGGGTTCGTCCCGGCCGACCGCGAGGAGCTCCTGGTCGGGCTCTCCCCGGCCGACGACGCGGCCGTCTACCGCCTCGACGACGAGCGCGCGCTCGTCTTCACGATCGACTTCTTCCCGCCGATGCTCGACGACCCGGCGGCCTTCGGCGCGATCGCTGCCGCCAACGCGCTGAACGACGTCTTCGCCATGGGCGGCCGGCCGCTCGTGGCGCTCTCGGTGGCCGCCTTCTCCGAGGAGCTCTCCTCCGAGTCGGTGCGCGCGATCCTGGACGGCGCGGCGGCGAAGGTCGCCGAGGCGGGGGCGCTCCTCGCCGGCGGCCACACGATCCGCGACGACGAGCCGAAGTACGGCCTCGCGGTCGTCGGGACGGTTCACCCGGGCGCGATCTGGCGGAAGAGCACCGCCCGTCCTGGCGACGCGCTCTTCCTGACGAAGCCGCTCGGCACCGGCCTCGTTCTCACGGGAGTCCGCAAAGGCCTCCTCGGTGAGCCGGAGCTCGAGGCGGCGGTCGCATCGATGACGGAGCTGAACGCCGCCGCGGCGGATGCGTTGCGCCCGTTCGAGCCGAGCGCAGTCACGGACGTGACCGGGTTCGGGCTCTTCGGGCACACACACGAGCTCGCGGAGCGAAGCGAGGTTCGCGTCGTCCTCGACGGGGCGAGCTTCCCCGCTCTCCCAGGAGCGCTTGCCATGGCGGGGCAGGGCGTGAGGACCGGCGGCGACTCGCGCAACCGCGAGTTCGTCGCGACCGCCCTCACCCTGAACGGGCTCCCCGCCACCGCAGCGCTCCTCGGGTTCGACCCGCAGACGTCGGGCGGCCTGCTCATCTCCCTCCCGGCCGAGAAGGCAGCCGTCCTCGAGGCCTCCTTCGCCTCGGCCGGTCACTTCCTGGCGCGGATCGGCCGGGTCGAGGCCGGGACCGGGGTGGTCGTCTCCTCGTGATCACCGAGGCGAGGCGGGCTCGCCTCCGCGACCCCGCGGTCTCGGCGCGGGCCTTCCGCCTCGCGGCAGCCCTCGCCCTCGTGGCGCTCTTTCTCGTCGTCGTCACCGGCGCGACGGTGCGGCTGACCGGCTCGGGTCTCGGCTGCGAGAACTGGCCGCGCTGCGGCGAGACCGTCCTGCCTGCGAAGGACTTCAACGCCTACGTCGAGTTCGGCAACCGGGTCGTCGGGTTCGGCGTCGGCCTCGCCACGCTCTTCGCCGCCTGGGCCGCCTGGCGGGCGGGCGTCCGCGGCCGGCTCTTCGCAGCAGCCCTCGGCTTGCCCTTCCTCGTGCTCGCCCAGGGGATCCTGGGCGGGATCACGGTCGTGTACGAGCTCCATCCACTGATCGTGATGGGGCACTTCCTCCTTTCCCTCGGCGCCATCGCCCTCGCAATCCTCGTGTTGCTGGGAGCGGACGGGCTGGTCGAACGCCGTCCCCTCGCCGACGTGCCGCGCTGGCTGCGCCTGGTCGGAGCCGCACTCGTCCCCGTCGCGCTCGTCCTCGTCGTCACGGGGACGCTCGTGACGGCCGCCGGCCCTCACTCGGGCGGCGAGGGCATCCAGCGGTTCGGCAACCTCGAGGAGGCGATCGAAGTTCATGTCGGGGCGACCGCGATCTTCGGCATCGGCTTCCTCGTCGTCATGGCCGCGCTCTTCCGCCGCCGGGCACGTGCCGGGCGCGAGAGCGCCGCCGCCGCCGCGCTCTTCCTGCTCCTCGTCCTCCAGATGGTCGTCGGCGAGGTGCAGTGGCGAAACCAGCTGCCCTGGTGGCTCGTGCTCATCCACGTCCTGCTCGCGACGGCGGTCTGGGCGGCTGTTGTGGTGCTTGCGGTGCTTCTTGCGCAGCGTGAGCCCCGGGCGGGGCACGCCCCGCCCCTACAGCGAGCCTAGACTCCGAGCATGGCGGGACATTTGCGCATCGAGACTCGCCCGACGCTCCGGCGGCCGGTGCTGGTGGCTGCCTTTCGCGGCTGGAACGACGGCGCGCAGGGCGCCTCGCTCGCGGCGAGCTTCCTGGCGCAGGCCTGGTCGGCCGAGCGGTTTGGCGACGTCGACCCCGAGGAGTTCTACGACTTCCAGGCGACCCGCCCGCACGTCGCGCTCGTCGACGGCTACACGCGGCGGATCGACTGGCCCGAGAACGTCCTCCTCCACGCGGAGCTTCCCGGCGCGGCGCGCGATGCCATCCTCGTGATCGGAGTCGAGCCGAGCACGCGCTGGCGCACCTTCGCGGGCGAGATCATCGGCCTCGCTCAGGAGCTCGGGGTCGAGCTCGTGATCACGCTTGGTGCCCTCCTCGCCGATGTGCCGCACACACGGCCCGCGCCGGTGACCGGATCGGCGACGGATCCGGAGCTCGTGCGCGAGCTCGGGCTCGCGGCGTCCCGCTACGAGGGCCCGACGGGGATCGTGGGCGTCCTGCACGACGCCTGTCGTGTCGCCGGCGTCCCCTCCGCGAGCCTTTGGGCGGCCGTCCCTCACTACGCCTCCCTCGCGGCGAGCCCGAAGGCCGCGCTCGCCCTCTGCCGGCGCCTCGGCGACCTCGTCGGGGCGGAGATCGACCTCGCCGACCTCGAGCAGGCGGCCGAATCCTACGAGCGCCAGGTCTCGGAGGCGGTCGGCCAGGACGAGGAGACCGAGGCCTATGTGCAGGAGCTCGAGCGCAGGCGCGACACGCTCGGCGACGAGCTCGACGTTCCGTCGGGGGACACCCTGGCCGCCGAGCTCACGCGCTTCCTGCGTGAGCACGAGGCCCGAAGGCAGGACGAGACCGAGGAGACCTAGGCGGGCTCTGTCGCGGCCGGCTGGGGCACGGCGGCCTCGTCCGGCTTGCCGTTCTGCGAGGCGGCCTGGGCCCCTCCGCCCTTCTGCGCCTCCCCGCCGCGCTTCTTTCGCCGCCGCCGACGCCTTGACTTGCCGCTTGGCTGCTTGGCAGCCGGCAAGTTGTCGGCGAGCGCATTCGCGACGTCCTCGATCGACCCGAGCCGGTCGCGGGCGCCTTCGACGAGCTTCTGGGCCGTCGGCGTGTAGGCCTCGGCCGAGGCGAGCAGCGCAGCGCCAACGTGGATCGGTTGCTCGAGCGAGACGTTCACGAGCCGGGCGGCGTTCTCCTCGTGGCGGTGGCCACGCGAGTTCGTGAGCGCGCCGAGGAGCCGCTTCGCGTCCGGGAGGTCGGCGCTCGCGCGGCGGTCCTGCAGCTTGCGCGTCGCCCGGGCGAGCCGCCAGGTCCAGCGCGCGAGGATGTCGGGCGGCGCCTCGACCTTCCCCTCGCCAATGGCACGCAGCAGGATCCGCACGCCGTGGACGCGATCCTTCTCCCAGGTCGGGGCGGAGTTGACCATCGAGACCAGGTCGTCGAAGCTCGCCCGGTCGACGGCGATCGCGACCCGGTCGCCGAGCGCCGAGACTCGCAGGCGGCGGTTCGGGTTCTCGGCGGCGCAGCTCGCGAGGAAGGCCTCGCGGCACTCGCGGCTCGCCTTGGCCAGCTTCTCGGCGAACTGCTGGCGCTCGTCGAAGCGCACCTGGCGTCCGGCGATCCGCGCCCAGAGAAGCTGCTCGTCGTTCGCGAGGCGGCCCGGATCGACGCGTTCCCATTCCCGCTGGATCACGGCGACCCGCCTGCGAGGGTCGGGCGTCACCGGCACGAGCCATGGCGCCGGGGAGAGCTTCCGGCGCGCGCGCCGCTGGATCCGCCGCCGCGGCGCGGGCGTCACCCGGGCGCCGGGCCGGTAGAAGTCCGAGTCGAGGAGCGAGTGCAGGGTGATCGTGCGGTCGTTGTGCGTCGCCGCCGGGTCGATGAAGTCGGTGACGACGCCCGCCTCCTTGCGCGGGTGGATGCGCATGATCCGCCCGATCCGCTGCTGGTAGACGCGGCGGGAGGCGGTCGGAGCCAGATGCATGCAGATCGTCGCGCGCGGCGAGTTCCAGCCCTCGGCGAGAAGCTGGGCGTTGATCAGGACGTTGATCTCGCCGCGCTCGTAGGCGGCGAGCGTCTCGGCCAGCCGCAGAGGCGGTGTTCGCCCGCTCACGGCCTCCGCCTTCATCCCGGCCGCGCGAAACTCGCGTGCCAGGTTGTACGCATGCTCGACGCCGGCCGCGTAGACGATCCCGGGAGTCGCGTCGAAGCGATCGCGGTAGAGGCTCGCGGCCGCCTGGTTGATGAGGACGTGGTCGAGAACCTTGGCGAGGGCCTCCTGGTCGTAGTCGCCGCCGACGATCGGCACGGACGAGATCGCGGCGGCCGGGGGGATGCGGAGGCAGCGAAGCGGCGCGATCAGGCCGCGCCGCGCGGCGTCGCCGAGCGGAAGGTCGTCGACCGAGGCCGGGAAGACGTCCGAGACCTGCTTGGCGATCAGCTGCTCGGTCGCGGTCATGCCGATGTAGAGCGGCTCGATGAAGCTCCGAATCGCTGCGCTCGTCTTCTCGCCGAGCGCCGTGTGGGCCTCGTCGCAGATCACGAGCTGGTAGGCCGTCCGTGAGACGGAGTCCACGTGGCGCGCGAACCAGGCGTACGTCTGGATCGTGATCGGGTTCGCGACGCGCGGCTCGCTCCCGGTCTCGATCGCCGGGGAGAAGCGGTCGCCGTAGCCCTCGGTCTTCAGGTCCCGGTCGAACTGGCTGACGAGCAGGCGCCGGTGGGTGAGGATGAGGACGCCCATCGTGCGGGCCGCCTCGACGAACCCTGCGGCCGCGATCGTCTTGCCCGACGCGGTGGGATGGCGGAACCGAAAGCGCCTGATCGCCCCTGGATCGTCGATCACGGGCTCCTCGTCTTCGGCGTCGTCGAGCTCCTCGAGCTCCTCCTCCTCGTCGAGGGGCGGCTCGACCTCGGCCATCGCGCCGTTGCCGTTGCCGTTCACGTGGGCGTTCTCGTCCCGGCCCTCGGCCTTCGCGATCAGCTCGGTGAGCATCCCTGCCAGCGCGTCGATCTGGTGCCGGCGAAGCTCCGTCCCGGAGGCGAGGCGGGGTGGATGGTCTGTGATCACGCGCTCGAGGCCGAGCATGAGCGCATAGCGGACGCGCCACGCGCCCGAGGGGCTGCGCAGGCCGGCGTCCATCTCCTTCAGAGCGTCGTCGAGAGCGCGTCGCCGAGCATGGCCCTCGGCCAGCACGTCTGCGAGGTCCTCGCCGGTGCGCAGGAACGGCTCGCCGGCCCACGCCTCGGCTCGGAGGGCGGCGGCGGTGAGGCCGTCCGTAGCCTCCGACGGTTCGGTCGGATCGCTGATCATCTCTGACATGGCGCGCAGCGACCCGAGCGCTGCGAGTTCCCCTCAATAGAGCCGGCGCGACGGGCGCGCGGCTGCTTCGCATTATACAAGAACCCCGGGGGCGCAAACCCGCGCGGAGCCTGGCTGTCGGCTAGCCCTAGACCGCGGACTTCGGCGAAACGGCTTGCTGCATGCCGACTGCCTTCTTCATGTACCCGTACGCGGCGTCCGCGCGGCCCTCGGCCTCGAGGAGCTCGGCGAGCTTCGCGTACACGTCCACGAGGTAGCGGTTCGGCGAGTTCCGCTCGAGGAAGTCGGCCGCCTGCTCGTAGAGCTCGCGGGCCTCGTCGGGGTCGCCGATGTCGGTCGCGACTTCGCCGAGGACGGCGTAGACGCGGCCGGCGTCGATCGGCTCGGCCTCGTGCAGGAGCCCGTGGATCTCACGCGCGATCTCGGCGGCCTGCTCCTTCTGGCCGGTGCGAGCGAGCGCGCGAGCCTCCTCGACCCGGAACTGAGCCTGCTCGATCGGGCTTCCGGTCTGGGCCAGGAGCGGCCAGCCCTCCTCGAGGTGGGCGAGCGCCTCCTGGGGCCGGTCGCGCTCGAGCTCGATGTGCGCGACGAGCTGGTGGGCGAGGCCCGTGTAGTGGAGATCCTCGGTCAGCTCGAGCGCTCCGAGGGCCTGGTAGGCGTAGCGCGACGCGCCGTCGGCGTCACCCTGCTCCATGCGGAGCTTGGCCTTCGACCAGTAGACCCGGGCGCGCATGTACGGGTCGAAGCTCTCGCGGCCTTCGGCGAGCGCCTTCGAGACGACCTCCTCGGCCCGGGCGAAGTCGCCGGAGTCCGAGAGCGCGTAGCCGAGCAGGCACGCGAAGCGGATCGCCTGCACGCGGTCGTCCTGGCGCTCGAAGGCGGCGAGGCAGCGCTCGTAGATCGAGATCGCAGGCTCGAGCTCGCCGAGGAGCGCGTAGGCACGGCCGAGGCTCTCGGCGAGGGCGGGCCGCTCCCACTCCTCGGCGCCCGAAGTGACGAGTGCCCGCTCGAAGAGGGTGACTGCCTCCTGCAGATTGCTCTCACGGAAGGCCAGATGCCCGAGGCCCTCCTCTGCGTGGGCGCGCTCACGTGGCGCGACGGCGCTGGCGAACGCCTCCTCGTACAGCTCGCGCGCGCGGGTCACGTCGTCCAGGCGCAGCGCGATCTCGGCTTCGAGGAGCGAGAAGCCTTGGTTCTGCGACGCGGTGCCGGTCGCGAGAAAGTCCTCGGTGACCCCCAGGCGGCGTCCGAGCTCCCTCAGGAGCTGGAGCGACGGGATGCGGTCGCCGGCCTCGATGCGCGAGATGTAGGCGGGGGAGCAACCCTGGAAGGCGAGCTGGCGCTGGCTCAGTCCAGAGGCCTCGCGCGCGATGCGAAGGCGCTCGCCGACGGCGCGCGGATCGTCCACGTGGTTTGACTTTTGTCTCGGCATAGCTTCCTTCCTGGAGATCTCCGTTATATACTCGGGTGCACCAGTACCCGGGCCCGGGGCTGTCCCTCCAGAAAACGAGAAAAGGACGGTCCCGCAATGAAGCTACGTCTCATCATGCTCGCAGTGTCCTCTGCGGCTGCCGCTTCGATGCTTGGGTTCGGTCTGCCATGGGGTCCGTAAGCTCCTCGAGGGCTCCGCGGCCGATCCGCGCGCCCTGGGGTCCGTAGTCTGACAGGTCGATAACGCCGCGGGAAGAGGGGAGCGACTTTTGTTGCTCTTCTCTTCCCGTGTCGTACTCTGCCGGAGCGACGGCTGTCATGCAAGCCTCCTTCGAGGGAGAAGCCGTCCCGGACGGGAGCCCGTCTGCGGCAACGGGCCCCCGTCGGACGGGATGAAACGAGAGATCCACAGGCGGCGAGAGAGGGAGAGAGTCCGCCTCAGGAGGCACGGGATCATCGTCGTCACGACTAAAGTAAACACTCCGGGGCGGATTGCCTCCCCCGTTCGGGGGGTCGGCGCGAGCGACTAGGTTCTCCGCGTTGGACTGGGATGCGCACGCGGTTCGCCAGGAGCGCCGCTATCGCGACGGGAATTCGCGTCTCCCGGGTCTCCCGGAGGACCCGGACGCGCGCCAGAAGCAGCTCGTCCGAATGGCGATGGCGGCCGGCGCGGCCGGGCTCTGCCGCCTCATGCAGGGGCGAGACGCCGAGGCACGAGGCTGGTTCGCCCGCTCGGCCGAGCGCTACAGGGAGAGCTACGAGCACGCGCCGCCCGGAAGCTGGGGCCGCCCCGTCGGTGCGCTCAAGGCCCGCGTCCTTGCGGGCGACTGGGCCGGCGCCGCCCGCGACGCGGGCTGGGTGCGCGAGGCCGGTTCGGGTGACGAGGACTCCCCCGTGGCTCGCTACGCCGGCGCGCTTGCTGCTCACATCCTCGAGGACGACGCCGAGGCGGCGCGCCTTGCGGCCTCGCTTCGCGTCGGCGGGTCGTTCCCTCCCGCGGTCGCCGCCGCCCTGGCCGCGCTCGCTGCCGGCGACGGTGACTCCTATCGCGACGCGGCCGGCCTCGTCCTGCGCTCGTTCGAGGAGCGCGACGCCTACCTCGAGGACGTCCCGGTCGCCGACACCGTGCTCGTGCTCGAGGCGCTCGCGGCGCGCCGCGGCCTTGCCGCGGGCCTCGAGTCGCCGCTCTTGCCCGCTAGATGAGAAGGCCCGTGGTGTACATGATCGCGAGCCCGGCGAGGAAGCCGCCGATCACGTGCGGCGAGCCGAGCCCGCCGGGAGCCTTGCGCCGCACATAGCGGACGACCTCGAGGACGACCTCGGCCGCGGCGCCCGCCGCCGCAGCAAAGAAGATCACTGCGAGGAGGTCATTCGTGAAGAACCCACCGACCCACGCTCCGAGAATCGCGGGGGCCCCGGCCACGAGGGCGAGGAGCGCAAGCCGAGAGACGCGGACGGACGCGCCGTCCTCGGCCGCCGGGGCGGCGATCCCGAGGCCCTCGGTCACGTTGTGGAGCATGAACCCGACGATGAAGAATGTGCCCAGGGCGAGCTCTCCGAACGCGAAGGACGAGCCGATCGCCAAGCCCTCGCCGAAGTTGTGGAGCCCGATCCCGACCGCCACGAGGGTCGCGAGGGCGAGGCCGCGAAGCGGAGCGCCGCCCGCGGCTCCTCCTCCGCTCAGGCGGTGCGAGAGAAGGGTGAGGCCGAGGTAGCTGAGGGCGAAGCCGAGGAGGACGATGCCTGCGCCGCCGACCGCCGAGGGGAGCGCCGCCTGGAGGGTGAGCGACTCGGAGAGCGCTTCGACTGCGAGGAAGGTCAGGAGGCCTGCCGTGAGGGCCATGAACGCGGCGAGCCATTCGGGCGCGGTCTGGCGCAGGCTCGGAAGCCAGAGGAGCCCGAGCGCGACGGGAACGACGCCGACGAGGAGCCCGATCAGCCCGTAGCCGAGGACGCTTCCGCCCGACACTCCGGGCGTCTCGACCGCGGCCGGGATCGCCTGGGTCGTCTGGATCCCCGACGAGCTCGTCACACCGACCGAGATGGGATCGTCCGGCACCCAGTCGAAGGGCACGACGACGGTGGTCGACCGGAGCCGCCCCAGGGTCTGCGGACCGTCGAGCTCGAACGGGACGATCGCGTCGTCGACCGTGACCGCGGCGAGTGTCAGATCCTCCGGCTGCGGGTTCGTGAGCCTGATCCGGATCTCGCCCGGCTCGAAGGTGACGCGCCGGATCGAGAACTCGTCGGCCGGCGGCGGATTCGTGCGCACGAGCTCGGTGATCGGGGAGCCGGTCCCGCTGACGAGCGCGACCGCGCCGACGAGGAGGACGAGCGGGACGAGCGCCCAGAGCCGCCACCGCGCGGTCATCGGTCGCCGTGCTGCCTCCGGCTCGGCCGCCATCAGTCGACGACGTCGAAGAAGCCCATCCAGCCGAGCTCGGTGAACTCGGACTGGTGCGCGTGGAACATGAACTTCCCCGTGTTGTGAAAGTCGATCTCGATGATCCCGCGCTGGCCCTGGCTGAGCATCACGGTGTCCGTGTACTCGAAGAAGTCGGTCGAGCCGGTGGGGTAGTAGCGGAAGAACTCGCCGTGGAGGTGGAACGAGTTGATCAGGTCGAACTCGGTCAGGTTCGCGAGGTAGATGCGCACCGTCTCGGAGCGCCGCACCTGGATCGGGTACTTGGCGTAGTAGAACGCCTTGCCGTTCACCGAGTAGAAGTTGTTCTCGCCGTCTCCGTCGGTGTCGAAGCCGTTCATGACCATGACCAGCTCCTTGGCCGGCTTTCGCGGCGTGGGCGGGTCGATGATGAAGGCGCCGTAGAGGCCCTTGTGGATGTGCTTCTTGAGCGGGGTCGTGTGGCAGTGGTAGAGGTGCATGCCATACGGACGCGCCGTGAACTCGTAGGTGAACTCGCCGCCCGAATCGACGACCTCGAAGACGCCGTCCATGTTGGCCGGGTGGATGCCGTGGAAGTGGATCGTGTGCGGGTGCGGGCTCCCGTTCACGAAGCGGACGCGGAGCAGATCGTCCTCGGTCGCCCGGATCACCGGGCCCGGGACGGTGCCGTTGTAGGTCCAGGCGGGGAAGTGGACGCCCTGGGCTACCTCGACGTCGCGGTCGAGCGCCCGCAGGGTGTACTCGCGAACTCGGCCGGGCTCGTGCGGCAGCGCGGGAGTCGGCAGCAGGAGGCTGTCGAGCGCTCCCGGCGCTCCCGGCGCCGGCACCTGGTCGCCGATCATCGACGCGTGCCCGAGCGCCGCCTCCTCGTGCACCGCGTGGCGCTCGACGCTTCCCTGGGCACCGGTGGCGAACTTGAGCAGCGGGACGCTGGCGACGACCGGCGCCGCGCCTGCGAGGAAGTGCCGCCGGGTCACGCGAGATTTAGACACGTCTAAATTTGAGTGTAGCCGACGCCCTCACCGGTGCGCGCCTCGGCTAGAGTCCCGCCGCGTGGGACGCGGATCTCGCCCAATCAAGCGCTGGCGGAACGATCGGCAGCGCAAGAAGAAGGAACGCGACAAGCGCACCGGCCGGCGCCGGCGCCCGTCCTGAGCACCGCGTGAGCCTCGTCAGCGCGGTTCACCTCTACGTGACCGACCTCGACGTCGGGATGGACTTCTACACGCGTCTGCTCGGGCGGGGCCCGCAAGCTGCCTACGACGAGGGCGAGAACGCTCAGAGCGCCTTCTTCGTCCTCGAGGAGCGAACGTACCTCGTCCTCACGTGTGACCCCGACCGGGGCCGGGAGGTCGGAGGGAGCGTCCGTCTCGAGCTCGCCGCCGAGGAGCTCGAGTCCGAGATCGAGGTGCTTCGGGCGCGCGGCGTCGAGGGCGTCCTGACGAGGACGCGCTTCGGCACCGAGGTCTACGACCTGGCCGACCCGGACGGGCACCTGATCCGCCTCGGCCCGGCCTGGACGCTGCACGCCATCGAAGGCGCCGTCTAGTCGTTCGCACGAAGCCCTTCCTTTTCATCAACCCGCGCTCCGGGCGCGACGCGCCCTCGGCGGCCGAGCTCGCCGCCGAGGCGGAGCGCCTGGGAATCGAGGCGCACGTGCTCGCGAGCTCCGAGGACGCAGGGCACCTGGCGAAGGCCGCAGCGGCCGAGGGAGCGAGCGCGCTCGGGATGGCCGGAGGCGACGGGTCGCTCGGCCGTGTCGCCGCCGTCGCGCTCGAGCATGACCTGCCCTTCGTTCCCGTCCCGTTCGGCACGCGCAACCACTTCGCCCGCAACCTCGGCCTCTCGCCCTCGACGATCCGGCCGGCGCGCTCGCGGCATTCGCAGGGGAGGAGCGTCGCGTCGACCTCGGGCTCGTCGCGGGCCTGGCCTTCCTGAACAACGTCTCGCTCGGGCTCTATGCGAGCCTCGTGCACGACCCGGGCCACCGCACGAAGAACCGGGTGGTGGCGCTCGCGCGAATGGGCCCCGCGGCCCTTGGCCGTTCGAGGCGTCCGCTCGCGGTGTCCTTCGAGGTGCACGGCCAGACCGAGGAGCACGAGGCGCTGCTCCTGCTCGTTGCCAACAACGAGTACGACCTCGGCGGCGGCGGCTTCGGATCGCGCGGGCGCCTCGACGAGGGAAGGCTCTTCGCCTACGTCCTCGAAGCCGTCTCGCGAGGCCGGCTCGTCGCTCTCCTTGCCCGTGCGGCGGGCGGGCGTCTCGAAGGCGCGGAGGGATGGACCGAGTACTCCGCGCCCCGGTTTCGTGTGGACACGCCGAGGCGGCGCATCCACGCTGCCGTCGACGGCGAGCCCGTCGTCCTCAGGCCGCCGCTCGACTTCGAGATCCGCCCGCGCGCGCTCCGGGTGCTGATCCCTCGCGTGAGGAATGGCGCGGATGTCGCCGATGCCTCACGATGAGTGAGGCGTAAGTAAGCAAGCGGCAACTGAAAGGCGGCACCATGACTGCGGACCAGATGAAGCGGAAGTTCCGTAACTTCCCCGAGGCCGAGCTCCGGCGCCGAATCGCGGCGCAGGCGGCCTAAGCAACACCACCGGCCGGGACGACTCGGTCCCCCGGTCGGACCCCGCGCCGTTCGGACTCCCCAGCAGAGAGCTCGAGAACGGCGCGGGCTCCGCGGCAACCGGCCGCCCGCCAAGGCTTCAGGTTCGCCGCTACCTTCAGGACGCGCCCGTCCTCGTCGAGGAAGACGGCGTCGATCGGGAACCGCATGAGCGCGGTGTGCACCGAGGACGCGGGCCGGAGCAGGATTCCCTCGCCGCCCGGAAGCGACTTGCGCCCGAGCAGGCCGCGCATCCGCGCGAGCGGGCTCTTGGCGACCGAGCAGCGCTCGCACACCGTCCGCCCGTCGACCTGTAGCTGTACCTCGCGCATGTGTGTGGAACGACGTGGGGGCGAGGCTCTGCGCCCCGCCCCCACCGTGTTCGTCGCGGGTGCCTAGAACCCCACGTGGATGTGATCGGCGTGGTTTGCCATCGGGAACGACGGCCCACCGAGCCCGAGCAGCGAGATGACCTGCTGCGGCCGAAGCTCGGCCGGGAGGAGGAGGACGTCGCGGACGCCCTTCTCGGCCACGCCGCCGGGGGCGGAGTTGCCCATGATCGACTGGTTGCCGAGCGAGGCGATGTCGGCGGCGAGCCCGTAGATGTGGGCCGAGACCACCCCTGGGCGGGAGTAGAGCCGGTGGCCCGACTGGAGGCTCGACACGGTCACCTGCCCGTGCGACTCCGCGAGGTAGCGGAGCAGGACGAGAATGCGAACGTCGATCCGGCCGGCGGCGATGTCCGCCCGGCCGCTCGAGTAGATGTCGATGCGGTCGTCGGCGAGCGTTCGCTCGGCCAGCGCCTTCTTGGACGCGTCCAGGCCCTTGACGAGCGCCTGGAGCCCGACCGCCCGGTTGTAGCGGGTGAGCGCATGCGACCGGTCGGCGTACGTCGTGCGGCCCGTGAGCGCGAGGAACGCCTGCCATTCACCGGCCTCCATCCGCTCGTCGATCGCCTGCGCGAACCAGCGGACGTACGCGCGCGAGGCGGGAGTGCGTCCGGTGCGGCCCTCGGCCCTCAGGCCGCCGAGCACCATCGCCCAGCTGACGCCGGCGCGGCGTGCCTCGGTGCGAAGTGTCCGCGCGAACGCGGGCGTGAGCCGCCGCGCGGGCGGCGTCGGGTCGGGGAGGGCCCGGTGGAGCCAGACCGTCGCGAACGTGCCGATCGTGTCGGCCTCGGGGTCGACGGTGCGGGTCTCTTCGTCCTCCTCGTGGGGGTGCGGCTGGATCACCGGCGGGCCGGCGGGCGCGGTGGGAGCGGGAGTGCTCTCCTCGGCGCCGGAGCCCGGCTTTCCGCCGGTGGCCGGCTCGGGGGCGGGGTCGGTCGGCTCAGGCGTCGGCGTGCCCTCGATCGGCGCCTCGGGTGCGGGTGCAGGCTCGGTGCCCGGTGCGGGCGTTCCGCCTTCGGCGGGAGGTGCCTCGCCCTCAGGCGGGGTCGTGCCCTCGGCCGGCGGAGCCTCGCCCTCCGGCGGGATCGTCGCGGGCGCCTCGCCGTCGGCGGGATCGGCCTCGGGCGGGATCGCCGTTTCGGCGGGCTCCTCCGGCGGTGCCTCCGCCGTGGTCGTGTCGCTCGTCGTCGTGTCCGGCTCGATCGCCTGCACCAGCGCGTCGCCGGCACCGGCCGAGAGAGCCGCGCCAGCGAAGAAGAGCGTCGCGAAGGCGAGGCTCGTAGCGAACCTGCGCCTGCGGCCCCGGCTGCGTGTACCTCCGAGAACGGCCCGAGTGGGTCGGCTGGCGGCCTCGGCCGTGAAGTCGAGCTCGTGCTTTGTCCTCTCGCTCGTTCGGCCGAAGGCGTAAAGCGCCCAGCCGAGCAAGGCGAGAAGAACGAGGCGCACGAGTGTTGTGCGAGAAGGTGGTCGTGATTGCGGCATTGCCCTAGCTCCTGCTTTGGGCGCCGAGGCCGCCACGTCGGCGCGGTTCGCGATTCCATGTCCGCGGCCGCGTCGGGACGTGTTCTGTATCGCGCCGGAGAGGGGGTTGGGCATCCCTCGTTCTGAGGAACACCGTTGCGAATCATCAATGCGAGGGATTTGAGCCAGGGCTCCAGAGAGCGATGATCGAGCAAGCCAATGCGAAGACGGCGGAGCGGTCACGCCGGATAGCTCGGAGGTTTGTTCCGACGTGACCACCATATTCGTCCGCCGTTTTCATCGGCTCTCTCGTTCCACACAGGGCTCAGCTTCGTCGCGGATTTGTGACAGGCGTGAGCGCCCCATTTCGGGAATTCGAGACACGCAAGGGAGGTGAACTACTTGACGAGCATCTTCACCAACTGGATCGAGGCGCTCCGCACCCGCGAGGAGGGGCAGACGATGGCCGAGTACGGCGTCGTTCTTGCTGTCATCGCGCTGGGTGTCGTCCTCGCGCTGACCGCGCTTTCCGGCGCCATCAGCAACGCGATCGACAGCGTAGTCGGCTTCCTCTAAGCCAGCTAAGCGTAGGCACATGGCCAGGGCGGGCCCTTCGAGTCGCATGAAGGGCCCGCCTACTTCTTCCGAACACCGCACCACTGAACCGCCGCAAATGAATCTCCGCCGCATACAGATTTCTCGCAACCGCGAATCGGGTCAGACCATGACGGAGTTCGCTCTGGTCTTGCCGATCCTCGTGCTGCTGCTCTTCGCCGTCATCCAGTTCGGGATCGTCTTCAACAACTACATGACGATCACGGACGCGGCTCGGGCCGGCGCACGAAAGGGGACGGCCGCGTTCAGCCCCGATCCCGTGGGTGAGGCCGAGGACGCCGCACGCGCGTCGGCCGCCAACCTCGACCAGGGCGAGCTCGACATCAGCATCACGGCGTCGCCGGCCCTCGAGTCCGGCGCCGACATGACCGTTACCGCGTCGTACCCGTACCAGCTCTCCCTGCTCGGAGTCGTCGTCCAGTCCGGGACGCTCTCGAGCTCGACGACGGAGCGGATGGAGTGAGCGCCATGCGCGGGCAGGCCGGCCAGGCGAGCATCCTGACCATCTTCTTCATGGTCGTTCTCGTCGGCTGCGTCGCAGCAGTCCTGGACGTCGGAGCGTGGTACCGGGCCGACCGGAAGCTCCAGGCGAACACCGACGCCGCCGCGCTCGCGGCGGCTCAGGCCCTCCCGGAGGACACGGGGGCCTCACTCGGCCTTGCCGTCGAGTACGGCGACAAGAACGGGGGCGACGTCGATGCCGCTGACGTGAGCTTCACCACCGCGGTCATGCCGAACGACACCGTCGTAGTCGAGACGGAGCACGAGGCGCCCGGTGTCTTCACGCAGCTCTTCGGCTACGCGGGCGTCGAGGTCCATGCGCGCGCCGCGGCACGCGCCGGCGGCATCACCGAGGCGCGCTACGCCGCGCCGATCGCCGTCGACATCAAACACCCGCTGCTCCAGTGCAAGCCGCTTCCCTGTTTCGACGAGGACACGGAGCTCGACCTGACCAAGACCGGGCCAGGCGCCTTTCGACTGGTGAATATCGACGGCTCGCGTGGCGGAACGGGACCGGCCACGGTCGCGGATTGGATCCGTAACGGTTACGACGGCTATATGCCGCTTGACTGGTACTTCTCCGATCCCGGAGCGAAGTTCAACTCATCGCACATCAAGACGGCGATGAACGAGCGAATCGGAGACGAATTGCTCTTCCCGGTCTACGACTTCGTCAAGCGTGGCGGCGCGAACTTCGAGTACCACGTCATCGGCTGGGTCGGGTTCCACGTAACCGACTTCGAGGCGAACGGGAGCGGGGGGAAGGTGTACGGGCAGTTCACGCGCGTGCTCTGGGAAGGAATCATGGGCCAGACGGCCCCCGACAACGACTTCGGTGTGCGAAAGATCGCACTCGTCGAATAGCGAAGGAGAAAGCGGGTCGACATGACGTACAGGCTGAGAAACATCGGAATTGCACTTGCGCTCGCGCTCGTCGCGGGCCTTTTGACCATCTTCTACGTCACCAACTACAAGCGAAGCGTCGTCGATGCCGAGTCGGACGCGACGGTGTGGGTGGCGGCGCGCGACGTCGAGGAGGGCACGCCCGGCGAGGACATCGCCGGCGGGGGCTTCCTCAAGGAGATGGAGGTGGCGAAGAAGAGCGTCGCCCCCGGGGCGATCACCTCGCCCGAGCAGCTCGAGGGCAAGATCGCCTCGACGCCGATCTATGCGGGCGAGCAGCTGACGACGCTTCGCTTCACCTCCACGGAGAAGCAGGGCATCCGCGCCCAGCTCACCGGGAACAAGCGCGCGGTCCAGCTCCCCGGCACGCAGCACCAGCTCCTGGCCGGGACGCTTCGCGAGGGTGATTACGTGGACGTCCTCGGCTCGTGGAACGTGCCCGAGTCGGACACGCGGCACTTCAGCCGGGTCGTCCTGCGCGAGATCCTCGTCCTCAAGGCCCCCGACCGGCCGACCTCGCAGCAGAAGCTGACGAGCGGCGCGAACGGCGGGGGGCTCGCGGCGATGCTCGCACTCACCGACGCGCAGTCTCAGAAGCTCTTCTGGCTGACGCAGAACGGGGAGTGGTCGCTCGAGCTCAGGCCGGCCGACGATGCCGCCAACAGTCCGGAGAGCGCGGAGACGGCGTGGTCGCTCCTGCTCGACGGCTTCTCCATGACCCAGATCCAGGCGCTCGCGAACGCCGAGCGCACACTGACCGGAAAGGAATAGGACGATGACGCTGGATACGGAAACGCGCACGCTGACGCGCGAGAAGGTGCGGCTCTTCGTCACGGGCGACTGCGAGGGGCTCTCCGAGCTCCGAGAGGCGCTCGAGCGAAACGGCGAGATCGAGTTCGTCGGCGCGAGCGAGAACGCCGCCGAGTCGGTCTCCGCCCTGCGCGGCGGGCACCTGAACGTCGTCCTGCACGGGACGCGCGACTCGCGCCTGCCGAAGCACGACCTCGCCACCATCCGCGAGCACACGGCCGCACCGGTCATCCTGCTCGCCTCGGGCGAGTCCTCGGCTCTGCTCGAGGAGGCGCTCACGGCCGACGTGGCCGACGTGCTCCTCCTCCCGCAGATGACGGAGAACGTCGTCTTCGCGATCCGAAAGGCCGGCCGGGGCGGGGGCCGCCCGTCGGGCGGCAGCCATGCCAAGCGGGGCCGGATCGTGACGGTCTTCTCGCCGAAGGGCGGGACGGGCAAGACGGTCATCGCGACCAACACGGCCGCTTCGATCGCCAAGAACGAGGGGAAGCGGGCGCTGCTCGTCGACCTCGACCTGCAGTTCGGCGACGCGGCGATCATGCTCGGGATCGAGCCGGAGAAGACGATCTACGACCTGGTCGTCGCCCCGGGCGAGCTCGACAACGAGAAGGTCGCGGGCTACGTCACCCGGCACTCCTGCGGGCTCGACATCCTCCCGGCGCCGCTTCGGCCCGAGGACGCGGAGCTCGTCACGGAGACCAAGCTGGCCCAGCTCCTGGAGGTCGCACGCGACTCCTACGACGTCATCGTCGTGGACACGTCGCCCTTCTTCCACGGGCCGATGCTGGCGACGCTCGACCGGACGGACGAGCTCATGCTCATCTGCTCGCTCGACGTGCCGACGCTCAAGAACGTCCGGCTTGCCCTCCAGACGCTCGACCTCCTCTCCTTCCCGTCCGAGCGGATCAGGCTCGTCCTGAATCGCGCGAACTCGAAGGTCGGGATGAAGCCGGGCGAGGTCGAGGGCGCGCTCGAGCAGAAGGTGCGCTTCCAGATCCCGAGCGACCGTGCCGTCCCGATCTCGGTGAACCGGGGTACGCCGGCCGTTCTCTCCGACACCCGGGCCGAGTTCTCCCGGGCGGTGCGCGAGATGGCGCATGCCGTCATCCCCACCGAGGCGGACGCCGGCAAGGCCGGCCGCCGCTGGTTCGGGAGGTAGGGATGGGCCTTCACGACCGCATCAAGAGCTCGAACGGGAACGGCAACGGGAACGGCACCTCGGCGACGCTCGATGCCCACTCGATCACCGGGGCGCAGGAAGCGCCCCGCGATCCGGGCTCGATCGACCCGTACGCGGAGCTGAAGACCCGCGTCCACCACGCCTGCATCGCGAAGCTCGGCCCGCAGCTCTTCTCGGCCGACGCCGCGGGCGACCTGACCGAGCAGGTCATGCGAGTCGTGACCGAGCAGCTCGCCCTCGACCGGACGCCGCTGACGCGCGAGGAGCGCCGTCAGATCACGCGCGAGATCGCGGACGACATCCTCGGTTACGGGCCGCTCGAGCCTCTGCTTCGCGACGACAGCGTGACGGAGGTCATGGTCAACAACTACGACCGGATCTTCGTCGAGCGCGCGGGGAAGATCGAGCGCACGACGGCCGGGTTCGCCGACAACGCGCACCTGCTCCGCATCATCGACAAGATCGTCTCCCAGGTCGGCCGGCGCGTGGACGAGTCCTCGCCCATGGTCGACGCGCGTCTCCCGGACGGGAGCCGTGTGAACGCGATCATCCCCCCGCTCTCGCTCAAGGGGCCGACGCTCACGATCCGGAAGTTCTCGCGCGACCCGTACACGGCCGACGACCTGATCAACTTCGGGTCGATCACGCCGAAGGCGGCGCACTTCATCTCCGCCTGCGTGCGCGGGAAGCTGAATGTCCTGATCGCCGGCGGAACCGGCACCGGCAAGACGACGATGCTGAATGCCGTCTCCGCCTTCATCCCAGGCGACGAGCGGATCGTGACGATCGAGGACGCGGCCGAGCTGCAGCTCCAGCAGGAGCACGTGATCACGCTCGAGTCGCGCCCGGCGAACATCGAGGCCAAGGGCGAGGTCCGCATCCGCGAGCTCGTCCGAAACGCCCTGCGCATGCGGCCCGACCGCATCATCGTCGGTGAGGTCCGAGGCCCCGAGACCCTGGACATGCTCCAGGCGATGAACACGGGCCACGAGGGCTCGCTCACGACGATCCACGCGAACTCGCCTCGGGACGCGCTCTCGCGTGTCGAGACCCTCGTCCTGACGGCCGGCGTCGACCTGCCGCTTCGGGCGATCCGCGAGCAGATCGCGAGCGCGTTCGACCTGCTCGTCCAGATCACCCGCCTCGTGGACGGCTCGCGCCGCGTCACCCACGTCTCCGAGGTGCTCGGGATGGAGTCCGACGTGATCACGCTCCAGGACATCTTCCTGGCGCGCCCGCCCGACGAGGAGGAGATGGCCTCGGGCCACTCGAGGCTGATCGGCTCGCTCGACTGCACGGGCCTCAAGCCACACTTCCTGGAGAAGATGGCGACGAACGGCGTCGCGGTTCCCCCGCACTTCTTCGACGAGGGCGTCGACGGGACGACGTTCACGGCGGCGGGCTACGGGAGCTTCCGCTGATGCGGGCTTCGCTCCGGCTCGCCCTGGCCCTCCTCGCGCTCGTCCTCGCGCTCCCCGCCTCGGCGGCGGTCGAGCTTCGGGGCATCGACGCGAGCGGGCATCCGACCATCCGCATGACGGCGGTCACGTCGACCCCCGCCGTGGCGCCGAAGCTCCGCGAGAACGGCCGGGCGGTCGCGGGACTCAAGGCCGAGAACCTCGGCCGGGCCAAGAGCATCGTGCTCGCGATCGACCGCTCGCAGTCGATGAAGGGCGCTCCGCTCGCGAACGCGATCGCGGCAGCTCGGA
>Ga0136613_10000217_pt1 | contig 24360 bp, 11 predicted proteins | sample AntDrymUQ2722106_2_FD_106649 | JGI IMG/M metagenome (GOLD analysis project Ga0136613, IMG submission 106649) | Polar desert sand microbial communities from Dry Valleys, Antarctica - metaG UQ272 (21.06) | ecosystem: Environmental > Terrestrial > Soil > Desert | place: Antarctica: Dry Valley... | reverse complement strand
TTTCAGCCCGGAACGGGCCTCCCGCCAGGGGTGTCGGGGACTCACACGGCATCAGCTGGTGCGTCGATCTGATCACCAAGCCGGTCAAAACGGACAAAGACCAAACATGACGGAGCCGTGGGGTCGTTACAATGGTTTCATGCGCTTCGGCATCCTCGGTTCGCTCGGCGTATGGCCGTCGGGCGACCGCCCGTTGGATCTACCGGGGGACAAAGTCCGTACGCTGTTGGTCGCGCTGCTCATCGAGGAGGGCGCGGTCGTCTCCACCGACCGCCTGGCAGATCTGTTGTGGCCCAGCCGGTCGCCGCGGAATCCGACCGGAGCGCTGCACACGAGGATCTGGCAGCTGCGCCGGGCTTTGGAGGAGGCCGAACCCGGTGCGGGTGATCTCGTGGTCTCCGAGGCCCCGGGCTATTCTCTCGCCACCACGGCGGTGGATGCCCGTCGGTTCGTGCGGCTGCTGGGAGAGGCACGGGCGGCGATCGATCCGCGGTCGCGGGTGGCGACGCTCGCCGATGCGCTCGCGTTGTGGCGGGGGCCGGCGCTCACCGGGTTCGTCGACGCCTCGTTCACCCAACCGGTTATCGCACGTCTGGAGGAACAGCGGCTCACCGCGCTGGAGGACCGCGCCCACGCGCTACTGGCTCTCGGGGAGCACAGCCTGCTGGTGGGAGAGCTCGCCGACCTGCTCCAGCAGCATCCGCTGCGGGAGCGGCTGCGGTCGGCGCAGATGCTCGCTCTCTACGGCGTCGGGAGGCAGGGGGAGGCGCTTGCCGCCTTCGACGAGCTGCGACGCCGCCTCGACGACGAGCTGGGCCTCGTGCCGGGCTCCGAGATGGTGGCCCTGCGCCAGTCGATCCTAGAGCACGACCCGGCTCTCACACCGCCGCCCAGCCCGATCACGACCACCGCCCGCCCGTCCACCAACCTGCCCGCCCCGGTCGCTGGCCTGATCGGCAGGGACGCGGCGGTGGTGCAGGTCCGCGCGCTGCTGGACGCCAGCAGGCTCGTGACGCTGCACGGCTCCGGGGGGGTCGGGAAGACGAGGCTCGCGATCGCGGTGGCGGAGCAGCTGACCGACGCCTACGCCGACGGGGTGTGGCTGGTGCCGCTGTCGGACCTGGACGGTTCGGCGGACGCCGTCCGGGACGAGCGGTTCAGTCCGGAGGCCAACCTGCTGGCCACCGTGCTGGGGGTTCGGGACGAGATCGTCGCCGAGGGCCGGGCGATGCCGCTAGCCCTCCGGCTCGCCGACGCGCTACGCCCCAAGGAGCTGCTCCTGGTCGTCGACAACTGCGAGCACGTGGTGGCCGCAATCGCGGACCTGATCGAACTGCTGCTCACGGCGGCTCCGGCGGTCCGGGTGCTGGCCACCAGCCGGGAGCCGTTGGACATCGGCGGGGAGCGGCTGTGGACGGTACCGCCGCTGGAGCTGCCCCCCGCCGGCAAGACCGACCCGGACACGGCGGCCACCTCCAGCGCGGTGCGGATGTTCGCCGCCCGGGCCATGGACACGGCTCCGGACTTCGTGCTGGGCCCGGACAACGTCGACGCCGTGCGGACGATCTGTCGCAGCCTCGACGGCATCCCGTTCGCGCTGGAACTCGCGGCGACGCGGGTGCGGGCGCTGGGCGTGCACGAGGTCGCTGAGCGCCTGGAGAACCGGTTCACCCTGCTCACCGTGGGTAGGCGGGGAGCTCCCGCACGGCAGCAGACGCTGCGGGCGGCCATCGACTGGAGCTGGAACCTGCTGACCGAGCTGGAGCAGGTGCTGCTGCGCCGGCTCGCGGTGTTCAGCGGGGGCGCTTACCTTCCGGCGATCGAGCAGGTCTGTGTGGGGGACCCCATCGACGGGGCCGACGTGCTCGACCTGCTGGCCGGGCTCGTGGACCGGTCGCTGGTCACTGCCGTGGACGTCGGGAGCGTGCGGCGATACGGGCTGCTCGAGTCGGTGGGTGCCTACGGGGTGGAGCGGCTCCGCGACGCGGGCGAGGAGGCCCGGGTCCGGTTGCGGCACTCCGAGTACCACGCCCAGCTGGCCGAGCGGGCGCTGCCGCAGCTGCGCGGCCCGGGACAGCGGCGCTGGCTGGCCAGCCTCGACACCGACTCGGGCAACTTCCGGGCGGCGCTCGACGTGGCGGTCCAGCACGGCGCCGGGGACGTGGCGCTGCGGATGGTGAACGCGATGGCCTGGTACTGGTACCTGCGCGGCAGGCTTGGCGAGGCCCGGCGGGCGCTGGCCGTGGCGCTCACCCCGGCGTCCACCGGAGCCCATCGGGTCAAGGCGCTGGCGTGGCAGGCGGGGTTCGAGTTGCGCGCCGGCGACGCGAGCTACCCGCTGGAACGCTACGACGCGCTGGCCGAGAAGATCGACAACGCGCTGGCGGTGGAGACCGAGGACCCGCTCGGGTGCGCCGTCGTCCGCTGGTTCTTCGGTTTCGCCTGTATCGGCTTCGGCAACCAGGACAGTTCCGAGAAGCGTATCGACCGCGCCCTGCGCGAGTTCCGCATGCTCGGCGACGACTGGGGGACTGCCGCCGCGCTCGCCGCGCTCGCGACCCAGAACGTGCTGCGGGGCGACCTGGACGTGGCCGAGCAGTGCGGTGACGAGAGTGCCGTGCTGTTCCAGAACCTCGGCGACGGCTGGGGCCGGCTGCAGGCCATGGACGCGCTGGCGTCGCTGGCCGAGGCCCGCGGCGACTACGGACGCGCCGCCCGGCTGCACCGCGACGGCCTGCGCATCGCCGAGACGCTCGGGTTGTGGACCGAGGTGTCGATCAAGCTGTCCGGGTTGGCGCGCATTTCACTGCTGCACGGTGAGTACGCGCAGTCGGACGAACTGCACGAGCGGGCACGGCGCCTGGCCGCGGAGCACAGCTTCACCTTCGGCGAGCAGTTCGCCGAGGTCGGGCTGGGCCTCGGTGCCCGCAGGCAGGGCAGGCTCGACGCGGCCGAGGTCCACCTGCGCCGGTGGCTGCCGTGGTGCCGTCAGCTCGACGGGTACCACGGTGTCGCTCTGATCCTGGCGGAGCTGGGGTTCGTCGCCGAGGAGCGCGGTGACGGCGATCTCGCGTTGCGGCTGCAGCAGGAGGGCTACACGGCTGCGTGGGCCACCGGTGACCCCCGCACGGTCGCGTTGTCGATGGAGGGCGTGGCGGGCGCCCTGTCGCTGTCGGGCCACCACGAGCGCGCCGCTCTGCTGCTCGGGGCGGCCGCGTCCGCCCGGGACTCGGTCGGCGCCCCGCTGCCCGCCGCCGAGCGGGCCGACATCGCCCGGGTCACCGCGCGTAGCCGGGCCGCCATGGGGGAATCCTCCTTCTCGGAGTCGTTCGCCCGCGGCCGTGTGCTGGGTGCCGATGACGCCCGTGCTCTGGTGCTCGCCGACCGGTGACACAGCGCAGCCGAGCATCTCACCCGTATGTGTGACACGACCGGTAACCGGTCGCTCATCGTGCGATTCCGGAGCGCCGATGAACCCACGATGACCGATCCATAGCAAGGGGGCGGTTATACCTGTTGGAGCGCGCCGAAACTGCATGGGCGTGAATCCGGCTATCAGCGATCGGAGCTGAGCGATACATGATCACTTCCCCGGGTCCGGCAGAGTACGCCGACTCTTACCTGGTCGAGGTCCTCGAAGAGTTCGGTCTCGCGCAGAAGTACGTCCGAGCCGAGGGCAACACGTTGTTCCGGCTCGCCGACGACGGCACGGAGGTCGGTGTCTTCGACTGCGCGAGCGGCTTCGGCTCGCTCATGTTCGGCCACAACAACCCCGATCTCGTGGCCCACGCCAAACGCTTGCTCGACGAGCAGACGCCGATCCATGCCCAGTTCTCGGGATACTCCTATGCGGTCGATCTTGCCGCCGCGCTCAATTCCATCATCCGGCGCGAACTGCGGACCGAGGACAAATTCTACGGCCTGTTCGGCAACAGCGGCGCCGAGGCCGTGGAGATCACCATCAAGCACGCCGAGCTCGACCGGGGCGCCCGGATCGCGGAGCTGGATGACGCCGTCCGCGCTCATGTGGAGGCGGCGCGGTCAGCGGTCGCGTCCGGGGCGGTGCTCACCGACCGTGCCCGCGCACTGATCGGCGGGAACGTCGGCGACGAGACCGAGGCTTTCGCCCGTCTCGTCGCGGAGATGGAGGGGCGCAACGCGGAGACCCGCCGCAGGCCGCCGCTGTTCCTCGCGCTGGAGGGCGGGTTCCACGGGAAGCTGGTCAGCAGCGTCCAGCTCACCTTTAACGAGGAGTTCCGCGGCCCCTTCAAGGCGCTCGCCGCGCAGGCGAGGTTCGTCCCGATGGACCGACCGGAGCTGATCGCGAAGGTCGCCGAGGAGGAACGGGCCGTGCTGCTGGGTCCGGTCCTGCGCGACGGCGTCGTCGACGTCGCGGAGCACGATTTCCCGGTCTTCGCCGCGTTCCTGGTCGAGCCGATCCTCGGCGAGGCCGGCATCAAGCCGATGACCAGCGAACTGGCCGCGGCGGTGCGTGCGGCGTGCGACACGATCGGCTGCCCACTGGTGTCCGACGAGATCCAGAGCGGCATGGGTCGCTCCGGCACGTTCCTCGCTGGAACCCAGATCGGTCTGGTGCCCGACTACGTCATCGTGGCGAAGGCGCTGGGCGGCGGCATCGCGAAGCTGGGGGTGGTGCTGGTCAACGAGCACCGCTACCGCAAGGAGTTCGAGCTCATGCACACCTCCACCTATGGCCGCGACGGGTTCTCCAGCCGTCTCGCGCTCAAGGTGCTGGAGATGCTGGAGGCCGACGACGGCCTTGCTTACCGGCTCGCCGCCGAACGCGGGGCCGCCGCCGAGGCCATGATGCGCGGCATCCACGCGGACTTCCCCGACGTCGTCAAGGAGGTGCACGGCAAGGGGCTGATGCTCGGTCTCGAACTGCACGACCAGAGCGGCTCCGCGTCGGAGGAGATCCGCGAGGCCGTCAAGTACGAGGCGCTGGCCTTCGTCATCGGCGGCCACCTGCTGCGCAAACACCGGATCCGGATCTTCTCCACGGCCAGCAACGTGGACACGATGCGGTTCGAGCCGTCGGTGTACCTCACCGACGAGGAGATCGCCCGATTCGACGCCGCTCTGCGTGACGTCTGTTCGATCCTGCGCGACCAGGACCCGAGTCGTTTCGTCTGAGTCCGCCCGGCCTCGGGGAGAAGATCATGACACGACAGATCAGCGATCACCTCATCAGCGATCACCCCGTCATCGACGTGACCGGTGGCGACGTGTTCGGGGAGGCCGAACGACTGCGCGCGCTGGGCCGCGCGGTGCGGGTCGAGCTCCCCGGACGGGTCGTCGCCTGGTGGGTCACCGACGACGCCCTGATCCGCGCCCTGCTCACCGACCCGCGCGTGTCCCGCGACACCTACCGGCACTGGCCGGCGTGGCGCGGCGGCGAGAGCGAGCTCGCGCGCACCTGGTCGCTCGCGATGTGGGTGGCCGACCGGAACATGATCACCGCGTACGGCTCCGAGCACACGCGGCTGCGCAAGCTCGTGATGCGGGCCTTCACCGCCCGGCGGACCGCCGCGATGCGCCCGCGTGTCGAGCGGCTCACCCGAGACCTCCTCGACGCGCTGGGCGACATGCCCGCGGACGCCATCGTCGACCTGCGGGCCCGCTTCGCCCACCCGCTGCCGGTGGCGGTGATCTCCGAGCTCCTCGGCATCCCGGACGAGCTGCGCGGCGACCTGCTGCGCACGGTGGACCAGATCATGGACACCTCCGCGCCGGCGGACCGCGCCAAGGAGAACGAGCTGCGGCTCTACCGGCTGCTGCACGAGCTGGTCGCCGTCAAACGCGGCCGGCCCGGCGACGACGTCACCACGGGGCTGCTCCAGGCCCACGCCGACGCAGGCGGCAGCCTGAGCGAACGGGAGCTCGTCGACACCGTCCTGCTCATGTTCACCGCCGGGCACGAGACCACGGTGAACCTGCTCGACCAGGCCGTCACCCTGCTGCTGACCCATCCGGAGCACCTGACGGCGCTGCGGGCGGGCGAGCTGGAGTGGGCGGACGTCATCGAGGAGACGCTGCGGGTCCAGGCGCCGTTCCCGAACCTCCCGCTGCGCTACGCCATCGAGGACATCGACCTGGGCGACGTGACGATCCCGGCAGGTGACCCGATCGTCGTCTCGTTCGGGGCGGCCGGGCGGGACCCGAACGTGCACGGCGCCACCGCCGCCGCGTTCGACCCAACCCGGCCGACCCGCCGCGACCACCTCTCCTTCGGCCACGGCGTGCACCGCTGCCTGGGCGCACCGCTGGCGCGGTTGGAGGCCGAGGTCGGTCTCGCGGCCCTGTTCGACCGGTTCCCCGACATGCGGCTGGCCGTGCCGCCGGAGGACCTGCGCCCGCTGGGCTCCTTCATCTCCAACGGCCACGAATCCCTCCCCGTCCGGTTGGGCGGGGACCGACACGACCCGGAGGCATCCCGATGAGCGAGTACGACCCGAACGAGCGCGAGTGCGCGCGAGCGGTACTGGAAGCGGTCACCGACGTCGTCCCCCGGCTGCGGGAGAACGGCGTGGAGGGTGAGGAGCGCCGCTGGATCCTCGACGAGAACGTGGATCTGCTGGACAAGGCAGGCGTGTTCTCGATGGCCGTGCCGCGCCGGTTCGGCGGCCTGGACCTCCCGTTGGCCGACCAGGTGGCCGCGCTGACCGAGATCGCCCGGGGCTGCGGTTCCACGAGCTGGGCGGCGGTCGCCTGGATTTCCAGCGCGTGGATGGTGACGCTCTACCCCGACCGGACCCAGGAGGAGGTCTTCGCGGGCGGGTCGGTGCGGGTGTCGGGCGCCTTCACACCCAGTGGCCGCGCCACCCCCGTCGACGGCGGCTACCGGCTCAACGGCAGCTGGCGGTTCAACTCGGGCTGCCGCGGCGCGCACTGGGACCTGCTGGCCGCGCTGGTCGTACACCCGGACGGCCAGGAGGAGGAGGTGTTCGCGCTCGTCCCGATGGACGAGCTGAGCATCGCCGACGACTGGCACGTGACCGCGGCCGTGTCCACCGGCAGCTCCACCACCACCGCGGCCGACGTGTTCGTGCCCGCCCACCGCGTGCTCAGCGGCGAGGAGGCGCTCACCGACGGCGCGCCGGGCCGCACCCCGACCGCCACCGGCCGGGCCTACAGCCTGATCACCTACGTGGTCGCCGAGTCCGTCGCCACCTACATCGGCATGGCCAAGGGCGCGCTGGAGCTGTTCCTGGAGCGGCTGCCCGGGCGCGGGCTCGCCTACACATCCTGGACCGATCAGCGCCAGCACCCGCTGACCCAGCACCGCGTCGCCTTGGCCGCGAACAAGATCACGGCGGCGGAGACGATGAGCGCCGCCTACGTCGAGCTGCTGCAACGCCGCGCCGACGCGGGTGAGCAGCCGACCGTCGAGGAGCGGGCCGCGGTCCGGGGCCAGGCGGGCACCGCCATCCAGCTCGTCAAGGAGGCTGTCGAGGCGCTGCACAGCGTGGCCGGAGCGTCCGCGCTGAGCAGGTTCGCGCCGTTCCAGCGCCACCACCGCGACCTGTTGGGGCTCTCCACCCACGGCCTGATGTCCCCGGACGCGAGTCTCGAGGTGCACGGCCGGGTCCTCGTCGGGCTCGACGCCGAGACACCGTTCCTGTAGCGCCCGACCATCCGGGGGACCGAGAGAGGAACGAGCAGATGACGCAGGGGGGCGAGCAGAGCGCCGCGGTGCGGCCGTTGTGGCAGCCGTCGCGGCGCGGGGTGTTGAAGGCGATGGGGACCGCGGCGCTCGTGGCCGCGGGACTCGGGGCCGCGGCGGTGGCCGGGGCCGGGGCCGGGGCCCACGACGTCATCGTGGTCGGGGCAGGCTTCGCCGGCGTGACCGCCGCCCGTGAGCTGCGGCGGCGGGGCCTGCGGGTACTGGTGCTGGAGGCGCGGGACCGCGTCGGTGGCCGGGCGTGGACCACGAGTTTCCAGGGCGAGCGGATCGAGATGGGTGGTGCCTGGGTCGACCCGATGCAGACCCTGGTGTGGCGGGAGATCGAGCAGCAGCGGATCGGCACGGTCGCCGACGCGGGCCCCGACCGCGCGTTGTTCCCGACCGAGAGCGGCTTCGGGTTCTTCACCCCCGAGGAGGCGTTCGGCCGCCAGGGTGCGCTGCTCGCCCGGTTCGCCGAGCGGTCGCGGGAGCTATTTCCCGACGCGGCGAACCCCACGGCGCGGATGGACCTGCTCCGGGAACCCGACCGCCTCACCATCCGGGACCGGCTCACCGCGATGCGGCTCTCGGCCCTGGACGAGAAGTGGCTCAGCGGCGCGACCGGGGGCCTCGGCGGCTCCTCCACTCGGGGCGCCATGACCCAGTTCCTGCACTGGTGGGCGCTGTGCGGCCACGACGCCGGGACGTTCTACGGCATCAACACGTTCAAGCCCGCCACCGGCATGGCCGGGCTGATGTCGGCGATGCTCGACGACGCACCGGTGGAGGTGCGGCTGCGCACGCCCGTCAGGGCGGTCGTCGACGACGGCAGGAGCGTCACGGTGCGGACCGCAGCGGGCGCGGTCCTCACTGCGCGCGCCGTGGTGCTGGCGGTGCCGGTGAACGTGTGGCGCACCATCGACTTCTACCCGGGTCTGTCCGCGGAACGGGTCACCGCGTCCCGCGACACCATCGGGGTGCCCACCGCGAAGAAGGTCTGGATCCAGATGCGGACGGGGATCGGCCACACCTACGTCTACACCCCCGAGGGCTACCCGATCGACACCCTCGTGCCCGTGAAGACGCTGTCCGACGGGCAGCTGATGATCGGGTTCAGCACCGCGGACCGTCTCGACGTGAACGACGTGGCCCAGGTCCAAGCGGCGGTTCGGATAGTGGTCCCCGACGCGACGGTGCTAGCGGTCCGAGGCCAGGACTGGGGCGCCGACCCGTACGCGCTCGGCGGGTGGTCCTTTCGTCGACCGGGCCAGCTGACCGGACTGCTGAACGCGATCCAGCGGCCCCACGGCCGGATCGCGTTCGCGACCAGTGACATCGCCAACGCCTGGAGCGGCTACGTCGACGGCGCGTTCGAGTCGGGCCTGCGGGCGGCCGACCAGGTGTCGCGGCTCGGGTAGACCGGCTACTGGGGGAGGAGTGTCGATGGACGAGTTCGACTACGTCGTGGTCGGTGCGGGATCGGCGGGCTGCGTGCTGGCCGCCCGGCTGTCTGAGGACGCGGACGTCGCCGTGGCCGTCGTCGAGGCTGGTGGCCCCGACGACCATCCGGACGTCGCCGTCCCGCTCGGCGCGCTGGAGCTGATCGGATCGGAGCTGGACTGGAACCTCACCACTGTCGCGCAGCCGGGCGCGGCGGGGCGGGCGCTGGCGTGGCCGCGCGGGCGGGTGCTCGGCGGCTGCTCGTCGACCAACTTCCAGATGTGGGTTCCCGGCCATGCCGACGACTTCGCCGCCTGGGGCGAGGGCTGGTCGTGGGCGGAGGTGGAGCCCTGGTTCCGCCGGGCCGAGGGATGGGCGGGCGCCGCGGCCGAGGGGGAGGGGCTGGGCACCGGCGGGCCGTTGCGGCTCTCCCCGCAGCGCGACCCGGACCCCAGCACGGCCCGGTTCCTCTCGGCCTGCGCCGAGGCGGGCGTCGGCCCCGCGTCCGGCGGCGCGGGCAGTCCAGACAACTCCGGCTGTGCAATGGTGGCGGTGACCCAGCACGGGGGACGGCGGTGGAGCGCGGTGGACGGCTACCTCCGGCCCGCGCTGGACCGGCCCGGCCTGAGCGTGTTCACCGGCACGACGGTGCACCGGGTGCTGATCGAGGACGGGCGGGCCACGGGGGTCCGGCTGGCCGACCGGACGCTGCGCGCCCGCCGCGAGGTGATTCTCAGCGCGGGCGCCGTCGGCTCGCCAGACCTACTGCTGCGCTCAGGCATCGGCGCCCCGGACGCCGTCCGGCCGTCGGGCGCGGACGTCGTCGTGGCGCTCCCCGAGGTCGGCCGCGGCCTGCAGGACCACCTGATCCTCGATCTCGCCGTGCACGCCTGGGACGCGACCCGGTTCCTCGACACCGGCGGAGAAGCGGCGCGGCGGCGCTGGGCGCGCGACCGGACGGGCCCGCTGACGTCGAACATCGGGGAAGCGGTGGCGTTCGCGCGCACCGGCGCCGGGCCCGGCCCGCCCGACGTCGAGCTGATTTGGTCACCGATGGCGTTCGCCGACGACGGCACCCCGGTGCCCGGCTACACCCTCGGGGTCGTGTTGCTGCGGCCCGCGAGCCGCGGCACCGTCGCGCCGTCCGGGCCCGACCCCGCCGCCGCGCCCCGGATCGACCCCGGCTACCTGACCGATCCGGCGGACGTGCACACCCTCGTCGCGGGCGTGCGGCTCGCCGAACGGGTGCTCGCCGCCCCCGCGTTGCGCCGCCTGCACGACGGCCCGGTGGCGCCGTGGCCCGCCGCCGACGACGGGCTCGCCTGCTACGTCCGGGACCGGGTGCAGACGGTGTTCCACCCGGTGGGCACGTGCGGGATCGGCGCCGTGGTGGACCCCATGCTGCGGGTGCGCGGCGTGGCGGGTCTCCGGGTGGCCGACGCCTCCGTCATCCCGGTGGCGCCGCGCGGCCACACCCACGCCCACGCGGTGCTGGTGGCCGAACGGTGCGCCGCATTTCTGCGCGGCGTGAGTGACCACAGAACCACGAGTGAATTGCCGCGTTCCGGACCGGATTATGGTAGGTCCTGGAACCTTCCGAAGAGATGGAGAAAGTCTGATGAGTACCTATGTTGACCTGTCGGAGATGGATCTTACCGACGATCCGGAAACGCAGAACGAGGTGTTTCTCGCCGCTTTCAACTCCGGTCGCGGCGCGATCTTCGACAGCCTCTACCGGGACGACGCGATCTCCAACCTGAGCGGTGCGCCGCTGAGCGGCGCGGCTCGGACGGAGGCGATCACCGCGATGCTGGCGAGCGGGCCGAAGCTCAGCTCCACGGTGCGCGCGTCCTACGTCGCGGGCGGCACGTCGTTGATCGTCGTCGACTTCAACCTGCAGATCACCACCAAGGACGGCATGCGCCAGCGCATTCTCGGCCGCTGCACTGACGTGCTGGTCCGCGGCGCGGACGGCAAGTGGATCATGGCAGTGGACCGACCGGTCGCCGAGTCCGTCGAGGACATCCCGGCCTGAGCGGTGCGCGGACCGCGCGGGTTCCCGCACGGTCCGCCCCGCCGAGGACTCCCGTCATGGACCTGGCTCCCGAGATTCCCGCTGTTTCCCCCGTCCAGATGAGGTCCACACTATCCCGGTTCGCCACCGGCGTGGTCGTGCTCGCCGTGGGTGGTAAGCACATCCACGGGATGACCGCCAACGCCTTCAGCTCCGTGTCGCTGGACCCTCCGCTGGTGCTGTGCTGCGTGGCGCGCACCGCCGCGATGCACGCCGCGATCACCGCCGCGGGCCACTTCGCGACGTCCGTCCTACGGGGTGACCAGGAGCAACGGGCTCGTCACTTCGCCGACCGCAACCGGCCCGCAGGCCAGGAGCAGTTCGACTCCGTCGCCTGGCACGCCGGGCGGCACACCGGCGCGCCGGTGCTCGACGGCGCGCTGGCGTGGCTCGAGTGCGCGCTGGTGGGCGCGTACGAGGCGGGTGACCACTCCGTGTTCCTCGGCCACGTCCTGGACTCGGGCCGCGGTTGCGGCACGACCGGGCTGCTGTTCTTCGAGGGCACCTACCGCGAGGTCGATCCTGGCGCCTCGCCGATCGAGAGGCGACGATGAGCATCTTCGAGATGGACCTGGTGCAGGCCCCCGCCCCCGGGCCGCCCGCCCCGCCACCCGTTCCCGTGCCGCAGCCGCCCTCGGCTGTCCTGCCGCCGCGCACCATGCGCGCGTTGCGGGAACGCCGCGACGGGCTCAGCCTCCAGATCGCGGCCGGGCGCCGGGACGGGGTGGAGCGGCAGCATCGGCTGGGCAAGTGCACCGCCCGCGAGCGGCTGGACATGCTGCTCGACGCGGGATCGTTCGTCGAGGTGGACATGTACCGCCGGGGCACCGGCCCGCACACCGACGGCGTCGTGGCCGGGTCGGGCACCGTGGACGGTCGCCGGGTGTTCGTCTACGCGCAGGACTTCACGATCTCCGGCGGTTCGCTGGGTGCCGCGCACGCCGCGAAGATCCACAAGGTGATGGACCTCGCGCTGGACACCGGCTCGCCGATCATCGCGCTCAACGACAGCGGCGGCGCGCGGATCCAGGAGGGGGTGATGGCGCTCGACGGGTACGGCGGCATCTTCCGCCGTCAGGTCGAGCTCTCCGGGGTGGTGCCGCAGATCAGCGTGGTGCTCGGCCCGTGCGCGGGCGGCGCGGCCTACTCGCCGGCGCTGGCCGACTTCACGTTCATGGTGCGCAACACCGCACAGATGTACCTGACCGGCCCGGACGTGGTGGCCGCCGTCAGCGGCGAATGCGTCACGCACGCCGAGCTCGGCGGCGCCGAGGTGCACGGCGGCCGGTCCGGGGTGGCGTCGTTCGTCCACGACGACGAGGAGAGTTGCCTCGACGACGTGCAGTTCCTGCTGTCGCTGCTGCCCAGCAACAACCTGGGGCTGCCGCCGTCGTCGGCAGTGGGCGACACGGACGACGTGCGGCCGGACCTGGCCGACATCGTGCCCGCGGAACCCAACCGGCCCTACGACATGCGAGCGGTGGTGGCGCAGCTCGTCGACGACGAGGAGTTCATCGAGGTCCACGAGGGCTGGGCGGGCAACGTGCTGTGCGTGCTGGGCCGGATCGGCGGCGAGGTGGTCGGCGTCGTCGGCAACCAGCCGCTCGTGCTGGCCGGTGTGCTTGACTGCGCGGCGTCGCAGAAGGCCGCCCGGTTCGTGCGGTTCTGCGACGCGTTCGGCATCCCGCTGGTCACGCTGGTGGACGTGCCGGGTTTCCTGCCGGGCACCGAGCAGGAGTTCGGCGGGGCGATCCGGCACGGTGCGAAGTTGCTCTACGCCTACTGTGACGCCTCGGTCCCTCGGGTGCAGGTGATCCTGCGCAAGGCCTACGGCGGCGCCTACATCGTGATGGACTCCCGCTCCATCGGGTGCGACCTGTCGCTGGCCTGGCCCTCCAACGAGATCGCGGTCATGGGCGCCGACGCGGCCGTCGACATCGTGCACCGCCGCGAGCTCGCGGCGTCGTCGGACCCGGTGGCGCTGCGCGCCGCGTTGACGGCCGAATACGCCCAGGAGCTGGTACACCCCTACTACGCCGCCGAGCGTGGGCTCGTCGACGACGTCATCGATCCCGCCCAGACGCGGTCCGCGGTGCGTCGGGGACTGGCCATGCTGCGTGACAAGCGCCGCCGCGCTCCCGCCCGCAAGCACGGCAACGTCCCGCTCTGACCGACGGAACGCCGGACGACGGAACGGCCCGCCGATCATCTGATCGGCGGGCCGTTCCGTCGTCCGGCGTGGTGCGTGCTCAGCCGGGCAGCAGCCGCATCCCGTCCTGCTCGCGCAGGATCGCGCACGCGGCCAGCAGCGCCGTGCGGAGCTGCTCGATCTCCGCGTCCGAGACGAGGATCGAGGGCTCGAACCGGAGCGTGTGCGGTGCGCTCGCGGTGGGGAACACCCGCACCCGGTGCGCGCGCAGCAGGTAACCCGCCATCAGGTAGCCGATCAGCCCCGTCCGGGCGAACTCGCCGATCGGCTCCGCCGCCGCGGACTGTTCGTGCAGCTCCAGACCGAGCATGAGCCCGCGCCCGCGCACGTCGGCCACGACATCGGGGTACTGCTCGCGCACCGAGCGTAGCGCCCCCTCCAGCGCCGCGCCACGCTCGGTGGCCCGCTCGTAGGCGGCGCCGTCGCCTGCCTCCAGCAGCTCCACGACGCGGGAGCCGATGTGACAGGAGAAGGCGTCCTTGGCGAACGTGGAGCTGTGCAGCAGCTCGAAGTCGGGCAGGTACCGGTCGCGGCGGACCAGCAGCACCGAGGACTTGGCGATCCCACCACCCAGCGCCTTCGCCAGCACCACGTAGTCGCCCAGCAGCCCGACGTGGGACGCCGCGAAGAACCGCCCGGTCCGGCCCATGCCGCTCTGCACCTCGTCCACGACGACGGGGAACCCGCCCGCGTCGGCCACGGCCCGGATCTCGGCCGCCACCGCGGCGTCGAGGACGTGAATGCCGCCCTCACCCTGGATCGGCTCGACGAAGAACGCGGCCACCACCGGCAGGTCCCGCTCGACGATCCGGGCCCGGTCCCCCGAGACGTCCAGGTCGAGCACGACGACCCGCTCGGCCTCCGCGACCTTGGCCACCTCGGCGGGGCTGGCGAAACGCGCCTGCGCGGCCAGGCCGCGGAACGGCAGCCGGTAGCCCGGGTTGTGGGTCAGCTGCACGCTGCCCGCCAGCTTCCCGTGGAACGACCCCTCCAGCGTGAGTAGCACCGGTGGCGTGTCGAACCGGCCGTCGTTGTGCTCGCGGACCTTACGCACGAGATCCTGCGCGTCGGGCCCGGCCGCGGCCAGGTGGTCCTTGATCTCCGAGGCCAGTGCGGCCACCCGCAGGCCGCGGTCCATCTCGGCGTGCTTGAGCGCCACCTCGACGGCCTCGGCGCCAGTGTTGGCGAACAGCGCCGAGTACGGCTCGTCGGTGTCGAACTCGCGCCACAGGATCCGGTTGAGCGCGCCCGCGAGGTCGTTGGCGTAGGGGTGGTAGGAGAACTGCGCGTGCACCGGCACCTGCTCGCCCAGCAGCTCCCACGCGCGTTCGACGATCGCGGGATGGTTGTGGCCCAGCATCAGCGAGCCGTAGCCGCCGACGAAGTCGACCACCGGCACGTCCCCGTCGGGAGTGCGCCACCAGAGCGTGTCGCCCGAGCCGCGCACGTACTCCGCGGCCAGCCCGAGCGAGGCGAGCAGCCCGCGCATGTGGGCTTCGGCCAGTTCGGGCATCGGCTCGGTCGCCATCCCGATTGCTGTCTCGGTCGTCACGTCAGTTGTCCCCGAACGGGTTGTCGATCACGTAGCGCCAGGTGCCGTCGGCGTCGCGGCGCAGCACGTCGAGCCCGGTGCCCGACAGCAGCTCCTCGCCCGAGATCCCGATCTGCCAGTCCACGACGAGCAGGGCCGTGTCCCCGGTCACGTAGGACTCGCGGACCTCGGCCCGCATGGTGGGGCGGCGCCCGACGAACTCCTCGACGGACCGGCGGTGCGCGGCGCCGGTCAGCGGCTCCTCGGGGTCCCACACCGACACGGCGTCCTCGGTGTAGAGCCCGAGCACCGCGTCGACGTCTCCCGAGTTCATGGCTTTCACGTACACGGCGGTCATCGCGGTCGCGTCGCTGGTCGGCGTGAACCGGTCCACGTCCGTGGTCATGGCAAACCCGTCCTCTCATTCATGTGCCCGGAATACGGAATGATCCGACGCTAACCAGACCCCGGTCACGGCCTGGTAACTCCACGTTCCGAGTCCGGGCGCCTACCGATATGTGACTGCGCCTGCCGGAGTACCGACTACAACGGATAGCGGACTTCCGGCATTTTCACCTCGAAGGGGCGCCGAAAGTGATGACGAACGATGGTGACGCGGTCGCGGTGATCGGCTTGTCCTGCCGGCTGCCCGGCGCGGCCGACCCGGCCGCGTTCTGGCGGCTGCTCAGCGAGGGCCGCGACGCGGTCGCGGAGCTGCCCGCCGAGCGGTGGGAGGCGCTGCCGCCCGCGCTGCGGGCCTACGCCGGTACCCGGTGGGGTGGTTTCCTCGACGCCCCCGGAGACTTCGACGCCGCCTTCTTCGGGATGTCGCCACGCGAGGCCGCGGCCACCGACCCCCAGCAGCGGCTGGTGCTGGAGCTGGCGTGGGAGGCGTTGGAAGACGCGGGGATCGTGCCCGCCGCGCTCGCGGGCACTGACGCCGCCGTGTTCGTCGGCGCGCTGCGTGACGACTACACGAGCCTCGTGCTGGACCGTGGCGACGCCGCGATCACCCATCACACCAACACCGGCACACACCGGGGGATGATCGCCAACCGGGTTTCCTACGCGCTGGACCTGCGGGGCCCGAGCGTCGTGGTGGACACCGCGCAGTCGTCGTCCTTGGTGGCGGTGCACCTGGCCGCGCAGAGCGTGCTCGGCGGCGAGGCCCCGGTGGCCCTCGCGGCCGGGGTGAACCTCAACATCGCAGCCCAGGGCGGGCTCGTGGCCCAGCGGTTCGGCGGGCTGTCCCCGGACGGCCGCTGCTTCACCTTCGACGCCCGCGCCAACGGCTACGTACGCGGCGAGGGTGCCGCCGTGGTCGTGCTGAAGCCGTTGCGCCAGGCACAGACGGACGGTGACGACGTCTACGCGGTGCTGCGCGGCAGCGCCGTCAACAACGACGGAGCGACGCCCGGCCTGACCGTGCCGAGCGGCACGGCCCAGGAGCGGGTGGTCCGGGCGTCACAGCGGCGGGCGGGTGTGACCGCGGCCGACGTGCAGTACGTCGAGCTGCACGGCACCGGCACCCCGGTCGGGGATCCGATCGAGGCGGTCGCGCTCGGCGCGGTGTTCGCCGGCCGCCGGACCCCGCTGGCCGTCGGCTCCGTGAAGACCAACGTGGGCCACCTGGAAGGCGCGGCGGGCTTGACCGGCCTCCTCAAGGCGGTGCTGGCGATCCGGCACCGGCGGCTGCCGGCGAGTCTCAACTTCACCGCGGCCGGGCCCGCGATCCCGCTGGACTCGCTCGGGCTGCGGGTCCAGACCGAGCTGACCGAGTGGCCCACCCCGGACCGTCCGCTGATCGCGGGCGTCAGCTCGTTCGGCATGGGCGGCACCAACTGCCACGTCGTGCTCGCCGCGCCACCGGACGGGCCGGCCGTCCCTCCGGCGCCGGCGGTGCCCGACGGGCTCCCGGCGGTCGTGCCGGTGTCGGGCCGCTCCGCCGCGGCGCTGCGCGAGCAGGCCGCCCGCTGGCGGGCGGCGGGGGTCCGGCCGCAGGACCTCGCACGCTCCGCCGCCACCCGCACCGCGTTCGCGCGGCGCGCCGTCGTCGTGGCGGGCGGCCCGGACGTACTGGCCGCCGGGCTCGACGCCGTCGCCGGGGGACGGCCCGCGCCCGGTGTGGTCACCGGCACGGCCGTCGACGGCGGCCTGGGGATGGTGTTCACCGGGCAGGGCGCGCAGCGCGCGGGCATGGGCGTCGCGTTGCGTGCGGCGTCCCCGGTGTTCGCCGCGGCCTGGGACGAGGTGTGCGCCCACCTGGATCCGGGTCTGGGTGAGATCGTCGCGTCCGGGCACGGGCTGGACGACACCCGCTGGACCCAGCCCGCGCTGTTCGCCGTCGAGGTCGCCTGCCACCGGCTCGCACGCTACTGGGGGATGGCACCCGAGGTGCTGTTCGGCCACTCCGTCGGGGAGATCGCCGCCGCGAACGTCGCGGGCGTGCTGTCGCTCGCGGACGCCGCCACGCTGGTCTCGGCGCGGGCCGCACTGATGGGCGCGCTGCCGTCCGGCGGCGCGATGGTGGCCGTCGACGCGCCCGAGGACGGGCTGCGGCTGCCGCCGGGCGTTGCGCTCGCGGCCGTCAACGGGCCGCGCTCGGCCGTGCTGTCCGGCGCGGAGGGCCCGGTCCTGTCCTACGCGGCCGAGCTACGGGCCCGGGGCCACCGCACCCGGCGGCTCACGGTGAGCCACGCGTTCCACTCGCCGTTGATGGACCCGGTGCTCGACGACCTGCGCGCCGTGGCGCGCACCCTGACTTACCACCCGCCCACTGTCCCACTGATCACCACCGCCCCCGGCGACCCGACCGACCCCGAGTACTGGGTGCGGCAGGTCCGCGAACCGGTGCGGTTCCTCGACGCGGTGCGCGCTGTGGCGGCGAGCGGCGTCACGACCGTGCTGGAGACCGGTCCGGACGGGGTCTGCTCGGCGATGATCGCCGACGTCGATCCGGACGTCCGGGCGGTCCCGATGCTGCGCGCGGGCGCCGCGGAACCCACCACCGCCGTGACGGCGCTGGCTACGGCGCACACCCGCGGGATCGCGGTGGACTGGGCCGCCGTCACGGCGGGCGGTGGCGGCCGTCGGGTCCGCCTGCCGACGTACCCGTTCCAGCGCGAGCGGTTCTGGGTCGACGAGCGGCCCGCCGCGCCCGCACGCCCGTCCGCGACGCCGCGCGACGCCGCGGAGCTGGTCCACACGCACGTCGCGGCCGTGCTCGGGCTCGCCGACCCCGCGACGCTCGACCCGGGCCAGACCTTCCACGACCTCGGGTTCAGCTCGCTGATGAGCGTGGAGCTGCGCGACGCGCTCGCGGCGGCCACCGGGCGCGCGCTGCCCAGCGGCCTGCTGTTCGAGCACCCGACACCGCGCGCCCTCGTCGCGCACCTGGACGCCGACGGGTCGGGTCCCGACGTGATCGAGGAGCACCGCCCCGGCCGCGACCACGGCGCCCCCGAGCCCATCGCGATCGTCGGGATGGCGTGTCGGTTCCCCGGCGGGGCCGACTCCCCGCGCGAGCTGTGGCGGCTGGTGGCCGACGGCGTCGACGCGGTGGGCCCGTTCCCCACCGACCGGGGCTGGCCCGCCGACCTGCACAGCACCGACCGCGACCGGTCCGGCACCAGCTACGTCCGGGAGGGCGGGTTCCTGCACGACGCCGCGGAGTTCGACGCCGGCTTCTTCGGCATCTCCCCCCGGGAGGCGCTGGCGATGGACCCGCAGCAGCGGCTGCTGCTGCAGGTGGCGTGGGAGGCCGTCGAACGCGCCGGGATCGATGTGGAGTCGTTGCGCGGCACCCGGACCGGGGTGTTCGTCGGGGGATCCGGGGGCGACTACGGCCCGCGCATGCACGAGGCGGACCCGCAGGCCGAGGGACATGTGCTGACGGGGGCGGCGGCCAGCGTGATGTCCGGCCGGATCGCCTACCAGCTCGGGCTGCTCGGCCCGGCGCTGACGGTGGATACGGCGTGCTCGTCGTCGTTGGTGGCGCTGCACCTGGCTGTGGGCTCGCTGCGGTCGGGTGAGTCGGCGACCGCCATCGCGGGCGGTGTCACGGTGATGGCCACCCCCGGCATGTTCCTGGAGTTCTCCCGCCAACACGGGCTGGCGGCCGACGCCCGCTGCAAGTCCTTCGCCGCCAGCGCCGACGGCACCGTGTGGGCGGAGGGTGCCGGGCTGCTGGTGCTGCGCAGGCTGTCCGACGCCCGCCGCGACGGCCAGCAGGTGCTCGCCGTGATCCGCGGCAGTGCCGTCAACTCCGACGGCGCGTCCAACGGGCTCACCGCGCCCAGCGGCGGCGCCCAGCGGCGGGTCATCCGCCAGGCGCTGGCCGACGCCGGGCTCGCCGCGGGCGACGTCGACGCGGTGGAGGCGCATGGCACCGGCACCGCGCTCGGCGACCCGATCGAGGCCGAGGCGATCATCGCCACCTACGGGCGGGACCGGGAGCGGCCGCTGTGGCTCGGCTCGCTGAAGTCCAACATCGGGCACGCGCAGGCCGCGGCGGGGGTCGGCGGCGTCATCAAGCTCGTCGAGTCGATGCGCCACGGCGTGCTGCCGCGCACGCTGCACGCCGCCGAGCCGACCCCGCGCGTGGACTGGGCGGCGGGCGACGTCGCGTTGCTCACCGAGCAGCGGGACTGGCCCGACACCGGCCGCCCGCGCCGCGCGGCGGTGTCCGGGTTCGGCATCAGCGGCACCAACGCGCACCTCGTGCTGGAACAGGGGGACACACCCGCGCCCGCCGCGGCCGAGCTGGCGACACCCGTCCCGTGGGTGCTCAGCGGCCGTGACCCCGAGGCCGTGCACGCCCAGGCGGCCCGGCTGCGCGGGCTCGACCCGGCCGAGGCGGCCGACGTCGCCGCCGTGGCCCGGGCGCTGGCCGCGCGCACCCGGCTCGAACACCGCGCCGTCGCCGTCGGCACCTCGGCCGCCGAACTGCGCGCGGCGCTGGCGGCCCCGGTCGTGACCCGGGCGGTGCCGGACGGACGCACCGCGTTCGTGTTCGCGGGCCAAGGCGCGCAGCGCGCAGGCATGGGCCGGGAGTCCGCCGCGGCGTTCCCGGTGTTCGCCGCCGCGTTCGACGAGGTGTGCGACGCGCTGCGGCCGCACCTCGACCGCCCGCTGCGCGACGTCGTGTTCGCCGACGGGCCCGAGCTGACCGAGACCCGGTGGGCCCAGCCGGCGCTGTTCGCCTTCGAGATCGCGCAGTACCGGCTCGCGGAGCACCACGGCTTGGTGCCCGACCTGCTGGCCGGGCACTCCGTCGGCGAGCTCGCCGCCGCGCACGTCTCCGGGCTGCTGCACCTGGACGACGCCGCCGCGCTGGTCGCCGCCCGCGGTCGGCTCATGCAGGCCGCCCCCGCCGACGGCGTGATGATCGCGGTGCAGGCGACCGAGGCCGAGGCCCGCGAGACCCTGGTCGACGGCGTGGAGCTGGCCGCGGTCAACGGGCCCGACGCGGTGGTGCTCGCCGGGGACGCCGCCGCCACCCGGGCGGTCGCCGCGGTCTGGGACGCCCGCGGCAGGCACGCCCGCGCGCTCGCAGTGAGCCACGCGTTCCACACGTCGCACATGGACGGCGTGCTCGACGAGTTCCGCGCCGTCGCCGCCCGGGTCCGGCCCGGCGTGGCCCGGATCCCGGTCGTCTCGACGGTGACCGGTGAACTGCTGTCGGCGCCCACCGCCGGGTACTGGGCGGACCAGATCCGCTCCACCGTCCGGTTCCTCGACGCCGTGCGCGGGCTGGCGCGGCGGGGGGCGTCGGTCGTGGTGGAGATCGGGCCCGGGGCGGTGCTCACGCCGTCCGTCGAGGCCGTGGGCTTCACGGCCGTCGCGCTCGGCCGGGCCGGGCGGCCGGAGGCGTCCGCGGCAGTGTTCGGCATGGCTCAGGCGCACGGTCACGGTGCGCCGCTCGACGTCGCGTCGTTCGCCCCGGATGCCGGGCGTGCCGACGTGCCGACCTATCCGTTCCGTCGCGACCACCTCTGGCTCGCCCCCCGGCGGCGTCCCTCCGGATTGATATCGGCGTCGGTCGAGATGGCGGGCCGCGACGAGGTGGTGCTCATCGGCGAGGTGTCGACATCGGCCCAGCCGTGGCTGGCGGGGCACGTCGTCGACGGCTCGGTGCTGGTGCCCGCCACCGCGTTCCTGGAGCTCGCGCTGGCGGCGGGCGCGCGCGTGGGCCTGCCGCGCGTCGAGGACCTGACGCTGGAGGCGCCGCTCGCGGTGCCCTCGGCCGGGCGCGTCGAGGTGCAGACCACCGTGCGGGCGGGGGAGCTCGTCGTCCATGCGCGGCGCGACGGCGAGCCCTGGACGCGCCACGCGTCGGCGACGCTGTCCGCGGCACTCTCGGTGCCCGCGGCCGGGGACGCCGGGCTGCCGTGGCCGCCGGACGCGGCCGAGGTGCCGATCGACGACGTCTACGCCCGGCTCGCCGGGCTGGGCTACGACTACGGCGGGGTGTTCCGCGGCCTCCGTGCGCTGTGGCGGGCGGGGGACACCGTGTTCGCCGAGGTGGGCGTGCCCGCGGCCGAGCCGGGCTCCGTGGTCCATCCGGCGCTGCTCGACGCCGTGCTGCACCCGCTGGTGCTGGACCCGGCGGGCCCGCACGAGATCCGGCTGCCCTTCGCGTGGAGAGGGGTGGAGCTGCACGCTCCCGACGTCACGGAGCTGCGGGTGCGCGCCACCCGCACCGGACCGGACACCTACGCGCTGGCGCTCGCGGACGGCTCCGGGCGCCCGGTCGGCTCGGTCGACGGCATCGTCCTGCGCGCGGTCGCGCGCGGCGGTGTCGGCGCCGCCTCGACGTTCGCGCTCGGGTGGACAGAGGTGTCCCCGGCCGGGCCGGGCGCGGTGCCGTCCGCCGCTGGGTCCGTGACCGTCGTGCCCGTGACCGGGTCCGTGCCCGTCGAGGCCGTGGCGCACGCGCTGGACCGGGTGCGGGACTGGCTCGCCACCGAGCACGACCCGGCCGACCGCCTCGTGTTCCACACCCGCCGCGCGGTCGCGGCGAACGCGGACGACCCGGTCGACGACATCGCCGGGGCGGCCGTCTGGGGCCTGGTCCGGACGGTGCAGACCGAGCACCCGGACCAGGTCGTCGTCATCGACGCCGACGACGCGGACGACGTACCCGCCGCGGTCGCTACCGGTGAGCCGCAGATCGCCGTCCGCGCCGGGGTGGCTCTCGTCCCCCGGCTCACCCGGACCGCACTCCCCGACCCCGAGCCCGGACTGGGCCTCGACCCCGATGCGACCGTGCTGATCACGGGCGGCACCGGCGGCCTCGGCGCGCTCCTCGCCCGACACCTAGCGGACCGGCACGGGATGCGGAACCTGCTGCTGGTCAGCAGGCGCGGCCTTGACGCGCCCGGCGCCCGCGAGCTCGCCGACGAGCTCGGTGCGCGGGTGACGGCCGTGGACGTCTCCGACCGTGCCGCGCTGGCCGCACTGCTGGACGGCGAACGGCTGACCGCGGTCGTGCACACCGCCGGGGTGCTGGCCGACGCGACGGTGGCCGACCTGACCGACACGCAGCTGCGCTCGGTGTTCGCGCCGAAGGCGGACGCGGCGTGGCACCTGCACGAGCTGGCCGGGGACGTCGACGCGTTCGTGGTGTTCTCTTCGATCTCGGGGGTGCTGGGCACGGCCGGTCAGGCCAACTACGCCGCCGCCAACGCCTGCCTCGACGGGCTTGCCGCGTACCGACGCTCGCGTGGGCGGCCCGCGACCTCGCTCGCGTGGGGCCTGTGGGGTGCGGGCATGGGCGAGTCGCTCGGCGCCGCCGACACCGCCCGCTGGGCCCGCGCCGGGGTCGTCGCGCTGCGCCCGGAGCAGGGGCTGGCGCTGTTCGACCGGGCACTGGCGGTGGGCCCGGCCCAGCTCGTACCCGCCGCGCTGGAGCCCACGCGCGTCCAGACCGCGGTGGTGCCCGCCCCGCTGCGCGGGCTCGTCGCGCCGAGCCCCGCCGCGGCCCCGCCCGCGCGGATGACCGCGCTCTCGCCCGTGGCGGCGCTGGACCTGGTGCGCAGCGCCGCCGCGGCGGCGCTGGGCCACTCCCGGGCGGCCGCCGTTGACCCGGAGCAGGCGTTCCGCGACCAGGGCTTCGACTCGCTGGCTGGCATGGACCTGCGCAACCGGCTCATCGCCGCCACCGGCTTACGGCTGCCCGCCACGCTCGTGTTCGACCGGCCGACCCCGGCCGCCCTGGCCGAGTTCCTGGCCGACGCCGCCGCTCCCCGCCGGGACCCGGCCACCGTCCCGGCCACCGCTCCGCGCCCCGACGAGCCAATCGCGATCGTCGGCATGGCGTGCCGCTACCCGGGCGGCGTGCGCTCGGCGGCGGACCTGTGGCGGCTCGTCGCCGACGGCGTCGACGCGACCTCGGAATTCCCCACCAACCGGGGGTGGGACCTCGGCGCGCTCTACGACCCGGATCCGGAGCACCTCGGGACCAGCTACACCCGGTCCGGCGGGTTCCTGCACGACGCCGACCTGTTCGACGCCGGCTTCTTCGGGATGTCGCCGCGCGAGGCGCTGGCGACCGACCCGCAACAGCGGCTCCTGCTGGAGACCGCGTGGGAGGTATTCGAGGACGCCGGGGTGGACCCGGCCACGCTGCGCGGCAGCCGCACCGGCGTGTTCACCGGCGTCATGTACGACGACTACGCGGCCCGGCTGCCGTCCGTGCCCGCCGAGGTCGAGGGGTTCCTGCTCGCGGGCAACACCTCCAGCGTCGTCTCCGGCCGGCTGGCCTACACCTACGGGCTGGAGGGCCCGGCGATCACGGTGGACACGGCATGCTCGTCGTCGCTGGTCGCGTTGCACCTGGCGGCGAACGCGCTGCGTGGCGGGGAGTGCGACCTCGCGCTCGCCGGCGGGGCGACCGTGATGGCCGGACCCGGCACGTTCGTCGAGTTCTCCCGCCAACGCGGGCTGTCCCCGGACGGGCGCTGCCGCTCCTTCTCCGCCGACGCCGACGGCACCGGCTGGGCCGAGGGGGTCGGGCTGTTGCTCGTGGAGCGGCTGTCGGACGCGCGGGCCCGGGGCCACCAGGTGCTGGCGGTGCTGCGGGGGTCGGCGGTGAACTCCGACGGCGCCTCCAACGGGCTGACCGCGCCGAGCGGCCCGGCCCAGGAGCGGGTGATCCGCGCGGCGCTGGGCACGGCCGGCCTCACCCCGTCCGACGTGGACGCGGTGGAGGCGCACGGCACCGGCACCGCGCTGGGGGACCCGATCGAGGCGGGCGCGCTGCTCGCGGTCTACGGCGGCGACCGGCCGCACCCGCTCGCGCTGGGGTCGTTGAAGTCGAACATCGGGCACGCGCAGGCCGCCGCCGGGGTCGGTGGCGTGATCAAGATGGTGCAGGCGATGCGGCACGGGATGCTGCCGCGCACGTTGCACGTGGGGGAGCC
>Ga0136613_10000215_pt1 | contig 24520 bp, 22 predicted proteins | sample AntDrymUQ2722106_2_FD_106649 | JGI IMG/M metagenome (GOLD analysis project Ga0136613, IMG submission 106649) | Polar desert sand microbial communities from Dry Valleys, Antarctica - metaG UQ272 (21.06) | ecosystem: Environmental > Terrestrial > Soil > Desert | place: Antarctica: Dry Valley... | reverse complement strand
CGGTGGGCGTACCGGTCGGCGGCGTGCTCGCCGGCCCGGCTGACCGCGGCGTCGACCACCGGGTGAACGAAGATCGCCGCCAGCACCACCAGCAGCGCCAGGACTGGCACGACCCGCTCGGGCGAGGCGTCCTCGCGGGCGACATTGACGAAGGCGACCACGAACACCACCGGCAGGAAGACCATCGCGGCGCTGGCCCAGGGCAGCAGCTGCCCGAGGCGCATCGAGAACCGGTAGATCACCTGCCACGGCCAGCTCAGCCAGCACACGACCAGCCCGTACCTGCAGCGGCCGGTGACGTGGTGCCCGGCCTCATGAAGGCACACCGCTACCGCCTGCCGGTGGGTCAGCGCACCGTCGTACAGCAGCCGCAGGAAGCCGGTGCTGACCGCGATCGAGCGCCGTCCCACGGCCAGCGCGGCCGGCGCCGGGTCGTCACGCACATACCAGTCGAACCGGCCGGCACCGATGGCGCACCGCTGCTCGGTCCACGCTTGCAGCGAGGTCAGCCACTCGATCTCCTGGCTGGTGGGGATCCGCAATCGGCAGTGGGCGCGGACCGCCACCCGCTCGGCCGGGCCGAGCAGCAGCAGCGGGCCGGCCAGCAGCCATCCGCCCACCGCCGGTAGCGTCCACCGGCGGAGCCTGGAGAGGAGAATTGTCACCAGGCAGGTGCTGGCCAGCACGGCCGGAACCGCGCAGAGCACCCCCCACGCCCGTAGTGCCCGCCCTGCGGCCCGATTCTGCTCACGGAAAGTGCCTCCCACCGCCGGTGGCCCCACTGGCGGCATGAGACTGCCAGTTGCCACCGACAAGACGACTTCTTCAGGGGTCAAGCTGCCCGGGTGCGTGAACGGCCGACCGACGTCCACGCGCACTCGTCGGCGTGCTGCCCGGCGGCTGCGGCGTGGACTTCGCGTGGACTAAGCCAAGGCGAAACAGGGCGTCGAACGGCTTGCAGAGGTCCGCAGCGGTCATTGTCGATATACGCGTTTCCGCAGGTCATGCGGTAAGTTCGCAGGTGGAGGCGTCAGGGTGCCTGGTGGTCCTCGCGGTCTTCAAAACCGACGTGGCCGAGTATCTCGGCCAGGCGGGTTCGATTCCCGTCCGCCTCCGCCAGGACCAACCCATGAGGAGCACGCGTGTCAGAGCCGCAGCCGAACCCCGCGAAGAACCCGGACGACTGGACGACCGGCGACGAGCCGATGACGGGCTCGCAACAGTCCTATCTGAGCACTCTTGCGCAGGAGGCCGGCGTCGATGTGCCCGAGGCACTGACCAAGGCGCAGGCGTCCAAGATGATCGACGAGTTGCAGGCGAAGACCGGCCGCGGCCGCTGACCTACCCGAACGAGCCGGCGGAAACGCCTGCTGGATGGTACTGACAGACACAGCGGGCGCTATGGAGCCCGCTGTCTCTTTCAGTGCGGTCCGGGCCGCGTCATCTACAGTTGCTTGGGTGCTCGACCGACGCCGGCAGGTGCCCCGCACCGACGCCGTACTGGCCGATTCGCGGCTGGCTGCGGTCACCGAGCGGCTCGGTCGCGACCTGGTGAAGAGCGCCGTCGTCGATGCGCAACAGCGGGTCCGCGACGGGGCCATCGAGCCCGAGGCGCTGGTGGACGAGGCGCTGGCCGCGTTACCGGACGAAGCGTGCTCGCTCCGACCGGTGCTCAACGCGACCGGCGTCCTGCTGCACACCAACCTCGGCCGAGCGCCGCTGTCCGAGGCTGCTCGCGAGGCAATTCAGCTCGCCAGCGGAACCACCGATGTCGAGCTCGACCTGGCGACCGGAGCCCGCGGCCGGCGTGGTCGTGGAGCCGTCGCAGCGCTGGCCCGGCTGGTGCCCGACGCCGGCGACGTACATATCGTCAACAACGGCGCGGCGGCGCTCGTCCTCGCAGCTACCGCACTGGCGGCCGGCCGGGAGATCCTCATCGCTCGCGGCGAGATGGTCGAGATCGGCGACGGCTTCCGGCTCCCCGATTTGATCATGTCCACCGGAGCACGCCTGCGCGAAGTCGGGACGACGAACCGGGTGACGCTTGCGGACTACGCCGAGGCGGTGGGCCCCGATACCGGATTCGTGCTCAAGGTGCACCCGTCGAACTTCGTCGTCACTGGCTTCACGGCAAGTGTGCCGGTGCGAGAGCTGGCCGGTCTGGCGGTCCCCGTGGTGGCCGACATCGGGTCAGGGCTGCTGCGGCCGCACCCCCTGCTCCCGGACGAACCCGACGCGGCCACTTCCCTTCGCGACGGCGCGGCGCTCGTCACCGCAAGCGGCGACAAGCTGCTCGGCGGGCCGCAGGCCGGACTATTGCTTGGCCGGGCCGACCTGGTGCGGACCCTGGGCCGGCACCCCCTTGCCAGAGCCCTCCGCGTGGACAAGCTGACGCTCGCCGCGTTCGAGGCCACCCTGGTCGGGCCCCGGACACCGACCGACGGGGCACTTTACGCCGACGTCGGTCGACTGAGAGCCCGCGCCTCGGCGCTGGCGGATGCCTTGCGTGGCAAGGGAATCGATGCGTCCACAGTGGACAGTGAAGCGGCCGTGGGTGGTGGCGGTGCTCCAGGCGTGCGGCTGGCCAGCGCCGCGGTGAGTCTGCCATCGTCGTACGCCGGGACACTGCGCACCGGCCATCCGGCCGTGCTGGGCCGGATCGAGCGCGAGCGCTGTCTGCTCGACCTCCGCGCGCTCCCGCCCGACCAGGACGCGGTGGTGCTGGCTGCCGTGTTGGACGCGGCCGGCCGGAGCTGAGCGAGGCGTGTTCGTCGTCGCCACCGCCGGTCACGTCGACCATGGAAAGAGCACCCTGGTCCGGCTGTTGACCGGGATGGAGCCCGACCGGTGGGCGGAGGAACGCCGCCGCGGTATGACCATCGACCTCGGGTTCGCCTGGACCGGGCTTCCTACCGGGGAGACGGTTGCCTTCGTCGACGTCCCCGGTCACGAGCGGTTCGTCGCGAACATGCTCGCCGGGGTGGGTCCGGTGCCTGCGGTGATGTTCGTGGTGGCGGCCGACGAGGGCTGGAAAGCCCAGTCCGCCGAGCATCTCGGCGCCCTCGACGCGCTGGGTGTCCGGCACGGCCTGCTCGTCGTCACCCGTAGCGACCTGGCCGACCCGGCTGCCGCGCAGGTGCAGGCGCAGGCCGAGATCGCCGCGACGACACTCGGCTCCGTACCAGCCGTCTGCGTGAGTGGGCGGACCGGCAAAGGCCTGGACGACCTGCGACTGGCGCTGCACCTGCTTGTCGCCGCCTTGGCACCGTCCAGTGTGGATAGTGATGTGCGACTTTGGGTGGATCGGGCGTTCACCATCAAAGGGGCCGGGACGGTCGTCACCGGAACGCTGCCTGCGGGGCAACTCCACGTGGGTCAGGAGTTGGTGGTGGCCGGTAGCGGCCAGCGGGTCGTAGTACGCGGCCTGCAGTCCCTCGGCGAGACGGTCCCGCGCCTAACGGCGACGGCCCGCGTCGCGGCGAACCTGCGCGGCGTCGCCCTCGATGACGTTCGGCGTGGCGATGCCCTGTTGACTCCGCAGCGATGGCTGACCACAAGCCTGCTCGACGTCCGGCTGCGCGGGGATTCGGCGGCCGACCTTCCCGGTGAACTCGCGCTGCACATCGGATCCGCCGCGGTCACCGCACGGGTGCGCCCGCTCGGCGCCGACACCGCACGTCTCAGCCTGAATCGCGCACTGCCGTTGCGGGTCGGGGACGTCGCGGTGCTTCGCGACCCTGGTCGCCGCAAGATCGCCGCCGGTGCCACCGTCCTCGACATACGCCCGCCGGCGCTGCGCCGCCGCGGCGCGGGAGCCGTCCGAGCGGCGGTGCTGTCCGACATGGACGGTACCCCCGACGGACTGGCGGAAGTGCGTCGGCGCGGCATCATCAAGGCTGGCGACCTGCGTGCAATGGGTGCGACACCGCCGGGCGCACCCGTCGCCGGCGACTGGCTCGTCGACGACACGCTGCGCGCCGATCTCGGCGCCCACCTGGTCGCCGCCACCACCCGGTACGCCGCGGCGCACCCGCTGGAACAGGGGGCACCGGTCGAGGTGCTACGCCGCGAGCTGCGGCTGCCCGACGTACGGCTGGTCGCCGCGCTCGTCCGACCTCCGTTGGCGCTGCACGAAGGACGAGTGCTGCCGGCGGACACCGGACCCGCACTGCCGGCCGATGTCCAACGAGCGGTGGACGCAGTACGACAGGATCTGACGGTCGCCCCGTACGCAGCGCCGGATGCCAATCGGCTGGCCGAACTGGGACTGCGGGCCAAGCAACTCGGCGCCGCCGTGCGAGTGGGGGCGCTGCTCAAGGTCGCCGACGGGGTCTTCCTGCTGCCCGGCGCCGACGAGAGCGCCGCCGGGCTGCTAGCGGGGCTGCCGCAGCCGTTCACATTGAGCGAGGCCCGGCAGGCCCTCGGCACCAGCCGCCGCGTCGCCGTACCGCTCCTGGAGCTGCTCGAGCGGCAGGGCCGGACTGTGCGACTCGCCGACAGCCGGCACACGGTCGCGCCTCGGCTAACCTGAGCCGAGCATGGTTACGTCCCGCCGCCGCAAGCCGGAACCCGCGAGCCTGGCGCAGTCCACCGGCTTGCAGTCGGAGGTGCTGGAGGACCTGCGATCGGCGGTCAACTACCGCAGCTGGTTAGTTGCGCTGACCGATCCCTGGCTCGGGGACGATCCGTTGGAGATCGGTTCCGGGCTCGGCGACTACGCCGAACTCTGGGCTCGGTCGGGTCGCGTCACGACGGTCTCCGAGGCCGATCCGGGCCGGCTGGCCGGGCTGTCGCGGCGCTTCGCCGATCGCGGAGACGTCATGGTGCGCGAGCTGGCCGTGCCGATCACCGACACCGCGCAGCACAGCGCGGTCGTCGCCGTGAACGTGGTGGAGCACATTCAGGACGACGTCGCCGCGCTGCGCAGCTTCGCCGGGTTGCTCCGCCCCGGCGGTCGGGTGGTCCTGATCGTTCCGGCATTCCAGTTCGCTATGAGCGGGTTCGACCGCGAGATCGGCCACTTCCGGCGCTACCGCGTCGCCTCCATGACCGGCAAGCTCACGGCGGCAGGGCTTCACCCGCTGCACGTGGGCTACCTCAACAGTCTCGGCCTGCTTGGATGGCTGGTGTTCGTCCGGCTCCTGGGTGGCCGGCCGCGTGAAGGGCTGCTCCTCACCGGCTACGACAAACTGGTAGTCCCGGTCCTGCGCCGAGCCGAGCGGCAGCTGCGGCCGCCGTTCGGGCAGTCCGTCCTGGCCGTCGCCGAGAAGCCGGTATGACCGACGTCGTCTCCCGACCGCCAGTGGCTGAAACGGATCCTGCGCCAGACCACGGGCTGCGCAGCCGGCTCGCCGGGGCGTACCTGACCTGGCTGCCGCTGTTGCTGATCGCGTTCGGCATCGCACTCCGGCTGCGGCAGTACGCCAGCCGGCGCTCGCTGTGGCTGGACGAGGCGTACCTGTCGCTGAGCATCACCGACTTCGACTACGGCGAGCTGTCGAGCCGGCTGCTCTACGATCAGGCAGCGCCGCTGGGTTACCTGTGGGCGGCGAAGACGTCGGTCCTGCTCATCGGCAACAACGAGTACGCCCTGCGCCTGCCCGCACTGCTTGCCGGCGTCGCGGCGTTGTTCCTCACCTGGCGGCTGGCCCGACGCCTGCTCAGCGCGTGGTTGGTTCCCGCGGCAGTGGGCCTGGTGGCGGTGTGGCCGAAACTCGTCTACTACTCCGACGAGGCCAAGCCGTACGGCGTGGATGTGTTCGCGGTGCTGCTGGTGCTGTGGCTGACCGCGCGGTGGGCCGAGGCGTCGCGGTCCCGGCGTACGGCGGTGGTCTGGGGCCTGACGGCCGGCATCGCCATCTTCTTCTCCTTCGCCGCGTTGTTCGCCGCGGCGGCCGGCGGCCTGGCCATCGCGGTCAAGGCGCTGCTGTCCAGAGACGGCCGGCGGATCGTCGACACCGCCCTCGCCGGTGCGGTCCTCGGCGCGCTGCTCGCCGTTGTGTACGTCGTGACGATCCGGGTGGCCGCCGGCAATGACGTGGTCCGCTCGGCCTGGCTGAGTGGCTACGCGCCACTGCCTCTCCGAGCCCGGACCTACGCCTCCTGGCTGGCCGACATGGCGACGGGTTTCATGACCGACCCGTTGGAAGTTCAGCTGACCGTTGTCGGCCTGCTGCTGCTCGCGCTCGGTGTCGTCGCAGTGGTGGCGCGTCGGCGTACCGTCGGCCTTGCCGTCCTCCTCGTTCCACTCGTGGTTCTGGCGGCCGCGACCGTCCAGGCCTACCCGGTCCTGCTCCGGTTCATCCTCTTCCTGGTCCCGCTGGCGCTGATCGTGATGACCGCCGCACTCGACGTGCCCAAGCGGTTGCCGCGGCCGGCGAGCGTGGTCGTGTCGGTGCTGCTGGCGGCCGGTCTGGCGGTGACCGTGGTGCCGCCGGTCCTCGCTGGGGTCGGAGTCCTCGGGCGGCCGATGACCGTCACCGAGACCCGCGAGATCTACGCGCAGGTTGCCGCGGATGCGCGACCGGGCGACGGCGTCGTCCTGCACACCGCCGCGGTGGCGACATTCCAGTACTACGGCGAACCGCTCGGCCTGCAGCAGGACGCGGTGGTCTCCATGCGGCGGCTGCCGGCTTGCGACGACCAGGCGCAACTGGCCAAGCTGCGCTCCTATGACCGGGTCTGGGTCATCTTCGCCCACGCGCTGTCGACGGAACCGGACGCCGTTGCCGTCTACCGATCGAGGCTGGACACGGTAGGGACGGTGGTCCGGACGGTGACCGGCGAGGGCAACGCCGCGGCCGTGCTTTACGACCTGTCGCAGCCGCCGGAGGATGTGCCGGAACCGCTGGCGCCGTTCCGTCCGGGGCAGTGCCTGGTCGTCACGGCTTGAGCTACCGCCCGATCCGCAGCCGAGCAAGGATCCAGAGTGCCTCCACACCGTCTCGCCAGGTGATCTTCTTGCCCTCCTCGCGGTTGCGGGCGCGGTAGGTGATCGGGACCTCGAACGGGCGGATGCCGCGCTTGAGCAGTTTTCCGGTGATCTCCGCTTCCATCCCGAACCCGGGTGAGCGGATGTCGAGGTCGCGGTACAGCGCCAGCGGCATCAGCTTGAAGCAGGTTTCCAGGTCGCCGAGATAGGAGTTGAAGAGAACGTTGGCCGCGGTCGTCACGAGCTTGTTGCCCATCACATACCAGAACGAGAACGCCGAGTGGCTGCCGAAGGTGCGGTTGCCGTAGACCACGTCGGTCTCACCGTCGAGCACCGGCTTCAGCAGGGCCGGGATCTCCTCCGGTGCGTACTCCAGGTCGGCGTCGCACATGATGACGTAGCTGCCGGAAGCCGCGGCCGCGGCGGTGCGGATGGCCGCTCCCTTGCCCCGGTTGACCGGATGCTCGACCCGGTTGATCCGGGCGTCGACCAGGGTGTCCAGCACACCCACCGTGCCGTCTGTGCTGCCGTCGTTGACGATGACGAGTTCGATGTCGCACGGATACTCCACGTCGAGAACCCGCTTGACCGCCGTCGCCAACGTCGCTTCCTCGTTGAAAACCGGCATCAGGATGGACAGCGTCACCGGCAATCCCGGTCCGGGTGAATCAACCATGACCGGCAACCCTAGTGCGCCATCGGCGCGTTCCAAGGGAACTGTCGGCGGCCGCGGCTAGCGTCCGACGTATGCGGATCCTGCACACCTCCGACTGGCATCTCGGTCGCACCTTCCATGGTTGCGACCTGCTTGCCGACCAGGAGCGCGTGCTGTCCCATCTCGCTGATCTCGTGGCCGAGCACAGTGTCGACGTCGTTGTCGTCAGTGGGGACGTGTTCGACCGGGCACTGCCCAACGCCGAGACGGTCCGGCTCTACGACCGGGCGCTTGCCCGCATCCGGGCCGCCGGAGCCCAGATCGTGCTGACCTCCGGCAACCACGACTCCGCGGCCCGGCTCGGAGTTCTCGCCGGGTTCGCGGCCGCGGGCGGATTGCACCTGCACACCGATGTGGAGTCGTGCGCCACGCCCACAATAATTCCCGATGAGCACGGCGACGTCGCGTTCTACGGGCTGCCCTACCTCGAGCCGGACACCGCCCGGCTTCCGCTTCGGGCTCCCGCCGGCTGCGGCCACGCGGGAGTCCTGGGCGCGGCGATGGACGGCGTACGCCGGGATCTCGCGGCCCGCCCGCGGGGCACCAGGTCGGTGGTGCTCTCCCACGCCTTTGTCCTCCCCGCGGCCGGCAAGGAGTCCGACGCCGACACCTCGGCCAGCGAGCGATCACTGTCCGCCGGGGGGGTGCAGACCGCACCGACACCCCTGTTCGACGGGGTGGACTACGTCGCGCTCGGGCACCTGCACGGCTGCCAACAGCCCGACCCGACGCGGCCGTGGCTGCGCTACGCCGGGAGCCCGCTGGCCTACTCGTTTTCCGAGGTGCGCCAGCGCAAATCCGTTCTGCTGGCCGATCTCGACGCCGGCGGACTGGCCGCGGTCCGCCGGATCGAACTTCCCGTGCCACGGCGGCTGGCCGTGCTCACCGGGCAGCTGGAGGACCTGCTGACCCAGCAGGAGTACGCCGATCGTGAGGGCGACTACCTCCAGGTCGTGCTGACCGACCGGGTCCGGCCGCTGGACCCGATGCGCCGGCTGCACGCTCGGTTCCCGTACGCCGTCGCGGTCGAGTGGCGGCCGATCGGGGGCCGGCCGGTCGAGCGGCTGGACCCGACCCGGCGGAGCCGAGACGCCGACGACCTCTCGACCGCCGAGGCGTTCGTCGAGTGGGTCCGCAACTCCCGGCCCAGCCGGTTCGAGCGCGACCTGTTGACCGCGGCGTTCGTCGCCACCCGGGTCACCGAGGCCGCCGGGTGAGGCTGCACCGGCTGGAGCTGACCGCCTTCGGACCGTTCGCCGGCACCCAGACAGTCGACCTGGACCGGCTCGGCGCCGATGGCCTCTTCCTGCTGCACGGGGAAACCGGCGCTGGTAAGACATCGGTCCTGGACGCCGTCGCCTACGCCCTGTTCAACCGGGTTCCCGGCTCCCGCCAACAGGCCGGGCGGCTGCGCTGCGACCAGGCCGACCCAGGCGTCGCCACGTCCGTGCGGCTCGAGCTCACCCTCGCCGGCCGACGGTTGCGGGTCCGCCGATCCCTTGAGTGGCAGCGGCCCAAGCGCCGCGGGGTTGGTACGACGCGGCAGCAGGCCACAGCGCTGCTCGAGGAGTGCCGCGACGGCGTCTGGGTGGGGCTTTCCACCCGGATCGACGAGGTGTCACACCAGCTGCTCGACTGGATCGGGATGAGCGCGGACCAGTTCTTCCAGGTGGTGCTGTTGCCGCAGGGTGAGTTCGCCCGCTTCCTGCGAGCTGAGTCGCTCGAGCGGGAGGCACTGCTGGAGCGGTTGTTCGGGACGCAGCGGTTCGCCGACGTGCAGGACTGGCTGGCGCAGCGACGGCGCGACTGCGCGATCCGGGTCGAGGCCACGGAGTCGGCGATGCGCTCGTGGTTGAACCGGCTGTGCCAGGAACTCGGCCTCGCCGACGGGACCGAGCCGCCCCTGCATCGTGCCGATGAAACCTGGCGGACCGAACAGCGGATCGGCGTCGAAGCCGCTGCGCAGACGGCTGAGGTGCTCGTTCGGGACAGCGCGCTGGCACTGGCCGAGGCACGTCGGGCGGCCGAGGACACCGCGACCCGGCGCCGTCTGCAGGACCGGCGGATGCTCGCCGACCGCGAGCAACGGGCCGTGGCCGAGGCCGGCCCCCGCATCGACCGGCTCAAGCAGGATCTCGCCGCAGCGCGGCAGGCCGCGGTGGTGGCGCCGTTGCTCGTGGCCCTGAGCCGAGCCGAGACGGAGCGCGAGGCCGGCGGCCGCGCCGTCCGCGCGCTGCTCCAGGCCGTGACCGCGCTGCTGGCCACGCTCGACGGCGGGCAAGGTGTTGACCCCGGTGACGCGGCCGGCCTCGTGCGGGTGCAGCGGCGGCTGCGTGAGGAATACGGACGACTCGACGATCTGGTCCGACAGCGAGCGGAGCAGGACGAGTTGCTGGCCGCGGCCGGCCACGACCTCGACCGGCTCGCGGAACTGCAGACGTTGGCTGAGCAGGCCGGTCGCCGGCACGCGACGCTGCCCGCCCTCATCGCTGCGGCAGAGCGTTTGAAGGCGGAGGCGGCCGCTTCCGCCGCGGTGGCGGGTGGCCTGCGGGCCGCGGTCGAGCGGCAGCAGGCGGCGCTGGACGCGGCCCGCGCAGCCGCCGAGATCCAGGCGCGTCTCAGCGAGTTGCGCGAGCAGCTCCAAGACGCGGTCGACCGGCACCAGCAGAGCATCCACGTGGTCCAGGATCTGCGTGAGCGGCGGCTGGCAGGGATGGCCGCCGAGCTGGCCGGGCGCCTTGTCGACGACGCGCCGTGCCCGGTGTGCGGCAGCAGCGCCCATCCTGCTCCGGCCGACCTGACCGCGACGACGGTGACCGAAGCCGACGAGCGGGCGGCGGCAGCCGTTCAAGAGCGGGCCGCCGTTGAGCGCACCACCGTGCAGGAGGATTGGCAGACCGTCAGCACCGAGCTGGCGACGTCGCTCGCCCGCAGCGGCGGGCGGCCCGCGGCTGTACTCGCCGAGCAGCTCGACGCGGCCGCCCGGGAGCTGGCCGCAGTCCAGGCGGCTGGGTCGCAGCTGCCCGACCGTGCGGCGGTGGTAGCCGCACTGCAGGCCGAACGCGAGCAGCTGTCGGCGCTGCTCATCGAGGCAGAGACCGGCGTGGCGGAACTCAAGGAACGCGCCGGGAATTCACAGCGGGCGGCCGCGAAGATCGGCGACATGCTGGACCGGGTCCGCGGCGAGGATCCGACGATCGAGGCCCGGATGGCCCGGCTCGATGCGGCCGCCGGGCGGATTGCCGCCCTGCTGGCGGCCGCGGCGGCCGACCAGACCGCCCGGACTGCGGCCGAGCAGGCGCGTGCCTTGGCCGAGGACCACGCCGTACAGGCCGGATTCGCCGATCTCGCCGCTGTGGCGGCCGCTGCCCGCCCCCCCGGTGACGTGTCCGCATGGGGGCGTGACATCGACGCGTTTCAGCGCCGCGAGGCGGCGCTCGGGCAGTTGCTCACCGAACCCGGGCTGGACGACTTGGCGGTCGCCGCGTCGGCCACCCAGCCGCCGATCGACCCCGCGCCGACCGCGCAGGCGCTGTTGGCCGCGGACGCCTCGCATCTCAGCGCGGTCACAGAGGCGGCGGCGCTGCGCCGACGCGCGTCCGAGGTCACCAGGCTGGCGGCCCGGCTGGCGGAGGCAGAAGCGGCCGGTGCGCCCGTACGCCAGGAGTACGCCGACGTGCGCACGCTGGCAGACCTGGTGGCCGGACAGGGGCAGAACGCGCGCAACATGACGCTGCGGGCCTACGTCCTGGCCGCCCGGCTGGCCGACGTGGCTGAGGTCGCCAGCCACCGCCTGCAGCAGATGTCCGGCGGGCGGTACACGTTCCAGCATTCTGAGACCGCCGACTCCCGGCGGCTGAGGGCCGGACTCGGGCTCGTGGTGGCCGACGACTTCTCCGGCCTGACCCGCTCCACCAAGACACTGTCCGGCGGTGAGACCTTCCTGGCCTCCCTCGCCCTCGCCCTCGGCCTGGCCGACGTCGTGACCGCAGAGGCCGGGGGTGTTCGGCTGGAGACGTTGTTCATCGACGAGGGGTTCGGCAGCCTCGACGCCGACACCCTCGACCAGGTGATGTCGACGCTGGACGAACTGCGTGCGGGCGGCCGCGTCGTCGGAGTGGTCAGCCACGTCGAGGAGATGCGAGCGCGGATACCGAGCCGGCTGCACGTCCACAAGGGCCGGGCCGGATCGATCCTGGAGCAGATCTCCGCCTGACCTGCCCACGTGCGGCATCACCGGGGTAGGGACTTCGGTAGGTTCGGCCGGTGGCCGTTGGCGGCGAGGGGGCGGGCGGCGGCGATGACCTCCGGAACGGCGTAGCCGGTCGGCCGAAGTTGGCGCGTGCGCCGGTGTTCTCGGCGATGGCGGCGGTCGCGGTCGTGCTCACCGTCTTCAGTCGGGGGTACGGGTATCACCGCGACGAGCTGTACTTTCGCATGCTGGATCCTGCCTGGGGATACGTCGATCAGCCTCCCTTGACTCCGCTGCTGGTGCGCGCGTTCGGTGGGCTGGTCGCCGACGAGACCTGGGCGATCCGGATTCCGGCCACAGTGATCACCACGGTGTCGGTCGTCGTGGTCGTCCTGATCACCCGGGAGCTCGGCGGAGGTCGCGGTGCGCAAACGTTGTGCGCCTGGGCCTATGCGTTCGCCTCGACACCGCTGCTGATGGGTCACGTGCTGCTGACCTCCACGATCGACCTGCTCGTCTGGCCAGCGGTGACGTTGATGGTGATGCGGGCGCTGCTACGTGCGCAGCCGAGATGGTGGCTCGGCGCTGGTGTCGTGGTTGGACTGAGCATGTACAACAAGCTGCTCGTGGCTCTGCTGCTGGTGGCGTTGGGCGTAGGGCTGGCGCTCGTCGGCCCTCGCCGTGTGCTCTGGTCGAAGTGGGTACTCGGCGCAGCGGCTATAGCCATCGTGATCGGAGCACCGAACCTCGCCTACCAGGCCACCCACGACTGGCCGCAGCTGAGCATGGGGGCGGCCCTGTCGGAGAACAACGCCGACGAGGTCCGGGTGCTGATGTGGCCGTTTCTGTTGCTGTTGCTCGGTCCGCCCCTGGTCCCGGTCTGGGTGGCCGGGCTGGTGGCGCTGTGGCGCCGGCGGGCGTGGCGGCCGGTACGATCCCTGGCTGTCGCCTTCCCGGTCCTGCTCTTGCTGACGTTTCTGGCCGGCTCACAGTTCTATTACCCGTTCGGACTGTTGGTGGTGCTGTTCGCCGCCGGGTGCGTGCCGGTGACCGAGTTCGTGTCGCGGTCATCAGGGCGGTGGCGCGCTGTGCTGGCCGGCGCGATTGCGGTGAACGCTGCGGTGTCAGCTGTCATCGCGCTGCCGCTGAACCCCTGCCCGTGGTCGGCGACACCCCGGTGCCGGGAATCAACCAGCTCGCGCGGGACCAGATCGGGTGGCCGACATATGTCCGGCAGATAGCCGCTGTGTACGACGCACTGCCGGCAGCCGAAGCCGGCCGTTCGGTGATCCTCACCAGCAACTACGGCGAAGCCGGCGCCGTCGCGCGGTACGGACCCGCCTTCGGACTTCCCCAGGTTTACAGCGGCCACAACCAGCTCTACTTCGCGGCCAGGCCACCGGATGACGCCGAGGTTGCGATCGTCGTCGGCGACCAGATCGAAACGGCCCGGGACTACTTCGCCTCTTGCGAGGTCGCCGCGACGCTGGACAACCAGGTCGGCGTCGACAACGAGGAACAGGGCCGGCCCATCGCGGTCTGCCGCACCCGGTCGAGCACTTGGGACACCATCTGGCCTGCGTTCCAGCACTATGACTGAGAATCGCCCCATATCAACCGATCCAGAGTTCGATTCCCGCCAAGGCGTTCTACACCGACCAGGTTGGCTTCGGTCTTGACCACGACATGCGCCCCGGCGAGGGCATCCGAGTCGTGCAGACGACCCCTCCCGGGTCGAGCTGCTCGGTCGTGATCGGTGAGGGGTTGCCGCTCGGTCAGCCGGGTTCGACGAAGGGGCCCCAGCTGGTCGTCGAGGACATCGACGCAGCGCGCGAGGCACTGGCGGGCCGCGGTGTCCAGATCAGCGAGGTCCAGCAGCTCGGACCCGAAGGCACTACGGGCTCACGCTTCGCATTTTTCGCCGAACCGGACGGCAACGGCTGGTCGCTCCAGGAGATCAAGCGCTCCTGAGCGAGCGGGTGTCTCGCCTTGAACCGGCGATCGACGTCATCGCGCCGGTCGTGCCTCGACCTAGCCCATCAGCTGCTCGACGACGTCTGAACCCGCACCCGTGCCTCGATCACCCCGCCTCTGCGCGGCCTCTGCCCTCAGGTGAGGTGGTCGAAGTCGCCCCGGACCCAGCCGATGTAACGCTCGGCCGACCGGCGGACGGCCGAGCGGGCGCCGGTGTCGATGGTGCCGCCGAAGTTGTCGTACGTCCGGTCCAAGGAGAACTCCTCGACCGCCTGAGTGAGCCGTTGCACGACCCTCGCCGAGAGCGGGATGCGGTTGGGGTAGCTGCGCATGAACGTCACCGACGCCCGGTCCGGGTTCGTCTGGATCGTGTCCCCACCGAACAAGACGCCGTTCCCGCCCGCACCAGCCGCCCAGAGCGCGACAGCACTGCCCGGGAAGTGCCCGCCCAGCTGAACCAGCGTGACCCCGGGCAGGACTTCCAGTGTGCCGGCCCAGGCGAGGATCGCCGGATCCGGCCGGGAGACCCACTCGATGTCCGGCTCTGCGACGAGCACCGGTACGCCGCCCAGCGCCCGGCTCCACTCCACCTGCACGCCGAACATATGAGGGTGGCTCGCCGCAATCGCGACCACCCGGCCCAGCTCGCGAATCCGCCGTACGGCCTGGTCGTCGAGGTAGCCGGTCGGATCCCAGAGCAGATTTCCGGCCGGTGTCCGCACCAGGTGCGCCTGCTGGCCGATGCCGACCTCGGGTTCAACGGTGACGCCGAACAGGTCAGGCTCGAGCTCTCGCACCCGAGTCTGGTGCCCGGCCGCGGCCAGCTCGTCGAGGGTGGTCCACTGTTGCCCGGCGGCTGGCACCCACTGCCGCTCGTCGGCGCAGATGGCGCACACCTCGACGACCTCGGCATGCTCGACGGCACAGGTCTGACAAATCCACACGGTCGGTCTCCCCTCCAGATCGGATTCACGGCGGCGTCGGCGATCACGGAGCCTGACACCGGGCCGAAGCGGATCGTCATGCAGGACGCTCGCGAATTGGGTCAGCGTGGGCGGCGGTGGAACCAGCCGCGGCCCTGCATCCGCAGCACCACCTGATCCGGGATCGGGTCGTCTCGGATCATCTCCCACCGCAGCACCGCCGTACCCAGGTCTGGGCCGCGGGAGGAATCCAGCGCGTCGACGACGGTGAGCACGCCCCGCAAGGTGTCACCGGCCCGTACCGCGGCCAGCCACCGCAGCTCCTCCAGACCCGGTGAGGTGTCCGCGGCTGCCTGCGACAGCACCTCGTCGACGTAAATCCGCATGCACAGGCTCGCGGTGAACCAACCGCTGGCAATCAGACCACCCCAGGTCGAGGCTGTCGCCCGCTCCCGATCGACGTGGTACCACTGCGGGTCGAAGCGGCGGGCGAACTCGAGCATCTCCGCCTCGTCGATGGCGACCGAGCCCAGGTCGAAGCTGCGGCCGGGGGTCAGGTCCTCGAAGTACAGCCTCACGTGCGGACCAGCTGCGACCCGTCTCGCTGCACGGCTGGGAAGACCCAGCGCTTGTAGGACCAGAACCGGAACAGCGAGCCGAGCGCGATGCCGATCAGGTTCGCCACGTTCAAGGCGAGCAGGTCGGTTCGGTCCAGCCCGTACCGGGCACCGGCGATGATCGCCAGACCGACCACCAGCGCCACCGCGTTGAAGAAGAAGAACAACAGGTACTCGCGCCGGAAGCCGGTGCGCGCCCGATGCGCGAACGACAAGTGCCGGTGCATGAAGTACGCCGACGTGGCCGAGATGAGTGTTGCGATCACCTTGCTCGTCAGCGGACCGATCCCGAACAGCTGCGAGCAGAGGTTGAACACGGCAATGTCCAAGCCGAGGTTGAAGAACCCGACGGCGCCGAACGTGGAGATCTCCCGCAGCAGGATCCGCCAGGTCGCCCGCAGCTCCTCCCGCAACCGCCGCAGAGCCGACACAGCCGCCAGTCTACGGACTCCAGCGGAGGCAGGAGAGGTGTTCGCTCCGGGCGTGCACGGGTCGGTGAACATCGGCTGACACCCTGCTGGACTCGACGATTCAGCGGATCGGGTCGAACCAATCAAGACCCGGAAACCGCGCGAAGCCCCGGTCCGCGGTGGCCAGACGGCAACCGTGTGCCAACGACAGCGCCGCCAGGTGCGTGTCCGGCACGAGGTTTCCGAGCAGCGCTGGATCCTCATCCACGAGGCCGGCCAGGTGATTCCAGGTAGCTGCTGCGCTGGGAAGCCATCGGGCCCGGCGGGCGGCGATCAACCGACGAACGAAGCCCAGGGCGATGCCGGTCGGCGTGGGCTGCTCGAGGATGCGGGGATTGGTCACGATCCGAAGGAAGCCCGCGAGCGGGACGTCATGCAGGGCAAGTTCCTCGGCACCGGACACGACCTGCGACAGCCATCCCGCATAGCGTCCGTGATCGGGGGCCTCCCGGCGGAAGGCATACACGAGCACATTGACGTCAGGCAGGATCACCGCGGACGGTCCTCGCCCAGCGCCCGCCACAGCGCCTCGCGATCATGCAGATCGACCAGGAACCGGGCGCCGGGATCGCCGTAGGCCGGCAGCGGCTCGTCGACCGGCCTCTCCTCGGAGCGACCCAGAACCATGCGAAGTCCTTCTTCGACCAGGCTGGTGACGGTCCGACCTTCCGCTGCGGCCCGCAGCTTCACCTCGCGGGCGAGACCGTCCGGCAGATTGATGGTGGTCCGCATATGGTGCAGCATATCGAGTGGTGCATACATACGTCAGCCCAAGGCGCCCGCCAGGCTGGGAACCGGACAGTGCGGTACGCCGTACCGTGGCCGCGTGCAGCCGCCGGCTCGTCCACGAGCCGAGGACCGGGCGGCGGGGCTCGTCGTCCTGGCCGCAATCCTGTTCGGCACGACCGGTACGGCGCAGGCGCTCGGGCCGCAGGAGCTGTCACCGCTCGTCGTCGGAGCTGGCCGGATCGCCCTCGGTGGGCTGATTCTGGCGGTCGTCGCGGCCGCCGCCGGGCAACTGCGCGACAGGATCGCGTGGCGGCCGGCAGTGGTTCTCGCCGCCGCTGTCGGTGTAGCCGGCTACCAGGTCGGGTTCTTCACCGGCGTGGATCGGGCCGGCGTCGCGGTCGGGACCATCGTCACCATCGGCAGTGCGCCGGCGTTCACCGGTCTGCTCGGCTGGCTTTCCGGGCAGGGCCGTCCCAAGGGGGTGTGGGCGGCCGCTACCGCGCTGGCGATCGCCGGCGGTGCGCTGTTGGCGGGCTCCGGCGAGGGAAAGTCGTCCGCAGACCCGCTCGGGATCGCATTCGCGCTGCTCGCCGGCGCGTCGTACGCCATCTACACCGTGGCCGCCAAGCGACTCCTGGACGACGGTCACCGGCCGGTCGGCGTCATGGGGGCTTCGTTCGGGCTCGGCGGCCTGCTGCTCGCGCCTGTCCTGGTGGCCCTCGGACCGGCCGCGGTGCAAGCCGAGCCGTCGATCCTGCTCGTCGTGCTGTATCTGGCGCTCGTTCCGACGGCGGTTGCCTACGTGCTCTTCGCCCGCGGCCTGGGTCTGCTGCCGGCGCCCACCGTCGCAACGCTGACCCTGGCCGAACCGGTGGTGGCCAGCACACTGGGCGTCCTCGTGCTCGCCGAGCCGGTCACCGCCGCACGCGCGGTCGGAGCTGCGCTGGTGCTGGCCGGGCTGCTCGTCCTGGGCTATCGCCCGCCGCCGCCGCCGGCCGCGGGCCCGGGCGGCTAGCCTGCCACCATGGATCGGCGGACCGGGCTGCCAATCGTCGGCATGGTGGGGGCCGGCCAGCTCGCCCGGATGACGCATCAGGCTGCGACCGGGCTCGGCCAGTCGCTACGCATCCTGGCTGTTGACCCGGACGAGTCAGCAGCCCTCGTCGGTGCGGACGTCATGATCGGCAGTCACGCGTCGTACGACGACCTGGTGCGCTTCGCCACCGGTTGCGACGTCGTCACCTGGGACCACGAACAGGTCTCTGGCGAGCACATCCGCCGGCTCGCCGCGGAGGGCCACACCGTGCTGCCCGGAGCGGATGCGCTGCTCTTCGCTCAGGACAAGCAGCGGATGCGGGCGCGGATCGAGGAGTTGGGAATCGGCGTACCCGAGTGGGCCGCGGTGTCCACTGTGGACGATGTGGAGTCGTTCGCGGAGAAACACGGCTGGCCGGTGGTGCTCAAAGTGGTCAGCGGCGGCTACGACGGCCGCGGTGTGTTCGTCGTGTCCGACGTCAAGACCGCCCAACCGATTGTGCGGCAAGGGATTCCACTGCTCGCCGAACGATTCACAGCCATGTCGAGCGAGCTCGCCGCCGTGGTGGCGCGGTCGCCGTACGGGCAGCTGGCCGTCTGGCCCGTCGTCGAAACGGTGCAACGAAACGGAATCTGCGTGGAAGTGCTCGCCCCCGCTCCCGGTCTCGACGACGGCACCGCGCTGGCCGCCCAGCAGGCGGCGATCCGATTGGCAATCGAACTCGGCGTCGTGGGCGTGCTCGCGGTCGAGCTGTTCCGCACGGAGGACGGCCTCCTGGTGAACGAGCTCGCGATGCGTCCGCACAACTCAGCACACTGGACGATCGAGGGCAGCCGCACGAGCCAGTTCGAGCAGCACCTGCGTGCGGTGCTGGATTACCCGTTGGGGGACACCAGGATGACCGCGCCGGCGGTGGCGATGGCCAACGTGCTCGGCGGCCCTCCGGAGGGCCCCGGCATCGACGAGCGGCTGCACCAATTGATGGCGCGGTGGCCGGCGGCCAAGGTGCACCTGTACGGCAAGCAGGTTCGCCCCGGCCGCAAGGTCGGGCACGTCACCGTCCTGGGCGAGGCGATCGGCGAGGTCCGCGCAACCGCCTCCGCCGCGGCCGGGTATCTCGCCGGCACGGATCCGTCGTGAGCGCGCCGGTGGTCGGTGTCATCATGGGCAGCGATTCGGACTGGCCGACGATGTCGGCGGCCGCGCAGGCGCTCACCGAGTTCGACGTCGGCCATGAGGTCCGAGTCGTCTCCGCGCATCGGACGCCCCGCGACATGGTCGCCTACGCCGAGACGGCGGCCGACCGCGGGCTCGCCGTCATCATCGCCGGCGCCGGCGGGGCGGCTCACCTACCCGGCATGGTCGCCGCGCTCACCCCGCTGCCGGTCATCGGCGTACCCGTGCCGCTCGCGCACCTGTCCGGCCTGGACTCCTTGCTGTCGATCGTGCAGATGCCCGCCGGCGTCCCGGTCGCGACCGTGGCGGTCGGTGGAGCGCGCAACGCGGGGCTGCTCGCCGTACGCATCCTGGCCGCCACTGACCAGGACCTGCGTGACCGGATGGTGCGATTCCAGCGCGAACTGGAAGCCGGTGCGCGAGCGAAGAACCCGTCCCTAGACTCACGATCGTGAGCGGCGACTTCGATACGTACCGGTTGACCGATGAGCACGAGTTCGTCCGGGCTGCGGTCCGAGAGCTTTCGGAAAAGGCGATCGCGCCGTACGCCGCCGCTGTCGACGAGGACAGCCGGTTCCCGCACGAGGCGCTTGCGGCGCTGACCAAGGCCGGTTTCCACGCCACCCACATCCCCGCGGAGTACGGCGGACCGGGAGCGGACGGCGTCGCGGCCTGCATCGTGATCGAGGAGATCGCCCGGGTGTGCGCCACCTCCTCGCTGATCCCGGCGGTGAACAAGCTCGGCACCACCCCGGTGCTGCTGTCGGCGAGCGAGCAGCTGAAAAGGGAGGTGCTGCCCGCGGTGGCCGAGGGGACGGCGATGTTCTCCTACGCGCTGTCCGAGCGGGAGGCCGGTTCCGACGCAGCGGCAATGAAGACGCGAGCCCGCCTCGACGGCGCGCATTGGGTGCTCAACGGGACCAAGGCCTGGATCACCAACGCGGGTGTCTCCAGTTACTACACGGTCATGGCGGTCACCGAGCCGGGCAAGGGGGCCAACGGCATCTCCGCGTTCGTCGTTCATGAGGACGACCCCGGCTTCGAGGTGGGCCCGAAGGAGCGCAAGATGGGCATCAGGGGGTCGCCCACCTGTGAGATCCACTTCACCGACTGCACGATCCCGGCCGACCGCATCATCGGCGAGCCAGGCACAGGCTTCAAGACCGCGTTGCGCACGCTGGACCACACCCGCCCCACGGTCGGGGCGCAGGCCGTCGGCATCGCGCAGGGTGCACTGGACCAGGCCATCGGCTACGTCAAGGACCGCAAGCAGTTCGGTCAGTCGGTTGCGAACTTCCAGGGCGTCCAGTTCATGGTCGCCGACATGGCCATGAAGGTCGAGGCGGCCCGACACCTGGTGTACGTCGCGGCTGCCCGGGCCGAGCGCGGCGAGCCCAACCTCGGGTTCGTCTCCGCGGCGGCGAAGTGCTACGCCTCCGACGTCGCCATGGAGGTCACCACCGAGGCGGTCCAGCTATTCGGTGGCGCGGGGTACACGAGGGACTTTCCGGTGGAGCGGATGATGCGCGACGCCAAGATCACCCAGATCTACGAGGGCACCAACCAGGTCCAGCGGGTGGTCATGGCCCGCCAGCTGCTCAAGTAAGTCACCCGAGAGGGCTTCCGTCACATCCGTCACATGGCTTAGGCTGCCGTCTGCCTGCGCAAGCGCCAGGCCTCGTCCCCAGAACGCCGAAGACCGCCCCTGCAGGACGAGACATGATCAGGAAAGGGCGGTCGCGGGCAACCCAACGTTCGTGACGCCGTACCAATTACTTTGGTAGCCAGGTGTCTTGGGGTGAAGCCGCGTGCAGCGGCCGGGTCACTGCCACCCCGACCGTCCCCGTCCAGTCCGCGCCAGTTGTGTGCTCCCGGACGGAGCCGGTCTCGGGAGCCTCTCGATCCGAATCCGACAGCTGAAGCTCGCAGGCGTCGAGAGGCCCATCGATGTCTAGAGTCCTGCTTGCTGCGCCTTCGACGGCCGACCGAGCGTCACGCGGCCGCCATCGGGTGCAGCCCACCACACGCGCCGGGGGGACGCTTCGCCGGCACGCCGCCCGCGCGGCGACGATCCTCCTGACCGCGACCGCAATCCCGCTGGTCGCCGTTCCGTCGGTGGCCAACGCCGCCACGACCGCCGACTGGGAGCGACTGGCCGAGTGCGAGTCCGGTGGCAACTGGTCGATCAACACGGGCAACGGCTACTACGGCGGCCTGCAATTCTCCACCTCGACGTGGAACGCCTTCGGCGGCGGCGAGTTCGCCTCGCGGGCGGACCTGGCCACACCCGAGGAGCAGATGGTCGTCGCCAACCGCACCCTGCTGGAGCAGGGGTGGGATGCGTGGCCGTCCTGTTCGCGCAGCGTCGGTCTCTACGGCTCGCCGACGACGGGCGGCCCGACCGAGCTGATCACCGCCATCATCAACCGGTACAACGGGGAGCCGGCGCTGCGTCAGCGCCTTGGGCCCGAGATCGGACTGGAGCAGGGCGATGCCAAGGTGCGCTGGCAGGTTTACCAGGGCGGCCGGATGTACTGGTCGCCGAGCACCGGGGCTCACGCGTTGTTCGGTGCGATCCTGAACAAATACCTGAGCAGCGGCGGCCATCCGACTCGAGGCCTGCCCACGACGGATGAGCTCGCGGCCAGCGGAGGCGGCACCTACAACGACTTCAGCCTCAACTACTCGATCTACTGGTCGAAGTACTCGAAGGCGCACAACGTGGGTGGCGCGATCAGGGCGAAGTGGCGCGCGCTGGGTGCGACGGCGACGCACGGGTACCCCGTCACTGACGAGCTTGCGGCCGGCGACGGTCGCGGCCGCTTCAACGACTTCACCGCGAAGAACTCGATCTACTGGACGGCGTCCACGGCCGCGCACGAGGTGCGGGCTGGAATCCGCGCGGAGTGGCGCCGGCTGGGCGCGCAAACGTCGTTTCTGGGCTATCCCGTCAGCGACGAATACGCGATCAACGGTGGGGCCAGAAGCGACTTCCAAGGCGGTTACGCCATGTGGAGTTCGGCCACCGGGTTGGTTGCCACCTTCAGGTACTGAGGCCGGTCACAGCGCCTTGAGCTCCTCGGTAAGTGAGATCACGGACTTCTTGGCGTCGCCGAAGAGCATCGAGGTCCGCTCGCCGTAGAACAGCGGGTTGTCGATGCCGGCGAAGCCGGAGTTCATGGAGCGTTTGAGGACGATCACCGAGCGGCTCTCGTCCACGTTGAGGATGGGCATGCCGTGGATCGGTGAGCTGGGATCGGTGCGGGCGGCGGGGTTGGTCACGTCGTTCGCGCCGATCACCAGCGTCACGTCGGTGCGGTTGAACTCGCCGTTGACGTCGTCCATCTCCTTTTGTACGTCGTAGGAGACGTCGGCCTCGGCGAGGAGCACGTTCATGTGTCCGGGCATCCGTCCGGCCACGGGGTGGATCGCAAAGACCACCTGAACGCCCTTGGCCTCCAGCAGGTCGGCCATGTCGGCCACGGCATGCTGCGCCTGGGCAACGGCCATCCCGTAACCCGGCACCACAATGACCTGGTTCGCGTACGCCAACTGGATCGCCGCGTCCGCGGCGCTGGTCGAGCGGACCGTCCGGTCCACGCCGTCGCTGGCACCCGGCGCTACACCCCCACCGCCGAAGCCGCCGGCCACGATCGCCGGGATCGAGCGGTTCATCGCCTTGGCCATCAGGTTCGTCAGGATCGAACCGGACGCCCCGACGATCATTCCGGCCACGATCATCGCGGTGTTGTTGAGCGCAAGCCCGGCGGCGGCCGCCGAAAGTCCGGTCAGGGCATTGAGCAGCGAGATGACCACCGGCATGTCGGCGCCGCCGATCGGCAGTACCACGCTCAGGCCGAGCGCGGCGGCGAGCAGGAGCGCCGCGATGATCCAAAGCTCACTCGCCTCGCCGAGACCGGCCACGACGGCACACCCGACGGCACCGATGAGGAGCACGGCATTCGCGAACTGCTGCGCGCGGCCCAGGCCGATCGGACGCCCCGGCAGGATCTCCTGCAGTTTGCCGAAAGCGACGAGCGATCCCCAGAACGACACCGACCCGACGATGCCCGCGAAGAGCGAACCGACGATCACGTAGGTCGGCTCGGCGGCGAAGCCGTCGGTGGTACGAAACTCCGACCACGCGATCAGGGCGACCGCCCCGCCGCCGACGCCGTTGAAGAGTGCCACCATCTGCGGCATCGCCGTCATCTTGACCCGGCGGGCGGACGGAACCCCGAGCAGCGTGCCGATCACCAGACCCAGGCCGATGAGCAGCCAGTTCTGGGTGCCCGGCGTGAGCAGCGTGGCGACGACTGCGATCGCCATTCCGGCGGCGGCGATGAGGTTTCCTCGTACGGCGGTCCGCGGGCCGGTCAAACCGCTCAGCCCGAAGATGAACAACCCGAACGCCAGGACGTACAGGAGCGAGATGAGCGTGCTCAAGGTGTTGGCTCGCTGGGCGGGCGGGACTTGAACATCCCGAGCATCCGGTCGGTGACGAGGAAACCGCCGACGACGTTGATCATGCCGAAAGCGATGGCGACGACGAGGATGATCTGGTCCAGCACGGAGGGATCCTGGGCTCGCCCGAGGACGATGATGCCGCCGAGCAGGACAATGCCGTGGATGGCGTTGGTCCCGGACATCAGCGGTGTGTGCAGCGTGTTAGGCACCCTGGAGATGACCGCGAAGCCGACGAAGCCGGCCAGGACGAGGATCGCGAGGTTGGCCAGCAGCGTGCCGTCCATCAGCCTTCCCTTCGGGTGACGCACGCCTTGGCCAGCACCTCGTCGGTGAAGTCCGGCGCCAACGCACCGTCGTCGTCCAGCATCAATGCGAGCAGGGCGGCGACGTTGCGGGCATAGAGTTCGCTGGCGTGTTCCGGCATCGTCGCCGGCAGATTGAGCGGGGAGGCGATCGTCACGCCATGCCGCACGACGTCCGCCCCGGGGTCGGTGAGCTCGCAATTGCCGCCGGCCTCACCGGCCAGGTCGACCACCACGCTGCCCGGACGCATCCCCTGCACCGCCTCGGCCGTGACCAGTCGAGGGGCGGGGCGGCCTGGTACCAGCGCCGTCGTGATGACTACATCGAAGCCGGTGATCGCCTCGGTGAGCCGCTTCTGTTGCTCGGCCCGCTCGTCCTCGGTCAACTCGCGCGCGTAGCCGCCCTCGCCGGCGGCGTCGATGCCGAGGTCGAGCCACTGCGCTCCGAGTGAGCGCACCTGCTCGGCGACTTCCGGGCGGACGTCGTAGCCGGTGGCGCGCGCGCCCAGCCGCTTGGCGGTGGCCAGGGCCTGCAGTCCGGCCACCCCGACCCCGAGCACGAGGACGGTCGCGGGTTTCACGGTCCCGGCAGCGGTGGTCAGCATCGGGAAGAACCGGGTGGACTTCTCCGCCGCCATCAGCACCGACTTGTAGCCGGCGACGTTCGCCTGGGAGCTCAGCGCGTCCATGGACTGCGCCCGGGAGATCCGGGGCACCGCCTCCATGGCGAACGCCGTGACTCCGGCGGTGCGCAACTGCTCGATGGTCGCGGGAGCGCTCAGGGGTGCGAGGAACCCGATCAGCACCGCGTCGCTGCGCAACAGGGCGATCTCCGCCTCGGTCGGCGGTGCGACCTTGAGCACCACGTCGGCGTCCCACGGATCACCGATCATTGCGCCCGCGGCTCGGAAGTCCTCATCCGGAATGAGCGCCTCAAGACCCGCTCCGGACTCGACGACGACCGCGACACCCCGTGCGCAGAGGACGG
>Ga0136613_10000213_pt1 | contig 24599 bp, 24 predicted proteins | sample AntDrymUQ2722106_2_FD_106649 | JGI IMG/M metagenome (GOLD analysis project Ga0136613, IMG submission 106649) | Polar desert sand microbial communities from Dry Valleys, Antarctica - metaG UQ272 (21.06) | ecosystem: Environmental > Terrestrial > Soil > Desert | place: Antarctica: Dry Valley... | reverse complement strand
GCTCGTCGCCGAGCTGAACGCCGACGCGCGGGTGACCGGGATGCTCGTGCAGCTCCCGCTTCCCGAGGTGATCGACGAGGGCGCCGTGATCGGCGCGATCGACCCGGTCAAGGACGTCGACGGCTTCCATCCCTCGAACGCCGGCTTTCTCCTTCAGGGCCGCCCAACGCTCCTGCCGGCGACGCCTGCCGGGATCATGGAGCTCCTGCGCGAGTACAAGGTGTCGCTCTCCGGAGCCCGCGCGCTCGTGATCGGCCGCTCGAACATCGTGGGGAAGCCGATTGCGCTCCTGCTCCTAGCCGAGAGCGCGACCGTCACAATCGCGCACAGCCGCACGCGCGACCTCGAGGATCTGGCCCGCGAGGCGGACGTCCTCGTCGCCGCGGTGGGCCGGGCGGGGATGGTCACCGCCGAGATGCTGAAGCCGGGGGCGACCGTGATCGACGTCGGGATCAACCGCGTCGAGGGGCGGGTCGTCGGGGACGTCGCCGAGGGGGCTCGCGAGGTCGCCGGGCTCCTGACACCGGTTCCCGGCGGGGTCGGCCCGATGACGATCGCGATGCTCCTGAAGAACACGCTCAAGGCCGCGCGCTACCAGGCCGGGACGCTTGCCTTCCCGCTCGGCTAAGGAGTACAGTCGCGCCGGTTTGCAACAGGTGACGACGGCTCTTCGCGGGCCGTCGTTCGCGTCTGAAGGAGGAAGGTAGTTGGCAGAGGGCACCGTCAAGTGGTTCTCGAACGAGAAGGGCTACGGCTTCATCTCTCGCGAAGGCGGCGAGGACGTGTTCGTGCACCACTCCAAGATCGACATGGACGGCTATCGCTCGCTCATGGAAGGCCAGAAGGTGGAGTTCGAGGTCGAGGATGGGCCCAAAGGCGCCCAGGCGGCCAGCGTGAAGATGCTCTGAACCCGAGCCCATTCGACCACTTCGACGGGCCCCGGCGAGGGGCCCGTCCTCGTTCGGCGGGCCATACGATGGAGGCGAGATGGCGATCACGAGAGAGGATGTCCTGCACGTCGCGCGGCTCGCACGGCTCGAGATTCCCGAAGACCGGGTCGAGGAGGTGCAGGACCAGCTCTCGGCGATCCTCGAGGCCGTTGGGAAGGTGAGCGAGCTCGACCTCTCGGACGTCGAGCCGACCTCGCATCCCCTCGACATCGTGAACGCGTGGGACGACGACGAGCCCCGGCCCTCGCTCTCGCGCGAGGACGCGCTCGCGAATGCTCCCGACCCGGAGGACGGCCTGTTCCGTGTGCCGGCGGTCGGCTCGTGAGCGCGAGTGTTGGCACAGCTTCGTGCGCGACTCGTTCCAAAGCGCGCGCCACCCCTGCGTTTCTCGGCGATAGGCTGAACCTGAGCAGGGGGCGGGTCGGGACCCGTAGTCAGACGCGCGCGCGGGTATCTGGGCGTCGGGCGAACCGGGTCGCGGAGTGATCGACACCCTCCGCCTGACGGGCGAGGAAGCGGCCGGTCTCCTCAAGCGCAAGGAGGTCTCGTCGGAGGAGCTCGCGGGCGCCTACCGGGCCGCGATCGCCGAGCGGGACCCTGAGCTGCACGCCTACCTCTACGTAGCGGCCGAGAGCGAAGGCGACGGCGTCCCGATCGCGCTCAAGGACGTGATCACCACCAAGGGCGTCCCGACGACCGCCGCCTCACGCATCCTCGAGGGCTACGTCCCGGTCTTCGACTCGACCGTGGCCGCGCGTTGCAAGGACGCGGGCCTGCCGCTACTCGGCAAGACCAACCTCGACGAGTTCGCCATGGGCTCCTCGACGGAGAACTCCGGCTTCGGGCCGACGCGGAACCCCTGGGATCCCGAGCGCGTCCCCGGCGGGTCGTCGGGCGGCTCGGCTGCCGCGGTCGCCGGCGGGCTCGCGCCCTGGGCGCTCGGATCCGACACCGGCGGCTCGATCAAGCAGCCGGCCTCGCTCTGCGGCCTCGTCGGCCTGCGCCCCACCTACGGGATGGTCTCGCGCTACGGGATCGTCGCCTTCGCGTCGAGCCTCGACCAGGTGGGCCCGCTGACGAAGACCGTCCGCGACTGCGCGCGGCTCATGCAGGTGATCTCGGGCTCCGACCCACGCGACTCGACCACCGTCGAGCCGCCCGAGGCGATCGAGCTCCCCGAGGCCGAGGATCTGCGCGGCCTTCGCATCGGGATCCCGCATGAGCTGAACGAGGCCGAGGGGATCGAGTCCGGCGTGAAGGAGTCCGTGGACGCCGCGATCCGCTTGGCCGAGGAGCTCGGTGCCGAGGTGGGGGAGGCCCGCCTGCCTCGCTCGGTCGAGTTCGGCCTCGCCTGCTACTACCTGATCGCCCCGGCCGAGGCGAGCGCCAACCTCGCCCGCTACGACGGCGTCCGCTTCGGCCACCGCGCCGAGGTCGAGGGCGACCTGACCGAGCTCTACGAGCGCACGCGCTGGGAAGGCTTCGGCGAGGAGCCGAAGCGCCGCATCATGCTCGGCACCTACGCGCTTTCGGCCGGCTACTACGAGGCCTACTACGGCCAGGCCCAGAAGGTGCGGACGGTGATCAAGGACGAGTTCGCCGCGGCCTTCCAGGACTTCGACCTGCTCGTGAGCCCGACCTCGCCGACGGTCGCGTTCCGGCTCGGCGAGAAGACCGAGAACCCGCTCGCCATGTACCTGGCGGACCTCCTCACGATCCCGCCCAACATGGCCGGCCTCCCCGGCCTCTCGATCCCCTGCGGCCTCTCGGAGGGCCTCCCGGTCGGGCTGCAGCTGATCGGTCCGCAGTTCTCGGAGAACGTCCTCTTCCGTGCCGGCCATGCGCTCGAGCGCGCGCTCGGCTTCGACTACGTCCCGGAGCGTCTCCGGTGACCGCTTGGGAGCCGGTGGTCGGCCTCGAGATCCACGTCCAGCTGAAGACCCGGACGAAGATGTTCTGCCGCTGCGAGAACGCCTGGGGCGGGGAGCCGAACTCGCGCACGTGCCCGGTCTGCCTGGCCCATCCGGGAACGCTGCCCGTCCCGAACGGCCGGGCGATCGAGTGGGCGGTGAAGCTCGGCCTCGCGCTCGGGTGCGACGTCGCCGAGCGGGCGGTCTTCCATCGGAAGAACTACTTCTACCCCGACCTGCCCAAGGGGTACCAGATCTCCCAGTACGACGAGCCCATGTGCACGGCCGGCCGCTTCGCCGTCCCCGGGCCGGAGGGCGACCACGAGATCGGGATCGTCCGCGCCCACCTCGAGGAGGACGCGGCCAAGACCGTCCACGTCGGAGGAGCCGCAGGGCGCATCTCGGGCGCGGCCCACTCGCTCGTCGACTTCAACCGCGGCGGCACGCCGCTCGTCGAGGTCGTGACCGAGCCCGACATCCGCTCGCCCGAGGAGGCCCGCCGCTTCCTCCAGCTCCTGCGCCAGACGATCGTCGAGCTCGGGATCTCCGACGCGGAGATGGAAAAAGGATCGCTTCGCTGCGACGCCAACGTCTCCGTTCGCCGGGCGGGGGAGGGGTACCGAACCAAGACAGAGCTCAAGAACATGAACTCGTTCAAGTTCGTCGCCGACGGCATCGCGGCCGAGGTCGCACGGCAGGTCGCGGTCTACGAGTCGGGCGCCGAGGTCGAGCAGGAGACGCTTCACTTCGACCCCGCCTCGGGCCGGATCTCGTCGCTTCGCTCGAAGGAGGAGGCACACGACTACCGCTACTTCCCCGAGCCCGACCTCGTGCCGGTCGAGCCGACGTCCGAGCTCGTCGAGGGAATGCAGGCGCAGATCGGCGAGCTTCCCGCCGCGCGGATCCGGCGCCTCGAGAGCGAGCTCGGCTTCGACCTGGCGGAAGGCCTGGTCACGAGTGCGCGCGACGAGCTCTACGAACGGGTGCCCGGAGACCGGCGCGCGATTGCGAACGTCGTCATGAACCAGCTCGCGGCGACCGGCGCCGATCCCGGCAGGGTGAACCCGGAGGAGCTCGGCAAGCTGATCGAGGCGCGAGGCCGAATCCCGCGCGGGACGTTCGACGAGGCCCTCGCGGCAGCGGGGGATCCCGACTTCAGGGCCGAGCGCTACCTCGCCGAGGAGGCCGTGACCGACGCGGCCGAGCTCGACCCGGTGATCGAGCGGATCCTCGCGGCGAACGAGTCCCAGGTCGAGGCGTACCGCTCGGGCAAGGACGGGCTCCTCGGGTTCTTCGTCGGCCAGGTGCTGCGCGAGACGCAGGGCAAGGCCGACCCGAAGGTCGTGAACGAGCGCCTGCGGGAGCGGCTGAAGGCGTGATCCCGGATCCGGCGACGCTCGCGCTCTTCTCCGCGGCCGCGATCGCCCTGCTCGTCGTCCCGGGCCCGGCGGTCCTCTACATCGTCGCGCAGTCGATCGACCAGGGGCGGCGTGCGGGCCTCGTTTCGATGCTCGGGGTCCAGGCGGGCGGGATCGTCCACGTCCTCGCCGCGGCGATCGGGCTCTCGTCTCTCCTCGTCTCCTCCGCGACCGCGTTCGAAATCGTCAAGTACGTCGGCGCGGCCTACCTGATCTTCCTCGGGCTCCGGCGGCTCTTCTCGCGCGACGAGCCGCCCGAGGCCGGCACCGCGCCGCCGGCGAAGTCCCTGCGGAGGCTCTTCGCGCAGGGCGCGGTCGTGAACATCCTGAACCCGAAGACGGCGCTCTTCTTCTTCGCCTTCCTGCCGCAGTTCGTCGATCCGGCCGCCGGGCACGCCGTGATCCAGATGCTGCTCCTCGGACTGCTCTTCATCGGGATCGCCGTCGTCAGCGACGGCATGTACGCGCTCGCCGCCGGCAGCGCCGCGGGCTTCCTTCGTGGGAACGCGGGCTTCGTCCGCGCGCAGCGCTACGTCTCGGGCACAGTCTTCATCGGCCTCGGTGTCGCAACGGCGCTCTCGGGGTCGAAGCGAAGCGGCTGACCTGTCATTCTCGCCTCGCATGAGTCATGAGCTTGAGCTCCTCGTCGTCGGCTCCGGCCCTGCCGGCCAGAAGGCCGCGATCCAGGCCGCGAAGCTGCGAAAGCGAGTCGCGCTCGTCGAGCGGCGGCGCGAGGTGGGCGGCGCCTCCGTGAACACAGGGACGATCCCCTCGAAGACGATCCGCGAGGCGATCCTCTACCTCACCGGGCTGAACCAGCGTGCGATCTACGGACAGGGCTATCGCCTGAGGGACGAGATCTCCGTCGAGGACCTGGCCCAGCGCACTCGGCAGGTCGTCGAGCGCGAGCGGAGCGTCGTCCGCGACCAGCTCCTGCGAAACCACGTTCAGCTCGTGACCGGCGCGGCGCGGTTCGCCGACCCGCACACGATGCTCGTCTCCGACGCCGAGGGAAGCGGTCGGACGATCACGGCGGACACGATCGTCCTCGCGGTCGGCTCGGCGCCCGCGCACCCGCCCGAGATCGAGTTCAACGGACGGACGATCCTCGACTCCGACGACATCGTCCTGCGCATGGAGCGCATCCCCTCGACGCTCCTCGTCGTCGGCGCGGGCGTGATCGGGATCGAGTTCGCCTCCATGTTCGCCGCGCTCGGAACCAAGGTGACCGTCGTCGACGAGCGGACCGAGCTTCTCGACTTCTGCGACCACGAGGTGACCGAGGCGCTCCGCTACCACCTGCGCGACCTCGGGGTCACCTTCCGGTTCGGCGAGCGGGTCACGGCCGTCGTCGAGGACGAGCTCGGGACGCTCACGAGCCTCGCGAGTGGCAAGCAGATCCCGGCCGACGCCGTCTTCTACTCGGCGGGCCGCCAGGGCGCGGTCGCCGAGCTCGCCCTCGAAGCGGCCGGCCTCGAGGCCGACCGGCGCGGGCGGATCGCGGTCGACGAGCACTACCGGACGGCGGTCGAGTCGATCTACGCCGTCGGCGACGTGATCGGCTTCCCGAGCCTCGCGTCGACGTCGGCCGAGCAGGGCCGGATCGCCGCCGCGAACGCGTTCGGCATCGAGGTGAAGACGATGCCCGAGCTCCTTCCGTTCGGGATCTACTCGATCCCGGAGATCAGCTACGTCGGGAAGAACGAGCACGAGCTGACCGAGGCGTCGATCCCCTACGAGGTCGGGATCGCGCACTACCGCGAGCTCGCGCGCGGGCACATCCTCGGCGAGAGCCACGGCGTCGTGAAGCTGCTCGTCTCCTCGGAGGAGCGCACGCTCCTGGGCGTGCACGCCTTCGGCACCGGGGCCACGGAGGTCGTCCACATCGGCCAGGCGGTCATGGGTCTTGGCGGCACGATCGACTACCTCGTTTCGACGGTCTTCAACTACCCGACGCTCGCCGAGGCCTACAAGGTCGCGGCCCTCGACGCGGTGAACAAGCTCCGCGCGGTGTCGCTCCACCGAGAGCTCCTGTAAGCGCTCGGTAAGGACGCATCCGGTCACCACGAGGGGCAAAAAACCGGTGGTACTCTGGGATCGTGAGGGCTCGGCACACCCGCCTCTTCCTGCTCGTGGTGCTCGCCGCAGCCGCGTTCACCTCCTCCCAGCCGGCCTCCGCTGCGCCCGCGAGCGAGCGGACGGCAGGCACCGAGAACGCCGCCCGCTGCTCGGGCCCGTGCCCGGTCGTCGTCTTCGCCAAGGGAACTGCGGGCGGGACGATCGAGGCGGTGACGGTGCCGAGCGCAGGGACGCCAACCACCGAGTCCTGCTCGCTCGCGCGGGGCGAGCATTGCACGTTCTTCATCGACGAGTTCGCGTTCGACGCATACCTCCGCGCGACCGGAGCCGGCTCGGTGTTCCGAGGCTATCAAGGAGACAACATCTGCATCAGGCAGACCCCCGATCGGTGCTACGTCAGCCCGGGCCAATCAGGGGCCGTCTGTGCCATCTTCACCGTGACGAGCAGCGAGCCGGTCCCGCAGTCGAGCTGCCCGCCCCCCTTCATCCAGGCCTACAAGAAGGGAGACGGGAAGGGGACGCTCACCGCAACCGCCGCCTCGGCCGCTCCGCCGCCCTGTGGGCCGTCGTGCCCCGCTGTGGTCTGGACGCAATTCGCCCCGAACGACGTCGTGACGCTCACCGCTCAGGCCAGCGAAGGCTCGTTCGTCGGGTGGGAGCAGTGCCCGGACGTCCAGGGCCCGGCCTGCCGCGTCACGCTGACGAACGTGACGACCGTCTGCGCCGTCTTCGTGCGGGCCGTCCCGCCAACCAGCCTCAGCTGCCCGGCCACGACGCCTCCGCGCCCACCGCCGCCTCCGCCTCCGTCCGGGCCCCCCAAGGTCGGCTCCCGGTGCACCATCTTCGGCTCGGGCGCGGGGGACGTGATCCGCGGGACTTCCCAGCGTGACGTCATCTGCGGTCGTGGAGGGAACGACCGGATCTACGGCGGAGCGGGCCACGACCTGATCCTCGGCGGGCCTGGGAACGACAAGATCTACGGGCAGGCCGGCCGCGACCACGTCCGCGGCGAGGCCGGCACGGACCTGCTGGACGGCGGGGCGTCCGACGACACCGTCGCCGGCGGCACGCAGGCCGACACGATCTACGCCCGCGACGGCATCCGCGACACGGTCAACGGGGGCACCGGCAAGGATCGCGGTCGCCTCGACCGTGCCGACCGGCGCGCCTCCGTCGAGCGCCGCTTCTAGCCGCTCGCCGGCGCGGGCTCGCTGACCGGCCGGCGCTCAGGGGCCGACGCCATGCGGAAGCCCAAGTAGAGGAGCGCGGCCGCGAGCGCGACGAACCCGGCCGTCTCCGAGGCGCCGAGGCCGGCGAGGGCGCTCCCGACGGCGGCGACGAGCGTGCCCACGACGATCAGCGCGTTCGCGAGCGGCCGGCGACGGAACGTCGCGAGGGCGACGGCCAGCACCGCGACCGTGCCGGCCGAGTTGCCGACGACCGCGAGCAGCCGCGCGGGGAGGAAGTCGAGGTGCGCCTGCGCCTCCGGAATCGACGCTCCCGACACCGCCCGAGTCAAGGGCTCCGCCGAGACGATGCCCACCGCGACGCCGGTGTAGAGAAGGACGAGCGGCGCGGCCCAGCGACGGCGGACGAGCAGCAACGATCCCGCGCCGAGAAGGGGCGCGGTCAGGAGACCGCCGAAGAGGTAGTAGATCCGGAAGGGGGCCTCGCTCCAGCCCGCCGCGGCGCCCCAGGCGAGCGCGCCGGAGGCGAGCGCGTAGGCGACGAGCGAGGCGGTCCAGGCCGCCAGCTCCGGCGACCTGCGGGTGCGCCACCGTCGCGCCAGGTCGCCGGCGAAGCGAAGCGCGAGGAGCGCGGCGGCGAACGCGAGCAAGGCCTCCACGAGGCCCATCGTATGGCGCCGCTACAGATGACTGATCGGAAGTTCGCGCCCTGCCGGGGATGGCTGTGACCGAGTCGGGCGGTGGGGCCGGACACGGGGCGTAGCAGCGCTACGCGCCGTGGTCGGGCGCGCCGATCCGGCGCAGTGTCAGAGCCACCAGCCGGCTCGCGGGAAGTTCCGATCAGTCATCTACCCTCAGTCCTCAGGTATGCCGGCGAAGCGATATCTGATGACGCCCGGGCCGACCCCGATCCCCCCCGAGGTCGCCGCGGCGCTCGCGCTTCCCGTCATCCACCACCGGACTCCCGAGTTTCGGGCCGTCCTGGCACGCGTCCTCGAGAATCTCGCAGTCGTCTATCGGACCGAGCGCGACGTCCTCCTCTTCACCGCGTCGGGAACGGCGGCGATGGAGTCGGCCGTCGCGAACCTCTGCTCGCCCGGCGACCGGGTGCTCGTCGTCTCGGCGGGCGCGTTCGGCGAGCGCTGGGTCGCCCTCGCCGAGGCCTACGGCTGCGACGTCGTTCCGCTCCGCCTCGAGTGGGGGGAGACGCCGACCGGGGACGACGTCGCGGCGGCCCTCGCCGAGGCAGGGGAGGTGCGGGCGGTCTTCCTCACGCACAGCGAGACCTCCACGGGAGTCGTGACCGACGTCCGGGAGATCGCGGAGCGGGTCGCGCAGACCGGTGCGCTCACCGTGGTCGACGCCATCTCGAGCCTCGGGGCCGTGCCGCTCGAGACGGACGCCTGGGGGCTCGACGTCGTCGTCTCCGGCTCGCAGAAGGCGCTCATGTGCCCGCCCGGCCTCGCGGCCGCGTCGGTCTCGGCCCGCGCCCTCGACGCGTCCCGCGACGCCCGCTCGCCGCGCTTCTACCTCGACTGGGCACGCACGCTCAAGGCTCAGCACGAGGAGCTGCCCGTCACTCCCTTCACGCCGGCGATCCCGCTCATCCGCGGGCTCGACGCGGCGCTCGAGCTCATCCAGGCCGAGGGGCTCGAGGAGACGTTCGACCGCCATGTGCGCCTGGGCCGCGCCTGTCGGGCCGGGGTCAAGGCGATGGGGCTCGAGCTCTTCTCACCGGACGAGGACCGCTCCGCCGTCGTAACGGCCATCCGCGCGCCCGGCGGGGTGGAAGCCGGAGCGGTCATCCGCGCGATCTCCGAGCGCCACGGCATCACGCTCGAGGGCGGCCGGGGGCCGCTCGTCGGGAAGATCATCCGGATCGGCCACATCGGCTACGTGGACGTCTTCGAGGTCGCCGCCGCGCTGACGGCGCTCGAGCAGGAGCTCGCGCGCGCGGGCGCCGACGTCGAGCGCGGAATCGCGGCGAGCGCGGCGCTCGATGCCTTCGGCGGCGAAGCGGTTCGCGCGTGACGGAGGCCGCTGCGACGCTCCCGCCCCGAGCGGACGAGGCCGGCCCGCCGCGGGTGCTCGTCCGCGAGCGAATCGCCGAGGCGGGCATCGAGCTCCTTCGCAGGCGCTTCGACGTCGACGTGGACTTCGACTCCGACCTCGAGGAGCGGATCGGGGACTACGACGCGCTGATCGTCCGGAGCGCCACCCAGGTCACGCGCGAGCTCCTCGAGCGCGCCGACCGGCTGAAGGTGGTCGGCCGCGCCGGCGTGGGGGTGGACAACGTCGACCTGGACGCCGCCTCCGAGCGCGGAATCATCGTCGCGAACGCCCCGCAGTCGACCGTCGTCTCGGCCGCGGAGCACACCCTTGGCCTCCTGCTCGCCCTCTCGCGGAACATCCCGCAGGCGCACGCTCGCCTGAAGGCAGGCGAGTGGGAGCGCTCGCGCTTCGCCGGGCTCGAGCTCGCCGGGAAGACGCTCGGCCTCGCGGGGCTCGGGCGGATCGGCCAGCAGGTCGCCCGCCGCGCGCACGGCCTCGAGATGCGCGTCATCGCCCACGATCCCTACGTTGCGCCTTCCCGTTTTCGCGACCTCGGGGTTGAGCAGATCGGGAGCCTCGAGGAGCTCCTCGCCGTCTCCGACTTCGTCTCGCTCCACATGACGCTCACCCCCGACACGCGAGGCGCGATCGGCCGCGCCGAGCTCGCGCAGGCCAAGAAGGGCATCCGGCTCGTGAACGTCGCGCGTGGGGAGCTCGTCGACGAGGACGCACTTGTCGAGGCCCTGCGCTCCGGGCAGGTGGCAGGCGCAGCGCTCGACGTCTATTCGGTCGAGCCGTACAAGGGGCCGCTGCTCGAGCTCGAGAACGTGATCGTGACGCCGCACCTCGGCGCGTCGACCGCGGAGGCTCAGGATCGCGCCGGGGTGATCGTGGCCGAGCAGGTCGTCACCGCGCTCGAGGGCGGGCTCGTCACGAACGCCGTGAACATGCCCGCCGTCTCGCCGGAGGACATGGAGCACCTACGCGCCTTTCTCCCTCTCGCTGCCGCGCTCGGAGCACTCGCCGTCGAGCTCGCGGGCGGGAGCCCGGCCCGCCTCGAGCTCACGTACGGCGGCGCGCTCGCGGAGCGCGACACGCGCCTGCTCACGGTCGCCGCGCTGAACGGCGCCTTCAAGGGGAGGGTGGAGCAGCCGGTCAACTACGTGAACGCTCCGATCGTCGCCCGCGAGCGCGGGCTCGAGGTGCACGAGACCTCGACGACCGAGTCTCCCGACTACACGAGCGTCGTCTCGGTCACGGCGCACGCGGGCGACGAGCCCGTCACCGTCGCGGGAACGACGATCGGACGCGAGCAGCGGCCCCAGCTCGTACGGGCTCTCGGCTACGAGATCGAAGTCGAGCTCGACCGGCTGATGCTCTTCGCCGTGAACGACGACACGCCGGGGATGATCGGGCGCCTGGGCGGCCTCCTCGGCGAGGCGGGCGTGAACATCGCCAACATGGCGGTCTCGCGAAACCGCCGGGAGGCCCGCGCCCTCATGGCGCTATCGATCGACAGCCCGCCTTCGAACGAGGTGCTCGAGCGCCTGCGCGCCGCGCCCGGCTTCGTCGACGTCCGCCTGGTCGTCCTTCCGTCGCCCCTTGACGGCTGAGCGCTGGCCCGAGCCGGTCGAGCGGGTCGCGGCCGCGCTTCGCGAGGCCCGGATCGAAGCCCGAATCGAGGAGTTCGCCGAAGGCACTCAGACCGCCGAGGATGCCGCCGCCGCCGTCGGCTGCCAGCTCCCGCAGATCGTCAAGTCGCTCGTTTTCGCCTGCGAGGAGCGCTGGGTGCTCGCCCTCATCCCGGGCGACCGGCGCGCCGATCGCGCGAAGATCGCGACGGAGGCACGTTGCGAGCGCGCCAAGATCGCTGGCCCGGAGGACGTCGCGCGGGTCACGGGCTTCGAGGCTGGTGGCGTCGCGCCGTTCCCTCTTCCCGGCGTCGAGACCGTCTTGATCGAGCGGACGCTCCTCACGCACGACGTGGTCTGGGTCGGCGCCGGCTCGCGCCGGCACATGGCCGCGATCGCCCCGACAGACCTCGTCCGCGTGGCTCGGGCGCGCGCAGTCGACGCCGTCAGCGAGAATGAGACCGAGCGGACCGGGTAAAAGGGACGCCGAGCGGTCGAAAGGAGACGCGGTTCATGCAAGAGACCGAGAAGATCTGGATGAACGGAGAGCTCGTCGACTGGGCGGACGCGAAGATCCACGTCGCCTCGCACGGCCTCCACTACGGGTCAGGGGTCTTCGAGGGGATCCGCGCCTACGAAACCGAGAACGGCCCGGCTGTATTCCGGCTCACCGACCACCTCAAGCGGCTCCACAACTCGGCCAAGCTCCTGCAGATGGAGATCCCGTACTCGACCGACGACATCAAGGCCGGGTGCTACGACGTCATGTCCGCCCACGGCCTGCCCGAGTGCTACCTGCGGCCGATCGCCTTCTACGGCTACGGCGAGCTCGGCGTGCGGCCGTGGAACAACCCGGTCGACCTCGTGATCATTAGCTGGCCCTGGGGGACGTACCTCGGCGAGGGCGCGCTCGAGCAGGGCATCCGCGCGAAGATCTCGACCTGGCAGCGAATCGGCCCGAACGTGATCCCGCACGTCGCGAAGGCGACCGGCGTCTACCTGAACTCGATGCTCGCGGTCATGGAGGCCGCGCAGTCGGGCTACGACGAGGCGATCCTCCTGACGGACCAGGGCTTCATCGCCGACGGCTCGGGCGAGAACATCTTCGTCATCCACGACGGGACGATCCGGACGCCCGACCTCTCATCTTCGATCCTGCCGGGGATCACGCGCGACACGGTCATCCAGATCGCGCAGGACCTCGGGTACACGGTCGTCGAGACGAATCTGATCCGCGCCGACCTCTACCTGGCCGACGAGGTGTTCATGTGCGGGACGGCCGCCGAGGTCACGCCGGTTCGCGAGGTCGACGACCGGGTGATCGGCGAGCCCGGCCCGATCACCCGCGAGATCCAGAAGGCCTACCTCGACACCGTGCGAGGCCGGCGCGAGCAGTGGTCGCACTGGCTCGAGTACGCCCCGAAGCCGAGCGCCGTCCCCGGCTCGTAACGGCTGCGGACATGGCCGACGGTCAGGCGCGCATGGTCTTCCTCGGGTTCGGGAAGTTCGCCCGCTCGGACCGGATCTACGCGCTCGAGCCGATTCGCGGCGAGCAGCGTGGGGGAGGCCAGCGGACCCGCGTCTGGGTCGAGGGTGTCCCCGAGGCAATCGTCGCCTCGCGCACCGAGCGGTCGATCCTGCTCGAGATGGGTCAGCGCGACGCGCTCGCGACGCCGATCGTGGACGAGGCGATCGCGCTCGCGAAGCGGATCGTCGAGGACGCGGACAAGGGCCGGGTGGATCTGGGCGACCTCGGGCGGCGGGCGCGTCACCTGCTCGAGTCGACCACGCGCGCCGAGCCGGAGAAGCTGTTCTGACGCTCGCGCGTGAGTTCTTCGCGCGCAGCGTGCACGACGTCGCCCCCGAGCTGATCGGCGCGACGCTCCTGGTCGACGGGGCCGGCGGGACGATCGCCGAGGTCGAGGCCTACGGTGACGCGGACCCCGCGAGCCACGGCTATCGCGGCCAGACCGTTCGGAACGCCTCGATGTTCGGCCCCCCGGGGCACGCATACGTCTACCGCTCCTACGGGATCCACTGGTGCCTGAACCTCGTCTGCGAGGCCGAGGGCGTTGCTGCCGCCTGCCTCGTGCGCGCGCTCGAGCCCGAGCAGGGCCTCGAACGGATGCGCGAACGCCGCGGCCTCGACGAGCCTCGGCTGCTCTGCTCCGGTCCGGGACGCCTCTGCCAGGCGCTCGCGATCACGCGTGAGCACGACGGACTGCCGCTCGACCGCGCCCCGTTCGAGCTTCGCCCGCCCGCAAGCCCGGCCGATGTCGTGCGCGGGCCGAGAATCGGGATCTCCCAGGCCGCCGAGCTCCCCTGGCGCTACGGCCTGGCCGGGTCGAAGGGCTTCAGCCGGCCCTTCCGCGAGGTCGCGACCTCCGGCTAGCGGCGGCCGACGCGCAGCCTGACGACCAGGCCGGGCTCGGCGGCGGTGCGCCCGCGCGGCGACTGGGCGACGACCACGTCCGCGCCCTCGTCGTCGGAGGCGAGGCCGGCGATCTCGACGCGCAGGCCCTGCTCCTCGAGGAGCTCCCGCGCCCGCTCGACGCTCAGGCCGACGACGTTCGGCACGACCCCTTCGGTCGCCTTCGGGAGGACGAGCCGGACCGTGCCGTTCGAGGAGAGCGTCCCCGCCTTCGGGTACTGGTCGACGACGACGTCGATCCGCTCGCCGGGCTTGGCCGGCCGGGTCACGATCTCGGCCTGGAGCGGCATCGAGGCGAGCCGCGCCTCGGCCTTCTCGATGCCGACGCCGATCACCAGGGGCACGTCCACCTCGTTCGGCTTGCAGTTCGCCGTCTTGGTCGGCGCGAAGCCGGGCGTGTAGAGCACCCGGCGCGTTCGCTCGCAAACGCCGTTGTCGAGGAGCCACTTCCCGTTCCGGTACGTGACTGACACGGGAGTGGCGGCCTGGTAGTCGGGATACGGGAACGACTCGGGCGGCTCGTTCATGTACCTGAGCGCCTTCTCGGCGAACGACTTCCAGAGGACGGCCGGGAACGTGCCGCCGGCGACCGGGTCGCCGTTGAACTCCGTCTCCATCGGGATGAGCTTGTTCGGGTAGCCGACCCAGACCGCGACCGAGAGCTGCGGCGTGTAGCCGACGAACCACGCGTCGCCGTAGTTCTCGGTCGTCCCGGTCTTGCCTGCGACGGCGCGGCCCGAGATCGCGGCGCGCTTGCCCGTCCCATCGCGGACGACGTCCTGGAGCATCGCCGTCAGGAGCGCGTTCTGATTGGGGTCGAGCACCTGCTTCTTGGTTGGAGCGTTCCGGTCGACGTGCTTCCCGTCCTTGACGCTCACGACGGCTCGCGGCCGGTTGCCGAGGACGCGTCCGTCCACCCGAGCCCCGCCGTTCGCGAAGGTGGCGAAGGCCCGGGCCATCTCGAGCGGGTTGACCGCCTCGACGCCGAGGCCGATCGCGAAGTACTCGTTCAGCTCGCTCGTCACCCCGAGGGCCTGCGCGATCTCGGCGACGCGGCGCGGCCCGACGAGCGCGGTCAGCTGCGCGTAGACCGAGTTGTCCGAGAACGTCGTGGCCTCGTACAGGTTCGTTGGGCCCAGATAGGAGTTCTCGTAGTTCGCGACGGTCCAGAGCTTGTCGCCGAGGTTGATCGTCGTCGGCTTCGACTCGAACCCGGTCGAGGGGGAGATCCCGAGCGAGAGCGCCGCCGCGAGCACGAACGGCTTGAACGCCGACCCCGACTGGCGCTCGCCCTGCACCGCGAGGTTGAACTGACTCTCCTTGAAGCTGCCGCCGCCGTACATCGCGAGGACGCGCCCGTCCCGCGGATCGATCGCGACGAGGGCGGCCGAGGGCCCGTTCTCGTCCGTGAGGACCTCGTCCACGGACTCGCGGGCGATCCGCTGGAGCTCGAGGTCGAGCGTGGTCGTGATCTTGAGCCCGCCGCCGAAGACCTCGCCGGAGCCGTACTCCTCGATCAGCTGCTGCTTCACGTACTCGACGAAGTGCTGCTCGCGCCCGCGCGTCCCGGGGACGCGGATGTCTTTCGGCTTCGGCATCTTCGCCTTGTCGGCGCGCTCGAAGTCGGCCTGGGTGATGAGCTCCTGGCCGAGCATGAGGTCGAGGACGGTCGTCCTTCGCGCGCGCGCCGCCCGCGGGCGCGTGACGGGGTCGAAGGCCGACGGGTTGACCGGGATCCCCGCGAGGAGCGCGGCCTCGGGAAGCGTCAGGTCGCGCGCCTTCTTGCCGAAGTAGACGCGCGCGGCCATCTGGATGCCGTAGGCCCCGTTCCCGAAGTAGACGGTGTTCAGGTAGGCGGTGAGGATCCGGTCCTTCGACCAGCGGCGCTCGAGCTGCCACGCGAGCGCGGCCTCCTTGAGCTTGCGGCTGACCGTGCGGTCGTCCTGCGTCAGCGTGTTCTTGATGAACTGCTGCGTGATCGTCGAGCCGCCCTGGACGAGCTCCTTCTTCTGGACGTCAGCCCAGGCCGCGCGGGCGATGCCGCGCACGTCGACCCCGCGGTGCCCCCAAAAGCGGCGGTCCTCGACAGCGACCATCGCCTGCTTGACGACGGGCGAGATCTCCTTCGACTCGATCACGATCCGGCTCTCCTCGCCGCGCAGGCGCGCGAGCACGGTCTTGCCGTCGGACGCGTAGATGAAGCCGTCCTCCTGGAGGTCGGCCTGATGGCGCGGGTCAAGCTCGGGGAGCTCGCTCGCAATCGCGGTGACGAGCCCGTAGACGAACGAGACGCTGCCTACGAGGCTGAGGACACCGAGGAGAGCGAGGAGCCGGAGCTTGCGAACCCGGCGCGAGCGGGGTTTCGTCTCTCGCCTACGGAACACGAAGAAGGGAAGGAGTCTAGCGTCCCTCCTGGCCGACGGAGCAGTAGGGGCGCCCGGTGGAGGGCTGTCCGGACGCCCCTGCCGCTTCGCTCGACTCGCTCTACGAGGCGGAGCCGACCGCGGGTTGGCTCGAGGCGTTCCAGCGCCGCTCGAGGAGAGCGGAGAGCCAGATCGAGCCCTCGAACAGGATCAGCAGCGGCACGAGCTCGATGGCCGTCGTCAGCGGGTCGACGCCCGGCAGGAGGACGGCGAGCGCCGTGACGATCACGTAGCCGAGCCGGCGGTTCTTGCGCAGGCGCGCCGACGACGTGATCCCGAGGCGGACGAGCCCGATGATGAAGATCGGAAGCTGAAAGACGAGGCCGACCGACAGGAGCGTGAGGATGGCGAACGAGTAGTACGAGCTCGCCCGGATCTCGATGTTGTAGAGCTCGCTGTCGAAGCCCGTCAGGAAGTGGATGGCGGCCGGGAGCGCGACCGAGTAGCCGAACCCGATGCCGAGGACCAGCAGGACGGCACCGAAGGCGACGAGCGCGCCGACAGCCCGCTGGGCCGACTTGTCGAGCGCGGGGGCGAGAAAGCTCCAAAACTGCCAGAGGATCAGCGGGAGCGCGAGCACGAAGCCCGCGTAGATGCTGATCTTGAGCGAGGTCATGAACGGCTCGGTGACTCCGAGGGTGACCGGCTCCGGCGCGCTTGCCGGAAGCGGCGCGTTCAGCCACTCGATGATCTGTGCGTGGAAGATGTAGGCGACAATGGTCCCGGTCAGAAGCGCGAGGGCCGAGACCGCGATCCGCGCGCGGAGCTCGCCGAGGTGATCGACAAGCCCCGCGACCTCTTCGTGGCCGAGTCGCCGTGGCAGGCGAGGTGCCATGCTTACGCCACGTCCTCCCGCTCGCGCGAGACGGCAAGCGCGACCGGCGGGGCGGCAGCGACGGGAACCGTCGTCGTCGCGACCGGAAGCTCCTCGTCCTTCTTCTCCTCACGCTCGACGCGACCGTCGCCCGTGACCGAGTCCTTGAACTCCCGCATCCCGCGGCCGAGCGAGCGGCCCATCTCGGGCAGGCGCTTGGGGCCGAAGACGAGGAGCACGACGAGCCCCAGGAGCATTAGCTCCGGAACTCCGATGAATCCTGGCATGTCTTGTTCCTTTCAGTAACGGGGGGCGAGCCGCGCTCGGCGACCGCGCCCCCCGGTTGGTGTCCTAGGCCTTGATGAACGGCTTGACCGCGTCGAGCACGGCCTGCATCTCGATGGCCTCGTCGAACGCCGCCGGAGCGGGCTCGGCCCCGTTCTTGAGCCGGATCGCCGCCGCGTGGCGCGCCTCGATCTGAACGATCGAGCCTGCCGCCGCGAGGACTTCCTTCGACTCGATCATCGGGCCGGCGCCGTTGTAGGCCCCGACGCCGGTGTCCTCGAGCGTCTGGGCGAGCTTCAGGAAGCTCGCCTGGTTCTTCAGCGGGAACATGAACGTCGGCTTCTCAACCGGCGTCCCGCCGAGGTCGGTGATGGTGCCTGCGAGCGCCTCGACGTGCTCGGCCTCGTTCGACCCGAACTCCGTCGCGATGTCCATGAGCTCGCTGTCGAGGTTGAGGCGCATCGACTTCTCGTAGAAGTCCGCCTCGAGGTACTCGAGCGTGAGGGCGAAGTTGAGGATCTCGATGTCGCCCCCGCCGCTCTGTGCGAACGCCTGGCGGACGAACGGCGAGACCATCGTGGTGCCGTAGACGGCACCGACCGCGAGGGCGCTTCGCATGACGAACGCGCCCCTGCTGATCCCTTCGATCTCGATTGCGGCCAGCTCGGGAGCCGCCGCGTGTCTCACATCGATCATCGGTTTTCTCCTTTCTGGCCGCTAAGCGGCGATGAAGGGCTTCACCTTCGCGAGCACGTCCTCCATCGTGGCGGGGGCTGCGAAGGCACCATCGGGGGTGTATGAGTCACCGACGAGCGCGTTCAGCGCGGACGCGTGGCGCGCCTCGACGGTGTGGATCGAGAGAGCGGCGGCGAGGATCTCCGGGCTCTTGATGCGGCCTGCCTGGCCGAGGTACGCGGCTGCGCCGAGGTTCTCGACCGTGGCGGCCAGCTCGGCGACGGACTTCGCGTCGTCGAGCGGGAACGTCGTCTCCGGCGCGGTGGCCGGGGTCCCGCCGAGGCTTTCGATCGTGCCCGTCAGAGTCTCGACGTGCTGCTGCTCGTGCTCTCCGAACGTGGAGAGGAGTGACAGCTGGGCGCCCTTGAAGAGCCCCGCGTCGGCGACCTTGCGGTAGAAATCGGCCTCGAGGAACTCGAGGGTCAGGGCGTAGTTCAGGATCTCGAGGTCGCCCTTGTCGGCTCCCGAGTCCATATCCGTCGTGCTCTCGCTGTCGGACATGCCTGTCGATGTGCTGCTGCCGCCGGCCTGGCCGGTCGTGCCGCCGTCATCGCTCCCGCCGCACGCGGCGAGCAGGATGCCGAAGGCGCTCGATGCAGCAACGCCTCCGCCCATCATCTTCAGGAACCGCTTGCGAGAAGCTGGATCGCGCGCGAGCTCGTCGAGCGCGGGGCCGGCCTGCGGCTCACCGGACTCCGTCATCGCTTCCTCCTTCTGTAGAGCAGAGGCCGCAGCGAAGGAGAACCCCCCGAGACGTCACCCCCACATGTGCGAACGGGGGTCATTCGCTCGTCCCCGGGGGGCGGTTCGTTTCGTTTGTATTAAGCGGTCTTGGCCGTGAAGATCGGCGGGCGCGTCGGCTCGTCCACGGGCTCGTCCTCCACGGTCACCGCGACGAGGCCGCCCTGCGGGATCGGACGAGAGAGCGGCACGACCGTGGAATCGCCCCGGGCGGTGAAGGTCGCGGCGCGGAGCATCTCCTTGCCGTCCCGGCTCACCCAGGCCTCGTAGATCTTCCCCTCGGGGGCTGCGCTGAGGTTCCGCAGGATCAGCGCGGCCTCGCGGCCGGAGGCGACGACTAGCGTCCCCTGAGCGCCGTTCACCGGATAGGTCTCGGCGGCGGGATCTGCCAGGAGCGCGAGAACGCTTTCCTCTGCCGCGCGCGCCTCGCGCTCGTCGTCGAGCGAGGAAGAGAGCGAGGCGGCCCAGAGACCGACGGCGATCGCGACGACGGCCGCTGCCGCGGCCACGCTCGCCACGGCAGGGACGAGCCAGCGCCGCCTGGGGAACTCGAACACGTTCGAGCGCTCCGTCTTCGCCTGGCGGAGGATGCGCTCGCGCAGGGCGGGCGGCGGCGCCGGCCCGTCGACAGCGGACGCGAGCGAGGCCGCCGTCGCCTGGAACGCTGCGAGCTCGGCCCGGCAGTCCGCGCAGCCACCGAGATGCGCCTCGAACTCCGCTTCCTCGTGCGGATCGAGCGCGTTCAGGGCGTAGGCGGCGGTCAGGTCGTGGATCGCGTCCTGTCCCACTCGTCCTCCTCGGGCACTCCCTCATGGAGCATCTCGCGCAGGCGCGCGAGCCCATTGAACATCCGGCTCTTGATCGTACCCAGGGGCTCGCCGAGCCTTTCTGCTAGCTCCGACTGGGTGAATCCTCCGTAGTAGGCAAGCTCGATCGCCTCGCGCTGGGGGTCCGAGAGCCGCTTCAGGGCGCTCTGGACACGCTCGCGCTCGAGCGAGAGCCAGACGGCCTCGTCGGTGACATCGGGGGAGGCGTGCGTCTCGAGCGCCTCGTACGGCTCGGTGCGACGCCGCTCCTCCCTGCGGACGAGATCGACCGCGCGGCGATGGACGTGCGTCAGGATCCACGTGCGCGCGCTCGCCCGCTCGGGGACGAACCGGGTCGCGCTTCGCCAGACCGACATGAGGGCTTCCTGCACGGCGTCCTCGGCTAGCGATCGGTCTCGCAACACCCTGAGCGCCAACCCGAAGGCGATCCGGCCGTAGCGGTCGTAGATCTCCGCGAGCGCAGCCTCGTCGGAGCGGGCGACGAGGGCGACTAGCGCCTCGTCCGAAAGGTGCGCGTGCTCTTTGCGAAGGCGCATGGTTGCCCCGCGTCGCGCGGGCAGGGAGAACGCTAGCACCGTCATGACGGGCCTTCGCACCTCTCCCTCGAGCGGTTCATGAACCGAACGCTCCTTCGGATGCGAATAGGCGCCATCAACGCCGAGTAATTGGACAGGAAGGGGAGAGGAAATGAGAAGGATCGTCGCCCTGCTGGGTGTTCTCGCTGCGGGTTTGACGCTGGCGGTGGTTCGAGGGCCGAGCCCCGATGACGCTGAGTCGTCGAGCCATCGCGAAGCGCCTGCCATCTCGGAAGACCCGTCCGCGGACAACACCGACCTCTATGCGTTCAGGAGCCCGGATCAGCCGAACATGCTGACCATCGTCTCCAACTGGATCCCTGCCGAGGATCCGGCTGCGGGGCCGATGTACTACCGCTTCTCGAACAAGGCCCGCTACAACATCAAGATCGACCGGAACGGCGACGCGAAGGCGGACGTCATCTACCGCTTCCGGTTCAGCAACATGAAGAGCCCTCTGTTCCTCGCGAACACGGTGCAGCGCTACACGGTCGAGCGGATCCGGGGCGGACAGAGCCAGATCGTCGCCCGCGGGACGACTCCGCCGAACAACATCGGGCCGCGGACGAACCAGACGTTCTACGGCTCGGCCGACCACGGCACGATCGCGAGCCAGCGGATCTACAACCTCTCGGGCGGCGGCAAGGTCTTCGCCGGCCAGCGTGAGGACGCGTTCTTCGCTGACATCGGCGCGATCTTCGACCTCGTCGGCTTCAGGCGGGGAACGGGGAACATGGGCGGAGGGAAGGACTTCTTCTCCGGCTACGCGGTGCACGCAGCCGCGCTGCAGATCCCGATCTCCCAGCTCGACGATCGAAACCACATCGTCGGAATCTGGGCGACGACGGAGCGTCAGGAGACGACCGTTCGACAGAGCCGCACGGCGACTGGAACGGCCGGCGCAGGCGGCGGCGGCGCAGCGCTCGCAGGGCGGGCCATCGTCTCGCGGCGCTGGGTGCAGGTCTCCCGCCTGGCGAACCCGCTCGTGAACGAGCTTCTGATTCCGACCTCGGACAAGGACGAGTGGAACCGCACCAACCCGGCGAACGAGGCGAAGTTCGCGAAGTACTTCCGAACGCCGATCCTCGCGGCGGCGATCAACGATCTCTACCCGGGCGTCGTGAACGCGCCGGAAACGAATCGCGACGACCTCGTCGCGGTGTTCCTGACGGGCGTGCCGGGTCTGAACTACACCGGCCCGAAGCTCGCCGATCTGCTGCGAATCAATCTCTCAATCGCACCGTCGGCCACGCCCAACCGGCTCGGGGTGTTCGGCGGCGACAACGCCGGCTTCCCGAACGGCCGGCGCCTCGAGGATGACGTGATCGACATCGCCGAGCGTGGCGTCGCCGGGAAGCTCAAGGGCAACCCGAACGCCGACGCGCTCGGGGACGGAGTGGACGCGAACGACATCACGAACCTCTCCGTCTTCCCGTACGAGAACCACCCGCTGAGCGGCTTCGTGAACTCGAAGGGCAACTGCTCCGGCGGCACCGAAGAGGTCAGCGGACAGATCGCGACCTGCCCCTAGAACCACTGTGGAGCAGGGCCCGGGCCTCGGCTCGGGCCCTGCTCCCAGCTTAGTCGGAGGCGTGAGATGAATCGGAAGTCACTTGCACTCGGAGGGGTCGTCGCTGTCGCCGCTGCGGCGGCGTTCGGGTTGGGTGGGCTCATCGGCGAGACCGCGCCCGCGCCGGCCTCCTCGGCCTCGGCCGACGGTGGCGCAGCTCTGCTCATTCAAGGTTTCGCAGTCGGAGACACCGCGAGCTACGTGCGGGATCTCGAGGATCGAGTGGCTCGCAACCCTCGGGACGGGCGCTCGCTCACGCTTCTCGGGCTCGCCTACCAACAGCGTGCGCGCGAGACCGGCGACCTCACGTTCTACGAGCGCTCCGCCGGCGCCCTCGAACGTGCGCTCTCGATCGACGCAAGGGATTACGTCGCCGTCACCGGCACCGCCGCACTCGCGGCCTCTCGGCACAGATTCGACGAGGCCCTCGTCCTCGCGCGGAGAGCCGTCGCCCTCTCGCCGGAGAGCGCTGCTCCCTACGGCATTCTAGGCGACTCGCTTCTCGAGCTTGGCCGGTACGAGCAAGCCTTCGCGGCGTTCGACCGGATGGTGGCCCTGAAGCCGAGCGCGGCCTCGTACGCGCGCGTGTCGTACGGCAGAGAGATCCTCGGCGACACGGACGGCGCGCGCGCCGCGATGGAGCTCGCCGCCGAGGCGGCCGAGCCGGCCCCCGAGGCCGTCGCGTGGGCGCTCACGAATGTCGGAAACCTCGAGCTCGGAAGCGGGCGGACGGAGCGCGCTGCGGGCTTCTATCGCCGCTCGCTCGTTCGGCTCCCTCGGTACGCGCCCGCACTGGCGGGGCTGGCGCGTGTCGCCACGTACAGGGATCGGCCGCTCGAAGCCGCGCGCTGGTACCGCGAGGCCGCGAAGGTCGCAGCTCTACCCGACTACCCTGCGAGGCTCGGCGATGCGCTTGCGACAGCCGGCCTGATCGATGAGGCGGAGGAAGCGTGGGCGCAGGCAGAGGAGCTCGAGCGTGAGTTCGTGCGTCACGGCGGCCGGAACGACCTCGAGACCGCCCTCTTCGACCTCGATCACGATCGCAACTTCGCGGACGCGCTCGCGCGGGCGCGCGAGGGCTGGAAGCGCCGGCCGAGCGTCGAGGGTGAGCACGTGCTCGCCTGGGCGCTCTACAAGAACGGCTCGTGCGCCGAAGCTCGCGTCCACTCGATTCGAGCGCTTCGGCTCGGCACGAAAGACGTCGGGGCGCTCATGCACCGCAGCCTGATCGAGCGCTGCCTCGGCAACGCACGCGCGGCCCGCGCGTTCCGAGCCCGCGCGTTCGCGGCCAATCGGTACGCCGACCAGGAGATCGGTTCCGCGCGGCAGGGCGGGGGAGGGGACGCCACCTAAGATTGCTCGCGTGCCCTCGGTCGCCGAGCTCACTCGGAACGCCGTTCACGTCCTCCCCGAGGGCGAGCTCGAACGAAAGCTCGAGCGAGGCCGCCCGCTTCGGGTGAAGCTCGGAATCGACGTCACCTCGCCGGACATCCACGTCGGCCGCGCGATCCCGCTTCAGCGCATGCGCGCCTTCCAGGACGCAGGCCATACCGGCGTCCTGATCGTGGGCGACTACACGACGCGAATCGGCGATCCCTCCGGCCGCTCGAGCGAGAGGCCGATCCTCTCGGACGACGAGATCGACCGAAACGCCGAGTCGTACGTCGAGCAGGCCTACCTGATCCTCGATCGCGATCGCACGGAGGTGCGCTTCAACGGCGAGTGGCTCGCGAAGCTCGACTTCGCCGAGATCGTTCGCCTGACGCGTGTCGCGACCGTGGCCGAGCTCCTGACCCGCGACGACTTCCGCAAGCGCTACGAAAGCGAGCAGCCGATCTCGGTCTCGGAGCTCCTCTACCCGCTGGCCCAGGGGTACGATTCGGTCGCCGTCGAGGCCGACGTCGAGCTCGGCGGCACCGATCAGCTCTACAACCTCTTGATGGGCCGGGCCGTCATGCAGGCCTACGGCCTCGAGCCCCAGGTCGCGCTGACGACACCGCTCCTCGTCTCGTGGGACGGCGAGAAGATGAGCTCGTCGGTCGGCAACAACATTCCACTTACGGCGGCTCCCGAGGAGCAGTTCGGCCGCACGATGCGGATCTCCGACGAGCTCCTGCCCGAGTGGTACCGCCTGGTCGTGGAGGCGGGCGACGTCCCCGGCGATCCCCTGGAGGCGAAGCTCCGACTGGCGCGCTCCATCGTCGCCCGCTCGCACGGGGAAGAGGAGGCGACGCGCGCGGAGGAGCACTTCACCCGCGTCGTTCGCGAGGGCCAGGCCCCCGCCGAGGTCCCCGAGGTGCGCCTTTCGGCGAACGGAGGAAGCGTGCATCTCCCGTCCGTCCTGGTCGAGCACCTGGGCGTCTCGTCGACGAGCGAGGCTCGCCGGCTGATCGCCCAGGGAGGCGTTCGCCTGAACGGCGAGAGCGTCACCGATCTGGAGCTGCCCGCAGAGCGTCTCGACGGTGCCATCCTCCAAGCTGGAAAGCGCCGCTTTGCACGGGTTTTCGTCTCCCGCGCGTCTACTTGACAGGGTTGGGAGCGCTGGTACCATTCGTCGGCTGCCGCAAGCGGCGGCTCGGAACTGTCCACCGACGAGAGGAAGTCCTTCGAGAGAAGCTGATACGTCCGTATCACTTTCTGAGGGGCCTCCACGCAGTCGGGAGGCCTTTTTCGTGCCGGTCGTGCAGGGTGGCACCGGTCTTTGAAAACTCAACAGCGTGAACGTCCGAGACCCTCTCGGGGCATGCTTCGGCATGGCTCAGGAGGGCTCAAGAAGAACCCGTCTCGTCTTCCTTTTGGGAAGGCGGGCACTTTGAGCACAAGCTCATCCTGAAGCAGCTGTCCAACACGGTCTCCGGCTTGCCGGCGACCGAAGTGACAACCTTCTTTCACGGAGAGTTTGATCCTGGCTCAGGACGAACGCTGGCGGCGCGCTTAACACATGCAAGTCGAGCGATCGGTCGAGCCTTCG
>Ga0136613_10000212_pt1 | contig 24647 bp, 17 predicted proteins | sample AntDrymUQ2722106_2_FD_106649 | JGI IMG/M metagenome (GOLD analysis project Ga0136613, IMG submission 106649) | Polar desert sand microbial communities from Dry Valleys, Antarctica - metaG UQ272 (21.06) | ecosystem: Environmental > Terrestrial > Soil > Desert | place: Antarctica: Dry Valley... | reverse complement strand
CCGGGATCAATCGATGCGGGCACGGACGAGGATGGCGAACGGGTCGAGGGCATCACCATGGAGCAGACCTAGCTCCAGTCGCCGATCTGTTGGCGGCGCGGCGCGACGAGATCCTCGATCGCTTGAAGTCACGGGCCTGATAGTCGACGTCCACAGTACTCATCACATGTCACTCGGCCGCGGTTCCCAGCGGCATGCAAAGCGTTGACCTCCGAGGGCTTCGGGCACCGCATCCTTGACGATGACTGGAAGGACCAGCTCCATCACCACAGCTTGGGTTGGGTCTGTGCTCGGGAGGAGGGCGAGCTGGCGCGGAGCAAGCCCGACGCCGGGGGATAGGCGCCAAGTTGATCGCCGTCGCCATCGACGAGGCTCGCACCGGCGGGTGCGATTCGCTGCACGTCGACTTCGACGACGACGCTGCGGCCGTTCTACCTCGACGCCTGCGGGTTCGCGCCGGCCGCTGCGGGCGTCATCGCCCTCTGGTCCGACGTCGCATGGGCGACGAAGTGCACCAGGCGCGAGACCTGGCGGTATGGATCCATGGCGCCCGCGGCGCGCTCCGGGTCGAGCAGCGCGGCGTACGCATCGGCACTGAGATCGTCAGGAGCATGGTCCGAGAACAGTCGGATACCGACCAGACCTCCGGCCCCCAGCCGGCTTCGTCCAGCATGGTCAGCCACTCGGCGACCGTGTAGGCGCGGTTCTCGACGCCCAGGCGACCGACTGATTCGCGTTCGGTCAGTAGCCGTGTTGCCTGGCCGTAGTCGCCCTGGAGGCCCGGCCGCAGCGCGATGCCGTCGCGATTCTTCTCCAGCAGCGACAGGACAGCACCCGGGAGCGCCACCGAGCGCAGCGTCCGTAGCGCGGCCGGTGGATCCTCGACGTACATCAGCACGGCGTGGCACAGGACGGCGTCGAACGGGCTAAGGTCGGCATCGATCAGTGATTCCAGGCCGGCGTTGACCAGCTCGAGGCTGACCCCAGCCGCATTAGCCTTCACACGGGCGTGCTCGAGCCAGTCGGCCGACTGATCGACGATGGTGATGTCATAGCCGATGCGGGCCAGCGGAATGGCGAAGGCACCAGTGCCGCCGCCCGCGTCGAGGATGCGAGCCGGCGGAGACGGGAGGGCGTGGTCCAGCCGCTCGAGGACGAGGTCGAGGCGCACACGCCCGCGCGGCTCGGTGTAGTGCTCATCGAACCCATCGGCCCTACCGGCGAAGCGATCTTCCACTGTCATCCACCGCCGTCCAGCGCCTAGGCGAGCAGCTGCGGAAGACGGTCACCGAAATCAGCAGGGTATTCATGCCGCAGGCCCTCGATCACCTCGAACTGCACGTCGGCACCGTCGCCGCGCAACTGTTCCGCCAGGGTCTCGCACTCGTCACGGCGCGGGTCGCGCTCGCCGATGATGAGGTCGCCGCGCAAGCCCTCGACCGCGCGCCGGTCGGCGCCGATGAGGTCTCGCGCCAAGCCCACGTTGGGTGCCACGGCGATGAAGCCGACCACGCCAGGCGGGCATCGTTTCGCGGCGAGCGCGATAGCCAGGCCCGCGTCCATCCGATCCGGGAACTGAGCGACCGCCGAACGAGCGAGTCGCATCGCGGCCGCGTGGTCGCCTTCACCGTACAGTCCCAGGACTCGGTGCCTCGTCTCGGCGAAGCCGATCTCGGTCACTCTCAGAGTCTAGATTCCGGCCGCCACCCACGCCGCACCCGGCTATGCTCGATCGATGGCGGAGGTTCGGACGTCCAGTGACGACTTCTATTGTGAGCAGGTGCTCAGCGGCCGGATCGAGGTCGACGCCTGCGGGAGACCGCATCGGTCCTGGCCTTTCGCCACACGCGACCGTCATTTGCGGCTCACATCGTCGTGATCCCGAAGAGCCACGTACCGTCGCTGCTCGAGACGGAGCCGGCCGAGGGTGCAGAGATCGCTCGAGTTATCAACGAGGTCGCGGCCCAGGTCCTGGCGGAGTACGGCGCCTGCCGGATCGTGACGAACCTCGGGCGCTACCAGAAGTCGAAGCACCTGCACTGGCACGTCGTGGCGGATCATCCGGCCGAAGCGTGAGGTCGAGGCCGGCCGGGTCACCTTCGCGCCAGGATGGCGTTGGCAACGGACCGCTAGACGCCGACACCGATCGGTTCCTCCGGCGGACCCGCCTGGACGACATCGCGGGCCAGCGGCGGTAGGTGTCGCGGGGCGAAGTCGTCGGAGGCCTCCGCCAGCTCATCGAGCATCCACCAGCGAATGTCGTCCGGGCCATGCTCGCGGAGCGCCTCGGGCGACGGGCGGGGCTCGAATGCAGCCACCCGGCCGAGGTAGATGCGCTCGCTCTGGTCGAACAGTCGGCCACGGAAGATGCCGATGTGCCGGCGTGTCCAGATGCGAGGGCCGAGCTCCACCGACTCGTTTCCGAGCTCCTCGCGGATCTCGCGCAGCCCAGCTGCCTCATCAGTCTCGCCGGGCTCGATCCCGCCACCGGGCGTACACCACCAGGACCGATCGCCGTCCCAGAAGCGCACGAGCAGCACCCTGTCGGCCTCGTCGAGGAGCAACACGCGCACGGCTTGTCGGCTACTCACCCGTCTTGACTCCTTGAATTGGACCGGTCTGAAGCGAGTGCCAGTACGCCACCGGATCGGGCTCCGGAGGCTCTTTGCCGAGGTTGGTCAGCATCGTCGCAATCTGTTGCCTGTGCTCGGTAGCGTGGTGAGCGGCATGGAGGAGCAGGACCCACTCCGGAAGGTGGTACGGCTCGTCGCTCCATGAGCCCTTCAGAACGCGATCTGCCGTGGCAAATCCCGCCACCTCGATCAGGCGCTCGCCGGTGAAGCGCAGGTGCTCGGCGATGCGATCGACGCCGGGGAAGGGATCGTCGTACTCGAGCTGGTGCTCAGGCCCGGGCTGCCAATGGGTCAGTGTTCGCACTAGCCGCCCTGGGCGCGGGCCAGGTGCACGAGCGTCTGGTCCAGGCGGCCGTATGTGCCCGCCAGCTCGGTCGCGAGCTGCTCGTCGCTCAGGTCCTGACACGCGTCGAGCATCACGCCATTTGCCCACAGGTTGTGGCGGAAGAGCTCGAGAAGGATCGCGTTCTCGTGCTGCATGGCGGGCAGAGTAGCCCGTCGCGTCTGGCAGCATGTGAGCATGACGCACGAGACGCTCAGGGCACTCCTGGTGGACGTTGGCGGGACGCTGGTCGACGACGCGACCTGGCTGCAGCAGGACCGATACGAAGCGCACATGGTTTCCCGCCTGCGCGAGGCGTTCGGGGCTGATCATCCCTGGTTCGCTCCGCTGGCGAGCCACCGGTTCGTCGAGTCCGATGCCACGACCTGGGAGCAGCGCACGGTCGAGCTCATGACGGCCATGCTCGCCCAGCACGGTTACCAGGCCTCTGCCGAAGAGGTCGAGCGCATCTGTCGCGCCTGCGCCGCGCCGCTCAGCCAGGTCGTCGAGCTCGCTGACGGCGCTCTCGAGGCCATTCGCGCCATCCGCAGCCTCGGCGTGCGGATGGTGATCTGCTCCAACACGCTGTGGCGCAATGACGCCGATAGCCGCCGCGACTGGGAGGAGTTCGGCTTCGGCGATAACTTCGACGCCCACGTGACGTCGCATGACACCGGCTTCGCCAAGCCGCATCCGGCCATGTTCGAGCGCGCCCTCGCCGCAGTCGACGCGCAACCCGGTGAGGCCGCCATCATCGGCGATCGGCCCGAGCGTGACCTGGCCGGAGCCCGGTCCGTCGGCATGCGCTCGATCTGGATGCGCCCGCCCGATTTCGTCGGTGAACCTATCCCTGAGCCCGATGCAGTTGTAAGAGGATGGTCTGAGGTACGGGCCATCATCGAGCTATGGAGAACGGGGCTGGAAGGCAAGGGATCATGATGGATCACGCGGCCGTCCGGGTGCGACCGACGGAGGTGGATCTCGGCGTGTGCCGCGGCGTGCGGTTCGATCGTGGCGCCGATGCGTGGGTCATCCTCCTGCCCGGAGCGAACTACCCGACGACGGCGCCTGTGCTGTGGTTCGCGCGCGAGGCCGCCCTGGCGGCGGGCCGCAACGTCCTGGCGGTGGTCGACAGCCCCAAAGGGAGCACTGACGACCGGCAGCGCTGGGCCGAGGAGCGCGCGGAGGCGGCCCTCCGACACGTGGGCGTCGGTGCTCGACCGATCCTGGTCGCTAAGTCAATCACCTCGCTGGCGGCCTCGCTCGCCGCCCGGCTCGGCTTGCCGGCCATCTGGCTCACGCCGCTGATCAACGCCGCGGGGACACCGATATCCCAAGCGGTGATCGACGGACTGGCTGAAGCCTCCGCGCCCTTCCTCCTCATCGGCGGCAGTGCCGACCCTCGTCAGGCGTCGCCGTCAAGGAGGACGACTCGGTGGTCGGCGTCCACCGCTTCTACGCCGCGGACCCGTTCGGCAACCGGCTCGAATTCGTCGAGGATGCCGACGCCGGCTTCACCGACCGCCGATGAGCAGCGGCAGGAGCGGGGCGGAGCGCGCCAGACGCTCGGCAGCGTCCGCACCCTGACCGTTGTCGGACGGACCAGGCGCCAACGGAGCTTACGTGCCCGATGCGCCAGCTCAGGGTCCGCCTGCGCGTCCACTCGTAGTCGCGCAGGTGCTACCCTCGATCGAGGCGCTCCAGGATGCCGTCGCGAGACGTATCCGCAAGGGACCTTGAAGATAGCTGCCACCGTTGCCGGTCTGGCCGTCCATAGCGGTTCGCGAAAGATCTCGCGCAACAGTCGAACGGCTGGCACGGGGCGGCTTCGCCGGGATCGCGGTCAGAGATTGGCTCTGCGTCTCTGGCTTCTAGTAGCCCATGGCGAGGCCATCGCCTCGATGATCGCTGCCGGCGACGTACGCGCCCGAAGGCAGCCGCCAGATGACTTGCCCGCGGCCGTAGGCGTCACGTTCGAGCCAGATTGAGACGTCGTGACCGCGGCGGTGGAGGTCCTCTGCCACCGAGCGATCGAGTGTCGGCTCGAGTAGCACGCGGCGCTCCCGGCGCCAATACCAGCGCGGCTGGTCGAGGCTTGTCTGCGGATCCATCCGGTAGTCGACCGTGTTCACGACCATCTGGACATGTCCCTGCGGCTGCATCGAGCCCTGCATGACGCCGAACGGCCCCAGGGCCTTGCCGCCTTTGGTGAGGAAGCCGGGGATGATCGTGTGGAACGGGCGCTTGCCCGGTTCGAGGGAGTTCGGGTGATGCGGGTCGAGGCTGAACTCGGCGCCACGGTTCTGCAGGACGATGCCGGTTCCCGGAACGACGGTGTGGCTGCCGAAGGCGTCGGACGATGACTGGATGTAGCTCACCATCATCCCGTCGCTGTCGGCCGTGCAGAGGTAGACGGTGTCGCCGCGGCGGACTTCGCCGGGCACGGCCACTGAGGCGCGGTCACCGATGAGGGCGCGACGGCTGGCCGCATAGTCCTTCGACAGAAGCTCCACCGTCGGAACGGTCAGTCGGTCCGGATCGCCGACATGGTGGTAGGTGTCGGCGAATGCGAGCTTCATCGCCTCGATCTGAATGTGGAAGCTGTCGCCTGAGTTGCGAGGGAGCGAGGCCAGCTCGAAGCCTTCGAGAATGTTGAGCGCGATCAGCGCCGCGATGCCCTGCGTGCTCGGTGGCGTCTCCCACACGTCGAACCCGCGGTAGCTGGTGCTGATCGGCTCGACCCAGCTGCTCGCGTGCGAGGCCAGGTCCTCGGCGGCAATCACTCCTCCGGTGGCCGCGGCGAAGCGCACGATCCGTTCCGCGATTTCCCCGGTGTAGACGGTGTCGCCGTGTGACTCGGCGATGAGATCGAGGCTGTGCGCCATTTCTTGGCTGCGCCAGATCTCGCCGACGCGGGGAGCGCGACCAGCGGGAGCGTAGAGGTCCGTGAACCCGGCGACCTCGTCGCCGCGCAGCTTCGGATGCTCCTCTTCCACTTCCCACTGCCAATGCCACGCCGAGATGGGCGACACTGGGTGTCCATGCTCGGCATAGTCGCGCGCTGGTTCGATCAACCGCGCGAACGGCAGCTTCCCGAAGCGCGCGTGCAGGTCGCGCCAGGCGGCGGGCACGCCTGGAACCGTGACCGTCAGCCAGCCGCGCTCAGGCATCGCAGCGTGACCCTGCCGACGCATGACGTCCGCGCTCAGACCCGCGGGTGCGCGACCTGATCCGTTCAGGCCGTGGAGGCGCTCACCGTCCCAGACGAGAGCGAAGGCATCGCCACCGATGGACGACGTGGCGGGTTCCACCACCGTCGTCGCCGCGCCCATCGCGACGGCGGCATCGACCGCGTTGCCGCCCTCGCGCAGGACCGCAAGACCGACGCTGGAGACAAGCGGTTGGCTCGCGGTAACCATGCCATTCATGGCAAGGACTGGCTGGTGGCGCCCGGGCCAGACGAGGGCGTCCAGGTCGAGGTGCATGTCATGGTCCTCCTTTAGGCGCGTCGGGCGAGGTGCAGCACGTACTCCTCGCGGTTGAGTGGACTTGGTGTCGTGCGGCGCCGAGTGGGCGGCGCACCGGTGACCGGCTCGTAGCCGGCGAAGCGTGACTCGAGGACGCCCTCGCCGCCGGTCAGCCCGGGCAGCGTTTGCTGGAGAGTGGCGACGAGACCGGCTGCGAGCTGGACTTCCACCGTGGAGAATTCGCCGTCGGACATCGGCGCTTGGACGCGCGCGCCGAGGCGGGCGAGGAGCGGCAGGACGCGACTGACGGCATCGGTCGGCAGCTCGAGGCGGACCGCCGCCATCGGCTCGCATACCTGGGTGCCAGTGCGCTCCAGCGCCTGCATCACAACCAGCGTGGTGAGCCTGTGGAAATCGCCCGCCTTTGTCCCCGGGGCCCGGTAGCCGCAGTCGACGATCGTCAGCTTGGCGTCGGTGACCTCCCAGCCCGCCAAGCCCTCTGCAAGCGCCTCGCGCACGTAGTTGCGCATGTGCTCCACGAAGGTCTCGACAGTCTTGTAAACATAGAGCGGGACGAGGCGGACGTCGACGTCGAGCCGCAGCTCGATGCCCGAGCCGACCGGCGCCGGCTCAACGCGCATCCCGAGCGTGGCGAGGAACGGGTTCGTGCTGAGTGGCGAGCTCTTGCCGGTCACGTTCGAATGCGTTGCCGCGCGGAGCACCTCGAGGGCCACGTCGGCGCCGGTCGGCCGCTCGATATAGATCGAGGTCGTCTCACGAAACTCGACCTCGACGCCGTAGTCGCGCGCCAGCGTGGCGCCGATGACCTCCTTCTGGACCTCGCCGTAGAGCGACACCGAGATCTCGCCGCGGGCGTCGTCCTGGCGGACGTTGATCAGCGGGTCCTGCTCGGCCAGTTCGGCGAGCGCGGCCCGCAGCCGCCTCTTGTCGGAGGACCGCCGGGGGACGACGACCGACTCGAGCGTCGGTGGCGGAAACTGGTGCCCGCCGTCGGTCGCCGCCAGATCGCCGATGGAGTCGCCGACTTGGACCTCCGGCAGCCCCGACACCCTCGCGATCTCGCCGACGGGGGCCGATGGACGCTGTACCGTGCCGCCAGGTGCGAAGACGGTGAGCGCGGTCACCCGGCGCCCCCGAAGTTCGCGGTCGTGGCGCACTCGGTCGCGAACACGGAGCGTGCCGGAGAAGAGGCGGACGTAGGCGACCCGCTCGCCCGATGCGGTCCGCTCGATCTTGAAAACGCGGCCGGCCAGCGCGCCCTTAGGGTCGCCGCTCGCCGCCGGCAGCAGCTCGGCGATGCCGGCCATCAGCGCCTCGACGCCCGCTCCGGTCATCGCCGAGCCGAAGAAGACCGGGTGGACCTGCGCCCGCCGGGTCAGCTCGGCCAGCAAGCGGCGCAGCCGACGGTACGGAAGGTGTCGCGCGCCGTCGCCCTCGATGAAGGCCGTCAGCAACGCGTCGTCGCGCTCGGCGAGCACCTCGGTCAGGCCGGCGCGGAAGCTGGCATCATCGGCGCGCGACGGCGCGAAGTCCGCTCCGCGGGTGCCGAGCAGTTGTGCGGAGCCCATCCGCACGATTGCCGGCGTCAGGCGCCTGGAGATCGCCTCCAGCACGCGCCCGTCGTCCGCGCCAGGGCGATCGATCTTGTTGACGAAGATCAGGGTCGGGACGTGCCCTCGACGGCCGAGATTACGAGCACCGCACCATCGAGCACGCTCAGCACTCGCTCGACCTCGGCGATGAAGTCGGGATGGCCGGGCGTGTCGATCAGGTTGACGGCCAGGTCGCCGATAACGAATGAGGCGACCGCCGACCTGATCGTGATGCCGCGCTCGCGCTCGAGCGCCAAGGTATCGGTCTGGGTCGTGCCCCTTGTCGACGCTGCCGACGTGGTCGATGACGCCGGCGAGATAGAGGAGGCGTTCGGTGAGGGTAGTCTTACCAGCGTCTACGTGCGCCAGGATGCCGAGATTGAGGGTTCCCATGGAGCGTCATGCTTTCCAAGCAGGTTCTGATCACCTTCTGGCTGGACATGACTGCTCCCATCTGGGTCTCCTTCGGCTTGTGCGGTGACCGGCGAACCCGGCGCTATCAGAGTGCCACGGCCGGTCAACTGGTAACAGGGCCTGAGACGCGAAATGGAGGCCATGCTCGTCAGTGACCGTCGGCGAGCCGCTCAGCGATGAGAGTCGCGAAACCGTGTTCGAGGTGCGCCGCCGACAGAGACGACCGGCGATAAAGAGAGTCTCGCAGGGCGGGTCACGCGCTGCGGCGGTATAGGGTGGCGGTTGCGACATAGAGGCTTCGCGCCGCTTCGCTCCCGTAGCCGACCTTCAGGCGCCGTGGCCCCGCCTCGTGCGCAGGCGGCTGGTGAGCTGCGGCTGGGGGGTTCGGTAGCCGAGTCGCTGGCGTACGCGGTAGGTCAGCCGGTGTACGTAAGGCGGAGCGCCAGCACGCGCTGGGCGTACCATCCGGTCACGGCCGCGCCGCTGGCACTGACGGTGCGGCGAGAGCGTGCAGTGCTGACCGGAGACCGCGCGCGTGTGATGCGACAGCTGAACGGAGGCCGGCGCTCCCGATTACGCTTCAGCCACACCTACGAGGCCGACCGGAAGCGACTCCAGAGAGAGCGTGCCGGAACATTGAGTTGCGTTGGTCAGGGAGAGAGGGCTCGAACCTCCGACGCCCAACCGAATGTCTCGGAGTATAGCCTGCGGTGCGAGTTGGTAGGAGCGGACCTCTGGCTCAGCCGGGCAGGTTGACGATCCGTCTCGTCGAGACCGCCCCGAGCTCGCAGACATGGGTATCGCCGGTCCGGCCGGGGACGGACCGGCGTTTCAGCTTCCTTCCGCCAGCGCCCCTGATCCGCGTTCCGATCGCCGGTCGCGATGAGTGGGAGGAGGCGGCTCAAGAGCCGGCGTAGAACGATTCGTCAGTGTCCGGTCCATCAAGACTCTCAAGGCATATCAGCTGTTTACAGCGCGAGCCGAACGAGATCGATGAAGAAGTTGGGGAAGATCCCCAGGATCACCGACAGCCCCGCACAGACGAGGATGGGGGCCATGATGAGCGGCGAGGCTTCGCGAATCTGAGGGCGCTCATCGGGAACGCTGGTCTCAGCGGCTTGGGATGGTTCATCGGGGGCCTCCCCCTCTGGAGGCGAACCGAAGAAGGCAACGCGAAGAATGCGGAAGTAGTAGGCGGCGCTCAGGAGCGTGCTGAGCACCAGGACGAAGACAATGGCGAGCTTGTCGGCCTCGAGGGAGCCGGTGACCAGGAACCACTTCGTGATGAAGCCGGCGGTCGGCGGGATGCCGACGATACTGAGCGCCCCGATCGAAAAGGCAGCCATGGTCCATGGCATCCGCCGCCCAATGCCACTGAGCTCGGAAATCTTCGTCTTACGGGTAACGAGGTAGATGGAGCCGACGCAGAAGAAGAGTGTGATCTTCGACTCGGCATGGTTCACCAGATGCAGGATTCCACCAACCATGCCGGTCGGACTGAGGAGCACCACCCCCAGGATCATGTAGGAGAGCTGACCGATGGTTGAATAGGCTAGCACGGCTTTCAGGCTGTCCAGCCTCAGTGCGTGGAACGACGCCACGAGGATCGTCACCGATACCACCACGGCGGTCAGCACATCGAGATGAAGCTGTCGCAAGAGATCCGTGCCGAAGACATCGAGGATCACGCGAATGATGAGGAAGACGCCCGCGTTGACGACAGCCACCGCATGGAGCAGCGCGCTGACCGGCGTCGGGGCGACCATGGCCGACGGCAGCCACGAGTGCAACGGCATGATCGCCGCCTTGGCGGTACCGGCCAGGAAGAGACAGAAGACCACCACCAGCAGGGTGACGTTGGCACCAACGGGGAAGACGCCATTGGGGCGGAAATCGAACGTGCCGGCCATCGTGTAGGTGACGATGATCGCCGGCAGCAGGAACATGAATGAGCTGCCGAGCTGGTACAGCAGGTACTTCTTGCCCGCCGCGGAGGCGTCATCGGACCCCGCGTGGGTCACCAGCGGATACGTCATGAATGTCAGGAGCTCGTAGAAGACATAGAGCGTGATGAGGTTGGCGGAGAAAGCGATCCCCATCGTGGCCGCCAGAACCAGGGCAAAGAAGGCGAAATAGCGAGTCTGATCATGCTCCCGCAGATGGCGCATGTAACCGATCGAGTAGATCGTGGTCAGGATCCAGAGGAAGGACGCCGTGATGCCGAACAGCAGCGCGAGGGCGTCGACCCGGAACTCAATCGCGACCTGGGGCAGGAAGGCCAAGACGGTGTAGTGGAGAGTCTCGCCGTCCAAGATCGGCGGAATCATCGTGAGGACGAGGAGGAACTGGATCACCGAGACGCCGAGCGAGCACGCTTCTCGGAGATTCGGGCTCCGGCGGGTCACGACGATCAGCGCGGCCCCCACGAGAGCGACCGCCATGGCCAGGAATGGGGTGACTGATTCAGTCGGCATTGTGGACCACCTGCGGCATCGATCCGTCTTCAACTCGCTCCACCACCGCCTGCACCGAGCCACTGGTCATCGTCAGGATGGGGTCTGGAAACAGGCCGATCAACAGGACCAACACGCCCATGACCGCCGCCACGACCAGTTCGCGCGGGCGAAGGTCGCGGAGATTGCGGACGGCATCGCGAAGCACCGGACCCAGGAAGGCGCGCTCATAGAAGAACAGGAAGACGGCTGCATTGAGGATGACCCCCAGGACGGCGACGGCCGCCAGCGCCCAATGGGCATTGAAGGCACCCAGCAGGATGAGAAACTCCCCCGGAAACCCGCTCGTTCCGGGTACCCCGATGAACGCCAGGCCGATGATGAAGAAGAAGGTGGCCAGGAGGGGAACGTGCCGTCCAATCCCGCCGAGCGCCGCCAGCTCGGAGGAGCCTGTCCGGGAATGGAGAAATCCGGTCAGGAAGAGCAGCCCGGTGGTCGCAATCCCGAGATTGAGCATCAGCATCAGCGCCCCCTGGAGCCCCTGCACGGTGAGCGAAAAGAGGCCCAGGATGGCTAGGCCGACATGGCCGACGCTGGCAAAGGCCAGGAGTCGGCGCAGGTTGCGCTGAACGAGCGCGATCAGCGCCCCGTAGAGAATGGCGATCACGCCCAGCACCAGCATCAGCCAGGCCCACTCCCTGGCTGCCTCGGGCAGCAGCGGAATCGCAAAGCGCAGAGAGCCGTAGATGCCCAGCTTGAGACCCACCAGCATGACGCTCATCCCCACCGGCCCTTCCATGAGCGCCGTCGGCAACCAGGTGTGGAAGGGGAATACCGGCCCTTTGACGGCGAACCCGAACGCGAGCAGGAAGAAGATCAGCGTCTGCATCTCCAGCGCGACAGGCACCGCCAGGAGCATCGGCAGATCGAACGATAACGATCCGGTCGCGTCATGGTGATTGATGCCGAGTAGCACGATCCCCATCAGCAGCGGCATGGACCCCGCCAGCATGTACAGGGCGTACTTCAGCGCCGCGTATTCGCGCTGTGGGCCAATCCCCCACAGCCGGATCAGCAAGAAGCTGGGGACGAGGATCAGTTCCCAGAACACGAAGAACAGGACGAGATCCAGCGACGCGAAGATGCCGATCGTCGTCGCCTCGAGCACCAGCAGGGCGGTCAGGTAGGTCCTGGGGCGGAACCGCACCGCATTCCACGAGAACAACATCACCATCAGCGCGAGGAAGGCGGTCAGCGGAATGAAGAGCACGCTGATGCCGTCGACGCCGAGGTGATATCCCACGCCGACCGCCGCCATCCACTCAATCCGTTCCGCGAACTGGATATCCGAGACGCCGGGGGTGAAGTTGAGCACCATCACGACCGCGAGCAGCAGCTCAAGCCCCGCACCGATGAGGGCCGTCAGGCGCAACCAATGGTCATCCCTGATCAGATTCAGGAGGATGGCCCAGATCAGGGGAAGGAAGATCAGGACGCTGAGGATCGGGAACCCAATCTGCTGAGCGGCCGACACCTCGTTGAGGACCATCACGCCCCTCCCAGCCACTGACGAGCCTCGTGCGTCGCTGTGGTGCTCATCGACGCCACTCTCCGAACGGCCAGGCCAGGTCGGTGCCATCCGGCTGACCAGCGGAACCCTGTTCAACCCGCGTCTCGAGCGCTCGCAGCGACCCGCTCATCGTGTTGAGGATCGGGGCGGTGTCGAGCCCGATCCAGAAGACCAGCCCGCCCAGGACAATGGCGATGATCCGCTCCCGGAGCTTGAGATCCGGCATCGTCTCCAGGGCCTGCGCGACCTGAGCATTGACGGGATCCCCCAGGAAGGCCCGTTGGAAGTACAACAGAAAGTACGATGCTGTCAGGAAGACGCCGAGACCGCTGGCCGCTGCCATCACCGGGTGGACCTGGAATGCGCCGATCATGATCAGGTGCTCGCCGTTGAAGCCGCCTGTGCCTGGCAGGCCGACACTGGCGATGGCGATGATGAGGAACGTCGCGGTCAGCGTTGGCACGTAGCGCACCAGGCCGCCAAGGACCGAGAGGTCCGGCAGGCCTGTGCGGTTGTGCAGGAAGCCGGCGATGAAGAAGAGTCCGGCGCCGACGATCCCAAGGTTGATCATCTGCAGCAATCCGCCCTGGAACCCCGACAGGTTCAGCGAGAAGAGCCCCAGCATCACCGCCCCCATGTGGCTGAGGCTGCTGTACGCCAGAAGCCGCCGCAGGTTGGTCTGGATGAGCGCGATCAACGCCCCGTAGACCATGCCGGCCACGCCGAGCGCGGCCATCAGCCAGAACCAGTCCCTTGCGGCCTCGGGCAGGAGGGGAATCACAAAGCGGATCAAGCCGTAGGTTCCGAGCTTGATGCCGACCAGGAACACGCTCATCCCCACCACAGGACCTTCTTCGAGCACCTTGGGCATCCACGTGTGAAATGGAAAGATGGGCGCCTTGACGGCAAACCCGAAGAAGATCAGGAAGAAGATCGCTGTCTGCAGCCCGACCGGCACCGGCACGGTCAACAGCTGCACGTGGTCGAACGTCGCGCTGCCGGTTTCGCGGCCGGCGTTGATGCCGAGCAGCACTATCCCGATGAGCATGAGCGCTGAGCCCGCCAGCACGAATACCACATATTCACGAGCGGCTCGTTCGCGTCGGGAACCGGTCCCCCACCGCGTGATGAGGAAGTAGCTCGGCACCAGCTCCACCACGAAGAAGAGCCAGAACAGAATGAGGTCGAGGGAGACGAAGGCGCCGATGAGCGACGCCTCGAGCCCGAGCGTCGCCATCATGTAGTGGCGCGTATGCGCCTTGACGGTGTATTCCGCATGCACGATGACCAGCACCGTCAGTAGGGCGGTCAGCGGGAGAAACAGGACGCTGATTCCGTCAATCCCGAGGTGATAGCTGACGCCGAGGAACGGGATGGGGCCGATGCGCTCGACGAACTGCACATCGGCGACATCGCGAGTGAAGAGCAACGCGATAACCACGGCGAAAAGCAGCTCGAGCACGGCCCCGGCCAGCGCCACTCGGTAGACGCGGCCTTCACCTTGCACAAATCTGAGCGTGATCAGGACGGCGACGGGGAGGAAGAGCAGAACGCTCAGAATCGGGAACCCGACCTGTTCGGCAGCGAAGATTTCGGGCAAGATCACAGAGCGCTGACCATGACGGCAACGAGCGACAACAGGAGGATCGAGCCGATCACGATCGGCCGGCCGAGGATCTCCTCCGTTCTGCTCAGGATGCGGCCCACGCCATGGCTTGCCTTCGGCACACCCACATGGATGCCGGTGTGGAAGAGCCGCCGTTCGGTCTCGGCGGACAGGTGGGCGGTCGCCTCGGTCAGCCAGGCGACGAGCCGTTCCGCGCGATCAATGATGCCCGACTCGATCGAGGTGGCCATCCCGGCGATCACCATGGCCAGCCAGCCAATGGCGCCGCTGGCGCGGCCGATGCCTTCCCGCTCGACCCAACCCGTGAGGTTGCCGCTCACCTTGGTGAGCTGACCAAACACACCGCTGGCCTGGCCGATGCCTTCCCGCTCCACCCAGCCCGAGGTGTCGGCGCTCATCTTCGTCAGCCAGCCGAGGGCGCCTCTCGCCTCCCCCGCCCCGGATGCTCGATCCTCTTGCTCCGCCTCCCAGGTCGAGGCGGAGGTTGTCAGCGCGCGGGCCGGCCCCATGGCGCCGGCCGCCTGGCCGGCGAGGCGCTGCTCCTCCCACACGGCCGCGGCGGATTGGACCCGGCGTGACGCGATGGGGAGGCCGGTCGCTCGGTCGATCAGTCCCGTATCAAATCGATCAAGCACGTGCCCAAGCTTGATCGTTGGCCGAATCACGGCCAGGCCATAGAGCTCATCGAGCCAGAAGCGGTTGACCACGAGGTGATACAGGCCCCGCAGCTTGAAGAGCACGAGCCCGGGCCGCTCCGGGCGGAATCGATCGAGGAAGAGCGGAGTGAACCAGCCGGTAACCAGGATCAGGATCATCAATCCCATCAGGGCGAACCCGAGGACCGGGTTGCCGGGCGGCACGCCTGGCTCCGCCGCGACGACCGGTGTCACCAACCGCTCGAACCAGGTCCCCTCCGTCCCGCCGGGCAGCACACCGAGCGCGAGACCGATGCCCACGATCAGGGCGAGGACGAGCAGTGGCTTGCCCGGTGCCCAGGCCGACCGACGCTGGCCCTTCCCCGGTGCGCCGTGTGCATCGTTGTCGAAGGCCACCTGGACCAGGCGCGCCGTGGCGAAGGCGGCGGAGAACGCCGCCAGCGCCCCGGCCGCGACGAGGATCGGTAGACCGCTCCCCGCAGCGCCACCCAGAACCTCGCCCTGCCACCAGCCGGTGAGAAATGGAACGACAGCCAATCCCACGGCACCCACCAGGAAGAGGCGCTGCGCCAGCGGTATGGTCTCCCTGGCCGGACCTTCCTGGCGGACGTCGGCGCCGCCGTGCAGGTGATGCAGGATGGACGGCGCCGTCAGGAACAGCAGGGTCTTGAAGACGGCGTGCGCCGCCAAATGGAAGATGGCGACCGTGTATGCGCCGAGCCCACAGGCCAGGAACATCAGGCCCAGCTGCGACGTGGTCGAATAGGCGAGGAGGCTCTTGATGTCGGTCTGCACCAGGCCCACGAGGCCGCCGAAGAGTGCGGTCGCCGCACCCACGGAGGCGACCACCAACAGCGCATCGGGTGCCCGGTCGTAGATGTCGTGGCTACGGGCGATCATGTAGACACCGGCGGTCACCATCGTCGCGGCGTGGATCAAGGCACTGGACGGCGTTGGTCCTTCCATCGCGCGGGCGAGCCAGGTGGCGAGCGGCAGTTGAGCCGACTTGCCTATGGCCCCGAGCAGGAGGGCAAGGCCGATGGCGGTTGCGGTCCCGGTCTCGAGTGTCCCCGCCCCGGCGAACACCGTCGTGTATTCCGCCGTGCCGAAGTGGCCGATGATCAGGAAAATGCCGATCAGGAAGCCGGCATCGCCAATGCGGTTCATGACGAAGGCTTTGGTACCGGCCTGCGCGGCAGCCTTGCGGTCGTAGTAGAAGCCGATGAGCAGATAGGAACACACGCCGACGCCCTCCCAGCCCAGGAACAGGAGGACATAGCTGTTGCCCATCACCAGCACCAACATGGCGAAGACGAACAGCGGCAGCACCGTGAAGTAGCGAGAGAATCCCCGCTCGTTGTGCATGTAGTTGATCGAGAAGACGGCGATCAGGAAGCTGATGCTCGTGGTCACGAGCATCATCACCGCGGACAGGCGATCGATGAGGAATGCGATATCGACCGTCAGCTCGCCACTGGCCAGCCAGCGGTAGACGACCAACTCCCGCGGTGTCGGATCGATCAGAACGCTGACGAGAACCCAGAGGGCGCCCAGGAACGCGAGGAGGATCGACCCGACGGCAAGCCGCTGGACGATGCGCCGCGAATAGCGCTCGCCGGCGAGTGCGTTCAGGCCGTTGGCGAGCGCTGCGAGGAGCGGCAGACCCGGGATGAGCGGGACAATGACGTCGATCACGCTGCGCCGGCCCCATTCTGGACCGCCTGGCCCTCCCCAGGTCCATCGTCCTGGACGATCTGGGCCGGCGGCAGGAAGTCTGTCTTACCCCTGAACCAGTCGAAGGAAGAGCGCACCACCGGTAGCGCGGTCAGCGGCCTCTCCCACGGGACGAAGCCGACGCCAGGCACGAAGAGGTTCAGCGCCCCGGTGTCGGGGTCCATCGCGATGAGATGCACCCAGGCGTTATCGAGCAGCTGCTGAACGGCCGGCTGGCGCCCGTAGATCTCGCCGAGGTGTGCGGTGCTGGCCTCGATGACCAACTGGAGCCGCATCGGCTCGTGGACCTCGACCATCTGCCTGGGCAGACCTGTGCGGAGATCGCTCATCGCACCTTCCATCACCCCGACCAGTCCGTAGACGTTATGCGGCACCTTGGTGTCGGCTCCGTACCGCTGGTTGTCGACCGTGGAGAAGTAGTATTCGAGGTTGATGCCCGCCCCCACGGGTCCCACCGCCAGGATGATTCGCTCGAGGATCGTGCCGTCGGGGTCATGCGTCGGATCGTAGGAGATCAGGAACGGCCGACGATCGAGAAACAGCCCCTGGGTCACGGCGCGGCGGCCGACCACGGCGAACGCGTTCGTGGCATGGCCCCATTCCGGTCGGACCTGGCTCAGATCGAGCGCGCGACCCTCGATGTGGCGGAGCGACTGCTCGGGGGAGACATCCTTGGGAGCGGAGGCGAAGCGGCGGCAGCGCTCCTGGGCCGAGCGCGCGCGCGCCTCGTCCAGGTCGGCGACGAGGCGGCGCCAGTCCTCGCGGTGGCTCGCCGGAATATCCTCGACGTCGAAGTAGGTGTACAGCTCGGAGCAGGTGTTGTGCTGTGAGCCGACGAACCAGGTGTCGTCCGGAATGTCAATGCCACGCTCGCGCAGCAACGAACGAACCTCCGGCCGGTTTGTCATGGCGGCGAAGGCGCGGGCGCTGGGCCCGCCATGCTTTCCGCCACACGCCCCGCAATCGTGCGCGGACTCGTGCGGGTTGTTGAGGCTTGATGAACCGTGGCCGGTGAAGAGCACCAGGCGGGCGAACCCGGAGGTCAGGCCAAGGTTGCGCAGCATCGTCTCCACCCGATCGGCCTGCTCGAGGGTGGTGAAACCCAGCGGGGTGTGCTCGTCATGGGCCGCGGCCTCCTCGCCCGACCGCGTCACCGTCAGGGCCGTTGGCACGGACGGCACGATCCGCTCGCCCACCCGCTGCGACATCCGGGCGTACCGGCGCGGAACGAGGACCTGCCCGAACAACGGTACGGTCTGGAGGAATCCGACCACGTCCAGCAGGAAGTAGGCCGACACGAAGTTGCGCTTGATCTCCCAGTAGGTGTTGTGGACCACCTCGGACCACTTCGCACGCCTGGTCCGTGTCGCCAGGCGCTCGATCTCCTCGGGTCGAGCGGCTTCCTCGACCAGGTGAACGGGGGTGATCACCGGTGGGCACAGGGGGGTCGGCTCGTGGACGCCGAGGGCGCAGTAGTTCATGGCGACCCCGAAGAAACCGGCGGCTCCCAACGTCTCGAGAGCGGGGTCCAGCTCCTCGAGGTGACGGCGGATGGCCTCCTCACGCTCGTCGATGCAGTAGACGACCTGGGCTCGCGGCCGTTCCTCCCTGGTCCGCCAGCGTCCCTTCCCGTGGTTGCTGGCGAGCGCGTTGAGGATCTGCTCCCGATAGTGGTGCTCGTAGGCCGCCAGCCAGATGGCGCCGTGGCCCGAGGCGGGAAACGCGTCGAGGACTCCCAGCAGCCGATCTCGCTCCTCAGCGGACAGCGACTGAACCTGCGCAGCCGTCAGGCCCAGCAGCTGCGCCAGATGAAAGAGCCGCCAAGCGTCGCCATGCGCGGTTCGGCCTGATTCTTGACCTGAGCCGTCGCGCTCCCGGTACATCCAGATCATGTCGGCCAGCTTCGTCCACTGGTCATCGTCCTCATCGTCGGACCGAGATCGCCCTGCAAGCGACCGCGCTTGCTGAGCCAGATCCTCAGGTAGGTGGCCAAGGAACAGCTCGCGGCGCGAGAACAGCTCGGGGAGGTGAGTCCGGAAGTACGAGTGAAGGCTGGCCACGCTGCCGTCCAGCTCCCAGGTGGCTCGGCACAGGTGTTGAATCAACAGCGTCTCGTAGAACAGCCGCACCGCGAGAAAATGGATCAGGTCGATGGGCTGCACCTGCTGTCGGGGGTATTGCGGGCGCACCGCCCGCCAGCTGATCAGGCCGCCCCAGCCTGGGAGCTGGATGAGCAATCGGCCGAGGTAGTCGCCCCAGTGCTCCTCTGGGACGCCCAGCGCGTGGACCTGGCTGATGACGGCGTCCTCCGCCAGGTCCGGCAACTGGCGCAGCGCGTCTCGCCACCCGGGGAGATCCGCGAATTCCACGGATCCGCCCGAGCTCGCAAGACCTCGCCAGGCATCGTAGAAGCCACGCACCCGACCGGGCATGCGCCAGGCGGCCAGCCCCTCGTCGAGAAAATTCGCGCATTGCTTGATCATGTACCGATTGATGCGCTCGCTCAGATCCGCACCGGTCAGCTCCTTGAGCAATTCGCTGTGCGACCGATCGCGCCCGAGCCGCCCCACCTGCTCGACCAGGGTCTGCTCGGCGAACCGCATCATCTGACGCCTCGGGTCCCGTTGGCGGAGCATCGTCAGCATGTCCGCGAACGCCGCTTCTCTCTCTCCGATGACGACCGGCCCATCCGTGGCCCCGGTCTCCACCGCCGGTCGCGAGAGGTCATCGCCGCTCGTGTCGGCTCGGAGGGAGACCAGCCCCATCAGCGCCTCGAACCCTCTTCGGTTGAGGCTGGTGGCCCCCAGGTCGTGGAGAACGATCCAGCAGAGCTGTTCCACCTCGAGGGCCGGGACGTCGCCAGGCTCGGTGCTCGCTCGATGGTGGTTCAGTTCGGTCTCCACCGCGGCCTGGATAGCGGCTCTCAGCTCGGCAGTCAGCGGGATGGGCGGTCCGTCAAATCGCTCCATGTGTCGATACCGCTCATGCAGCAGTTCCCTCTCTCCATCCGGATCCTGCGCCCGCATGTGGTGCGGATTCGTGGGCGAGAAGGGGTCCGCATTGCCGCAGCCGGCCAGACAGGCGTGCCAGAGCGAGAGGAGGGCGTAGGCTTCCGGGTGCGTGGAGAAGTGGCTCGCGATCGCGCTGAAGGTCCCGCGCACGCCGAAATGCCGATGCGCCAACTGCTTGAGCAACCCGGTCTCTTCGCGAAGCCAGCGGCGGCGAAGCGCATCGCGCTCGATAGCGCCATCGAATGCGCCGCCCTTGAGCCGGCGGTCGATACACGCAAGGTACCCTTCCCTCCGGTCCGTCGGGATCGCCAGGCGCCCGAGCCAGGTCTCGACCTGATCGCCGGGAACTGGATGGGAGCCGTCGTCGACCTGTCTCGCCACCTCGGCTCGCAACCACCCGGGCACGTCCAGGTTGGTGTGGGCATGCATCCAGTCCGCCAGCGTCCAGGTCAGGCCAACCCGGTCCAGGCCTCGCGTCAGTTCGGCGGCGGCCTCGGCCAGCACGGCCGAGCGCGTCGCAGCCGGAACATCGTCGCGGAAACGTCGGGTCGCATCCCGCTCATAGATCTCGTAACGCAGTTGGGCGGGATCGGCCGGCTCGATGCCGTGGAGCAGGTGGATGCGACAGACCTCCTCGGTCTCAATCTGCCGCTCCGCCACGGCTGCCAGACGCCCCTCCGCCGTCAGTGAGGGACGGCCGCGGATGGCCACACCGATGTCCTCGTCGGTGATCCGGCCCGCCGCATAGAACCGGCGGTACTCCTCATTCGGCAGGTAGCCGCGGCCACCCAGGACGCGCTGGGCTTCGGCAACCGCCTCCTCGAACGGAAGATGTTGCAGACCATGCAGGGTGTTGTGGTGAATGAACGTGCCGATCGGTCCCTGCGAGGGCAGCAGGTGACTGACGTGCTCGACCTCGTGCGTGAGGTGGTCGCGCATCTCGCCGGTAATGCTCAGGTGCATCGACATGGTCTGACCCCCTACCGGAAGTGGGCGGTCATCTCCGTGAGCGTTGTGTCCATGAGCCCGAGTGCCAGGCTGGGGAAGAGACCCAACACGACCATCAGCACCACCAGCGGCAGGAGTGCCGCCATCTCACGCCCGCCGACGTCCTTGAGCCCAGTCCATTTCGGATTGACGGGGCCCATGAGCATGCTGCCGATCGTCCGCAGAGAGTAAGCGGCGGTGATCAGGATGCCAGCCCCGGCGATGATGACCAACAATCCCCAACGCTCGAAGGCCCCGACCAACACGTGGAACTCACTGACAAACTGGGCCAGCCCGGGCATGCCCATGGAGGCGATCAGGGCCAGCGACATCAGGACGGAGAATGTGGGGATAGCCGTCATCAGCCCCCCAAACGCGGAAATGTCTCGGGTGTGGGCGCGTTCGTAGAGCACGCCGACGAGGAAGAAGAGTGCCCCGGTGATGATGCCGTGCGTCAGCATCATCATCAGCGCGCCCGTGAAGCCAGTGACGTTCAGGGCGGCGATCCCGACCAGGACAAAGCCCATGTGGTCAATGGACGAGTAGGCAACCATTGCCTTCAGGTCAGTCTGCCGCCAGGCGAGGAGGGCGCCGTACATGATGTTGATGAGGCCAAGGACCAACAGGGCGGGCGCAAACCACTCGAGACCCTCAGGCAGCAGCCCGCTCACACGCAGCAGGCCATAGGCCCCCATCTTCAGGAGCAGACCTGACAGCATGATGCTGACCGGCGTCGGCGCTTCGACGTGGGCCAGGGGCAGCCAGCCATGTAATGGGAAGACGGGAATCTTGACCGCGAATCCCAGGAAGAACGCCAGGAAGGGCAGAATCTGGAATGCCTGATCCCAGCCGTCCCGCACCCGCACCTGCATCAGCTCCTGCATGTCGAAGGTGCCCGCATCGGCCTGGAGGTACACGGCGATGATGCCCAGGAGCATGAAGATCGACCCGGCGAGGGTATACAGGAAGAAGCTCATCGTGGCCACGTCCCGCCGCTGTCCGCCCCATAGCCCGATCAAGAAGAACATCGGCACAAGGCCGATCTCCCAGAACACGTAGAACAGGAACCAGTCCTGGGACACGAACACGCCCAGGACCGCGAATTGGAGCAGCAGGAACCAGGCGAAATAGGGCTTCACGCGTTCGGTGATACTGAGCGACGCGATCACGGCGACCATGCCCACCAGGGTCGTGAGCAGAAGCAGCGGAAACGACAAGCCATCGACGCCCAGGATGTAGGTCATGCCAAGCTCGGGAATCCATTCCTGCCGCTCGGTGAACTGAAGCGCGGCGGTATCGCCATCGAAGCGGAATAGGAGACTCCAGGCCAGCAGCAGTGAAATCGTCGCGCAAACGAGTGCGACTCCCTGGATGAGCCTGACCCGCTGTCTGGGCAGGACCAGGATGATGATGACGCCGACGAGCGGGGTCCAGGTGAGCATGCTCAGGATGGGCATCGACTGATCCTCCTAGCGACCTGGCCCCGCCGCATCGGTCACGGTCATTACGCGCGCTGTACCAGGGCCGACATCGGTTCATGCGTGGCGTGGTGGAGGTGATCGAGCCCCCGCCGCTCGACCCGGCCGCCCTCACGGACATACTCCGCTTCCCAATCATCCAGCCGCTCGACCACTGTGTGATCGACAAAGGTGGCTTCGCTGAAGTCCAGGACCACCGTCTGCCCGGGCGGAATCTTGTCGAGCTTGCTCCTGACACCCACGAAGTTTCCGAAGCCGAGCGCCCTCCGGAACTTCACGACCGTCGCGCCGTCTGCGTCCGGGGAAACTTCCATCCTGGCGCGGAACAGGTTGCCGACTGAGGTGCCCCGGATGACCGCGGTCACCAGGCCGATGATCACGCCGAGGATGACCCCGACCAGCAGGTCCTCGGCCACGACCACGATCATCGTCACCAGCATGAAGAGGAACTCTTCCTTGCCGATGTGCAGGGCGTGGACGAACTGGCTTGGGTGCGCCAGACGGAAGCCGATTACGATCAGGATGCCCGCCAGCGCCGCCAACGGGATCATCTCCAGGACGCCGGGCACGAGCGCCACGAATGCGAGCATGAAGGCGCCGTGGAAGAAGTTCGACCAGCGCGTCCTGGCCCCGTTGAAGATGTTCGCCGAGCTGCGGACGACCTCCGCAATCATGGGCAATCCACCGAGGAAGCTCGAGACCATGTTGCCAACACCCTTGCCCAGGAACTCGCGGTTCATGTTCGAGCGGCGCTTGTACGGATCGAGCTTGTCGATGGCCGACGCGGTGAGCAACGACTCGAGGCTCGCCACGAAGACGAAGGTGACGATCCAGCGAATCGACTCGCCGGTGAAGATCAGGCCGAAGTCAGGCGTCGTAAGGCCGCCAAAGAGTCCTCCCTCGGGCAGGGTGATCAGGAGGTCGGGACTGAGGTTGAACGCGATGCCAAGACCCACACCGACAACCGCTGCAACCAGAGGTGCGGGGACGAACCTCGCCACCTGCGTGAGCCGCGGCCAGAAGAGCATGATCAGGATGCTGGCGAGGCCGATGATGGCCGGGAAGAGCGAGGCTCGCATGAGGGCGTCGGGAAGGGCAAGCACCGAGTTGGACCCGTGGAGCACCGGCCACTCGTGCGGGATGATTTCCGCCACCTTCGAGACACCGACCGCGACGGGAATCTGGCGTGCCATGATGATGACGCCGATGCCGGCCAGCATGCCGTGGACCACGGAGAGCGGGAAGAAGTTGGTCATCGCGCCGGCCCGCAGGAGGCCGAGGCCGATCTGGATGGCGCCGCACACGACACCTACCGCCAGGGCGTAGCGGAACCCCGCCTCGGCATCACCCGCGCCGAGGCCCTCGATCGCCCCCAGCACGATCACGATCAGGCCGGCGGCGGCACCGTTGATGGTGACGTACGAGCCGCTCAGGAAGCTGACCAGCATGCCGCCGACGATGGCGGTGATGATGCCGGCGATGGGCGGCGCGCCGGACGCGATGGCGATGCCAAGGGAGAGGGGAAGCGCGAGCAGGAACAGGATGAAGCCCGAGACGACGTCGCTTCTCCAGTTTTCTACCAGCCCGGGAATCCAGTCCTTGGGGATCGCTTCCTGTGTCGACACCACCTTGGCGTCCGTGTCATGCGCGCTCATCTGGGTTCTCCCTTGCCGTCTCCGAAATGTCCCCTCACCTGAACCGATGATCGACGGGATGCGTGGTGGACTCGGGCTTCTCTCGTCCGTTTTCCCAGCCGCTGCGAGAACGGCGTCTGCCCATTGCGCAGAGGCAGCGCAAGGGAGCGTGTGGGAGCAAGATGACAGCGCGATGAGCGATTGATGAAGGCTCTCTCATCAGGGCTCGACCCTCGGCCGTGCGGTAGGGAGCAGAGTACCGGTGGGTACGCCGATCACCGGCGACCGCGGCGGCACCACTTCCCTCTTGGGACTTCGTTGGATTCTACGTGCCCTGTCCAGAGTCGCGCGCCCCTCGCCGAAGCGGGGTTATCTTGTGGTCGCCGCCGCGGCGCTGTACACCATGCTCTCGGCTCGTCGAGCAGCGCAAGGCGGTGATGGGTCGGTGGTAGAGTCGCACTCGATGGAGGAGTCCACACGCTGCGCAGGAACGACACCGACACCGGGAGCACCACGCTCGGCCAGGCCGACGGGGACGCGCACGCGCACCATGGGTGACCTCGCCCAACGGCAGCCACACGGCGCCCACGCGGGCAATGCGGGGATCACGATCCGTGACCTGGAAGGGGCGGACATCGAACTCGTGGTTGCGTTGATCGAGCAGGACAAGAGCGCCGCCGTATTCCCCTTGTCCAACGTCCTCAGGGCTCGAACGGCTGGGCATCCGGCGCTCGTCGCAACCACGCACGACGGGGCAATCGTCGGCGTGATCTCGTGCCAGGCAGGGCAAGAATCGGCATGGCTTCTCCGCTGGCACGTGATCGAATCCTGGCGACGCCAGGGAATCGGGCGCGCACTGTTCGAGGCGTTTGAGCGCCAGCTGGTCAGCCGTGGCATCCGGTCCCTGCTGGCCCTCGCTCAAACCGACTCGAGCGCGAGCGAGGCGCTGGAGCAGATGGGCTTCCGGGGTCGCGCAGGTCTGTCGTATTTCGAGCGGAGTGACCTCGGCCATGGCTCCGCGGGCGACCACGTGGCGGCGCTGGGCGGG
>Ga0136613_10000210_pt1 | contig 24736 bp, 28 predicted proteins | sample AntDrymUQ2722106_2_FD_106649 | JGI IMG/M metagenome (GOLD analysis project Ga0136613, IMG submission 106649) | Polar desert sand microbial communities from Dry Valleys, Antarctica - metaG UQ272 (21.06) | ecosystem: Environmental > Terrestrial > Soil > Desert | place: Antarctica: Dry Valley... | reverse complement strand
TGCGCTACCTGTGGCGGATACCGCAGCTGCGCGTGCAACTGCTGTTCGTCGTGCTGGTGGCGTTGGGCATGGCGGTGGCCGTGGCGATTGGTGTCGGCCAGCGCGACCCGCGGCTTGTGCTGGTCGCGCCGCTGGTGACCTTCATCTACGGCGTGGGGTCGCTCAACAGCTACGGGGCGGACCGCGCGGCGGTCTGGCTGCTGGTCGTCAGCGGTCCGGGTAGCCAAGCGGATCTGGCGGGCAAGAACCTCGCCGGCGTCCTGGTCATGCTGCCGATTGTTACGGCAACCTCGGTGGCGCTCGCGGCCGTCACCGGCGGGTGGAGCTACGTGCCGGTCGCGTTCCTGTCCGGGCTGGCGCTGCTGGGCATCTCCTTCGGTGTCGGCGATCTCGCCTCCGTGTTGGCGCCGATGCCGATGCCAGAGTCGGGGACCAACCTGTGGGCCACCAGCGGCGGTGCCGGCTGCTTTACCCTCTTGGTCCAGCTGATCGCCTTCGCGATCCAGGGCTTGCTGCTGTTGCCAGCCGTCGGTGGGTTCGTGGTGGCCTTACTCCTGCGCCCGACGCTGCTGCCGCTAGCCGCCGCCGGCGCGCTGGTCTGGGGCGCGGGGGTGTGGTGGGTCGGCCTGCGGGCGGCGGCCACCACCGGCGACGTCCGAGGGCCCGAGCTCGTCGCGGCGCTGTCGCGCCCGACGGCCTGACCACGCGGCCGCGCGACATCGGAGCCGGTGCGGTCAGGGCAAGATCGCGACGTTCAGCTGGCGAGCCGCACCTGTCAGCGCCTGGTCGAACGTTGCGAGCATGGCACCGTTGCTGAGCGCCGTGTCCAGGGCGCAGCAGTCCGGCAACCTCAGCCCGGTCGTCGCTCGTAGGGTCGCCAGTCGAAGCGGCTCGTCATCGGGGTGTCGAGCCAGCTGGACGCCGATCGCATGGAGATCGGCAAGCATCTGTGGGCCGCGACCCACTCTGACGCCGCCCACCAAGACCTCGGCAAGGGTGAGCGTATGCGCGATGAGCGCCTCGCTGGCTGTACGGCGAAGGAAGTCGCTGGCGGCTTTGTGATGGGCATCGCCCGGATACAGGTGTGCGATGAGGACGCTGGCATCGAGTGCGATCATCGGGGCCAGTCATTGCGCAGGTCGGCAAGGTAGTCGGCGCTGAAGGCGTCGGGGTACTTTCCGCTGCTGGCGTCGATGGCGGCTTGCCGCTGGCGGATCGCGGTGTTCTCGTCCTGTTCGAGCGCGGCATGCCCCGCCTCGAGGAGGCGCAACAACAGCTTGGAGCGGGACACGCCCGGCCATCTTCGAGAGGCCAGTTCAATCGCGTGCGCGACCGTAGGGGTTTCGGTGATCTGGTAGCGCGGTCGAGTAGTGGGCATGGTGGGCAGTGTAGCACCGTTCGAGAGAGTGGTACACCTGGCCTGGTTCCAGCTGCAGCGCGGGGCGGTGAGCCAGAGGCCACGGAACGGGTCAGCCCCAGCCCAGATCGCGCAGCGCCTCCTCTTCGATGCCGAGATGGTGAGCCAGCTCGTGCACGACCGTGACCTTGACCTCGTCCACCAGCTCGTCGGTGTCCTGTGCCGCCAGGCACAGGGGAATGCGGAAGACCGAGATCTTGTCGGGCAACACACCGGAATAGTCCCAGCGTTCGGTCATCGGTACCCCCTCGTACAGCCCGAGCAGCTCGGGATCGTCGGGGTGCTCGTCGGAGACCACGACCGCCACGTTTTCGAAGCGGGCCCACAGCTCGTCGGGCAGCTCGTCCAGCGCCCGGCCCACCAGCTCCTCGAACGCCTGGGGCGCGATCGGTTGCATGCGGGGCCAATCCTGCGGCAGCGGCGGTCGTCGCGGTGCTGGGGTATCCTGCCAGGCCAGCCCATCCCTGCGGTGGGCGACTTCGAGTGCTTGCGGAGATGGGGCAGGGGCCCCATGCCGACCGCATACCCGTCCACGGACCGATGTGGGCGCGCCGGGTGAACCTGGCGGCACCGTCGACGCGCCTCGGCCGCGTCAGAAATGGCTCGACCCATGGCTGTGAAGATGCGCCTGCGGCGCGAGGGCAAGCGCAAGCAGCCCTACTACCGCATCGTCGTCGCCGACGTCCGCTCGCCGCGTGACGGCCGCTTCATCGAAGACATCGGCTACTACCAACCGCTGCATGACCCGTCGACCATCAGCATCGACCGTGACCGCGCGCTGTACTGGCTCCAGCACGGCGTCCAGCCCAGCGACGCGGTGGTGAACCTGCTGCGCGTGCAGGGGATCTGGGAGGAGTTCAAGCCCGGCGACCCCGGCAGGGACCGCAGCGCCAAGCACGCCGCCCGCGAGGCCAGGCGCGAGGCTGCCGACAGCGAGCGCCAGGCCGCCGAGGCGCGCGATGCTGCCGCGCGTGCGCAGGCCCGCTCCGACGCGCAGGCCGACGCGCAGGCCGAGGCCAACGCGGCGCAGGCCACCGAGGAGGACACCCAGCCCGATCCCGGTCCCACCGAGGAGACGGGCGCCATCACCGAGGAAGGCCAGGTGACGCAGCAGTGATGTCCGAGCAGGTGCTGTCCTACCTCGCCAAGTCGCTGGTCGACCGCCCCGACGACGTGTCCGTCACCGCCGTCGAGGAGGGCGGCGAGGGCGACATCGTCCTGGAGCTGCGGGTCCATCCCGAGGACATGGGCAAGGTCATCGGCAAGCGGGGCCGGACCGCCAAGGCCCTCCGCACCATGGTCAAGGCCGCTGCCACCCGCGAGGGAACCAATGCCACCGTCGAGATCGTCGAGTAGGGGTCGGCGGGGTGGACCGACCCCAGCCCACGATGACCGCACCGTCGTGGTCGGCGTCGTGGCCAAGGCGCTGGGTCTGGCCGGCGAGACCTTTGTCCGCCCCGATCCCGACCTCGACGAGCCGTTCCCGCCGGGCGCTGCCTACGCCAGCTCGCGTGGCGGCGAGCTGGTCATCGCCAGCAGCCGCCTGCACTCCGGGCGCCAGGTCGTGCGCTTCGACGGCGTCGACAGCCGCGAGGCCGCCGAGGCGCTGCGCGGCGCCGAGCTGCGCCGTCCCCGTGCCGACATCCCGCTGGATGACGACGCCTTCTGGACCGACGAGCTGATCGGGCGCGAAGTCCTCGACGACAGTGGTGCGGTCGTGGGAGTGGTAGAGGCCGTGGCCGACGGGGCCGCCCACGACTATCTGGTGGTGGCGCGCCCGGACGGCGGCGAGGTGCTGCTGCCGGCGGTGGCGGAGCTGGTCGAGGTCGGCGCAGACCACGTCGTGGTTCACGCGATCCCCGGTCTGCTCGACGACCAGCCGGGTTGACCGTCGTGCGCATCGACGTCGTGTCGCTGTTCGTGGACTTCTTTCGCGGCCCGTTCGACGCGTCACTGCTGGGGCGGGCGCGCACCGAGGGGCTGTTGGACCTGCGGGTGCACGATCTGCGCGACTGGGCCCGTGACCGCCACCGCACCGTCGATGACCAGCCGTACGGCGGCGGCGCCGGCATGGTCCTCAAGCCCGAGCCGTTCTTCGACGCGGTCGAGCAGCTGTACGGCAGCGTCGAGGCCCGCCCACGAACGGTGCTGCTGACCCCCCGGGGCAGGACGTTGACGCAGCAGCTCGTCGAGCAGCTGGCCGCCGAACCGCAGCTGCTGCTGCTGTGCGGACGCTACGAGGGGATCGACGAGCGAGTCCACCGCGCCCTTGCCACCGACGAGGTGTCGGTCGGCGACTACGTCCTAGCCGGCGGCGAGGCCGCCGCCTGCATCCTGGTCGAGGCGGTCACCCGGCTGCTGCCTGGCGTGATGGGCAACGCCACCAGCGGCGTCGACGAGTCGTTCGCCGCCGGCCTGCTGGAGTACCCGCACTACACACGCCCCGCCTCCTACCGGGGGATGGACGTGCCGGCGGTGCTTACCTCTGGTGACCATGCCGCGGTCGCAGCCTGGCGGCGCGAGCAGGCGGTCGCCACCACCCGCCAACTGCGTCCCGACCTGTTCGAGGCGTGGCGGCGGTCGGACGGCGAGGGTGCGGGGTGAGCAAGCACGCCGCGCCGGCCCGGCGGCGATGGTCGGGCGCTCTCGAGTTGCCGATCCTGATCGTCACCGCACTGCTGCTGGCGGTGCTGGTCAAGACCTTCCTCGTCGAGGCGTTCTGGATTCCGTCGGTGTCGATGGTGCCGACCCTTGAGGTCGGTGACCGGGTGCTGGTCGAGAAGGTGTCGTATCGCCTGCGCGAGCCGCGGCGCGGCGAGATCATCGTCTTTCACCGCCTGGACGGGTTCGGCCCGGCCGACGAGGGGTTGCCGGCGGCGGCCCGCTCCTTCTTCGAGGGGCTGGGGCTGGTGCAGCCCGACGGCGACATCGATTTGATCAAGCGGGTGATCGGGTTGCCCGGAGACACGGTTGAGGTGCGCGGGGGGCGCGTGCTGATCAACGGCCGCCGGCTGCGCGAGCCCTACGCCGTCAGCGACGATCGCGACTTCCCGGAGATTCGGGTGCCCCGAGGAGAGCTGTTCATGATGGGCGACAACCGGGGGGCGTCCGATGACAGCCGCTTCTCGCTGGGCACCGTCGACACCGAGGTGGTCGTCGGCCGCGCCTTCGTGATCATGTGGCCGCCGAACCGAGCGACGAACGACCTCGTCGCCGACTATCCCCGGCGCCGCTAACTGGCCGCTCCTTCGCCTGACCTTGGTCCGCTCCGGTGGACCGGATGCGAGGGTCAGGCTATGCTCTGCGGTCGGCGCGCGGCCCTCTTGCGCAGCGTGCTACCTCGTGTCACTCCGCTCGCGGCTGTTTCCCGGCGAAAGACTGCTGTCCATGAACCCCACCGACCTCGTCGACATCGGCAACCTCCGCGACGACGTGCCGGACTTTCGCGCCGGCGACACAGTCCGTGTCCACGTCAAGGTCACCGAGGGCAACCGTTCCCGGATCCAGGTCTACGAAGGCGACGTCATCGCGCGGCGCGGCAGCGGCGTCCGCGAGACCTTCACCGTACGCAAGATCAGCTTCAACGCGGTCGGCGTGGAGCGTACCTTCCCCGTGCACGCGCCGGTGATCGACCACATCGAGGTCGCGCGGCGCGGCAAGGTCCGCCGGGCCAAGCTGTACTACCTGCGCGACCGGGTCGGCAAGAAGGCCAAGATCAAGGAGTTGCGCACGCCGGCGGGGACCTGACCGTCAAGACCGCCTCGTCGCGAGGCGCCGCCGCTGCATGACCGCCTAACCACGGGGCGCATCCACCACGGTCGCCTGACCGCCGGTACCGCGCAGCTGTCGCTTGCGGCTGCCTGAGCGCCTAGTCTTATCTGGTGACCTCCACCAACACCAGCCGGCCGTCGTCGGGCGCGGAAGGCCAAGGTGAGCCGCAGCGGGCGCGGCGTGAACCCGAGCGACGCGGCTTCTTCGCCGAACTGCCACTGCTCATCGGCATCGCCTTCGTACTCGCCCTGCTGCTCAAGACGTTCCTGGTCCAGGCCTTCTTCATCCCCTCGGCGTCGATGGAGCCCACGCTGCTGATCGGTGACCGGGTCCTGGTCAACAAGGTCGTGTACAAGCTGCGCGACCCGCAGCGTGGTGAGATCGTCGTGTTCTCCGACCAGGATGCGTTCGGCGTTGAGCAGGCGCCGGTCAATCCTCTGGTGCGCTTCGTGCGGTCGATCGGCTCGGGCCTTGGCCTGGCCGCCCCCGACGAGAAGGACTTCATCAAGCGGATCATGGGATTGCCAGGCGAGACCATCGAGATGCGCAACGGGGTGGTCCTCGTCGACGGGGAGCCACTGCCCGAGGCGGCGACCGACAAGGGCGGGTACCTGTCGTCACGCGATCTCAACGACTTCGGTCCGGTGACCGTCCCCGCGGGCGAGTACTTCATGATGGGCGACAACCGGCCGAACTCCTCGGACAGCCGCTTCGGATTGGGCACCATTCCCCGCAAGGACATCGTCGGGCGGGCATTCGTCACGATCTGGCCGGTGACCCGCCTGTCGACCCTGGGCAACGTGTCCTATGTCGCCGCGGGCGCGATGGTGATTCCGCTGCTGCCGGTCAGGCGCCGTCGACGGGCCGCATGAGCCGGGCTGTGTCACAGCCCGGCGCTACGCTGGCAACATCATGAGCGCGGAAGATCTCGAGCGGTACGAAACCGAGATGGAGCTGTCGCTGTACCGCGAGTACCGCGACGTGGTGAGCATGTTCTCCCATGTCGTGGAGACCGAGCGGCGCTTCTACCTCGCCAACGACGTGACGGTGACCCCGCACAGCGTCAACGGTGACGTGTGGTTCGAGCTGGAACTGCGCGACGCCTGGGTCTGGGACATGTACCGGCCTGCGCGCTTCATCTCGCAGGTGCGGGTGCTGACCTTCCGTGACGTCAACGTCGAGGAGCTGACCGGCGCCGACACGACCACCCCGCCGTTCCTGCACCAGGGCAGCAGCTAGTGGGCTTCAACGCCACCCGCCGCTACCGCGACAGCAAGTCCCGTGACGTGGTCCTGTTGCTGGCAGCGGTGGTGATCATCGGCGGCCTGGTGGGCTGGGCAGCGGGCCTGCTGGGCTGACTGTCCACAGCGGGGACCATCCCGCCCGCCAACCCGCCCTCGATCGGTGGCACCGTCGCACCGATGACCACCGCAACCAACCGCATCGGACGGATCGGCGAGGAACTCGCCGCCCGTCACCTGCAGCGCCTCGGCTACACCATCCTTGCCCGCAACTGGCGGGTGCAGGTGGAAGGCCTGCGCGGTGAGCTGGACATCGTTGCGACCGATGCTGGCGCGCTGGTGTTCTGCGAGGTCAAGACCCGTCGTCGGGCCCTGCCGGGCGAGCAGGCGTTGGCCGCGGTGGCGCGGGACAAGCAGCGCCAGCTGCGCCGGCTGGCTGGTCTGTACCTTGCCCGGGAGGGTGGTCACGGCGCGGACGTGCGCTTCGACGTGGTCGGCGTGGCTTGGCCGGCCTCCGGCGGCGCCGCCGAGCTGGTGCACGTGCGAGGCGCCTTCTAGTGGTTGGCCGGGTGCGGACTATGGCCGTCGTCGGTCTGCAGGCGGTGGCCGTCACCGTCGAGGCGCACGTCGCGGGCGGCCTGCCGGGCTTCTCGGTGATCGGGTCGTGGGGCCTGGCTGCCGGCCAAGCCGCTGATCGGGTGCGCACGGCGCTGGCCACCGTGGGTGTGGCCATGCCGGGACGCAAGGTCCTGATCTCGCTGGCGCCTGCCGACCTACCCAAGGCCGGCGCCCGTTTCGACCTGGCGATGGCCGCCGCCATCCTGCTGGAGCTGGGTGTGGTGGAGCAGGCGGCGCTGGATGGGGTGGCGCTGCTGGGCGAGCTGGCGCTCGACGGCGAGGTGCGCCCCGTGCCGGGGGTGCTGCCGTCGGCCGCCGCCCTCAGCGCGACCGGCGTCCACCGCCTGGCCGTCGCCGACGCCAATGCCGCTGAGGCGGCACTGGCGGGCGGTCCCGAGGTGGTGCCGGTGCGTCACCTCGCAGAGCTACTAGCCGTGCTGCGCAAGGAGCAGGCGCCGCGGCCAGCACCTGCCGGCGACAACGACGTTGCCGCGGCGACGGTGCCGGCGGCGGGACCCGACCTCGCCGACGTGCGCGGGCAGGCCGAGGCACGCAGGGCGCTGGAGGTCGCCGCCGCGGGAGGTCACCACCTGCTGTTGCTTGGCCCGCCGGGCTGCGGCAAGTCGATGCTGGCCCGCCGGCTGCCGGGGATCCTGCCGCCGCTGACAGACGACCAGGCCTTGGAGGTCGCCGGCGTCCGCTCGGTCGCGGGGCTGCTCGGCGACCCCGTACGGTTGGAGCGCCGACCGCCGCTGTGCAGCCCCCACCACACCATGTCGGCCGCTGCCCTGTTCGGTGGCGGCACCGGCGTCGCCCGCCCGGGCCAGCTGTCGTTGGCCCATCATGGCGTCCTGTTCCTCGACGAGCTGTTCGAGTGGCCGCGCGGCGTGATCGAGGCGCTGCGTCAGCCGTTGGAGGACGGCGTCATCTGTGTCGCCCGGTCCCGCGCGACCGTGACCTATCCCGCTCGTGTGCAGCTGGTCTGCGCGGCCAACCCCTGCCCCTGCGGCGGCGGGGACCGCTGCTCGTGCTCCGACGATGCGGTTTGGGCCTACCGCTCGCGGCTGTCGGGACCGTTGGCTGACCGCCTCGATCTCGCCCCGGCGGTCGAGCCGTTGTCCGCAGGGGATCTGCTGTCGGCGCAGGCGGGTGAGTCCAGCGCCGCCGTGGCGGCCCGGGTGGCGTCGGCGCGCGCGGTGGCGCGTGACCGCTGGGGGCAAGCGGTGACCTGCAACGCCGTGGCGCCCGCCCGGCTGGTGCGCCAGAGCGTGCGGCCGGCGGCGCTGCGCACACTCGCCAACGCCGTCGAGGCCGGCGCGCTCACGGGCCGCGGCTACGACCGGGCCCTGCGGGTGGCCCGCACCTGTGCCGACCTCGAGGGCAGCCAGATGGTCGGCACCGACCACGTCCTGGAGGCCTACGCGCACCGCTTGGGATTACGGCAGCAGCCAACCGCCGCCGCGTCGGCGGTCGGACCGGCCGTCGCAGTGGCGCAGTGGTGACGACCGCAGACTGGGCGGGCGAGCTGTCGGCCGGCGCCGATCCCGACCTGGTCGAACGGGTCCTGCGGTTGGCGGCCGCACCCTGGGTGCATCCCGAGCGGTTGCGGGGCGCGGTGGAAGCCAACCTCGACCGTCCCTGCGTGCGGGTGGAAGACGTGATTGCGGGACTCGAGGCCGCAGGCGACGCCCGCTCCCGCCCGCTGCCCAGGCGGGCCCAGGTCCGCGAGGTGGCCCTCGCGCTGCTGCGCCATGGCGCGCGCATGGCCATCGTTGGACAGCCCGGCTACCCCCGACGCCTGGCCGACGCATGGCCCGAGCTCGGCGCCCCCCTGTGGCTGTTCTTACGCGCTCCCGAGGCGCGCTTGCCGGCGGCCGCGGCCGTGGCCGTAGTCGGCACGCGCCACCCGACGGTCGACGGTGCGCAGACGGCGGTGGCGCTGGGCCGCCTGCTGGCACGCCATGGTGTGACCGTCGTGTCGGGCATGGCCCGTGGCATCGACCAGGCCGCGCACCGCGGTGCGCTGCAGGCCGGCGGGGCGACCGTGGCCGTCCTGGGCACGGGCTTCGGCGTGGACTACCCGGCGGGTGACGAGACCGTCCGGGAGGCGGTGGCCGACGCCGGCGGCCTCGTCAGCGAGTTGCCGCCCGGCTGCGGGCCGAAGCCACAACACTTCATCTGGCGCAACCGGCTGATCTCGGGCCTGGCCGATGTGACCGTCGTGGTGCAGGGCCGCGTGCGCAGCGGCGCCCTGCACACCGCGCGGCTGGCCGCGGCCCAGGGTCGCGAGGTGATGGCCGTGCCCGGCTCGGTGAACGACCCCGCCAGCCGAGCGCCGCTGGACCTCATCCGCGACGGGGCGACACCGCTGACCCGCTTGAGTGACGTGCTCGACATCGTCGGCGTCGTCGACGCGCAACGCGGCGGGATGCAGGACGGGCCCGCGACACCTGGGAACACCCTGACCGCGAGGCTGTCCGCGGACGCGAGCGACCTGCTGACCCTGATCGGCGCCGTTCCCGCTGCACCCGGGGCGCTCGCGCGCGCCGCGCAACGACCGGTGACCACGATCCTGGCCGCCGTCGCCGAGCTGGAGACGGCTGGGCTGGTCCGGACCACACCTCGCGGACCTGTCCTGGCCTGATCCCTCACGCACCATTCAAGGAATGCGGCCTTTGCGCCGATTCTTACCAGCGCGGGTCGGGAAAGGCCAGGCCCATGGGGGAGGGAACGACCGATGAAGAACCGTGTCTATTTGCTACTCGGTGCCATCGCCATGCTCGTCTCAACGCTGGGCGCTCCGCGCAAGTGGTAAATGCCCAACCGTGAGCCTGCTGGCGCCCGCTAGGCGACGACAGGAGGGCGCGGTGTGCCGCTGCTGCTGACCGCACTTGTAGTCGGCATTGCCGTCATCATCGTCTCGGGGGGCCGCCTGTCGCGTCTGGCCGATGTCCAGTTGCGGGCCGGCTTTCTGCTGATCGGCGCTATGGCCGTGCAGGTGGCCTTGATGCTGCACCTGCTGCCCGCGGACCAGCGTGCGTTGCAAGGCGCCCTGCACCTGTGCAGCTACGGATTGTCCGGCGCCTTCGTCGTCGTCAACCTGCGGGTCCCGGGCCTTGGACTGCTCGGCTTCGGCGGGCTGCTGAATCTCCTGCCCATCGCCGCCAACGGCGGGGTGATGCCGGCGTCGCTCGGCGCACTAGAGCGCGCAGGGATGGTCGCCGTGCCGTCGGGCTTCACCAACTCGGCGGCTCTGACCGGCTCTCGGTTGTCCCTGCTGGGTGACATCTTCGCGGTGCCGGCCTCCTGGCCGTTCGCGAACGTGTTCAGCATCGGGGACGTCCTCATCGTCGCCGGAGCGATCTGGGGTCTGTGGCGCCTCTGCGGCACCCACCCCCTGCCCAAGTCACTGCGGCCCCTCGCCGAGTTGCGGCAACACCCAGATTTCCTGCGCTTGTGGGGCGGCCAGGCGGTCTCCCACTTCGGAGATTGGGTTTTTGCCCTGGCGGTCGTGACCAGCCTTGCCGGCCAAGCAAACCCGACCCGGCTGCTGGCGATGCTGCTGGTGCTACAGGTTGCGCCCGCCGCGGTCGTCGGGCTCCTCGGCGCTCCGTTGATCGACCGCTTCCCGCGCCGGCGCCTGATGATCGTCGCCGACCTGGTGCGGGTGGTGGCGGTGGGCTCCCTGGTGCTGGTCGACACACCGTCGGTCGCTCACCTCGGTGTCGCCTCGGTGTCGCTAGGCGCGATGGGCAGCCTGTTCCAGCCCAGCTTTGCCGCCTCGCTGCCGAACCTGGTACCACGGGAGCGGTTGGTGGCGGCCAACTCGCTGATCTCGGCCACCTTCCACCTCGCCGTGATGGTGGGACCGATGGTCGGCGCCATCCTGGCTATGCGGCTGGGCAGCGCGGTGGCCTTCAGCGTGAACGCAGCGACGTTCGGCGTCTCCGCCCTCCTGGTGTGGTCGGCCAAGGTGCCTTCCAGTCCGGGCACCGCCATCGGTTCCCGCCCGCTGACCGCCTTGCGCGAGGGACTGTCCTACTCGTGGCGCACGCCGGTCGTGCGTGGCGTGCTCAGCGTCACCTGCCTTGTCATGCTCGCCTCGGCGGTGCGCCAGCCGGTGGAGCTGACGTTCGTGCAGAGCGTCCTCGGCAGGTCGGTAGCGACGCTGGGGCTGCTCGGTGGGGCGTGGGGAGCCGGCATGGTGGCCGGGTCCATCGCCGCACCGGCGGTGGCACAGCGCTGGGCACGCGAGCACGTGTTGACCGTCAGCATCGCCGTCGTCGGCCTGGCAATCATCGCGGCGTCGCTGACCAGTGCACTCGGAATTGTCATCGTCCTGTGGATCGTCGCTGGCGCCGGCAACGCCTCCGGGGCGATCGCCTACGAGACCCTGCTGCAGGAGCAGACCCCCGATGCGGTGCGCGGGCGGGTCATGGGCGCCTCGGAGGCGGTCATGGAGGCCTCCTACCTGGCGGGTGTGTTCCTCGCTGGGTGGCTCGCGCCGGCCGCCGGACCGCGGATGACCTTCCGTGTCTCCGGCCTTGGGTTCGTCGCCGCGGGGCTGGTCAGCGCGGCGGTCATCGGGCGCGTTCGGCGGCGGCGCCCGGCGCCCATACCCGCCGCATCCTCTGACGCACAATCCCGCAGCCCAGCTCCGACCCCCTGATCCTGGGCCGCCCACCGCGAGGTTCGCCGCGGGGATCGCGGGAATGGTCCGGGGCATGGGCCAAAACGTCGCACAGAAGCTGATCGGCTCGCACCTCGTCATGGGGGAGATGACCGCCGGCAGCGAGGTCGGGATCCGCATCGACCACACCCTCACCCAGGACGCCACCGGCACGATGGTGATGCTGGAGTTGGAGGCCATGGGCCTGGACACCGTCAAGACCGACCTGTCCGCGCAGTACGTCGACCACAACCTGCTGCAGACCGACGAGCGCAATGCCGACGACCACCTGTTCCTGCAGAGCGCATGCCGACGGTTCGGCATCTGGTATTCCAAGCCTGGCAATGGCATCAGCCACGCGGTGCACATGCAGCGGTTCGGCAAGCCCGGCGTGACCATGATCGGCTCGGACAGCCACACACCGGCCGCCGGCAGCCTCGGCATGCTCGCCATCGGGGTGGGCGGGCTCGAGGTCGCGATGGCCATGGCTGGCGAACCGCTTTACATCACCATGCCCGAGGTGTGGGGCGTGGAGCTGTCGGGGGAGCTGCCTGTGTGGGTCAGCGCCAAAGACGTGATCCTGGAGATGCTGCGCCGCCATGACGTCAAGGGTGGGGTTGGACGGATCATCGAGTACCGCGGCCCCGGCCTGGCTGGCCTGTCGGCGATGGACCGCCACGTCATCGCCAACATGGGCGCCGAGTTGGGAGCGACGACCACCGTCTTTCCCGCCGATGACGAGGTGCGCCGCTTCCTGACCGCCGAGCAGCGGGCAGGTGACTACCGCGAGTTGATCGCCGACGACGACGCGACCTACGACGTCCACGAGCAGATCGACCTGTCCGCCCTCGAGCCGCTGATCGCCAAGCCGTCCAGCCCCGGCAACGTCGTGGCCGTCCGCGAGGTGGCCGGCGAAGAAGTGACCCAGGTCGTCGTCGGCTCCTCGGCGAACCCTGGCCTGCGAGACTTCTCCGTGGTCGCCGAGATCATGCGCGGCCGTCAAGCCGACGACGCCGTCTCCTTCGACGTCAACCCGTCGTCGCGCCAGGTGCTGGAAAATCTATCGGCGATGAACCTGCTGATGCCGCTGATCCAGGCCGGTGCGCGCCTGCACCAGTCCGGCTGCATGGGCTGCATCGGCATGGGGCAAGCGCCGGCATCGGGGCGTAACAGCCTGCGCACCTTCCCGCGCAACTTCCCGGGGCGGTCGGGCACCAAGGAGGACTCGGTGTTCCTGTGCTCCCCGGAGACGGCGGCCGCTGCCGCATTGACGGGCGAGATCACCGATCCCCGAGACCTATCCGAGCGGTTCGGCATCGCCTACCCGCGCTTCCGCGAGCCCGAGCGCAACCTGGTCGACACCGACATGCTGGTAGCACCGCTAGCGCCCGACGTGGCGGTCAAAGAGGAGCTGGTCAAGGGCCCCAACGTCTCGTCGCTGCCCGACTTCGACCCGCTGCCCGACGAGTTCAGCGCGCCGGTGCTGCTCAAGGTCGGCGACAACGTCTCCACCGACGAGATCATGCCGGCTGGCCAGAAGGTCCTGCCCTACCGCTCGAACATTCCCAAGATCTCCGAGTTCGTCTATTACCAGGTAGACGAGACCTATGTCGAGCGCGCCAAGGCCGCCGACGGCGGGCACTTCATCGTGGGCGGGGACAACTACGGTCAGGGCTCGTCGCGCGAGCACGCCGCCATCGCGCCACGCTACCTCGGGCTCAAGGCGGTCATCGCCAAGAGTTACGCCCGCATCCACTGGCAGAACCTGGCCAACTTCGGGATCGTCGGCCTGCAGTTCGCCGACCCGGTCGACTACGACCGGATCGAACGCGACGACGTGCTGGCGCTGACCGGGTTGCGCGCTGCCCTGGAGTCAGACGACCGGAGGGTCGAGCTGGTCAACACCACCAAGCACGAGCGCTACACCGTTGGCCATCGCCTGTCGCCACGGCAGGCGGAGATGGTGCTGGCCGGCGGCCTCATCCCGGTGTTTCGCCGCCGGCTGCAGGAGCAGGGAGCGACTAACGGTTGAGCATGTCCTCGAGCTTGGTGACCTGATCAGCGGGCGGTGGCGTGATGTCGACTTCGGTGCCGAAGTCGTAGAACTCCACCGTGGTGACGAGCTCCTGGGCAGCGGCCGGTCTGCCAGGATCCGCAAAGAACTCGCTCTGGCTCAGGTCGATGGCCGTCACCTGTCGCCGCAGCAACCCTTCGGCGTCGAGCCAGACGTCCATCGGTAGCTGTTCCAGCCCCAGCATCCGCAGGCCATGCCGCAGCTGATCGCGGTCCCTGGGGGGAGCCTCGGCCAAGACCTCGCCGATGTTGACGACCGCGCGGTAGTGCGTCGTGGCGACGCCGCGCACCTGATCGGAACCGATCTCCTCGACGTCGTCGGAGACCCCGCGTAGGTAAGCCAGTCCAGCGGCTGGGTCGCTGCCGATCTGCGGCAAATCGCTGAGCGGCGACTGCCCTCCACCACCTTCCAAGCTGATGCTGAACCACGGCGTCGGCGCGGGCATCCCAGCGGGCGCCTTGATATAGGTGGCGCGACCGTCTACCAGGAGCTCGACCGGTCCCGACAAGTCCGCCCTGCCTGGCGGGCCGCTGTTAGCCATGACCAGGCACGCGCTGGCGGGAGAAGTCGACGACGCCTCTTCCTGTGGCCAGCTTCGTCTTGGGCGCTTCCCGCTGGCCCGTACTGAAGAAGACCCTGGCGGTCTTCGCCTCAGCCGTCTTGCTGGCTGCCGCGGCGACCGCCTCCGCCGGCGTCTCCTGTGTGGCCGGCGTCTCCTGTGTGGCCGGCGTGCTGCAACCTGCCAGCAGGAACAGCAGCAGCCCTAGCCGCCCAGCACCGACGTGTCGCACGGAGGTCCCCCGTAGCCTTTGTGAGCACAGCGTACTCTCGTCGTGACAGCTGGTACAGATATGAGCGGTGGTGACCGGTCAGTACCGGTATAAAGGGTGCAACAGTCGTGTACGGCACCCTGCGACAATGGCCTCCCACGACCGCTGCGCCGGAAAGGAGTGGCATGGAGATCCGGCAGGACCTGCCGCCCCCATGGGCGCACGCGGTGGACGTCTTCGCACGGCATCTACAAGACGAGCGCATGCTCGCCGGTCTGACCGTCGAGGCCTACCTGCGTGACGCGCGGCAACTGGCCAGTTTCTGCGCCGGCTTCGGCGTGGACGATCCCGACGAGGTGGAGCCACTGGCGCTCCGCCGCTGGCTGGCCCAGCTGTCGCGGGAGGACTACGCCCGCGCGTCGCTGGCCCGCAAGACGGCGGCCGCACGGGGATTCTTCGGGCTGCTGGCGCGACGGGGCCTGGTCACCGGCGACCCGGCGTTGCATCTCGGCACGCCCAAGGCTGGTCGGCGGCTGCCCAAGGTGTTGCGCGCTGACCAGGTCGCCGCGCTGCTGGCGGTCCCTGATCCGGACACCCCGACCGGTCTGCGCGACCGTGCGGCGCTGGAGCTGCTGTACGCCAGCGGCGCGCGGGTCAGCGAGCTCGCCGGCCTGCCGGTCGATGCCGTGGACCTGCTCGCCGGCAGCGCCCGTCTGCACGGCAAGGGTGGTAAGGACCGGATCGTGCCGCTGGGCGAGCCTGCCTGCGTCGCGGTGGAGCGCTGGTTGCGCGACGGTCGACCGCAGCTCGCCGCCGTGAGTGCGCAGCCGCCGTCCACCGTGCTGCTGACCCGGCGAGGAACGGCGATGACCGCCAACGACGTGCGGTCGGTGGTGTCCAAGGCCGCCGCCGGTGCGCGGCTGGGCAAGGTGACGCCGCACACCCTGCGCCACAGCTACGCGACCCATCTGCTTGAGGGCGGCGCCGACCTGCGCAGCGTCCAGGAGCTGCTGGGCCACGTTTCGCTGTCGACGACCCAGATCTATACGCACGTCTCGCGAGATCACCTGCGAGCCAGTTACGAGCACGCGCACCCGCGGGCCTGACCGGAATTCCGATGCCCTCTTCAGCCGCGCGTACCGCATCCTCCGTATCCAAGGGGAAGGCTTCCGTCCAGCGCGTCGGGCAGGGGCGGGTCAGCGCCGACCCGCAGGTCGTGGCCCTGTGGCAACGCTTCAAGGCTGACGCCAGCCCGTCGGCTCGCGAGCGGCTGATCCTGCAGTACTCGCCGCTGGTGAAGTACGTCGCCGGCCGTGTCAGCGTCGGCCTGCCCGCCACCATCGAGCACGCCGATCTCGTGTCATACGGGATGTTCGGGCTCATCGACGCCATCGAGAAGTTCGACTTGAGCAAGGGCGTCAAGTTCGAGACGTACGCCATTACGCGCATCAGGGGCGCGATCATCGACGAGCTGCGCTCCATCGACTGGATCCCCCGTTCGGTGCGTTCCAAGGCCCGTGACGTCGAGCAGGCGATGACGTCGCTGGAGCTGCGGTTGCGTCGCACGCCAACCGAGCAGGAGCTGGCAGACGAGCTGTCGACCGGCGTCAAGGAGTTGCGCGCCATGCTGACGCAGGTGTCACTGGTGTCGGTGGTGGCGCTGGACGAGTCGTTCGGCGGCGAGGACAACGACCGTCAGTCCCTCGTCGACACGTTGCAGGACCCCAAGGCTGCCGATCCGCAGGCCACCTACGAGGGTATCGAGATGCGGGCGATGCTCGGTGAGGCGCTCAACCGGATGGGGGAGCGCGAGAAGACCGTGCTGGTCCTGTACTACTTCGAGGGCATGACCCTGGCGCAGATTGGTCAGGTTCTCGGCGTCACCGAGTCGCGCGTGTGCCAGATGCACACCAAGGCAGTGCTCGGCCTGCGGGCCAAACTGACCGAACGCGGCGCCTGACCCAGCGGCGCGCGGCATGACCGCAGCAGCGGCGCCTGACCCAGCTTGAACCAGTCGGGCGGCGCTTGACTCAGCCGAGCGGCGCTTGAGCAGTCGGGCGGCGCTTGACTTAGCCGAGCGGCGCTTGACTCAGCCGAGCGGCGCTTGAGCAGTCGGGTGGCGCTTGATCCAGTTGGGCGGGCCTGACTCAGCGCTGGCATGCGGCTGGCTCTCGGCCGCCCTGGCATGGCCGCCGTGAAGGCCGTTCGTCCACAGCCGGACCGGCATCGCAGGCCCCGGTTCGCCCGCACCGTCATAGCGTCCTGCCATGCGCCGCTTCGCCGCCTGCCTGCTCGTCACGCTGGCCCTGGTCATTGCCTGGGACCCAGCCGGCGCCGACGGGCTCCCGACCCCTGCATTCGCTGCGGTCGGCCAGTCCCGGTCGTCGCCGGCGGTGCCGCCGGTGCGCGGCCCGCTGCTGCGCGCCTTCGACCCGCCGGCCTCCCGCTACGGCGCAGGCCACCGCGGCGTGGACCTGGCTGCGGCACCCGGCGAACCGGTACGCGCCGCACTGGCTGGGACGGTCAGCTTCTCGGGCACGGTCGCGCGGGTGGGCTGGGTGACGGTCGACCATGGCGGAGGGCTGTCGACCACCTACGGGCCGCTGGACCCGCGCTCGGTGCGCGCCGGCGACAGCGTGGAGGCGGGAGGGCGACTCGGGCGCCTGGCCGAGGGTGCGCTGCACCTGGACTGGGGTGCGCGGGTGGGCGACGCCTACATCGACCCGCTGACGCTGCTCGGTCGCTGGGAGGTGCACCTGACCAGCGCCGACCGCACCGTGGCCGAGCTGCCGGCGCGTTGGGTGGCCACGACCCAGGCCATCGGCGCTGGGCAGGTCGGGCGGACGGCCGGGCCGGCCGGCTCTGGGCAGGGCTGGCGGCTGGCCGCGCCCGTCGGGGGCCCGATCACGTCACCGTTCGGAACTCGTGTCCATCCGATCACCGGCGCCGTGCGGTCCCATGCCGGCCTCGACTTCGGGGCGCCGTCCGGCGCGCCGGTTGCGGCTGCGGCCGCAGGCACGGTGACGTCCGCCGGCGCCGCCGGCGGCTACGGGCTGCTCGTCATCGTCGACCATGGCGGCGGGCTGACCACCCGTTACGCGCACCTGTCGCGGTTAGCTGTGGCCGGCGGTCTGCGGGTTACGACGGGGCAGGCGATCGGCGCGGTCGGCTCCACGGGGTTGTCCACCGGCCCGCACCTGCATTTCGAGGTCCACCTCGACGGCGCGCCGCAAGATCCGGCTCGCTGGCTGGGCCGACCTGCCAAGTAGAAGGATTGGTCACACTATCGTGACCAACCCTTCTACTTGCTGGGTGGTGGCGCGCGCCGGGGCGGGCTCGGGCGGGCTCGGGCGGGCTCGGGCGGGGTGGTATGCTCGACCACGGTCCGGCTTCGGCCGGCCGATCTCTGCTGCCCCGGTGACGGGGTGGACATTTCAGCGGAACCGCGAGGCCTGCGGTCTCCTGCGGCGTGCACACGCCGGCGGGGGGAAGGCCCGAACGTCGCTTCGGCGGCCCGGTTCTCGCGAGGCCTAACCGCGACAACACGAGGAAACACCCATGGCAGTCGTCAGCATGCGCCAGCTGCTTGAAGCCGGCGTCCACTTCGGTCACCAGACCCGCCGTTGGAACCCGAAGATGAAGCGCTTCATCTTCAGCGAGCGCAACGGCATTTACATCATCGACATCCAACAGTCGATCGGGATGCTCGAGCAGGCCTACGGCTTTGTGCGCGACAGCGTGGCCAAAGGCGGGACCATCCTGTTCGTCGGCACCAAGAAGCAGGCACAGGAAGCCGTCGAACAGCAGGCCCAGCGCGTCGGGATGCCCTACGTCAACTACCGCTGGTTGGGCGGCATGCTTACCAACTTTGAGACAATCAAGACGCGTCTGGTGCGCCTACGCGAGCTGGAGGCCATGGAGGCCGAGGGCACCACAGAGCTCCTGCCGAAAAAGGAGGTCCTGTCGCTACAGCGTGAGCGAGGGAAGCTCGAGCGCAATCTCGGCGGCATCCGCGGCATGACCAAGCCGCCGTCAGCCATCTGGGTCGTGGACACCGTCAAGGAGCACATCGCCGTCAACGAGGCCAACCGTCTCGGCATCCCAGTAGTTGCCGTGGTCGACACCAACTGCGACCCCGACGTGATCGACTACATCATCCCGGGCAACGACGACGCCATCCGCTCTGGCGCGCTGCTGACGCGGATCATCGCCGACGCCTGCGCCGAGGGCTATGTCCGGCGCGCCAGCCGTAGCGCCGACGATGTCGTCGCCGAGCAGGCTGCCGCGGCCGCCGCCGCCGCCCAGGCGCCGGCCGCGCCGACCAAGCCGGCCGCCGAGCCGTTGGCCGAGTGGGAGATCGCCCTACAGCAGGAGGAGGCCGCCCGCCACGCCGCACAGGCCGGCGGTGTGTCCGCGCCGGAGCAGGGTCACGCCAGCGAGAAGCCGGGCGAGGCACAAGTGGTGCAGCAGGCACAGGCCGACGCTGCCGCCGAGCAGGCCGACACTGGCGCCGCCGAGCCGCCGGCCGACACGCCGCCGTCCGGTCCCGGCTCCGCGGACGAGGCTGCCCGCGAGGCCGTGGCCACACCCGGCGACGCCGACAACCCCGACACGCCGGTCACGCCAGAGCAGCGCTGACCCGGGTTTCACCAACGAACCAAGGAGTACACCGTGCCCGACTTCACCGCCGCTGACGTCAAGCGGCTCCGCGACGCCACCGGGGCCGGGATGATGGATTGCAAGCGCGCCCTCGCCGACGCTGACGGGGACCTGGACAAGGCCGCCCAGCTGGTCCGCGAGCGGACCGGGGCCAAGATGGAAGGCCGCGTCGGCGAGCGCACCGCCGCCGAGGGCTTGGTCCACGCCTACCTGCATGCCCCTACCCCCGGGTTGCCTCCTAAGGTGGGCGTCCTGGTCGAGCTCAACTGCGAGACCGACTTTGTCGCCAAGGGCGAAGGCTTCCGCCAGCTGGCCAACGACGTGGCGCTGCACATCGCGGCCATGCGCCCGCTGGTGGTCAGCGAGACCGAGGTCGACCCCGACGCCATCGCCGCCGAGCGCTCCTTTGCGGAGAAGCAGGCTCGCGACGAGGGCAAGCCAGACCACATCATCGAGCGCATCGTCGAGGGCAAGGTCAAGGCCTTCTACAAAGACAAAGTGCTGCTCAACCAGCCCTTCGTGAAAGACGACAAGCGCACCGTTGCCGATCTGCTCAACGAGTTCCAGCGGACCAGCGGTGAGAAGATCGCCGTCGGCCGCTTCGCGCGCTACCAGGTCGGGAGCTGACGGCTGGGGGGCTCCGTCAGCTTCCGAGGGTCCTCAGGGGCGGGGGCTCCGTCAGCTTCCCAGGGTCCTCAGGGTTGACCCCCTCTCCAGCTGACGAAGCCCCCTTTCCGCAGTCTGGGTAGGCTGCGCGGAGTGGCTGACGGTAGGGAGCGTGGTGGGTGAGGCGAAGTACGGACGGGTGTTGCTGAAGCTTGGGGGAGAGGCGTTCTCCGATGCGGACAGCACGATCAGCCCGGCGGTCGTGAGCTCTGTGGCTGCCCAGCTCGCCGCTGTCGTCGAGCTCGGTGTGCAGTTAGCGGTGGTCGTCGGTGGCGGCAATATCTTCCGCGGCACGTCGCCCCAGGCTGGGGGGATGGACCGCTCCAGCGCCGACCACATGGGCATGCTCGCCACGGTCATCAACGCGCTCGCGCTACAGGACGCCTGCGAGAAGCTGGACCTGCAGACTCGCGTGCAGTCGGCGGTGTCGATGCAGGAGTTGTGCGAGCCGTACATCCGGCGCAGGGCGGTCCGCCATCTCGAGAAGGGCCGGCTGGTCATCTTCGCGGCGGGCTTGGGCGCCCCCTACTTCTCCACCGACACCGCCGCCGCACAGCGGGCGCTGGAGATCGGCGCCGAGGCGATCTTGAAGGGCACGAAGGTCGACGGCGTCTACGACCGCGACCCGAACCTGCACGCAGGGGCGTTGCGGTTCGACGAGCTCAGCTACCTCGAGTTCCTTCGCCGAGGACTGAAGGTGATGGACACCACGGCGATCTCGCTGTGCATGGACCATGAACTACCCGTCAGCATCTTCAACCTGTTCGTCGAAGGCAACCTGCGCAGGGTCATGTGCGGGGAAGCGATCGGCACGTTGGTCCATTCGGCACCGGACAAGCCCGACCTGGAGAACTTCCTGTGATCGACGAGACGATGATGGAGGCGGAGCTGAAGATGGCAGCCGCCGTGGACCACACCCGCTCGGAGTTCGGCAAGATCCGCACCGGACGGGCGAATCCGGGGTTGATCACCGACCTGCCCGTCGACTACTACGGCGCGCCGACGCCGCTGCAGCAGCTGGCGGGCGTGTCCGTCCCCGAGGCGCGCATGCTGCTGGTCAGCCCCTATGACCAGACTGCGCTCAAGGCCATCGAACGCGCCATCCGGAAGTCGGATCTCGGCCTGAACCCGTCCAACGACGGCAAGGTCATTCGCGTCGTCTTCCCCGACCTCACCGAGGAGCGGCGCCGCGAGTTCGTCCGGCTGGCTCGCGAGCGCGCCGAGGAGGGGCGGGTGTCGATCCGCAACGTGCGGCGCAGCGCCAAGTCCGAGCTCGCCCAGCTGCGCGACGCCTCCGACATCACCGAAGACGACGAGCGCCGCGCTGACAAGGCGCTGCAGGACCTCACCGACAGCTACGTGGGGCAGGTCGACAACCTGCTCAGCCACAAGGAGAAGGAGCTGCTGGAGGTCTGAGGCCCCGCGACTCCAGACCCAGCGACTCCAGGCCCCGCGACCCCGATGCCTGTCGCACCGCCAACCACCGCCGGTCCTCCCACTCCGGCTCATCGCACTCTCGGCCGCAATCTCCCCGCCGCGATCGCCGTCGGGCTCGGGCTGGCAACGCTGTTTCTCGCGACCCTGTTCATCCACCCGGTCGCCTTCCTGATCTTCATCGCGGTGATGGTCACCCTTGCGCTGTTCGAACTGGACCGGGCGTTTCGCTCGAAGGGGCTGCAACCGGCTATGCCGGTGGCCCTGGCTGCGGGGCTGGTGTTGTTCTTCGGGGCCCACGCGGGTGGGCCTGGCGCGCAGAGCGCCGGACTGGCCCTGCTGGTGGTCGGTGCGGCCGCCTGGGCGCTGCTCAACCGCGATGTGCAACGACCGGCGAGCAGCATGGGCGTGACCTGCCTGATGGTGCTGTGGGTGCCGTTCCTCGCCAGCTACATCGGCTTGCTGCTGGCCAGGCCGCAGGGTGAGTGGTTCGTCATGGCCACGGTGGCGCTCACGGTCAGCAGCGACATCGGGGCGTTCGCCTTCGGCAGCCGCTACGGGCGCCACAAGCTGGCGCCCAGCGTCAGCCCCGCCAAGTCGTGGGAGGGCTTCGCGGGTGGCCTTGCCACAGCGCTGATCCTCGCGGCCTCCGTCACCGCCCACGTCCCCGGGTTCACCTGGAGCACCGCGCTGGCGCTGGCGGTGGGGGTCTGCGTCGCCGCTACCATCGGTGACCTGGCCGAGTCCATGGTCAAGCGCGATCTGGACGTCAAAGACCTGGGCGGCATCCTGCCAGGGCACGGTGGCATCATGGAACGCGCCGACGCGATCATCTTTGCGCTTCCGGCCGCCCACCTGTTGCTGCTCGCGCTCGGCTCATGACCATGTCGATCCCGGATCCCTACGCCCTCGGCCGCGGCGGCCTCGCTGCCTTACTGGACGACCAACCGCGCTACCGCGCCGAGCAGGTGCACCGCTGGCTGGTGCGAGGCGTCGACGATCCCACCGAGATGACCGACCTGCCTCGCAGCCTGCGCGCGCGGCTCATGGAGCTGTTGCCGCCGCCGCCGGTGCTGCTGCGCCATACCAGCGCCGACGGCGGCCTCACCCGCAAGGTGCTGCTCGGCTTCCCCGCGTCGCACGGCCTGGACCCGCTGCGCAGCGGCCTGGAAATCGCTCCGCGCTCGCTGCAGGCTGGCGTGGAATCACGAGCTGATGCTGTGGAAATCGAAAGCGTGCTGATGTGCTACCCGGCGCGCCAGGATAGGGCGGGGCGGGCGACGGTGTGCGTCTCGACCCAAGCCGGCTGCGCCATGGGATGCCCGTTCTGCGCCACCGGGCAAGCGGGACTGCGTGGGCAGCTGTCGGTCGGCCAGGTCGTCCGCCAGGTCACGGTGATGCAGCGGCTGCTATCCCAGGGAGCCGTCGACGTGCCCGGTGTCCCCGACCACGTCACCAACGTCGTGTTCATGGGCATGGGCGAACCCTTGGCCAACCTCGACGTCACCATCGCGGCGGTGCGGTGGCTGCATGATCCTGACGGGTTCGATCTTTCCGCCCGCAGCATCACGGTCTCGACGGTCGGGCTGGTGCCGGGCATCCGACGCCTCGGCGAGCTCGGGCTTCCCATCACCCTGGCGGTCAGCCTGCACGCCCCGGACGACGAGTTGCGCGACGACCTCGTGCCCGTCAATCGGCAGCATCCGCTGGCCGAGCTGCTGGCGGCGGCGCGCCAGTACTCCGACCGCTCCGGTCGCCGCCTGACCTTCGAGTACGTCCTGATCGACGGGATCAACGCGGGGGTGGACCAGGCGCGCCGGCTGGCCTCGCGGCTGCGTGGCTTCGGCGCTCACGTCAACTTGATCCCGATGAACGCCACGCCGGCGGTGCCGTGGCGTGCACCGCCCGTGCCAGTGCAGCTGGCGTTCCTGGCGGCACTGACCGACGCCGGCGTGACAGCCACTATCCGGCACAACCGCGGTGGCGCCATCGACGCCGCCTGCGGGCAGCTGTACGCCGATTACGCGATGGCCAGCGGCCGGACCCTGCCCGCAGCCGTCGGCGCGGCCGAGCGGTTGTCCACGCAGGGGTCAACGCGCCTGGTCATGGCACCCACGCAGGGGTCAGCGGGCCCGGCCATGGCGCCGCCCTCGTGACCACCGTCACGGTCCTCGGCAGCACCGGTTCGGTCGGCAGGCAGACCCTGGCGGTGACCGCCGAGCATCCTGACCGCTTCACCGTGACCGGCCTCGCGGCTGGTAGCAACGCCGAGCTGTTGAGCACGCAGGCGCGCCAGCTGGGGGTGCGCCGGGTGGCGCTGGCCGACCGCGACGCCGCCCGGCGTGCGCGCGAGCTGCTCGGCCCGGGGGTCGACGTGCTCGACGGCCCGGATGCCGCCACCGAGCTGGCCAGGGAGGCTACCGACGTGGTGCTCAACGGCATGGTCGGGTCCCGTGGCCTGCAGCCGACACTGGCGGCGCTGGCGGCGGGCAACCGCGTGGCGCTGGCCAACAAGGAGTCGTTGATCCTCGGCGGGCGGCTGGTGCTCGACGCCGTGCGGCGCCCCGGTCAGCTGACCCCGGTCGACAGCGAGCACAGCGCGCTGGCGCAGTGCCTTCGTGCGGGAGCGGAGCGGGAGGTCGCCCGGCTCGTCATCACCGCCAGCGGGGGGCCCTTTCGCGGTCGCTCCCGCGAGGAGCTGCGCCACGTCACCGTCACCGACGCGTTGGCGCATCCGACCTGGAACATGGGTGCGGTCATCACCATCAACTCCGCGACGCTGGCCAACAAGGGCCTGGAGGTGGTGGAGGCGCAGCTGCTGTTCGGCATCGGCTACGACCGCATCACCGTGGTGGTCCATCCGGAGTCGGTCGTGCACGGGATGGTCGAGTTCTGCGACGGCGCGACCGTGGCCAAGTTGAGCCCGCCGGACATGCGGCTGCCGATCCAGCTGGCGCTGGCGTGGCCCGAGCGTCTCGACTTCGCGCCGGTGCACCTGGACTGGACACAGGCCCGTTCATTGCAATTCGAGCCCCTGGATGCCGAGACATTCCCCATGGTGTCGCTCGCTGTCGCCGCCGGTCGACGTGGCGGGTCGCATCCCGGCGCGTACAACGCGGCCAACGAGGAGGCCGTCGCCGCTTTCCTGGCCGGCCGCTTGGGATTCCTCGGCATCCCGGCCACGGTCGAGGCAGTCTTGGCAGAGCACGACGGCACCGACGCCCCGGATCTGGCGACGGTGCTGGAGACGGAGGCGTGGGCACGAGCCCGTGCCGCCGAGTTGATCCGTGACGGGAGGACGACCGCATGTTCGTAGTGATCTTCATCCTGGGACTGATCTTTGTCATCATGTTCCATGAGTTCGGCCATTATCTGACCGCCAAGCTGTTCGGGATGAAGGTCGAGCGGTTCTTCCTC
>Ga0136613_10000208_pt1 | contig 24868 bp, 24 predicted proteins | sample AntDrymUQ2722106_2_FD_106649 | JGI IMG/M metagenome (GOLD analysis project Ga0136613, IMG submission 106649) | Polar desert sand microbial communities from Dry Valleys, Antarctica - metaG UQ272 (21.06) | ecosystem: Environmental > Terrestrial > Soil > Desert | place: Antarctica: Dry Valley... | reverse complement strand
GCTGTTCTACCTGCAGTCGCGCGGTGTGGCCGAGACCGAGGCGCAGGCGATGATCGTGCGCGGCTTCATCGAGCCGATCGCCAAGGAGCTGCCCATGGAGTACTCGGTCGAGCTGAACCGCCTGATCTCGTTGAACATGGAGGGCTCGGTCGGGTAGTCGGTCTTGCAAAGGGCGGGGTGTCGCGGCGGCTCTGGGCCGCTACACCCGCCCACCCTCCAAGGCCCTCCGCCGCCGCGACACCGCCGGTTCGTTGTTGGTGCGCCTTTGCACTTGTTCGTCGCGCGGGGCATCTCGACTCTCGTAGGAGCTAGGAAACCGAAGTGGTAACGATCAAGGGATTGAGCGAGGAGGATGTGCTCGCGATCTCTGACTCCTATGGGGAGCCGGAGTGGTTGCGGGATCGGCGGCAGGAGGCGTTCAAGGCGTTCGCCGATCTGGAGTGGCCGAACAGCCGCGACGAGGAGTGGCGGTACACCAATCCTTCGCGGCTGCACCTGGAGCGACCTGTGCTGCTGGAGGCTGCGGCCGTTCCCGCGCGGCAGGAGGGCATCGTCGCGGGGGCGGCCGGGGCGCGGGCCGGTGAGGTGCGGATCGTCGATGGCGGCGTCGCCCAGGCCATGGTGGCCGACGAGGCGGCGGCGCAAGGGGTCATCGTCACCGATCTGGTGACCGCCGCCCACGAGCACGCGGCACTGGTGCAGGCGCACCTGGGCACGGTGGTCGGCGCCGACGCCAAGTTCGAGGCGGCCAACCTCGCGGCCTTCACCAACGGAGCGTTCGTCTACGTGCCGGCCGACGTCGAGCTGACCGAGCCGGTCGCGATCACCGTGCAGGCCGCCGGCGACGGAACGCTGTTGCCGCGCGTGCTGATCGTGCTCGGCCCCCACGCGAAGGCCAACTTCTATGTCGACCACTCGGGCGACGCCCAGGCCACGGTCGTCGAGGTCGTCGAGGTCGTCGTCGCCGAGGGCGCGACCGCTCGCATCGTCAACGCCCAGGATTGGGGACCCGACGTCGACCACATCGCCGCCCACACCGGCGTGGTCGGCTCCAACGCCGACTACCGGGGCCTGGAAGTCAACCTCGGCGGGCGCACCGTCTACCTGCGACCCGATGTGCGTCTGGATCACCCCGGCGGCAACGGCGAACTGCTCGGCGTCTACTTCTGCGACGAGGGCCAGCAGGTGGAGATGCGCTCGTTGGTACACCACAACGCCTCGCAGACCACGTCGGACCTGATGTACAAGGGTGCACTGCAAGGCGACAGCCGCGCCACGTTTTACGGCACCATCCGCATCGAGGAGCACGCCAAGGCGACGGCCTCCGACGAGACGAACCGCAACCTGATTCTGACCGACAAGGCCAGGGCCGACTCGATCCCTGTGCTGGAGATCCTCAACTCCGACGTTGCCCGCTGCGGTCACCACTCCTCGGTGGGGCAGGTCGACGAGATCCAGATGTTCTATCTGGAATCGCGTGGCATCCCCCGCGAGGAGGCGGCACGCCTGCTGGTGTTCGGGTTCTTCGGCGAGGTCACCGACCGGATTCAACTGCCAGGGGTGGCAGAGGTGATCCTGGCCGAGGTGGAACGCGAGATCCGCTTCGGCCCGACCGCCCTGATGGACCAGCGGCGACGCTGATGGCCTACGTCAAGGTGGCCACGCTGGATGAGATCCAGGTGGGAGCGACCCGGCTCGCCGAGCTGGCCGAGCCCGTCTGCCTGGTGCGGACCGACCCGGACACGGTCAAGGCGGTCCATGACACCTGCAGTCATCAGCAGTACTCGCTGTGCGAAGGGTGGGTCGACCTGGACAGCGCTGGCGGGGGCGGCGCGGTCGAGTGTGCCCTGCACGGCTCGACGTTCGACCTGGACACTGGCCGTCCCGACTCCCTGCCGGCGGTCCGGCCCATCCCCGTCTACGCCTGCAAGGTCGACGACGGCGCCGTCTGGGTGGATCTCGACCAGCAGCTCAACGACGCACCCGTACCGCGACACTGAAAACGGAGACGACAACATGGCAGAGCTGGAGATCAAGGGCCTGACCGTCGAGGTCGGGGGCAAGCAGATCCTCAAAGGCCTCGATCTGGAGGTGGTCAAGGGGGAGACCCACGCCCTGATGGGGCCCAACGGCTCGGGCAAGTCGACCCTGGCCTACGCGATCATGGGCCATCCCGCCTACACCATCACCGACGGGCGGGTCCTGCTGCGGGGAACCGACATCGGCGAGCTGCCGCCTGACGAGCGCGCCCAGATGGGCCTGTTCCTGGCGATGCAGTATCCGACCGAGATCCCCGGCGTGAGCTTGACCAACTTCTTGCGCACCGCCATCAACGCCACCCGGGATACCGACCTACCGGTCCGCCAGTTCATGACATCGCTGCGCGAGCACATGACCGCGTTGCAGATGGACGAGCGCTTCTTGCAGCGCAACGTCAACGAGGGGTTCTCCGGCGGTGAGAAGAAGCGCTTCGAGATCCTGCAGATGGCGATGCTGCAGCCGCAGATCGCCGTGCTCGACGAGACCGACTCCGGGTTGGACGTGGACGCGCTGAAGGTCGTGGCCGAAGGCATCAACCGGCTTCGCGGCCCGGAGCTGGGGGTGCTGCTCATCACCCACTACACGCGGATCCTGCGCTACATCACCCCCGATCACGTCCACGTCATGGTCGACGGGCGGGTCGTGCAGTCCGGTGGGCCGGAGCTGGCCGCCGAACTTGAGGAGGGCGGCTACGAGCACCTGCGGGTTTCGGCTTGACCTTGCAAGGGTCCGCGCCGTCCCCTGCTCCGCAAACACCCTTTTACGCTGCGCCGGGGACGGCGCGGACCCTTACCCTGGGCGTTCAGGGTTCGTAGGGAGTGGTGATCGCGATGGATGCGCTAGATGTGGAGACGGTTCGGAAGGACTTTCCGATCCTGGAAAGGCAGGTGCACGGGCGGCCGCTGGTGTACCTGGACTCGGCCGCCACGTCGCAGAAGCCCCAGGCCGTGCTCGACGCGATGGACCGCTACTACGAGCAGTCCAACGCCAACGTGCACCGGGGTGTCCATGCGCTGGCCGAGGAGGCCACCGAGGCCTACGAGAACGCTCGCGGCAAGGTCGCCCGCTTCATCCGCGCCGACCCCCGCGGCGTGGTGTTCACCAAGAACGCCACCGAGGCGTTCAACGTCCTGGCCTACTCGCTGGCGGCCAACCGGCTTGGGGACGGCGACATCCTGTTGTCCACGCAGATGGAGCACCACGCCAATCTCGTGCCCTGGCAGCTGGTGCAGCCGCGAGCCGGGTTCGAGATCCGCTACATCCCGGTCATCGCTTTGGGGCCCGACGCCGGAACCCTGGACCTCGACGCCTTCGACGAGATCGTCGCCACGGGCCGGGTGAAGCTGTTCACGGTAACGGCGATGTCCAACGTCGTCGGCACCATCAACCCGGTGGCCGACCTCGCCGCTCGGGTGCGGGCCGCCAACTCCGAGGCGGTCGTGGTGGTGGACGGTGCGCAAAGCGTGCCGCATCTGCCCACGGACCTGCTCGCCTTGGAAGCCGACTTCTTGTGCTTCTCCGGCCACAAGATGCTAGGGCCGACCGGGATAGGCGTCCTCGCCGGCAAGCCCGAGCTCCTCGACGACATGCCGCCGTTCCTCGGCGGCGGCGAGATGATCGCCAACGTCACCCTGGAGGGCACGACCTTCAACGAAGTGCCCTACAAGTTCGAGGCCGGCACCCCGCCGATCGCCGAGGCGGTTGGCCTTGGCGCCGCCGTGGACTACCTGTCGGCCCTCGGCATGGAGTCGGTTCGTGCGCACGAGGTGGCGCTGCTGGAGCACGTCTTGCCGGCGCTGAACAGCGTTGAAGGCGTCACGGTGCACGGCCCGACGGACCCGTCTGGGCGCGGCGCCGCGGTGAGCTTCGCGGTGGAGGGGCTGCATCCGCACGACATCGGTACGATCATGGACCGCGAGGGGGTCGCGGTGCGTGCCGGTCACCACTGCGCCAAGCCGCTGGTCCGGTTGCTGGGCTCGGCCGCTACGACTCGCGCCTCGTTCTACGTTTACAACAGCATCGACGAGGTGCAGGCGCTGATCGACGCGATCGAAGCCACCAAGCGCTTCTTCGTCCGTTAGGTGCTGCGCATGCCGTTCATCTCATCCCGTAGCCGAAGCCGAAGCCGAAGCCGAAGCCGAAGGCGGTAGGACTCGCAGATGTCTTCGCCACTGGACGACCTGTACCAAGAGATCATTCTCGACCATTACCGCAAGCCACGGCACCGGGCCGGCGAGCTGGAACCCCACGATGTGCATGTCCACCATGCCAACCCGCTGTGCGGCGACGAGCTGGACCTGCGCCTGCGCGTGGACTCGACGGACCCGGCGGCGCCCCGGGTCGGGGCGGTGGTCTACGACGGCGACGGCTGCTCGATCTCCATGGCCAGTGCCTCGGCGATGACCGAGGCGGTGACCGGTCGCGAGCTGGCCGACGCCGATGACCTGGGCGAGGCCTTCCGCCTGATGATGCACGGCGAAGGCCTCAAGCGAGAGGACGACCTGCTTGACGGGGTCGCCTTTCAAGGTGTGGCCAAGTTCCCGGTGCGGGTGAAGTGCGCCCTGCTGGGATGGATGGCCCTGAAGGATGCGATCGGCACGTACCGTGACGGCAATCAGGAGCATCGAGTGACCCATGAGTAGCGCATCGACAGCAGGAGGCGGTAGCGCCATGACCGATACGACCGAAACCACCGACCGGGGTGCCTGGCCCCAGGGTGAGGGTGGCGCCGCAGGCGCCACCGGAGGGTGGGGATCTGCCGAGGAGAGCGAGGACGAGTTCGCGGCCAAGCAAGACTTCGCCGACGTCGCCCTCGACGCCGACGGGATGCCCACCGACGATGCCATCCGCACGGCCCTCAAGGCCGTCCTGGACCCCGAGATCGGCATCAACATCGTCGACCTCGGCCTGGTCTATGGCGTCGACAAGGCGCGCACCGAGGAGGGAGGCAAGGTCACGGTGACCATGACCTTGACGTCGATGGGATGCCCGCTCACCGAGCTGATCCATCAGCAGTGCTCGCTGGTGCTGGTGCGGCTTCCCGGCGTCGACGACGTCGACGTGGACTTCACCTTCTCGCCGCCTTGGTCGACCGACATGATCTCCGACGAGGCCCGCGACGAGCTGCGCGCCATGGGGTTCAGCGTCTGACGCCGTCCTTGAAGCGGAATGACTGCAGCCTCGGGAAGGTTGATCTAGGCATGGAACCGTTGATCAAAGATCCAGCCCCGCTGACTAACGACGAGATCCGGCGCTACAGCCGCCACCTGATCATGCCCAACGTTGGCGTGGACGGGCAGGGCAGGCTCAAGGCGGCCAAGGTGCTGCTGGTGGGGACCGGCGGCCTCGGCTCGCCGCTGGCCATGTATCTCGCCGCGGCGGGTGTCGGCACCCTCGGGTTGGTCGACTTCGATGTCGTCGACGAGTCGAACCTGCACCGCCAGGTCATCCACGGCACCTCCGACATCGGCAAGCGCAAAGTGGTGTCGGCCGCCGAGACCATCGCCGACATCAATCCGCACGTGAACGTCGAGATCCACGAGACGGCGCTCACCAGCGACAACGCGATGGAGATCATCCGGCCGTATGACCTGGTGATCGACGGGACCGACAACTTCCCGACCCGTTATCTCGTCAACGACGCCTGCGTCCTGCTCGGCAAGCCGAACGTGTACGGCTCGATCTTCCGCTTCGACGGTCAGTTGGCGGTCTTCTACGCCGAGGACGGTCCCTGCTACCGCTGCATGTTCCCTGAGCCGCCGCCTCCCGGCATGGTGCCGTCGTGTGCCGAGGGCGGGGTCTTCGGTGTCATCTGCGCCACCATCGGCGCCGGTCAGGCGACGGAGGGGATCAAGCTGCTGACCGGCATCGGCGAGCCGCTGATCGGTCGGATGCAGATCTACGACGCGCTGGAGGCCCGCTGGCAGACCATCAAGGTCAACAAGGACCCCGAATGCCCGGTCTGCGGCAAGAACCCGACCGTCACCGAGCTGATCGACTACGAGCAGTTCTGCGGCGTCCCCGCCAACGACCATGAGGCCGGCGAGTCCGCGCTGAGCGGACTGGAGATCGATCCGCGCGAGCTCGCCGAGGCCCGTGACCGGGTTCGCCTCATCGACGTCCGCGACCCGCACGAGTACGAGATCAGCCGCATCCCTGGTGCCGAGCTGATGCCCCTAGGTGATCTGCACCGCCACCTGTCGGAGCTGGACTCCAGCGAGGACATCGTCCTGCACTGCAAGTCCGGCATGCGCTCGATGCAGGCCCTCGAGCAACTGCAAGGTGCCGGCTTCAAGCGGGTCCGCAGCCTGCGCGGCGGCATCAATGCCTACGCCCGCGAGGTCGACGAGTCCATCCCCACCTACTGAAACCGGCTGCCGTCAGACCGCCGAGGGGACGATCGCCAACCAACACACCAGGTGGACGTCGTCCTCGTCGACCTCGGGCAGCGGCTCCAACGGCGTGCCCGGCTCCAGTCCCAAGTCGCTCGCCAACTGAGCCAGCGCCTCAACCTTCTCCGAAGCCGTAACGGCAGACGCGAGCACCCGCCGCACCTGACGAAGGGTCCGCTCGGGGTAAGGAGTCTCCAGAACATCCACCAGTCTGTCGGCCTCCTCCAACGTCATCGACGGGGGCCGGTTGCTCTGGACGAGCGCCGCCGCGTCACGCATGGCCTTCGGCACCGTCGGCTGCAAAGTTGGCCGGGTCGGCGGCCACATTCCACTCAGCGGTAATGTGTGCTCGCGCGGCCGTCCAAGCATCGAACGCCAGCCGATGGCCATCCCCGTCGAGGGCACGTTCGGTGTCAGGTCCGTTCGGCGGCTGCGCCTGAGCCAGGCAGGTCAGGGTGTCGTCGATGATCACCGGGTTCAGCGGGTCGGCCATCTCGACGTAGCGGAAGGCTCGCCGCGGATGATCCCCAATCTGTGCGCAGAAGACGTAACCCCGCGCCGCGCCCACTCGTGCCATCCCACTGCCGGAGCCCCAGGGCAAGCTGAGCACGCGGTCCATCAAGTCGCCGCTGTCATGTGCCTCGCGCAGCTGCTGGCGGTATTCCTCACCGCTGAGGGCCGCCCGTCCCGTACCGCCTCGTTCGAACAGCCCGGCGTCGCCCGCCCGAAGTCGCTCGATGTCCTCGACCGTCTCCGAAAAGGTGACGTCCGTCACCTGGCTGCCGGGTAGTACCTCGCCACCCACGCCGACGCTGGCGGCGGCCTGCTTGATCTTGCGTTGCAGGCGCTCCTCCAAGCCGAGCACTGCCTCCAGCTGGGCGTCTGGGAAGAAGCAACGCAGGAACACTTCGGTGTGCCTGGAGCCGATCCTGTCGATGCGCCCGTGCCGTTGCACCAGACGCATCGGGTTCCATGGCAGGTCGTAGTTGATGATGTGGCGGGCCTGCTGCAAGTTGACGCCCTCGGCGAGGACGTCGGTCGCGACGACGATGTCGAACCGGTCGGCCTCTGACCGGCCCGGAGCGTTGGTGGTGCGGGGCGCGAAGCCCCACAGCGCCTGCTCCTTGTTGCCGTGACGCCCCGACGTGCTGGTGATGCGACCCCGGTAGGCCGTCAACCGCTCGTCCACTTCAACCACGGCTAAGAGATGATCCGTGATCCAGTCGACCGTGTCGGCGAAGTAGCTGAACACCAACACCTTGGGCTTGTCGCGGGTGTCGTCGGCGCCGATCCCCTCGGCGTTGGCCCCTGCGGCGATGTCGGCCAACTCCTCGACGAGCGCGGCAAGCTTCGGGTCGTTGCCAGGGGTGACCTGGCGGGCCTGTGACCCCAGCGCACGCAGCAGGTCGCGGTCCGCCGCCGCAGCGGTGGCCAGCGCGCCGTCGTCGAATTCGCTGGCGTCCTCCAGATCGAGACGGTGCTGGGTCAGGTAGGCGGTGACGTCGTCGAGCTCGTCGGTGTCGGTCGCCATCCAGTCGGCCAGGATCGCGCCCGTCGCCACCTTGCCCTGGCCGAGCAGCGACAGGAACCCGTCGTGGCTGTCGGCCATGGTGGCGCACGTCCGGGCGAAGGCATGCGCGGAGGACTCGAAACGCTTGAGCAGTCCGGATCGCAACAGGTCGGCCAGTTGCAGCTCGTAGGTGTCGGGCACGCCGGCCACCCGGTAACGGGAGGGGGCGTAGCGGGCCAGAGTGAGCACGTCGGGATCGCCCGGAGAGCTACCGACTACTCCGTCCAGCGCGTGAGCGAAGCGGCCGAAGAAGCCCGGTAGGACCGCGTCGAGGTTGTAGCCGACCTTCGGCACGCGTGGAGTCGGGAAGGTGATGGTCGTGCGGCGACCGTCGATGACGACAGTGTCGTTGGGGTAGTAGCGCTTGACGAACGGCCGGGTGCGGCGGACGGCCACCGCGTCGAGGACGTCGAACAGGTGCTCGGGGGACAGGTCATCGGGGTTGACGGCCATGGCCGACGCGAAGTGATCCCGCAGCGAGCGGACACCCGCGTCGGCGAAGGCCGCGTCGTTGCGGATGAAGTAGTACAGCAGCGAGTACAGGTCCCAGAGGCTGTTGTTGACCGGTGTCGCGGTCAACAGCACTACATCCTTGGGTGGGCTGCCTCCGAGCAGTCGGCGCAGCGCCTCTGCGCGCTGCGTGCCAGGGGTTGCGCAGGTTGTGGGCCCCGTCGACGACCACCATGGCGTAGTCGTCGGGGTCGTTGCGCAGCTTGTACGTGGTGGCCAACGGATTGAGCCGCCGATCGTCGGCCAGTTCGTCGAACGAGACACACTCCACGCCCAGCTGGTAGTGGTCGAGGAACTTGCGCCACGGGCCGTCCCGGAGGGTGGCGGGATCGACGACTAGCACGTTGGCGGCGCTCCTGCACGGCTTGACGGATCAACTCCCCAGCGAGGAAGGTCTTGCCGAGGCCGACCTCGTCGGCGATGAGCACTCCCCGTCGCTCGGCCAGGATCCGCCTGGCGCGCCACAGTCCATCCGTCTGGAAGGACGTGAGATGGATTGCCCGACGCCGGTGTCCGTGGCCTCCTGCGCCAGCTCGTCGCCGTAGCGTTCATGCAGCATGCGCAGGTACACCACATAGGGCAGGTGCGGCTCGAAGCGGGCCTCGTACAGCGCCGCCAGATCGAAGTCGGTGGCGCGCTCCCACAGCTCGTCGAACCACTCACGGACTTGACGCACGGTGGTCGGTCCGTAGTGACCGAGGTTGAGTTCGAGGTTCCTCGGGAGGCCGGCATAGGTGAAGTTTGAGCTGCCCGCGATGACCCCCTCGTCGTGGCTGGAGACGATGAACGCCTTGCCGTGCAGGAAGGCGTCTTCCAGCCGGCGGACCTCGACCGACCCCGACGTCAGCCATCGCAGCAGCCGGCGTGCCCCCGCGTCCGCTTCGTGGCTGAACCCCAGAAGGTCGCGGTCCTCCTCCAACGTTCGGGTGTGGCCCTTAAGCGCCGATCCGAGCTTGGCCTGGCCGGCGCGAGCCGGGTTGGGCGTGTCTTTGAGACGCCGGACACGGTGCTCGGGCACCTCCGGCTCGGCCCCCAACAGCAGGCGGACCTTGCCGACGCGTTCGAGTTCGTCGGCCAGCAGGTTGAAGCCCACCGGGGTTGAAGTAGGCGGTGGCGACCGCCAGCTCAGGCGGCTGGGCCCAGATCTTGCCGAGGAAGGCGAGATGGCCGTTGCTGGCGTCCGCAACCCGCTCCCCAGGCCGGTTGGTCGCGAACTCTGGCTTGTCCCCAGCGGTCACGGCGCCGTTGCCTCACCCGGCCGTGGCCGTCCGTACGGTCGGCTCATGGGGGCCCGGTGGAACGTCGAGCTTGAACCCGAGGTGGAGGAGTGGCTCACGGCGCTGCCACCTGTCCATGCGCAGCGAGCCGCCAAGCTGCTGCGGCGGCTGAAAGCAGAAGGCAACCAGTTGCCGATGCCGCACTCACGCAGCCTGAAGGGTGGTCTCTTCGAGTTGCGGCTCAAGCTTGACGGCGAGGCGCGCCGCATCACGTATTGCTTCGGCGCTGGGCGGGAGATTCTCCTGCTCACCACGTTTCGCAAACAGCGGCAGAATGAGGACCGAGAGGTCGCACGAGCCCGTGAAGCCCTACGTCGGAGTAAGAGATGAGCGAGGAACGGATCGCCACGCGGCCGTACCGCACACTGGAGGAAGTGCTGGCCGCGTGGGGTGACACCGACACCCCGGAGTTCAAGGAAGGACTGCGGCAGGCGCGCATCGAGCAGGACTTCGGCGCATTCGTCTACGACCTGCGGGTTGCGGTCGGCATGTCGCGGATCGCGCTGGGCAAGCACATCGGCATGACCGGCGGGGACGTGCAGGGCATGGAGGAGGGCGGCGTCTCCCCGACGCTGGAGATGATCGAACGGATCGCCACCGCCCTCGGGGTACGCCTCCGGCTGGTCGCCGACGGGGAAGCGGGGCAGCGGCTGGCGGTGATGGAGGTCACCGGCGCCGACGAGTAGTCGGCGCGTCAGGTTAGGCGTCATAGTCGGGACCTTCTTCGGCGGCGAGCCCGTGTCTTTCGGGCTGCTCACCGCCGAGCCGGTCGAAGTGCACGAGGACGCGGCCGAGCCGGTCGTGGTAGTCCCAGCCGGCGTGGAATGTCTGGAAGATGTGGCGGACGTCGGACTCGTCCAGCTCGTAGAGCAGTGCGATGGCGGCGTCCAGTTCCGCGAGGAGGTCGGGCTTGTCTTCCTCGCTGACCGAACCAACCGGTACGCCGACAGCTTGAGCCCAGTCCTCGTAGCGGTCGTCCACGGCAGCGAGGCGGCCGGCGATGACCTCGACTTGGCGCCGGAGTCGATGATCGCGGTCGGGCCGGGGGACCGGGAAGGCGTTGAACAGGTGGAAGTTGACGTGGGTTTCGACGACTCGACGCGCGTACCAGTCCAGGGGGATTGAACACAGCACACCCAGCAGGTAGGCCTCATCGCGCTCATCGCCGAGAGGCCATAGGAGATACGGAGCCTGGTTGGCGGTCACGACGCCGCCCGGGACCAGGGCGGCGATCACCGTTCGGGCGTCGGTTGCCCGCGCAACGTCGCGAAACGCTATGCGCGGATACCAGCACGGCAGGGTGTCTGGGTCGGCCGCCCACTCGCGGTCGAACTCGCTGAAGGCCGAGCGGGCGTGGCGCTGCTGGCGGACGCGCTTGCGCTCAAGGACCGGCACCACGACGTCCGGGTCGGCCCAGGCGTTAGTAAGTGCCGGTGTCAGGTTCCCACAGGTTGAACGACGCGCCCTTGTAGACCGGCCACATCGCGTCGTCTGGACGGCCGAAGTCGAAGTGGTGCTTGTCGTTGGTGGCGTCGAACTCTCTCATCGGTCGAGCTCGAAGAGATGCTTGTCGGCCGTGGTGGAACTCGGTCGCCGGCCGCGCCCGCCAAATTCGATGCGCCGGGGGGGGCAGCGTCAAGGCGCGGATGCTGGCGCAGCTTGATGAACACCCGTGCGGAGTCAGCGGACGGCAGCAGCGGGAATGACGCCCCTCAGACCACGACCGGAGCTCCATTACGGTGAACTCCGGCGCCTTTCGTCGCCTTTCGTCGTCGAACGCTTCAATGGAGTTGTAGGGCCCGCGAAAGCGAACGATTCCTGATCTCGCATGGCCTTTCCTAAAGGACGACAAGGCTAACGGTGTACTGGGGAGTCACGTCTTCAAAGACCCAGCCCTTCGTATTCTTGAGCACTGTCATCGTCGAAGGCACCCTCGTCCAGGATCGCCTGCCGCCAGGGCGCGCTGCCGGCAGCAGACAGCGCGGAGCGGGGGAGCACCACGCCGACGGCGCCGTCGCTGCGGGTCAGCTGCCAGAAGCGCCAGCAGAACGCCTTGTACAGATCCGGGTCGCCCGCGCCCATGCCCGGATACGGCCCTGCCAGCAGCTACGGCCAGGCGGCTTTCGAGCAGCCCTTCGTAGATAGTGCCGAACTCGCGCACGCTCAACGATCGGAAGTCCACCGGCCCGAACACGCTCGGGTCGCCCTCGTCAACGAGCAGGGCCAGCAAGGCGGGATCGAGTTCGGCGTTGGTCAAGCTCATGACATCAAGGGCGGCGCCGGCGGGGTTCACGGATCGGTCGGTGCTGAACAGGCCACCGTCGTAGGGCGGCACACCTCAGTCGTCGTTGCCCTTGTCGACGGCGCGCCACAGCGCTCGCATGTCCTCCCACAGATCGGTGGCGGCCGTGTCAAAGGTCACCGTTCCGCTGCGGCGTTGCTCGGTCAGATCCTGAGCTACCGTCTTGAGCGCATGGTGGGCGTAGCGGCTGTTGGTGCCGTACGGCGATAGATCCTTGTCCTCGGCGTAGGCCACGAGCAGCAGCCGAAACAGGATTGTCAGGGTTTCGGTGTAGGCGGCCGTCGGGTCGTCCTCGGGAGGGGAGGTTGATCCGGCGCGTCTGCCTGCGACCGCCGTCGCCACGGCAGGCCTCGCTCCAGTCCGAGCGCCGTGGCACGCCGACCTGCAGCTCGTGAGTGGCCAGGCATCCCGAGATTGGGCAGCCCGGGAATGCGCTCGGCGTCCAGACCTTCCAGCGTGCCTCACGAGAAAGCGAACAGCGGTGTGGCGGTTGGGCTCGGCCAACGCCGCAACACAGAACCGCTCGACCTGTGCCAAGTCCAGACCGCTCAAAACCTGCGGGTTGTCGCCGACGGGCCCACAGATGGTGGCCTTCACGGTCGTGGACCCAACACCGGGATGGGAAACCACGACCAGGAGAGGGCTGGGCCGGTCCCCGTGCCGCAGCTTCCAGAGGCGGCGGACATCGTCGGCGTTCGGCCGACGATGTCCGCCGAGGCCAGCGCGACCTCCAGAGCATGGTCGCCCCGGCCGAGAAAGACCAACTGCGGCTTGACAGTGTCGCTCGCGCCGGTTGACCACCGGACCGCGCGCTCATGGTCCGCCAGGAACGTGGGCAGCTCCATCGCGCTCCTCTCAGACCAGCGACGAACGATGCTCGTGGAGGCGACAGGCTACGGGAACGGGCCAGCGACCGGGTGCGCCTTGGGTCGATGGTGCCCGAAGCGGCACCCGCCAACCGCGAGGGGCCGGTGGGCCAGGGGAGTGGGTGCGGCTTCGGACCACAGCGTCCGCAACGGCACCCGCCTGGCGCGAGAGCCCCATGGACCTGGGAAGCGGGTGCGCTATCGGACAGCAGTGTCCGCAACGGCACCCGCTTGGCGCAAGGAGCTCACCGACCGGGGGAGGAGAAATCCCAGATGTGGGAGAGCAATTTCGCTCGTCAGGGGGATGTGCAACAGGGCAGTGGCACGGCACAATGGCGTCTGCGACGCGACTGACGCACAGTCCGTCCCGGCCCCCCCGGCACTGGACGTTCGTCGCAACGGGCCCTGGCTTCCCCCCGCCGGGGCCCGTTCTTTTCCCCGCTGTCACCCACCGGTGTTGCGGGTGTTGCGCTCGACGATGCGAGGCTGGGGCAGATAGCGGGTGAACTCCTCCTCAGTCTCGACCCTGCCGTCGGGGAACCGCAGCGTGCGAGTCACGACGATGTCGAAGCCCTCGCCCGCCTCTTGGACGACCACCTCCTGGCCGCGCCGCAGGCTGTCGTTCTCCCGATACTGCGTCTCACCACCCTGCAGGTTGCTGCGCGGACCGGTCGTGGTCGACACCTCCACCCACTTCTTGCCGTAGAAGCTGACGGTGATCGAGGTGTCCGAGTAGGAGGTCTTCACCAGGATCCCGTGCGGTGAGGTGTTAGCCACCTTCAGGTCGACGGTGGGGAAGTTCAGGGTCGCCTCACGGCCCTCGGGGTAGCGGCTGATGTAGTAGGAGTGGGCCTTGTGCTCCACGATGTCGTAGCCGCCGAAGTAGGCGGCGTTGTACATCGTGGTGGTGAACTGGCTGACCCCGCCGCCCACCTGCTCCACGAACTCCCCGTCGAGGATGGCTCCGCCTCCCACGAACCCCTTGGCCGTCGTGCGGTCGCCCACGTAGCCGTTGAGCGAGAAGGTCTCGCCGGGCTCGATCACGACCCCGTCGACGAGGTCGGCCATGCGATGGATGTTGGTGACTCGGCTCTCACAGCAGGCGTGGTAGGTGGTGAAGGACGAGACTTGCCGGCGGATGTTCAGCGCCTCGGCCTCCGCGCGCGTGCGCTGAGGCTGGGTGATGTCACCCGCCAGGACGGCACTGCGCGGCCTGCGGCGCGACGCCACCCGCCTGACCTGGCGTGCCGCCTTGGCGGCGTTGTAGGAGAAGCCCACCTGCCCGCCGACCACCTGCACGGAGCCGTCGCTGACCGCGAAGGTGGCACTGTCCGGGTCGGACGCGAAACGTCGCATGGTCTCGCGGCCGATGGCGTCGCGCACCGCCCGGGGGTCGACGGCGATCACGATCGCGGCACGCTCGCCGCGGCCACGAATCCGTGTGGTGAGCGCGTCGCCGATCTGCGCACGCTGCAATGTTGCCGTGACGCCGTTGCGGCGCAGCGTGACCGGCGCCGACACGGCGCGCCGCGCCCGACGAACCGCTCGGCGCACGTCGCCTGCGGTGGTCCGCGGCGGCAGGGGTGCTGTCTCCACACGCAGCACACCAGCGTCTCCAGCGAGCAGACGTTCCCGAGCGGCCGCCACCAACGGTTGCTGCAGGACCCGAGCACCCGGTCGCGGCTCCTCACCTCGGACGCGCGTCCCGTCGATCCGCACCCGCCCCTCCCGCGGTGGCAGTTCCAGCCGCTCGGCCACCCGCTTGGCCCAGGCTTGCAGGGCCTCATCGCGGACTTGCTCGACCGGTGGCACCGCGATGGTCGCGCTGAAGGCGGCCAGATGGTCGCGCAGAGCAAGAAGCGGATCGGACTGGCGGCCGCGCCGAAGCGCGGCCGCAACCGTCGCGTCCACGTCGAGGATGTAACCCAGGTCGCTGGCCTCGGCGATCACCGGTGCCGTCCTGTCCGCCGTTTCGTCAGCGGACCTGCGCACGGCGCGCACCGTGACGGCGCCCTTGGTCTCGGCATGGCGTCCCAGCGCCGCTCGGGCTCCGGCCTCTGACTGACCGCCGATGCGGACCCCGTCGACCTGCACACCGGGCAGCACCCCGTCGCGAGCCGCCCGCAAGCCGAGCAAGGCGCCGGCGACCACCACCACCGCAGCCACCAGGACAATGAGCGCCGCGCGCACGCGTCGCAGCCCGCGCCTGGGGGTCGACGGGGAAGCGGTGCGGCTTGGCGGCGTTGCCGATTTCACCATGAGTCGCCCAGCAGCGTAGCAGCCGCTCCCGCTCAGCCGGTCCGCCGGCCGTCGGTACCGCGGCGCCGGTGATCACACAGCGCGGTTGAACAGCACTGTCCGCTATGTCCCTAGCTTTGACCGTTGCGAACGCGGTAACTAGTCTTTGTCACCCATCCCCCGACCTCGTTATCGCCACCTCCCCCGCCGTGCGTGTGGCGAGTCGTGCACGGAGCCGTATGCCCACCCTGCAACGCCTGCGCCTGCACGTCGTCGTCCTGGTGATGCTTGTTGCCACGATCGGAGTCGTGCTGCCGGCGACGGCGGACCCGGTGCTACCGGAGGAGCAGCGGCTGGCCGACATTCGCGCGAAGATCGCCACGGTTCGCCAGGAGATCTCGGCGGCCAAGGCCACGAAGCACCGCGACGCGGTCTCTTTCGCCAACGCGCAGCGCCAGCTGGCGGTCGTGATGAACGCGCTCGCCGCTGCGGAGCAGGCGGTGCAACGCCAGCAGCAGGCCGTCGACAAGGCACGGGTGCGCCTGGCAACGCTGCGGGCTCGCGAGGCCCAGCAGCGCGGAGTCATGGCCGATCGTGCGGTGACGCTGTACAAGCGAGGCGGGATGGACTCGCTGACCACGGTCCTGGGCTCCGACAGCGCCACCCATGCGCTCCGCCGCTCTGCCTACGTCGATGCGGTCAACCGCGCCGACGCGCGCTCGGTGCAGCGGGTGATGTCCACCCAGACGGCCGTGGACGCGCAGCGGATCCAGCTGCGTGTGGAGCAGGAGGCACTGCAGCGGGTCGCCGCGGAGCAGCGTCAGGTGGCTGCCGAGGCTGAAGTGATCCGCGACAACCGGGCAGTGGTGCTGGCGGCCAGCAGCAGCCGGGTCAACAGCCTGCAGACCCGCGAGACCCATTTGGAGGCGGAGGGCCGCCGCATCGCCGCGCTGGCGCGCCGAGCCCAACGCATGGCCGCCGCCAGTCGCTCGTGGCCATCGGCGACCAGCACCGCCACCGCTACCGCTGGCGACACGACCTCGGCCGCCACCGGCAGCGCGACCACGTCGACCGACGTCGGCACCGCCGGCTGGACCTGGCCAGCCGGCGGCACCGTCACCAGCGAGTTCGGTTACCGCTGGGGCCGGCTGCACGCGGGGCTGGACATCGGAGCGCCGGAGGGATCCCCCATCTGGGCCGCTCGGGCGGGCACCGTGACCTTTGCCGGTGCCATGGGCGGCTACGGCAACTTGGTGCTGCTGGACCACGGTGGCGGCGTGTCCACCGCCTACGCGCACCAAAGCTCGATCATGGTCAGTGCGGGCGCCAGCGTGTCCGCCGGCCAGCAGATCGGCCAGGTGGGCTCGACGGGCAACTCCACCGGTCCTCACCTGCACTTCGAGACGCGGATCGGCGGCAGTCCGCAGAACCCGCGCAGCTACCTGCCCTAACGGGGCCTATTCCGGTCACCCGCGCGAATGTGCCGCACCGCGACATACGCACCGCGCAGCTACCTGCCCGAACGGGGCCTATTCCGGTCAGCAGTCGGCTGGCGGCGGACCCGCGCCGTTGTACTCCACCCCGGCGATGAGCTCCACCTCGTCGAGCAGCAGTGGCGCGGTGGCTGTTGACAGGTCGGCGTCGGGTCCGATGACCAGGGTGACCGGCTCCCCGCTGCTGACCTCCTCCAAGACGGCGCCGCCAGGGAGCTGTCCGGCCAGGAGGTTGGCTTCGTCCCGGCGTTCCGGCCGGTAGCGCACGACGGTGCGGTCCACCGCTGGAGCGTTGCCGACGTTGCTGATCACGAAGCCGGCGTCGGTCAGCAGCTCGGCGGCCCGGCCCGCCAGCCCAGCTTCGCCGGCGCCGTTGAGCACCATGACCTCGACCTGTGACGGCCGCAGCGCGGCACGCTTTCGCTCCAGAACCGAGCCGTTGCGGAACGACCGGAAGATGCGCTCGGCTTCCGCCTCGTTGGGCACGATCACGGCTGCGCCACCGATGATGCTGTCGGTGCCCGGCACCGCGAAGGAGGGCAGGCTCGAGCCGCCAAGGTCGCGCCCCGCCCGGGCGAGCTTGGCGAGATCCACCGGGCCAAGCCCCCGGTCAGCGGTCAGCGCTGCGCCACCTGCGTTGGCCGTGCGGAACAGCCGCAGCGGATTGAGCAGGGTGCTTGGCTGCGCGACCTGTTTGGCTAGCTCCTTGATGAAGCGCTGCTGACGCGCGATCCGCCCCAGGTCGTTGTCGACCTTGCGCACCCGGACAAAGCCCAATGCTTGGCGCCCGTTGAGGGCAACACATCCGGCCGGTAGGTCGATGTGGGCGTCACGGTCTGACATCGGCTCGTCGAGGAAGACGTTGACGCCACCGACCGCGTTGACGATCTGGGCGAACCCGAGGAAGTCGACCTCCAGATAGTGCGACACGGGAATGCCCGACAGCTCGGTCACGGTGTCGACCAGGCAGGACGGTCCGCCAAGCGCGTAGGCGACGTTGATCCTGCCCTGGCTGCCGTCGCAGCGGGTCACGAACAGGTCGCGGGGGAACGACAGCATGGCGGCGCTGTCGCCCTTGATCTGCAGCAGCAGGATGGTGTCGGTGCGAAGGCCGTCGGCCGAACCCGTGCCCAGCCGCCGCCGTTGCGCCTCGTTGAGCTGCTCGCGGCTGTCGGACCCGACCACGAGCACGTTCATCCGGTCGCCCGCGTCGCTCAGGCCCTTCACGTTGACCCGCGACATCCGCACTGCCGCCGTCGCCGCGGCGGCCACGCCCATCAGCACCACGACGAGGAGCACGACGAGCAGAACCAGCAGCAGCCGGCTGCCGAGACTCCTGCGGCGCCCTCGCGTCGCAGGCGAGAACCCGTGCTCGTCGCGGCCCGGAGGCGCGCTGGCGCCGGCAGCCCTGGCCCCGGCACTTGCGGGGCGCCCCCCGGCAGGCCGAGCCTCGGGGGGCCGGCCGCCGGCGCGTTGGTCGCCGCTCACGCCGCTGCGGCGCTCACCGACTCCAGCCGACTTGTCGCCGCCGCCGCCGCCGCCGCCCCGCTGCGGCGGCCCGAAGCCCTCGTCCAGATCCGACACGACGCCTTCCTTACCGATGGTGTCGGCATCACGGTGCCACAGCCGGGGCCGCGCGCACGTGAACCGTTGGACGGGCGTGAGGATCGCCGCTGAACGAACGACGAGCCGCCGCTCAGGCGGGCGGCTCGCCCCAACCACCGCCGCCCGGGGTCTCGACGCGGACCCGATCGCCGCGACGCAGCGGCCAGGTGCCCTTGGACCCCAGCGCCTCCCAGTCGGCGTCGTCGGGGTGAATCAGCCAGTTGCGCCCAGGCTGGCCATCGCGGCCGCCGGCGAGGCCCCAGGGCCCGCGCAGACGGCGCTCGCTCTGCAGCGTCAGCGTCGCATCGGCCAGCGCTTCGATCTCGCGGACGACACCCTCGCCGCCGGGGTGGCGCCCCGTCCCCGCAGAGCCGTCCCGGAGCTCGGCGCGCCAGACCCGCAGCGGATAGGCCAGCTCCAGAGCCTCGGCGGGTGTGTTACGGGTGTTGGTCATCCCGGTGTGGACCCCGGACATCCCCGGCCGGGACGGCGTGCCGCCCTCGCCGCCCGCGATCGTCTCGTAGTAGCTGAACGCGGCGTCGCCCCCGCTGCCGATCAGCACGTTGTTCATGGTGCCCTGGCTGGCGGCGGGCACGCGGTCGGGCACGGCCTGCGCGAAGGCCGCCAGCAGCACGTCGACGATGCGTTGGCTGGTCTCGACGTTGCCCGCCGCGACCGGAGCTGGTGCGACGGCGTGCACGACGCTGCCGGCCGGGGCAGAGACGGCGCAGGCGCGGTAGCAGCCTGCGTTGGGAGGCGCCGAGGGGTCGGTGAGCATGCGGAACACGAACCAGGTGCTGGAGATCGTGACCGCCAGCACCGCATTGAGGTTGACGGGGATCTGCGGGTCGCTGCCGTCGAAGTCCACGCGCACGCACTCGCCGTCGATGGTCACCGCGGCACGGATCGAAACCCCGTCGCCGACCTCCAACGCGTCTTCGGCGCGCCAGGTGCCGTCGGGCATCTTGGCCACCGCCGCGCGCACCCGCCGGTCACTGTAGTCGCAGACCGCGGTCATGGCCCCGAACAGATCGTCCGCGCCGCCGCGCGCAGCAAGCTCACGCAGCCGCCGGGCGCCCACGTGGTTGGCGGCGAACTGGGCTCGCAGGTCACCGCGGCGTTCGCCTGGCGTGCGGGAGTTGGCGGCGACCAGCGCCAGCACGTCCTCGCGCACGCCGTCGGCATCGGCCACGAGGGTCGGCGGGATGCGCAGCCCCTCCATGGCGATGTCGGTGGCCGTAGCTGGCATCGAACCCGGCGCCGCTCCACCAACGTCGGCGTGATGCGCCCGGTTCGCGACGTAGCCCAGCAGGCGCCCGGCGTCGTCGCCGACCGCCGCCACCAGGGTGAGGTCCGGCAGATGCGTCCCGCCGGCGTACGGATCGTTGACCAGCACCTGCGTCCCCGGCGGCATCCGGCCATCCGAAGCATCGAGGGCCGCCTCGACGCTGGCGGGCATCGAGCCCAGGTGCACCGGAATGTGCTCGGCCTGGGCGACCATCTGGCCGTCGGGATCGAAGACCGCCGCCGAGCAGTCAGCACGCTCCTTGATGTTGGGCGAGTACGCAGCTCGCCGCAACGCCACCCCCATCTCCTCGGCGACGCCTCCCAGCGCGTGGCGGGCGACCTCCAACGCCACGGGGTCCAGGCTCACCGCGGACCGCCCCGCAATACGAGGTTGCCGGCCGGATCGACCTCGGCGACGTCGTCGGGTCCCAGCAACGTGGTGCTGTCGGGCTGTTCCACCAGCGCGGGACCGGCCAGGCGGTCACCGGGTGACAGGGCGGCGCGGTCGACGACGCGGGCGTCGACCTGCTCGCCGCCGACCCCGATGCGGCGGCGGCGCTCCGGCTGCGCCTCGCCGTGGTCCCAGTCGCCTGGAGCTTCTGGCAGGACCGGTTCTCCCTCGACGACGACCCGCAATGTCACCACCTCGACCGTCTCATTCGGCATGGCGTAGCCGTAGGCCTCGCGGTGGGCGTCGTCGAGCAGCGCGGCGATGTCCGTGCCGGGAACAAGGTCCAAACGCAGCTCGTGGGACTGGCCGAGGTAGCGGCAGTCCACCAGCCGCCGCGTCCGTCCGCGCACGTGGGTCTTGGCCTCTTGCGCCAGCTCGTCGTAGATCGGGTCGAGGTCGGGTGGCCGGCCGCCGCGGGTCCATCGCGCCATGACCGTGCGCGAGGCCTCGTGGCGCGGCGGAGCCAGCAGTAGTCCCAGCGCGGACAGGACACCCGGCGCCGGCGGCACCACCGCGGCCGCGCACCCCAGTTCACGGGCGAGGGCCGCTGCGTGCAAGGGCCCTGCACCGCCGTAGGCCACCAGCACCAGCCCGGCCGGGTCGATCCCCCGTTCGGTGCTCACCTTGCGCAGAGCACGAGCCATGGTAGCCCGCACCACGGTGAGCACCCCCTCGGCGGCGGTCAGCGCGTCGTCGAACCCCTCCAAGGTCTCCAGCGACGCCATCGCGGCGCCGCAGTCGAGGGTGACCGCTGCGCCGCTGCCCAACGCCCGGCCGTCGCCGAGATGGCCGAGCGCCGCGTGCGCGTCGGTGACGGTGGGTTCGGTGCCACCCTGGCCGTAGCAGGCGGGGCCCGGACTAGCCCCGGCCGAGCGCGGCCCCACCCGCAGCGCACCGCCGGGATCCACCCAGGCCAGCGAGCCGCCACCCGCGCCGACGGTATGCACCGCGACCGCGGGTGTGCGGAACGGCAGGCCGGCGATGCTGGCGTCGACGGCGATCTCGGGCCGGCCGTGGCGCACCAGGCAGGCATCGGTCGAGGTGCCCCCCATGTCGAAGGCGACGGCGTCGTGGTAACCCGCCGAGGCGGCGACCGCTGCCGCGGCCACCACGCCCGCGGCCGGGCCTGACAACAGGGTGTGGACGGGGGACTCGGCGACAGTGGCGAGGTCGGCCACCCCGCCACCGGACGTCATGACCGTCACCTCGGTGCCCGGCAGACGGTCACGCAGTCCTGACAGGTACCGGCGCATCACCGGTGCCACGGCGGCGTTAAGCACGCAGGTGGAGGCTCGCTCGTACTCCCGCAGCTCCGGCAGCAGGGCGCTGGAACGGGTGATCGGCACGTCGAGGCGCTGCGCCAGCGCCGCGCTCAGCCGCTGTTCGTGCTCTGGCCCGGCGTAGGCGAACAGCAGGCTCAGCGCCACCGCCTCGGGCTGCAAGGCGGCCACCGCCGTCGCCACCCGGTCCACCTCGTCGTCGCTCAGCGCCACCACGGCGCTGCCGTCGGCGGCGGTGCGCTCCACGACGGTCACCACGTGATCACGGTCGACCAGTGGTGCGGGCCGGACCACCGCCAGGTCGTACAACGACGGCCGGTCCTGGCGGGCGATCGTCAGCACGTCGCGGAACCCGTCAGTGGTGACCAGGACCGTCGTGGCGACATTGCGTTCCAGGACGGCGTTGGTCGCGGTGGTGGTGCCGTGGGCGACCGTGGCCACCTCGCCGTCGGTGGCCTCCCGCAGACCATGAGCCAGTCCCTTCCCCTGGTCATGCGGCGTGGTGGGAACCTTCACCGCCCGCAGGCGCCCGCGGCCAGTGACCACCACATCGGTGAAGGTGCCACCGACGTCGACGCCGGCGGCCACAGGATCGGAGCTGGGCATGGCCGCGAGCCTAGCGACCGGGCTGGTTCCGCCACCGGCGCCTGCGGGTATACCCACAACGAAGCAGCAGGGAGGATCAACCCGGGGAGAGGTTCTCAATGCAGTTCGATGTGGGTCTCGGCGCAGCTGCCTTGGTGACCGGGTTTCCACTGCTGCTGCTGGGCTTCATCTGGTTCATGGGACGGCTCGAAGCGTGGATGCTGATGCCCGACGAACGCGCCGCGGCCATCGCGGAGTTGCTTGAGCGGGTGGACGAGGCCGATGACCTGGAGCGGGCGGTCACCTCGATGATGTCGGGCGTCCCGCCCGCGAACATCGTGCGCCGCCGCAGGCGGGATGCGTTGCGGTCGATCCGCAGCCGGCGCAGCGCCAGCGCCACCGCCGACTGACTCCAGCCGCAGCACCGCAGGCCGCACCTACACTCGGCGTTCCCTCGACAGGAGTGCCGACGTTGCCCATGCTGGCGGAGCTGGCCTGGCCGATCCTCGAGCGCATCCGCTTGGTCGGCGACCTGGCCATCTCGCCCCACGGCATCTCGATCGCCGCCGGCGTGCTGATCGGCGCGCAGCTGATGTTGCACCGGGCGCTGCGGCGCGGAGTCGCCCGCCGCCCGGTGACCGACGTCGAGGGCATCGTGCAGTCGCTGGTCAGCCGCACGATCGTCGGTGGGATCCTTGGAGCGCGGTTCTTCTTCGTCGTCACCCACCTGGAGCTCTTCGGTGACCCGTTGAGCTGGCTGCGGGTGTGGGAAGGTGGGTTGAGCCTGCTGGGTGGCATCACCGGCGCGGTGCTGGCCAACGTGCCGTTCGCGCTGCGACGGCACCTGTCGATCCCGCTGCTGCTGGACTCCGTGGCCCCCGGCCTGGCCTTGGGCATCTTCATCGGTCGGATCGGCGACCTGGTCATCGGCGAGCACCTCGGCGGGCCGACCAGCTTTGTGCTGGGGTGGCGCTGCACCGGGGCGTTCGGCGATCCGGTCGCGCCGTATCCCTTCCCGGGGGTGGGACCTACGACCGTGCAAGGCTGCTACGACGTTGCCCTTCATCAGACGGCGCTGTACGACTTCCTGGCGGGCGGTGTCGTCCTGGCGATCCTGGTGCTGCTGGAGCGCCGCCCACGTTTCGACGGGTTCTTCTTGGTGACCTTCACGGTCCTCTATGGCGGCGGGCGCTTCCTCAGTGACTTCGCGCGGGCCGCGGACAAAGACCTGCTGGGGCCGCTGACCGGCAGCCAGGTGGGGGCGCTGTGCGCCATCGTCGCGACCCTGGCCTGGGTCGCCATCCGGCGTCCGGACCGTCGGCGGCCGTACGCCTGGCTCCCGCCGGATTTTCGGCATCCGTGGGATTGTGCACAGCCCGCAGCGGAGACAGGCGACATCCAGGCGTAGGCTGTTCGGCCGGGATGTCCGGAGGTATCGTGGCGCGAATGGACCGGGCTGACGGGCACCGCTACTTCGAGGGGCTGGCCGTCGCCCACGTGCTCGGTGGTTTGGACGATTCCGAGGGGCGGGTCTTCCGCGCTCACCTGCTGGAGTGCGCCGACTGCCGCGCGAGGGTCGGTGAGCTGCGAGCTATCGCCCACGACCTGGCCGACGTGGAGCGCGACGAGCACCGGGTCCGCGCGGCCCAGGTCATCGAGACCAAGCGCCGGGAGTCCGACGATGCCGAGGACGATCTCGAGGAGGCGCCGACGCCCACTCGTGCGTCGCGCTTCACGGTTCTCGGCGGACTGCTGTTCCTGGTCGGGTTGTCGTTGTGGAACTTCACGTTGCACGGTGAGATGACGCAGCTGGAAGCTGACAACCGCAACCTGGTCAATGCCGGGGTCCTACGCGAGACCGGGACCGAATGGCGCAGCGCGATCTCCGACGGCGATGTGCAAGGCGTGGTCAAGGAGGACGGCGAGGACTTCGTCGTCGCCGTCGATGGCCTTGACCCTGCGCAGCGTTACGGGCTCTACGTCAAAGACGACAGTGGCACCATCGCTCATCGCTTCTACTTTGGCCCGTCCGAGGAAGGGCGGCTGTACCGGCTGTTCCCGTTGCCCGAAAACGCCGATCGGCTGTTGATCAGCGATCCCGAGGACACCGGCGACACCCCGGCCGAGCCGGATAGCGAGCCCAGCGGTGACACCGTGTTCGAAGCTCGCCGGCCCTGACCTCCAGCAGGCGGTCGCTGGCCGCCCGGGGCGCCAGCGGCTATCCTGCGGCCCCCGGCGGTGCCTTGCCGCCATCCAGGGGCTCGTAGCTCAGTGGGAGAGCGCTCGCTTCACACGCGAGAGGTCACAGGTTCAAAACCTGTCGGGCCCACCGAACCGACCAGGGTGCGAACCGTGTCCTCTCCACGGGCGAATGGCACCCGGAACGTGGGGAAGATGAGCCGTCCCGGGTTTCATGCAGTGCTCGTTCCTTGGCCTTCGGGCCGGGAGAAGGAGACTGCGTCATGGCCAGGCCGAGGAAGTACTCAGATGAGCTTCGCCGTCGAGCGATCGACGAGGTGCTCGAGCGGGACCGCAAGATTCCCGAGGTCGCGAGGGAGCTTGGGATCGGGTCGCCCGACTCACCACATTGGGCTTGGGGCAGGTCGCCGGTCTCGAAGGCGAGCAGCAGGCCAGAGCCTTCACTCAACCCAGGACGGTTCACCCTGGGGTAAGGAGCACGTTCGCGGCGTTGGTCGGTGAGGATGTCAAAACGCTCGTAGCCCGACCGGAAGATCATCGCCCCCGCACGCCGGGCATGACTGGCGCGGCGGCGACACCTCCCGACCGGCCGCCGCATAGCGCTCGACCGACCACGGGCAGGGCCATACCGTGGCCAGGGTGCATCGACACCGCCTTGGACCCGCCTCTCCAGTGCCGGACTCGCAGTGGGTGGGTCCATCGCTTTCAACGACCCGCGCATCCTCTCAGCCCGCGACCACGACTCCATCCCCATCAACACTGCCGCTCCGCGGC
>Ga0136613_10000207_pt1 | contig 24874 bp, 20 predicted proteins | sample AntDrymUQ2722106_2_FD_106649 | JGI IMG/M metagenome (GOLD analysis project Ga0136613, IMG submission 106649) | Polar desert sand microbial communities from Dry Valleys, Antarctica - metaG UQ272 (21.06) | ecosystem: Environmental > Terrestrial > Soil > Desert | place: Antarctica: Dry Valley... | reverse complement strand
CCGGGCCGCGGCTGCGCCGCTCTCACCCGGGCCGCGGCTGCGCCGCTCTCACCCGGGCCGCGGCTGCGCCGCTCTCACGCGGGTTCGATTCCGGCAGCTCCACTAATCACACCGAAGTAAGCTGGCGGCGGACCCTCGACAGCTACTCGCCCACCCTCCCGTCGATCCGCTCGCGCAGCAGGTCGGCGTGGCCGTTGTGGCGGGCGTACTCCTCCACCATGTGCACCAGCAACTCGCGTAGCGAAATTGGACCCTGGTCGGGATCGCTCCCGGTGACCTCGAGATCGGGCGCCTCCGCCACGAACCGATCCGCAAACGCGACCTCGGCCCGCCATGCGTCCCACGCTTCCGTGACAACCTTCGGGTCGGGCACGGCGCCATCAAAGTCCCCGTCGGTGCCGGGGGCGGAGGAGAAGAGCCGCGGAGCCTCATCCCCGGCCATCCTGCGCCGGAACCAGACGCGCTCCACCTCGGCCATGTGTCGCACCAACCCGAGCAGCGACAGCGTTGAGGGCTCCACGGAGCGACGGGCGAGGTCGGCGGCGTCGAGGCCGGAGCACTTCATCTCCAGCGTCAGGCGCTCACAGCGCAGGGACTCAACGAGCGTGGTGCGCTCGTCGCCCAGGCTCGGTCCGCCTTCCCGCGGGTCGTCTTCGGGGTCGACCCACATGTCGGGGAACTTACGGCTAGACATGACCGAGAGCATCGCCGATCCCCGAGGGGACCGCAACCGCTTCGGTGCTGACGTCATCGTGCTAGGTCCACACCAGCGGGGCATTCACCGGGTCGACGGCGCGTGCATTCGGAGTTTGGATCCGGGTCGAGACTCAACGGCACCGCGGTCGGGAGGCAGCTTCGGGTCCATGTTCAGCCTTCTGTAAGAAGTATTGAGCTTGAACGGCATAAGGAGTCGGCCAGACCAGCGAGCCCGCCCCGAGCCCAACCCTTCCGCCGGTCCCGGAAGAAGAGCCGACGCCGGAGGAGATCGAGGGGCTCAAGGCTCTCCTCAAGGAATCCGGCTACGGGGAGCTGCTCATTGAGGCGCCCAGAGTTCGGGAGCATGTCACCCATCTTCGTATGAAGGAGGAGAAGTGTCGTAGCCCCCTGTCATAGTTACAACCATGGTTTTCGAGCACGTGGCAGAAGCCAGAGTCTCGCTGGAGAAGGCCAACGCAGGACTTCAAGCCGAGCTCCTGAGCGTGGAGCAAGCCACGGAGCTGCTGGCCGAGTACGCCCGCACGGAGAAGCTGGCTTGCTACGGCAAAACCGTGCTGGCACGGCGAATCGATGACGCCTCACAGCTGGCGCGGGCGAGTGGGACTTCCCTGAGCAAGGCCAAGTCCACGCTCGAGACCGCCCAGGCCCTCACAGAAGCCGAAGAGGTCGGAGAAGCGTTCAAGTCGGGCGCCATCTCCTTGGACCAAGCCCAAGAGATCGCCACGGCCGAGCAGGCCCGCCCCGGCTCCTCCTCCGAGCTGCTCCGAGTGGCCTCGGACGAATCCTTCCAGGTGCTCAGGGACAAGGCGAGAACGATCGTGCTCGAAGCCGAGCAAACCCGGGGCCTGGCCGAGCGCCAGCACGACGCCCGCAGTGCCCGCAGCTATAGAGATCAGCTCGGTATGGTCAACGTGACCCTGGTTCTAGAGCCCCACGTCGGGACTCCGATCGTCAACCGGGCCGAGGCAGAGGCCGCCCGGCTCTATCGCAAGGCCAGGAAAGAGGGCCGCTATGAGCCGTTCGAGCGCCATCTCGCCGATGCCTATGCCGGCATGCTCAGCGGAGGAGCCACCATCGCCCGCTCTCGCCGCCCAGAGCTGGTCGTGCTGGTCTCCCACGAAATCGTCACCAGGGGCTGGGACGAGGTCAGAGAGGGGGAGCTATGTAAGATCCCCGGAGTCGGCCCCCTGTCACCCGAAACAGCCAGAAAGATCGCCGGCGACGCCTTTCTCACCGGAGTGTTCTACGACGGCAAGGATCTCCGTCAGGTCCGCCGCTGGACCCGCAACACGCCGGTCGAAGTCCTCTTGGCCCTGGAGTTGGGCCATCCGCCCGAGTTCGACGGGGTGAAATGCAGCGACTGCGGCAAGCGCTTTCGGACCGAGAACGACCATCTGGAGCCTCACTGCGCGGGCGGGCCCGCGTCCTGTGACAACCTCGAGCCTCGCTGCTGGTCGTGCCATCGGGCCAAGACCGAGAAGGATCGCAGGGCGGGCAAGCTCACGCCTCGGGCCCCCGGCGAAGAGCGGGGTCCGCCGTGAGCAATGGTCCGCACTCCAGGTGAGGCTTGACAACGGTTTCCGCAGTTGCCGCTGTACACGCTAAGGGATCAGTAGTTCGTGCATCCCGCCGCAACCTCTGGACCGAAGGATCTAGGCTTGTCGGTGAACCAAAGGGTTCCAACCTGATCGAGTGAGTTGGAGGGGCGGGATGGGGAATGAGCAGGGAGCAACCAGGGCTGCTCTCTTTGTGGAAGAGGGTTTCGAAGACCTCGAGTTCTGGGTCACGTACATGCGGCTGCGCGAGGCAAGGGCTCGAGTACGAATAGTTGGAACTGTTGGCAACAAGGAGTATCGAGGAAAGAACGGGCTCGCGGCTTCCAGCGAAGTCGCCGCTTCGGACGTCTCGGCCGACGACTTCGACGTCGTCGTCGTCCCCGGCGGCTGGGCCCCCGACAAGCTTCGCCGCTACCCTGAGGTGACCAGCATCGTTGCCGATGCTTACGAGCAACAAAAGATCGTGGGGCTGATCTGCCATGCGGGACTGGTCGGCATCTCGGCCGGAATCGTTAGGGGACACCGCGTCACCGGCAGCATGGGAATCAAGGACGATCTCATCAATGCCGGCGCCGAATGGGTGGACGAGCCCGCCTTCCGCGACGGAAACATCGTCTGGGGCCGCGTGGTCGAGGACATTCCGGATTTCTGCCGAGAGCTCGTTCGGGCAATCGCCTGACAGCGTTTAGTCGTTCTCGATCAGCCGCCTGACCTCGCTCGCCGAAGCCATCTCCAGCGCCGACGCTGCAATCTCCTTGGCGCGTTCATAAGTCACCCGCCGTACCGCATCCTTGACGAGCGCAATCGCCGGAGGACTCATCGACAACTCCGTAACGCCCAGGCCCACGAGAATCGACGCGGCCCGAGGATCACCCGCAAGCTCGCCACACACACCCACCCACTTGTCATGCCGGCGGGCCGCGTCAACGACTTGAGCGATGAGACGCAGAACGCTCGGGTGGAGATGATCGGCCAGGCCGGCGACCCGGTTGTTGCCTCTATCCGCGGCGAGCGCGTACTGAGTCAGATCGTTGGTTCCGATCGAAAAGAAGTCGACGTGCGGAGCAAAGGCGTTTGCGTTAACAGCACAGGCGGGCACCTCGACCATGATCCCGACTTCGATTCCATCGGGCGTGGCATGCCCGGCCCGCGCTAGATCGGTGTGCGCTTCTTCGAGCAGGGCGCGAGCCCGCTGTAGCTCGTCGACAGTGCTCACCATCGGAAACATCAGCTTGAGCGGATGGTCGGCGGCCGCGCGCAAGGCGGCACGGAGTTGAGTCATGAGCATCTCTGGTTGTGCGAGTGATAGGCGGATCCCGCGTAGGCCCATGAAGGGGTTCGTTTCGCGTTCAAGCTCCAACCAGGCGGGCGGCTTGTCGGCCCCCACGTCCATCGTTCGGAGGATCAGAGGCCTGCCGTCTAGCGCCTCTGCAATCGTAGTGTAGGCCGTGAGCTGCTCATCCTCCGTTGGTGCCGTGTCTCGATCGAGGAAGAGGAACTCCGAGCGCAGCAGACCGACGCCGTCCGCGCCGGCGGCCAACGCGCCTTCTACGTCGGCCACGGAGCCAAGGTTTGCGGCCACGTCGATACGACGACCATCTGTTGTCACCGCGGGCTCCGACGCCCCCCGCTGGGCGGAGGAATGCTGCATCTGCCGCTGCCGTTCGAGGCCCTCGTAGTGAGATATGAGCGCAGCGTCTGGATCCACGTAGATTGCGCCCGACTCGCCATCGATCAGCAGCCGCGCGCCTTCCGCCAGCCCCAGTACCTCGTCCCCCGCACCCACGACGGTCGGGATCCCGAGCGAGCGGGCAAGGATCGCGGCATGACCGGTAGGCCCGCCTCGTGCGGTGACGATGCCGAGTACAAGCTCGCGATCGAGCGCGGCCGTCTCGGCCGGCGCCAGCTCAGCAGCCACGAGGATCCCCGGCCCCCCGAGCTCGGGCCCGGCCGCCGGTACTCCGATGAGACGTGCCAGCACCCTGTGGCCGACCTCGGCCACATCTTCTGCGCGCTCGCGCTGGTAGTCGTCGTTCAGTGAACGGTACCGGCCCACGACCGCGTCGATCTCTCTCGCCCACGCGCGCGCGGCACTCGAGCCTTCCTCGGAGATCGCCCGCCGGACCGGATCGAGTAGCGTCGGGTCATCGAGCAACAGGACGTGGACATCAAAGATCGCCGCACTCTGTTCACCGGCTCGACCGGCGATGTCATCGCGCGTGTCGGCTAGCTCGCGGCGCACCCCTGTCGTGGCTTCCCCGAGTGCAGCGAGCTCGACCTCGGCATCGACCCGGCGCTCGGCAGGCAACTCGAAATTGGGACGACGTAAACGGCGAACATTCCCGTGCGCGCTGCCCGGTGACACCGGCAGTCCCGAATACGTTGCCCCTTCCACCGGGCTCACGTCCACCGAACGCGTTGGCGTTCCAATTGCGGCTTGATCGCCGAAGCCCTCGTCGGCGAGCACTTGCAGAGCGGCGAGCGCGTCGCTCGCCTGGGGGCCGCGTGCCCTGATGCTGATTTCATGGTCGCGCCTTACGCCCAGGGTTGCGATTGCGTTCAGGCTGAGCGCCGTCACCGGCCCCTTGCCCGTCGTGAGGTTGGTAACTTCGACCTTGGCGTCGTAGCCGCCCGCCGTGCGCACGAAGCGCGCCGCGGGGCGAGCGTGAAGTCCGAGCGGGTTGGTGACCGTCAGCTGCAGATCCTTGAAGCTGCCCGTGACCGGCTCCTCACTCACCGCTTCACCAGCGGCCGGCAACTCATCGACGCCGAGGTGAGCTGCCTTGCCCTGTAGTCCTCCTCGAGCTTCGCGTGCAACACCCTCGAGGTCCTCGCCCACGCGAGCTGCTGCTGCTGCCGCAACTGCTCCCTCGACCAGCGGAGCCTCGCACAGATAGACGCGGCCCCGTTGCTTCTCGGCAAGCATGTCGAGCGCGACCTCCGCGCTCATCACCGCGCTCCCGAGATCCATGAGCACAAGCACGCCTTGGCCCGAATCCGCCTTCTCGATCGCAGCGAGCACAAGGACCGCGTCGGTGCCGATGGGATTACCCGGCTCGTCGAGTCCGCCGGCGGGCTCGATCGCGACCCCCTCGCCACCCATCTCCCGAGCAAGCTCCACGACGCCTTCCGCAATCGCAGAGCTGTGCGACACGATCACTATCCCGACCACTAGTGGGTTCCCTGCAGATAGTAGGAGTTAGGAGTCTTTCCAGACTTCGGCCGCTATCCTGAGCAGCATATGTGAGGAGGTTGCGCCCGGATCTTGATGGCCGGCGCTGCGCTCCCCCAGATAGCTGGCGCGGCCCTTTCGTGCCACGAGTGGGACGGTCGCCTCCATTCCCTCTTTGGCTGCGACCGACGAACGCTCGAGCGCGTCCCCGAGCGAGACCCCGCCCTCCGCAGCCTCTCTGAAGGCGTCTCGTGCGGGAATGAGTGCGTCGATCATTGTTTTGTCGCCGGGCTCGGCCTTGCCGCGCGCTTGTACGCCTTTCACGGCCGACTCCAAAGCCGACGACCAATCCTGCGCGCTCAGCTCGGTCTTGCCCGCGGTAGCAGAACCCAGCTGCAAGAAGAGGGTTCCGTAAAGAGGTCCCGCTGCACCTCCGACCTTCGAGATGAGCGCCATACCCACCGCTTTCAAGGCCGCCCCCACGTCTTTTCCCGGCACCGCATCGAGCTTGCCGAGTGCAGCTTGCATGCCCCGGTCCATGTTCACTCCGTGATCGCCGTCACCGATCGCAGCGTCGAGCTTGCTGAGGTATTGCTTGTTGTCCGATATCTCGGCGGCGAAGTCGCGGATCCACCGCAGGACGTCGTCGTAGGCGATCGTCACCTCTACTCCTCTCCGCCTGGCCTTTGGGAGGTCAAACGCCCCAGCGCAGTCCGGGGGTCTTGACCGGAGCGTCCCACAGACTTGTCAGGTCGTCGTCGAGCTTGAGCAGCGTGATCGAGCAGCCCGCCATCTCCAACGACGTTATGTATGGACCGATCAAGTTGCGAGCGATCTTCAAACCCTTGCCTTCGAGGTAACGCACGAGGTCGTTGTAAATCACATAGAGTTCAATGAGTGGCGTCCCACCCATCGAGTTGACGAAGGCCAGCACCTCGTCGCCGCGCTCGAACGGGAGATCGCTCACGATGGGCTCTGCGAGTCGTTCGACGACCTCCTTAGAGGGCGCGAGCGGAGCGCGCTCGCGCCCTGGCTCGCCGTGGATGCCGATACCGATCTCCATCTCATCGTCACCCAGCTGGAAGGTTGGTTCGCCTGCCGAAGGGACGATGCAGGAGGTGAGGGCCATGCCCATAGTGCGGCCACTGGAGTTCACCGTTCGACAGATGTCTGCTACGTCTTTGAGCGAGCGTCCTTGCTCCGCCGCCGCCCCGCAAATCTTCTCGGCGAGCACAGTCGTCCCGACTCCCCTGCGGCCGGCGGTGTAAAGGCTGTCTTTGACGGCGACATCATCGTCGATCACTACCGCCTCGACCTGAATCGACTCTTCTTTGGCCAAATCTGCGGCCATCTCGAAGTTCAAGATGTCGCCTGTGTAGTTCTTGACGATGTGCACGACCCCCGCGCCACCATCGACCGCCTTGGTGGCTTCGAGCATCTGATCGGGGGTAGGAGAGGTGAACACCTCGCCGGGACAGGCTGCGTCCAGCATTCCCATTCCTACGAAGCCTCCGTGCATGGGCTCGTGCCCGGAGCCACCCCCGGAGACGAGGGCTACTTTTCCACTGATGGGAGCGTCCGCCCGCACCATGTAGTGAGGATCGAAGTTGACGCGCACGAGGTCTGAGTGTGCGTGTGCGGCCCCCTGGAGCGATTCCAAGACCACGTCCTCTGGGCGATTGATGAGCTTCTTCATACTCTCCCCCTTACGAGCGACTAACTGCGTGAGCGCATCCTACGCCGACGAGATCAAGGGCGTCATGCGATGGATGAAGGTGGTCAATGTGCGACCGTCGCACGTGAGCCACCCAAATCGGTGGATGAGATGAGACTGTCGCACTTGAGCCTCCGCCGGCCCGGCTCGGGCCTGCCTTCAGCGGGCTCGGAGGCGCTCCAGGACCCGGCGCTCGACCCCCAGCGCGACCTTCTCGCTCCGAGAGCTAAGCCTATCTCTACAATGGGTCAGCTCGTGGGCCAGGATCGCAACCCAGAACTCGTCCATCGTCGGCGGCTCGGCCGGAAGGCGGTCCTGAGAGTAGTAGTGGCGCTGCTTCGCAAGGTCGTCCCTCATCGCCCTAGGATAGAAAGTCACCCGGCAGTAGCGGCCGTCTGTCCTGGTGGGGCGATACAGGGAGTCGGCCAAGTGCCGGTCCTGCGGGACCGCACGCTCTCCTGGGCGAGCGCGAATGCGCAACCTGGTCAGATGCTCGGTCATACCGCCCCACAGTCGCAGCTGCTTGATCTCCGAGACCGCGGCGCTCATCGCAGGATGTGTGAGGGGGCCGCCGGCGATTGTCACTCTTACTCTGGGCGAGGCCGCGCTCTTCCTATTGAGGGCGGCGGGCGGCTGTGGGGGTGGCGGCAGCTCGATCACGGGGGGCGGCGCCGCCTCACAGGCGGCCGCGAGCGATAGCGCAGCCAGCAACAATGCAGCCCTCTTCATTGAGTCTATTTTAGAACCCACGCCGACCGGCCGGCTCTAAGTAATGGTGCTGATCCCCCAGCGACTGCCGAATGACTCTCCGGGCTCCAGCACGCGCAGTCCCCTGCCGTTGTTGAAGGCATCGGGGGCGCACGTCATCGGCTCGATCGCCAGGCCGCGCCGCCGCCGATCCTCTTTCCCGATTGCGTCGCCCGTGAAGACCTGTATGTAGTCATGCTGCTCGTCCATGAACGTGGTCAGCACCGGGCGGCCCGGTGGAGCGAACTCGACCCGGACCATGCCGTCGTTATCCCTACTGAGGTCGGTGAAGCAGTGATCGAGGCGGGTGTCGCCAAGACGCCGCATCGACGTGAAGTCGAGGTCCGTACCCTGGACTGGAGCCTCGCCGGTCGGAACGAGACGGTCGTTGGTGGTGAGGACCGTCGCCGCCGGTATGCGCACTTGGGCGTCGTCGACCATTCCGCCCGCGGCGAGGTAGGGGTGGTAGCCGGCGCCAAAGGGGGCCGGTTCGGCGCTGCGGTTTTGCGCGTTGAGCTCGACCACGAGCCCCTCGTGGGTCAGCGCGTAGGTGATGTCGATCAGGAGCGTGAACTCGTAGCCCTTTTGTGGGTAGAGCGTGCACGACAGCCGCACGCTTTCGGACGGGGTGGCATCCACATCGAAGGGGAGCCAGCGGACGAGGCCGTGGATGGCGTTGTCCCGCTCCGGCTCGCTGAGGGCCAGCCGTCTGTCGCGCCCGGCAAAGTTGTAACGGCCGCGGTCGATGCGATTCGGCCACGGCGCCAACACCTGCCCGCGGCTGTAGTCACTCATGGCCTCCTCGGCAAAGGTGTCGAGCAGCTCGATGCCATCCACCATGTAACTGCGCAGAGTAGCTCCGACCTCTGTCACCACGGCGCGCTGGGGGCCGCTCTCGATAACGTGCTGGCTCCCAGAGGGCGGCAGCGAGCTCACCTCAATACCCGAGCTCGGGATCTACGGTCGCCTCGAGCGGCTCCCCCGCGGCGAAGTGCGCGACATTGCGCTCGACGAGACCGCACAACGCGGGCAGGCCCATCACCCATGTGTTGGCGATGTGCGGCGTGATGATGCAGTTGTCCAGCTCCCACAGAGGATGGCCTTCGGGGAGCGGCTCGGGGGCCGTGACGTCGAGCGCGGCCCCCCCGATCACGCGGCGCCGGAGAGCATCCACGAGGGCGTCGGTGTCGACCAGAGCCCCTCGGGCGACGTTGATCAACCAGGCGTCAGACTTCATGCGGGAAAGCATCGCCTCGTCGAGGAGACGTTCGGTCTCGGGCGTGGTCGCCGCTGCGAGCACGACGAAGTCAACATCTGAGATTACCTCTGAAAGCTCCGCCACCACCACCGTTCTCTGAGCCCCGGCCAAGGACCGGCCCGAGCGGTTGACCCCAATCACATACGCGTCGAAAGGCTCGAGCATCGAGGCCAACGAGCCCCCGATTCCTCCGGTACCAACAATGGCGACCGTGGCCTGCCCGTGAAAGCGCCGCTCTGTGGAGCTCGAGTGCTCGGGCTGCCAGCGAGTGGCGCCGATGTGCTCGTGCATGCGATGCCACGCCACGAGCATGAACGCGAGGGCATGCTCGGCGCAAGACTCACCGTAGATGCCCTTCGCACATGTCCAGGAATGATCTTCGTCGATGACGCCGGCGGAAACGAACGGTTCGATTCCTGCAAAAGGAAGCTGCACCCAGCGGGCCGGCGAGGTTTTCATGGCGCGCTCGAGGCCGCCGGGGTCGGAGGGATCCACCCACACGATGCCGTCCGCTTCGTCGGCCGCAACTATCTCGCCGCCGCCGCGCCGGACGGCGTCGAAGAGCTCGTCATCAGGAGCATCGCCGGCGGGTGACCTCTCCCCCAGCACTGCGATACGGACCGCCATTACAACAACGGCTCGTGTGCGATCTCGACCGCTTCGCATCCGCAATTGGGGCAAGGCGCAACATCGCCCTCATGGACGACAAAGACATTTCCACAGTCACGACAGCGAAGGATCACGATCTCGGTGTTCACCGCCGCCGAGGCTATACCGCACGCGTTGCGCGCTCGACTACCGGGCGGGCCGAAACGCCAGCCCATCTCCATCGGTTGTCACCGAGACGACATCCCCATCTGAGAACTCGCCCTCGAGCAGCTTGAGCGCCAGCGGGTCCAGGATCTCTTTTTGCAGCAGCCGCTTGAGAGGCCGAGCACCGTAGGCGGGGTCGTAGCCCTTGCGGGCCAGATAGGTCCGGGAGTCTTCAGTTACCTGGAGCTCGATATTGCGGGCACCGAGCCTCGCCTGCAAGATGTCGAGCTGAAGCTCCACGATACGAGCCAGATGCTCGCGGTCGAGCCGGTGGAAAACGATGAGCTCGTCCACCCGGTTCAGAAACTCGGGCTTGAAATGGTCGCGCACGGTCTGCAGCACCTTGTCCTCGATCTGTGGCTCGCTTTCGGTGGCCGACAGGATCCACTGCGACCCCAGGTTCGAGGTCATGATGACAACCGCGTTCTTGAAATCCACGGTGCGTCCCTGAGAGTCGGTCAGGCGTCCGTCGTCGAGGATCTGCAGGAGCACGTTGAAGACGTCGGGATGCGCCTTTTCGATCTCGTCCAGCAGGATCACGGAGTAGGGGCGGCGGCGCACCGCCTCGGTGAGCTGTCCGCCCTCCTCGAAGCCCACGTATCCCGGGGGAGCGCCGACCAGGCGGCTGACCGTGTGCTTCTCCATATATTCGGACATGTCGAGCCTCACCAAGGCGCGCTCGTCGTCGAAGAGAAACTCCGCGAGCGCCCGGGCGAGCTCGGTTTTGCCCACTCCGGTCGGTCCCAAGAAGATGAAGGATCCAATCGGCCTGTTGGGGTCCGACAGACCCGAACGGGCTCTGCGTATGGCGTTGGCCACGGCCGCAACCGCCTCACCTTGACCCACGACTCGCTCGTGGAGACCCTGCTCCATGTTTACGAGCTTCTTGATCTCGCCCTCCATAAGCCTCGAGGTGGGAATGCCGGTCCAGCGTCCGACGACCTCGGCCACGTCCTCTTCGTCGACCTCCTCTTTGAGAAAGCGCTGCTCCAACTGCAACTCGTCCAGCGCACGGTTCGACTCCTGGAGGTTGCGGTCGAGCTCGACCAGCCGCCCGTAGCGGAGCTCGGCGGCCCGCTGCAGATCGCCGTCGCGCTCGGCACGCTCGGCCTCGGTGCGCGCCGCCTCGATCTCCGCCTTGAGCGTCCGGATTACGTCGATGCGCTCCTTCTCCTGCTGCCAGTGCGCCTTCATGCCGTCCATGCCCTCGTGCAGCGACGCCAGCTCTGCCTCGAGGCGCTCGAGACGCCGGCGCGACGCGGCGTCGGTTTCCTTGCTTAGCGCGGCCTTCTCTATCTCGAGCTGCCTGGCCCTCCGGTCGAGGACATCGATCTCGGTAGGCATCGAGTCGATTTCGATGCGCAGCCGGGACGCCGCTTCGTCGATGAGGTCAATGGCCTTGTCGGGCAGAAAGCGGGCCGTGACGTAGCGATCCGACAGCATGGCCGCAGCGACTAGGGCGGCATCCTGGATGCGGACCCCGTGGTGGACCTCGTAGCGCTCCTTGAGGCCGCGCAGGATCGCAACGGTCGACTCGACCGAAGGCTCGCCCACCACGATCACCTGGAAGCGGCGCTCGAGCGCGGGGTCCTTCTCGACGTGCTTGCGATACTCGTCCAATGTGGTCGCTCCGACCATGCGCAGCTCGCCGCGTGCCAGCATCGGCTTGATCATGTTGCCGGCATCCACGGCCCCCTCGGCTGCGCCGGCGCCCACCACAGTGTGGAGCTCGTCCACGAATGTGATGACCTCGCCATCGGAGTCCGCGATCTCCTTCAGGACCGCCTTCAGCCGTTCCTCGAACTCGCCCCTGAACTTGGAGCCCGCCACCATCGAGGAGATGTCGAGCGACACCACGCGCTTGTTGGCAAGCGAGGAGGGGACGTCGCCCGCCACGATTCGGTTGGCGAGGCCCTCGACGATGGCGGTCTTCCCAACGCCCGGTTCGCCGATCAGCACAGGGTTGTTCTTTGTGCGCCGGGAGAGTACCTGGATGATCCGCCGGATCTCGTCGTCGCGGCCGATTACCGGGTCTAGCTTCCCCCGCCGGGCGGCCTCGGTAAGGTCGAGGCCGAAACGCTCGAGCGCCTGGTACTTGTCCTCGGGGTTCTTGTCGGTGACGCGCTGGGACCCGCGCACCTGTTTCAGCGCCTCCAGAAAGGCATCCCTCTGCACGCCGAACTGCCGCAACAGTCCGGCCGAGTCGTCCGAGCCCTCGAGCAACGCGAGAAGGAGATGCTCGCTGGAGACGTAGGCATCGCCGAGTCTCTCGGCCTCGCCGAAGGCGCGCTCGAGAGTGTCGCGAAGGGCCTGGGACAGATAGGTTTCGATCTGTCCGTAAACCTTGGGCATGCCGCCCAACAAACCATCTAGCCGCTCGCGCACGGCTCCCGGATTCGCTCCCAACCGGTCGAGCAGGGGGTAGACGACCCCCTCCGTCTGCGCCAGCAATGCGTCGAGCAGGTGCGCGGGCGCCACCTGCTGGTGATTCAGCTCCCTCGCTTTGTTCTGGGCCCGCTCCAGCGACTCCTGGGACTTCAGCGTCAGCTTGTTGATGTCCATGTGCCCTCGTCTGGCCTTTCCGTGTGCCTTGTCGGTTGATGGAAATCTAAGTGATAGAAAATCTAAGTCTGACACTATCAACCATTCACTCGCTCTGATTCTTCCTCAAAGGCGTTAATCTTGCCTCTTCCGCTGTTATGGAGGGGGGCGTCCCCCGGTTCGCTCGCGCCAGAGGGGAGGGCAATGCTGCGCGTAGATTTCAACTATCCCTTGACGCGCTATCTCTACAGGCCCGTGTCGCGGCCCCTGGCGGCGCGGCTGGCGCGGACGCAATTCACTCCCAACCAGGTGACGATTCTCAGCGCGCTGGTGACCGGAGCAGGAGGGGTGGCGTTCCTGTTCCACGCCTACGTCGCCGGAGTCGTTCTCGCCCTGGTGGGACAGATCGCCGACTGCGCCGACGGAGACATGGCGAGGCTTCAGGGCAGGACCTCGCCCGCGGGCGCCTTCTTGGACAGCGTGCTCGACCGTTGGACGGATGCGGCACTGATTTTGGGACTCGCTTTCTCGGACCTGGAGCTCTACGGGGGGCCCGCGGCCCTGGCTCTGGCGGGCTCCTTTCTGGTGAGCTATACGAGAGCGCGCGCCCAGTCGGTGGGGGTGGACTGTCCCGACGGTGTCGCCACCCGCGACGCCCGCATGCTGATCATCATGGCCTCTGCGCTGCTGGGGTGGATAGCGCCCGGCCTGCTGCTGCTGGCGGGCCTGGGCGCGCTGACCTCGGTGACCCGGACGGTGTGGGCGATGCGGGCGCTGGGGGCCAAGAAGGACCGCTCCTCCCTCTAGCTCTCTGGCCGATCGAAGCGGCTAGAGCTCGGCCGTTTTCCTCTCCAGCTCTGCGGCCCCGTCCGAGGAGAAGTGCCGATCGAGGTCGGCGCGGTCGAGGGTTTCGCGCTCGAGCAGAACCTCGGACAGCACGTCGAGGTCTTTCCGGCGTTGAATCAGGATGCTGCGCGCCTTCTCCTGCCCCTCGATCAGGATCGATTTGACCTCCCGGTCGATGGCAACCTCGGTCTCTTCGGAGACGTCCTCGCTCCGCCGGAACATCGGTGACAGGAAGCGGGCGCTGTGCTCGGAGATGTTGATCGGGCCAACCTTCTCCGACATGCCGAACTCCATGACCATGCGGCGGGCGATCTCGGTGGCCTTCTTCAGATCGTCCTGCGCGCCGGTGGTGGCGAACCCGAACACGGTTTCTTCCGCGGCGCGGCCCCCCAACAGGACCGCTATGCGGTCCCGCAACTCGGGCTCGGACATGAGGTAGCGCTCCTCATCGGGAAGCTGCTGCGTGTAGCCGAGCGCTCCGATGCCGCGCGGGATGATCGAGACCTTGTGCACGGGGTCGGCGTGCGCTACGAAACGGGCTACGAGCGCGTGACCGAGCTCGTGAAACGCCACCAGCCTGCGCTCCTTGTCGGACAGCACCTGCGAACGGCGCTCGAGCCCGGCGGTTACCCGATCGATGGCGTTTTCCAGGTCCTGCATCTCGACCATGTCCCGGTTCGCGCGCGCCGCCAGCAGCGCTCCTTCGTTGATGACGTTGGCGAGCTGAGCGCCGGAGAAGCCCGGCGTGCGCCGGGCCAGGACCTTGAGATCGATGCCCGGTCCCATCTTGACGTCACGGGCGTGGATCTGGAGTATCTCGTCGCGCCCCCTGATGTCGGGCAGGTTGACCTGGATCTGGCGGTCGAACCGCCCCGGCCTCAGCAGCGCCTGGTCGAGAACCTCGGGGCGGTTGGAGGCGGCGACGATGATGACGCCGGAGTTCGGCTCGAAGCCGTCCATCTCGGTGAGCAGCTGCTGCAGAGTCTGCTCCTGCTCCTGATTGGAGCCCATCTGATAGCCCGCCGCCCCCGAGCGAGCCTGGCCGATGGAGTCGATCTCGTCGATGAACACGATCGCAGGCGCCCGCTGGCGCGCCTGTTGGAAGAGGTCGCGCACACGGGCGGCCCCGAGCCCGACGAACAGCTCGATGAACTCGGAGGCGGAGATGAAGAAGAACGGGACCTGCGCCTCTCCTGCGATGGCGCGCGCCAGCAGCGTCTTGCCGGTGCCCGGCGGGCCCACCAGGAGCACTCCCTTGGGGATGCGCGCACCAACTTTCTTGAACTTGTCGGCGGACTTCAGGTATTCGACCAGCTCCTGTAGCTCGGTCTCGACCTCGTCCACACCGGCGACGTCGGCGAACGTGGTCTTGAGGTCGGTGCGGTCGTAGAGCTTGGCCTTGTTCTTTCCCAGGGACAGGGGTCCGCCGGCGCCGCCGCCGAGCTGCTGGCGCGCTCGGCGAAACACGAAGAAATAGATGAGGCCTCCGAAGATCAGGAACGGCACGAAGCCGACCAGAAGCTGCGTCAGCAAACCCGGCTGCGAACCCGAGAACGTCACGCCCTGCTTGGTCAGTCGCTGCACCAGTTGGTTCGTCTGGAAGTCCGGCGGCAGGGTGGTGGAGAAGCGTTTCTCCTCTTGACCCGAGGTGTAGGTGCCCGTCACCGACCCGGTCCCGATCGTCGCCTCACCGACCCGGCCGCGGTCAACGAGGTCCAGCAGGCGAGACAACGGCACTTCCTCGGACGAGGCCGTGAGCGAGTTCACCGCATACAGGAGCAGCAGCAGCCCGCCCACCATCCAAGCGATTGAGACCCACCGGCGGTTGCCTTCGAAGGGGCCCGGGCCCGCGTCGGGTCCGGTGCCGGGCTTGTTGGGGGCAAGCCTTTTCTTGCGCGAGGCGCCCCGTGGGTTGTTGAGTTTGTCCACGATCCAAAGCGTACCCCGACCAACCGACAACAGCCGGGCCGCGGGGGCTTTGAGGCCGGGTCGGAGCTGGGGCTGGGGCCGCGGTGGCAAAAGCAAACCGCGGACATCTGCCCACGGAAAACCGTGTGTAAACGCGGACCGGGGACATTTGCCACTCGCGGGGCGGGGACCGGAGGACCGGGGACCGTGGACCGGGGGCGGGACTCGGCAGAGGCGGGCGGGCTCGATCTCCACTAGGCTAGCGGCATGAAGCTGTTGCTTGCGAGCCGCGAGCGCGCTGCCAAGTGTCGGTTGGCAGACGCCGCGGAACGGGCCGGGTGGACCATGGTGACGGCGCGCGTCGGCGACTTGAGTGGGGCGGTTTCCGAACACTCCCCCGAGCTGGTCGTGGTCGATCTAGACGAAGCCGGCGAGCCCGTGCTACAAGCTCTCGGCTCCGCCCCCCGTGCCCGGATGATCGGCTTCTTCTCCCACGTCGACCGCGCGCTCGGCGACGCCGCCCGGGCCGCCGGAGTGGAAGCTGTACCCCGCGGCCGTTTCTGGCGAACGCTGCCGCAGCTATTCGAGGCCCAGACCGCACAGATAGATCGGAAGGGAGAGGACATGACAGACAAGGAGCGCTCCGCTGATCCCCAGCAGCCGGAGGAGGGAGGCTTCGAGGAGGGGCAGGACCACAAGCCCGACTCCCCGGAGGAGGGACACGTGGGCAACTTCGCCGAGGGCCAGGACGATCCTCTAGACGAGGAGGACGAGGAGCGAAGGTCGCGCTTTTCCGAGGGCCATGAGGATCTTCCCGAAACTCCCGAAAAGGAGGCCGAGGGCAGCTTCGCCGAGGGCCAGGAAGGCCACTAGGCCCGCAGGGGGGGCTGCTCCCGGAGCCACTCGATCGTGCGCCTGAGGGTCTCCTCCACCGGCGTGTAAACGAGGCCCAGCTCGCGGCTCGCCCGGGAGCCGTCGTAGGCGTGACCGAAGGCGATGGTTGTCACCATGGCGCGGCACAGGCTCGGGTCCTTCCCTCGGAGCCGGGCCGTTCCCTCGGCGCAAGCGGCTGCTGCGTACGCCGCCGCGGCGGGGACCAGGCGGGGTTCGTGGGAGGTGCCGGCGAGGCGTGAGATGAGCTGCAACGCCTCACGGCTCGAGAGCGTGGCGCCGCACAACAGATAGCGCTCGCCGGGGACACCCTTTTGCCCGGCAAGCAAGTGGCCCTCGGCGCAATCGTCGATGTCGACGATACTGAGGCGGGTATCGAGGAACAGCTTGAGCCTGCCCTCGATGCAGGCGCTGAGGATGCGGGCGGTGCCCGTGGAGCGGCCGGGGCCTTGCACCGAACAGGGGTTTACTGCCACGACCTCCAGCCCCGAGCGGGAGCCCAGGTCGAAGGCGATCCGCTCGGAGAGGTGCTTGGAGCGTTCGTAGTGCGACAGAAAGCTGCCCCTGTGCTGGGAGGTCTCCAAGCCCACACTGTTCTTGCGCTCTCCTATCGCCGCCCCCGACGAGGTCAGCACCAGCCGAGCTACGCCCGAGCGCACGGCTGCCTCCACCACGTTGCGGGTGCCCGAGACGTTGACCTCGAAGAGCGCCGCCGGATCCTTCGGGCATAGGCTGTTGAGCCCGGCGACGTGGTAAACGACCTCGACACCGCGCATGGCCGCAGACAAAGAGTCGGAATCGAGCACGTCGCCCATCCCCGGCTCCGCCCCCCACGACCTCACCAAAGCCGCCTTGTCATCGCTGCGAACCAGCGCACGCACCTCTCTCTGTTGCCCGACAAGCCGCTTGACCACGGCCGTTCCGACAACGCCGGTGCCGCCGGTGATCAAGACCCTGCTCAGCGGGAACCCGCCAGGGCGGAGGAGTGCCGGGCGAGGTACTCGAGGCCGGACATGACGGTTACGAAGCAGGCGAGAGCCATCACCCACTCGTCGAGCAACAGGGGGCCGAGCTCGGCAGCCGGGCGCAGCAGCGCCAACAGGATCGCCACGAACTGAACGTTGGCCTTGAGCTTGCCCCAGAACGAGGGGGCCATTACGGTGCCGTCCGAGGCCACGACTCCCCGCAATCCCAGGATGACCAGCTCTCGTCCCACGATCACAAATGCCACCCACGCCCATGCCCGGCCCACCTCCACCAGTGCGATGAGTGCTCCTGCGACCAAGAGCTTGTCGGCCGTGGTGTCGAGAAACGATCCCAGCACCGTGGTCGCCTTCCAGCGGCGCGCTAGGTAGCCGTCGAAGAAGTCGGTGACTGCGGCGACCCCGAACACCGCCGCTGCAATCCCCCACGATCCACTCAGCGTGAGCGTCATCACGACCGGAATCAGCACGATTCGCAGATAGGTCAGCCCCATGAGCCGGGAGTCCAGAGGAGTCTTCATGGGGCTCATCGAAAAATCCTACTGTTCCCCCACATAGGCCCGGTGGAGGAGCTCGATGGGATGGACCACCGGCACTCCCGTGGCGTGTGCGATCTGCCACCTGCAGGTCTCGCTATCGCACGCTGCGATCGACGCCCCCAGCTCGGAGATCGACTCGAACAGCGGGCGGCCCACCGCCATGGCGATGTCGTATTTCTCCTTCTTGAGGCCGTAGGTGCCGGCGATGCCGCAGCACTGAGCCTCCTGCTCGACGACCTCGAGGCCCGGTATCAGCTCCAGGAGGTCGAGTGCCGGGGAGCCGATACCGTGGCCCCGCTGCTGGCAGGGAGCGTGATAGGGAACGGTGAGCGAAACCTCACCGAAGCGCCGGTCCAGCTCTCCACGGCCCAAGAGGTCCGCCAGCAGCTCGCAGATGTCGAACATCTGCTCCGAGACCACCGCAAGTTCCTCGGAATCCTCGCCGAGGATCTCGTGTGCCTCGCGCTTCAGCATCAGCGAACAGCTAGTCGATGTCGACACGATCGGGAGCCCGGCCCGGGCGTAAGGGGCCAGGTTCGAGGCGAGACGCCGCACATAAGTGCGGGCTTCGGAGAACAATCCGTTCGACTGCAGAGGCAGCCCGCAGCAGTCCTGGGGAGGGACGATGACCTCGAAGCCGTTGCGCTCGAGCACTGCAACCGCCATCTCGCCGAGCCGGGGCTCGAAGAAGTTGACCCCGCAGCCGTGAAAGTAGACGACCTTGGCGGACTTGGCACGGAACGAATCAGCAGCCGAGCGTTGTCGTTGGCGCGTCTGAAAGGGACGAGAGGTGAAGCGCGGCAGCGGGGCTTTTCGGTGCACTCCCATCACGGCTTCGACGAGGCAGCGCAGAACGGGGTTGGCAAGCGCGGCGTTTGCCAGCGGAGCCACCGGTGTGGCGAGGCGGGCAGACACACTCGGACGGGCGATGACCCGGTCTCTTAGAGGAACCCCTCGCTGCGCCTTCATGCGCGCCCGAGCCCGAGAGTTGATCTCCGCGATCTTGACGCCCTGCGGGCATACCTGTGAGCAGATGCCGCAGCCGGAGCAGTAGTCCAGTGAATCGTCAACCGAAGCCTCTTCCGAACGAAAACGCTCGGCCTGGGGACCAACGTATTTGGGGCCGGGGAACAGCGGCGTCGCGGCCGATACGGGACAATGGGTCTCGCAGATCGTGCACTTCACGCAGTGGTCAAGAGACGCCCTGATATCGATGGTCATGAACGCAGGATCGCATCTGCGACCGCATAGCCCGTGACGAGGCTTATGCCGTTTCCCGACATCTCCTTGTGCGGCTCGGCCCCCGCAAGCGTGGCGCCGCAAACCCGCACGTTGTTGTAGACGACCCTGCCGTCGGCATCGAGCGGCCGCCACTCCTCGTCGACCGCAACCCCCACGCGCGAAACGGGATGAGAGCCGAACACATCGGCACAGAAGCGCTCCGTTCCCGGGGGCGGAACGCCGGCCAGCGGCAGATCGAGGGCACTCTCCTTGAACCGCCACGACGAGTCGAGCGTCACTCCTCCTGCCGACACTCCCCCAGTGGCGACGACGAAATCACGGGCCCCATGAGAGGAGCGACGCGATCCGGTGTCGGTGCTCACCGCCTCGAGCCGGCCGTTGTGCGAGGCGCTCGAGACCACCGAAGCTCCCATTACCACGCGGCCCCCAGCCTTCCTGAGCGCCCGGTTGAGGAGCGCATGAAGACGCATCCCCGGGATCGACGGGGGCAGGGTGGGTATCTCGAAGACCGCCTCCCCGATGCGCTCGGCCAGCTCGGCCACGACCTCTGGGCTCCGGTGCAGTCCCAGCACTGCGGGGAAGCCCACGCGCTCGCCCGGTTCGATCCTCCCCTTTAGCCGGGCGACGATCTCGTCCCTGAACGCGGCCTCCTCGAAGGCACGGGCGAGCCGCAGCGTGCCTGGGTCGGCCTCACCCGCAACCGTGCCGTGAAGGTCGATCGCCCGCGCCTCGACGCGCTCGGTGGGACCCGGTTGGGCGCGGTTGAGGTTGGCGGCGGCGAGCCTCGGATAGAAGTCCTTCAGCGCGGAGAACGAAACCAGAGCGAGCTTCCCCCCTGATCCGAGGTCACCCGCAGCCAGGCTCCGAGGTGCGAGCGCGCTCGGCTTCAGCGCTCCCGCGGCGGTGGGGAGCATGAGGTTTTCGTCCAGCGATCCCGTCAGGTGAAGAGGCTCGCAGCGCGCTCTGAGCCACTCGAGCGCCCCCGCCCAGAGGCTCGGGGCAACGCGCATATAGGGGTGGCCGGGGTGGGATCGTATGAAGGAACCCAGGGCTGCGGCCGGGCTCGTGACCACCGCGGGGTCGTAGCCGAGGATGTCGATCGTGGCTCCCCCGAGATGGAGCGAGCCGGCTCCGGCCGCCACCACCGCGACCTTGCACCCCCCCTCGGTGAGGCGCAGGGCGCAGGTGAGCCCCGCCAGCCCGGCGCCGATGACGACTGTGTCGGGGGTCACGACTGGAGCTGCTCGACGTTGAGCAAGCCCTGAAAGATCCAGTCGTCGAGCCTCGCCTGACGCAGACCGTCACCGTAGAGGATCGGGTGGAGGCCCTTCCAGCGCTCCTGGAGGAAGTCTCTGAGGGAAGCTGTGGCGGAGGCAGCATCGATGCGCTGAAGCGAGTGCAGGATGCCCGCGGAGCGATAGATGCAGAAGCCTCCCTGGCAGGGACCCATGCCGAGCCGCAGCGTTCGTCTTATGTCGTCGAGATCGGACGAGCCCCGGCGTTGCATTGCGTTTTCGAGCGCGCGCCTGCCGATGAGCTCGCATTCGCAGATGATCTGCTCGTCGTGGAGCCTCTCCTCGCGCGCCGCGAGCCTCGATCCCAGCTTGTAGTAGGTGCGCTCCTCGGAATCGGGAAGGGCCTCCTCGTGGGTATGGCAGGCCCGCTCGTCTTTCAGCTGCGCGCCCATGATGTCGACCGAGTCTTGCGCCATGCGCCTGAAGGTCGTGAACTTGCCGCCGGTGATCGTGATGAAGCCCTCGACTCCATCGCGGTCGTGATGGTCGAGAAGCCGGTGCGAGCGGCTGACCTCGCGAGTGCTCGAACTTTCGGCTTTCTCGTCTTTGAACAGCGGACGCACGCCTGCCCACACGCGCAAGGCCCGAACCTGCCTGAAGCCGGGAACCAGCGTCTCGCCGTCTGCCAACATGCGATCGACCTCGTCCTGGAGGATCCTGAGATCGTCGGGGTCGGAGGCCTCTTCGTCGGTGGTGCCGATCACGCTCACGGTCCGGATGGGCACCAGAATGTCGCCGTCGGTCGGCATCTGGCAGCGGTTGATCACCGTATCCACGAGCCGGTGGCCCATGGCGATCATGATTCCCCTGCCCGGCAGGATGGTGAATCCCCCACATCCAGCCAGGGCTGCGATCTGGGCCGCCCACGCGCCGCTCGCGTTGATCGTGAAGCCGGCCCGGATGCGAACCTCATCTCCGGCGCGGTCCTCCACGACTGCACCAACGACTATGTCGCCCTCCCGAAGAATGCCCGTCACCTTGTGATAGGGCAGAGCCCGGCCCCCGTGGTCGCTCGCGGACCGCACGCAGCCCCACACCGTCTTCCACGCGTCGATGGCCGCGTCGGGGACCTGCAGCACCCGGCTGATGCGGGGGCTGAGGCGCGGCTCCGCGTTCAGAGCCGCGGAGACGGATATCTCCTCCACCGGGATCCCAGCCCGTCTGCAACCGTCCACGAAGAGGTCGGAGTAGGAGGGGTCGTCTTTCTCGGTGGTGACGAAGTAGCCGGAGGTGTCCTCGATACAGTCGGCGGCAATACGCCTCAGGACGCGATTCTCGTCCATGCACTCCTTGGCCGACGAGGGGTCCTTGACCGCATAGCGGCCCCCGGAATGGAGCAGGCCATGAAAACGCCCACTGGTTCCCGTGGCGAGGTCCGAACGTTCCACGAGAAGCCCGCCGTAGCCGCGCATGCAGACGTCGCGCAGCACCCCGGCCCCGGTGGCGCCGCCGCCGATGACCAGGACCTCGGCCTCAATCGTTTTCATGCCGGCTTGAAGACCTCAATCTGCCCCGCGCCCCGCCCCTAGTCTGGCACAGAGCCATACTGGGGGCGCGGGAACGGGGTAGCAGCGATTAAAAGGAGCATTCCGACCCCGGCGGCGCCGTAAGGTCGGCTACTCGACCCAATCGAAGGACTTGGTGACCGCCTTCTTCCAGAAGCGGTACTCCTTCTCGACCTCATCCTTTTTCATCTGGGGCTCCCAGCGTTTGTCCTCGAGCCAGTTCTCCCGGAGGTCCTCGATCTGGGCCCAGAAACCGGTGGCGAGCCCGGCCGCGTAGGCGGCACCGAGAGCGGTGGTTTCGGCGACCTTGGGGCGGATGACGGGGACGCCGAGGGTGTCGGCCTGAAACTGCATCAAGAGCTCGTTCTGAACCATGCCGCCGTCCACTTTGAGCGACTTGAGCTCGACCCCAGAGTCTGCGTTCATCGCCTCCACTACCTCGCGGCTCTGCCATGCGGTCGCCTCGAGCACCGCCCGGGCGAGGTGGCCGGCGTTTACATAACGGGTAAGCCCGGCGATGACGCCGCGGGCATCTCCCTTCCAATAGGGAGCGAAGAGACCGGAGAACGCGGGCACGAAGTAGCAGCCTCCGTTGTCGTCCACCGATGCGGCGAGCTCCTCGATCTCGGGGGCCGCCTTGATCATCTTGAGGTTGTCTCGCATCCACTGCACCAGCGCCCCGGTGATGGCGATCGCGCCCTCGAGGCAGTAGACCGCGTCCTGGTCTCCGATCTTGTAGCCGAGCGTGGTCAAGAGCCCGTTCTTAGACTGCACCGCTTCGGTCCCGGTGTTGAGCAGGAGGAAGTTTCCGGTGCCGTAGGTGTTCTTTGCCTCGCCTACCGAGAAGCAGGTCTGCCCAAAGACGGCGGCCTGCTGGTCACCGAGATCTCCGGCGATGGGGATGCCGCCGAGCTCGGCGGTGGCCTCGGCGTAGACCTCGGAGCTCGCCTTGATCTCGGGCAGCATGGCGCGCGGCACTCCCAACAGCGACAGGATGTCGTCATCCCAGTCGAGCGTCTCGAGATTCATCATCAGCGTACGGCTGGCGTTGGTTACGTCGGTTACATGGACGCCGCCGTCCGTTCCTCCCGACAGCTTCCAGATCAGGAACGAGTCCAGGTTGCCGAACAGCACATCGCCGTTGTCAGCCTTCTCCCGGATCCCGTCGACGTTTTCGAAGATCCAGCGGATCTTGGGGCCGGAGAAATAGGTGGCGAGAGGCAGCCCGGTCTTGGAGCGCAGGCGGTCCTGCCCTCCGTCCTGAGCGAGCTCGTCGCAGATCTTGTCTGTACGGGTGTCCTGCCACACAAGTGCGTTGTGGACCGGCTCGCCGGTGGTCTTGTCCCACAGGACCGCGGTCTCGCGCTGGTTGGTGATTCCCACCGCAACCAGGTCCGAGGGCTGCAAGCCCGCGTTGTCCAGACCCCCCTTGATGACCTCGGTGGTGCGCTGCCAGATCTCCGAGGCGTCGTGCTCGACCCAGCCCGGCTTGGGATAGATCTGCTCGTGCTCCTTCTGGTCGACGCCGACCACTGCACCCGAGTGGTCGAAGATCATGAAACGGGTGCTGGTGGTGCCCTGGTCGATCGCTCCTACGTACTCAGCCATCTTGCCTCCCCTAGATATCTGCAAGCCGCGTCGTTACGGCCAGCCATCTTGCTTCTCTTATTTATGTGCGAGCCGCGTCGTTACGGCCACAGGACGTTGAACAGCACTGCCCCCACAACCCCTCCGATGATCGGGCCGACCACCGGAATCCATGAGTAGCCCCAGTCCGAATCTCCCTTGCCTGCGATCGGCAGCACCGCGTGCGCGATGCGGGGGCCGAGGTCGCGAGCCGGGTTGATGGCGTAGCCGGTGGGCCCGCCGAGCGAGAGACCGATTCCGACCACCAGAAGACCCACCAGCAGTGGCGTGAGCCCGATTTCCGCGCTGAGGGCGCCCGGGCTATCCGCGTACCCGAGCGACAGCACGCCGATCAGCAACGCCGCGGTGCCGATGACCTCGCACACGATGTTGGGCCCAGTCTTTCTGATGGCGGGGCCGGTGCAGTAGACCGCGAGCTTGAGGCCGGGGTCCTCGGTCTCGGACCAGTGCGGAAGATAGGCGGCATAGACGAGGACCGCGCCGATGAAAGCACCCAGGAACTGACCCGCGATGTAGATTGGCACATCTCCCCACGGCACTGCTCCGATGGAAGCGAGCCCAATGGTCACGGCCGGATTGATGTGCGCGCCCGAGAACTGCGCCACCGCGTAGACGGCGATCGCTACCGCAAGGCCCCAGCCCAGCGTGATCACGATCCATCCCGCGTTCTGAGCCTTCGAGTGGTTCAGCAGCACGCCCGCCACCACCCCGTCCCCGAACAAGATCAGCAACGCAGTGCCGACTACCTCCGCAGTGAAGATGTTCATACCGCCCCCTTTCTCGAGCTTCCGATACAGCTCACGTTGCCCAATGTAGCCTAGAGGATCGCGACTTGCCCGTCCCCGTCAACTCCCCGCGAAGGGACTCGAGTCGCGGCGCATGCGCTCCAGAGCCGCCTGCAGTCTTGATGTGAGTGCCTTGTGGTCCTCCCCCGGCGCCGGGTAGAGGGCGTTGCCTAGGTGTATCACTACCGGGTGCTTGGCGGGCCAGGGACGACCCACCGGCATCGAGCGGTAAGTGCCCATGACGTTTACGGGCACCACCGGAATCGAGTTCTCCACCGCTATGAATGCGGCCCCGGAGCGCATCCGCGCCACCTTGCCGTCCCGGGTGCGAGTGCCCTCGGGGTAGACGAGAAGGCTCCATCCCTCCTTCAAGAGAAGGGCCAGGCGGTCGGTGGTGAGCTTGCTGAGCCCGCCCTTGCGCTCGATGGGTACCGTGGCGAAGCTGAGCGTCACGAGGCTTGCGACCACGCGGTTCTTGTAGAAGTAGTCGGCCGCTGCGATGGTGGCGATGCGGGATCGCCACTCCTTGGGGAAAGAGCGCAGGATCGTGGGAGTATCGAGATGGCTCGAGTGGTTGGCGGCGAAGATCACAGGAGGCTTGAGGCCGTCCAGCACCTCCTTGCCCAGCGTCACCGGATGGGTGTAATGCTCGACGATCGGCCCCAACAGCCGCATGATGATGAGCTCGCGCACAGCGGTCGCGGCGGGCTTGCGG
>Ga0136613_10000206_pt1 | contig 24901 bp, 25 predicted proteins | sample AntDrymUQ2722106_2_FD_106649 | JGI IMG/M metagenome (GOLD analysis project Ga0136613, IMG submission 106649) | Polar desert sand microbial communities from Dry Valleys, Antarctica - metaG UQ272 (21.06) | ecosystem: Environmental > Terrestrial > Soil > Desert | place: Antarctica: Dry Valley... | reverse complement strand
GCCCTCGATGAGCCGGGCGGTGACCTCGGTCTTGCCGACCCGGAACACCACCTCGCGGTCGCCGAGGACCACTTCGATCTCACCGCCGCCGAGGAGGCGCTGCACCTCGGCGAGTCCCCGACCCGCCACGAGCACCTTCTGGCCTTCTTCGAGGAACTGGGTGACTCCCTTGAGGTCGCGGACCGCGAGCCGGTAGGAGTCGGTCGCCACCAACCGCAGGCCCTCGCCCGACGCGGTGAGCAGCACTCCGGTCAGGATCGGCCGGGCGTCGTCGCGGGAAGCCGCCGGCACCACCTGTCGGAGGGCCTCCGCCAGCGCGCCTGCCTCGACCCGGACACCGGCGCCCGCGACCTCCGGAAGCCGCGGAAAGTCGGACGCCGGCAGCGTCCGCAACGCGAAGTTGGCTCGGCCCCCTGCGATGCGCGCGTCCTCGTCACCGAACTCGACCGTGACTTGACCGGCCTCCAGCTTGCGCACGATGTCGGACAACAACCGGGCAGGGACGACCGCGCTCCCCTCGCCCTCGACGTTGGCCGGCGCCTGGACCCGAATCGTGAGCTCGAGGTCGGAGCCCACCAGCTCCACCCCGTCGGCCCCGAGCCCTAGCCGCAGACCCGACAACACCGGAAGCGCCCCGGGCCGGGCCGCGACCGCGCGCTGGGCGGTGGCGACGGCATCGGCGAGGGTGTCGCGCTCGCAACGGAACTTCACCCGGTGGTCCTCCCTCGAGGAGTGTGGTCGGTCGTGCTGATCTTGCCCTACGGAGAACTACTGATAGTAGATAGCCGTAGTAATAGGGCCTGTGGATTGGGGAGAACCCGGTCCCGGGGCTGGTGGGACCGACGATCCCAGTCCACCGGTTCTCCACCGTTGTCCACAGGGAGCGGTGGAAGGACGTGGGGAAGGGGGTCGTTCTCCCCCGATCCCCGGTGGACTCCCCAGGCTTCCACAGCCTTATCCACTGGTGCCGAGCTTGATCCGGGTGATGAGATCGTTGACCTGGGTGAAGATCGCGGTGCGTTCGGGCATCTGTTTCTTGATCTTGTCGACGGCGTACATGACGGTCGTGTGGTCGCGGCCGCCGAACTGCTCGGCGATCCGGGGGTAGCTGTAATCGGTCAACTCCCGGAACACGTACATCCCGATCTGGCGGGCGGTCACGAGGGGGCGTCGTCGGCTCTTGCCGCAGAGGTCCTCGATCGTCCAGCCGAACATGCGAGCGGTCTCGTCGAGGATGAGCTCGGGGGTGATCACCCGGGGCTTCTTCGGGGGGAGCAGGTCGGCGAGGACCTGGTGGGCGACCTCGGCCGAGAGGGCGCTCGCGCGGTTGAGCTTGGCGAACGCCGCCACCCGGATGAGGGCGCCTTCGAGCTCGCGGACGTTGTCGGTGATGTTGGTCGCGATGAAAGCGAGTACATCGTCGCGAATCGCGTCGAAGTGCTCGGCTTCCGCCTTCTTGCGCAGGATCGCCAAGCGGGTCTCGAATTCGGGGGGCTGGATGTCGGTGCTGAGGCCCCATTCGAACCGGCTGCGGAGCCGGTCCTCGAGGGTGTCCATCGACTTCGGTGCCCGGTCGGAGGAGATGACGATCTGGCCGCCGTCGCCGTGGAGCTGGTTGAAGGTGTGGAAGAACTCTTCTTGGAGCTCCTGGGTGCGCTCGAGGAACTGGATGTCGTCCATGAGGAGCATGTCGAGGTCGCGGTACCGACGCTTGAACACGGGCATGGTCTTCGAGCGAATGGCGTCGATGAACTCGTTCATGAACGTCTCGGTCGAGACGTAGCGGAGGCGTTTGGTCGGGTACACGGTTTTGACGTGATGGCCGACGGCGTGGAGGAGGTGGGTCTTGCCCAGGCCGGCAACGCCGTAGATGAACAGCGGATTGTAGGAGCGACCGGGGGCCTCGGCGACGGTGAGGGCGGCGGCGTGGGCGAAGCGGTTGTTGGCTCCGATCACGAACTGGTCGAACGTGTAGCGGGGGATCAGCTTGCCCGAGGCCCAGATGCCCCGGTCGGCGTCGGTGGCTCCCGGGTCGGTGGCGGGCACGCGCACCGGTTCCGGCGGCCGGATCAGCTCGTCGTCCCGCTCGGCCGTGTCGACGACGAGGTCGACGTCGACCTTGTGGCCGACCACCTCGGCGAGGACCTCGCTGACCAGCGGGACGTAGGCGGTACGCATGCGTTCCGCCACCAGGGTGCTGGGGACGCCCAGCGTGAGCCGATCGCCGTCGAACCCGAAGGAGCGGACCCCGTGGAAGTAGGTGTTCCACGCGCCGTCCTCGAGGCGGTCGCGGAGGACCGCGGCGGCCTGCTCCCAGATGTCATCGGCCGCTGTCGCGCCCAGGTCTCGACTGTCCACAGGAACATCCACAGGTGTGGAAGAACATGGAGCGGGCCGGTTGCCCCCTCCGCCCGGCTGGCGCGGCCTGGTCGAGCTGGGCTCTCGGGGAAGTGCGCCCGAACGAGGCCGAGGCGTCGGGCGAGAACGCGGAACGTAGCACCGGGCGGACACGGCGACAAGGGGCGCGTTCGTGCCGAAAACCGCGTCCGAGTGGAGGCGTCCACAACCAACGGTCGGTAGCCGCGGGGGAAACCGGGCGCGGCGGGCGACCGGGAGGCGCGTTGCGAGCGCCCGCGAACCGCCCGTAGAATCCACCGTTCCGGTCCGCAACCGCTGAGACCCCCACCTCGGGTCACCACGGACCGGCGCCGCGAGGAGGCCATGCGTGAAGCGCCCGTTCCAACCCAACAACCGCAAGCGCAAGAAGACGCACGGTTTCCGCACCCGCATGCGGACGCGCGGCGGTCGGGCCGTCATCAAGTCCCGGCGCCGACGGGGCCGCGCCCGGCTGTCGGCCTGATCCGGTCCGTCCGCGACCGTGCAACCTTCGACGCCCTCGCCCGAGCGCGCCACCGCTCCGGGGGCGTCGTCACGCTGCGCTTCGTTCCCGGCGACCCGGCCTCGCCTCCCCGCCTCGCCGTCGCGACCGCCCACTCGAGCGGGAACGCCGTGATCCGCAACCGGGTCCGGCGCCGGCTGCGGGCCGCGGTGGCCGCCCACCGGGACGAGCTGGTGGGCGGCGCCTATCTCTTCGGCGGGGGGCGGGAGGCGGCAACGGTGTCGTTCGCATCACTGCGCGACGCCGTCGGTGGCCTGATCCGGTCGGTTCGGGAGGAGGGCACGTGAGGGCGACGCGGCCGGCCCGCCTGCTGATGGTCCCGATCCGGGGCTGGCGCCTGGTGAGCGCGAACCTCGCGCCGCGCTGTCGGTACGAGCCCTCGTGCTCGCAGTACGCCCTCGAAGCGCTGGAGCGCCACGGCGCTCGGCGAGGCTCGTGGCTGGCGGCGCGGCGGATCGGGCGCTGCCATCCGTGGGGCGGGTACGGGCCCGACCCCGTTCCCGAGGCGAACATACGTTCGCTGACGCCGCCCTCGAGATTGGGAGCAGGCTGAGATGCTCGACCCGCTGTACGACCTGATCGGTTGGCTGCTGGCGTTCTTCTACGGGGTGGTGCCGAACCTGGGCGTGGCGATCATCCTGCTCACGGCCACGGTGATGCTGCTGCTGTTCCCGCTCACCGCCAAGCAGGCCCGCTCGATGCTGGCGATGCAGGAGGTCCAGCCCGAGCTCAAGAAGATCCAGGCCAAGCACAAGGGCGACCGACAGAAGATGGTCGAGGAGCAGCAGAAGCTGTTCCAGGAGAACAAGGTCAACCCGCTCGGGGGCTGCCTGCCGCTGCTGGCGCAGTTCCCGGTCTTCATCTCGCTCTTCTCCGTGCTGCGCAGCACCTACAAGAACATCCCCGAAAGCTCCGACCTGTTCCGAGACCTCTGTGGCCGGCACGAGACGGTCAAGGAGTGTGGGGCCGCCGACGGCTTCCCCCGGCACCTCGAGTTCCTCGGCATGGACCTCTCGGTCACGCCGCTGAACGCCGAGGGCGGGTTCTTCACCGTCGCGCCCTACTTCGTGCTGGTTGCCCTGATCGTCCTGACCGGCCTGTTCCAGTCGCGTCAGACCCAACGGACGACGCCCAAGGGCGGAGCCAACGCCCAGATGCAGATGATCGGGAGGGTGCTGCCCATCGTCTTCGGCGTCATCTCCCTGAATTTCCCAGCCGGCTTGTGCGTGTACTTCCTGGTCAGCAACGTCTGGCGCCTGGGCCAGCAGGAGGTCATCTTCCGCAAGATCCACCTGCCCCACCGCGAGCAGCAGGCGGCGAAGAAGAGCGGTGGGGCCAAGCCGCCGGCGCAGGCCATCGACGTGGAGTCGAGGCCCGCGGCCGAGGCTCCCGCCGTGGTGACACCCGAAGAGCCGGCGGCGGCGGAACCACCTGCCCCGGCGCGAACGCCCGCGTCTTCAGGGGGCGGGCGATTGCGGGGGCTCTTCGGTCTGCCCGCGGCACCGAACGGCGAGCCGGGTCCCGCCCGCCCGGCCCCGGCCGCCAAGCAGGCGAAGCCGGCGCCGGCGTCCTCGGCCGGGAGGCCGTCGGGCGGGGGCGGGGGCACCCGCTCCAACCAGGCTCGGCGGAAGCGCAACAAGAAGCGGAAGCGGTAGATGGAATGGGTCGAGACGACGGGCCGGACGCTCGAGGAAGCGGTTGAAGCCGCGCTGGATGAGCTGGGGGTAGCCGAGGAGGACCTCGAGTACCAGGTCGTGGACGAGCCCAAGAGCGGGCTGCTCGGCCGGCTCGGGGGCCGGGAGGCCCGGATCCGGGCCCGGGTCAAGCCGATCTCGCGGGAGAAGCCCGGGGATCGGCGCCGGCGGGAGCGTCGTCCCCGGCAGGCCCCGGGGCGAGGCGGAGGACGCGACCGGGGTCGGGGCCGCGGCGACGGGGACGGGGGCGATGCCCCCGCTACGTCGGGAGGTGGCGGCGGCCGCCGTTCGAGTGGGTCGAGACAGCGTCGGCGCCGGCCACGGCGACCGGCGGAGGAGCGGGCGACCGGTGTCGCCACGGACGAGGGAGCGACGGTGGAGGAGTCGGACATCCCGATCGAAGAGCAGGCCGAGACGGCTGCGGGCTTCACGAGGGGACTGCTCGAGGCGTTCGGGGCCAGTGCCCAGGTGGAGGCGCGGATCGAGGACGACGAGTTCATCCTCGTGGACGTGGCCGGCGACAATCTCGGGCTGCTGGTAGGGCCCCGGGGCGCCACGCTGAGTGCCATAGAGGAGCTCGTCCGCACGGTCGTCCAACGCCACACCGGCGGGCATGGCGCCCGGATCAACGTCGACGTGGGTGGCTACCGCGCCAAGCGCCGCCAGGCCCTCTCGGAGTTCACCCGGGAGCTCGCCCAGAAGGTCCTCGAGAGCGGGCAGGAGCAGGCGCTCGAGCCGATGTCGGCCTCCGATCGCAAGGTCGCCCACGACGCCGTCGCCGAGATGGACGGGGTCACCACTGGCTCTGAGGGCGAGGAGCCCCGCCGCCGGGTCGTCATCCGGCCGGCGTAGGTGACGAGCCTCCGCGACGTCCTCGAGGAGGCACGGACGCGCGGTCTCCTCGGCCCCGGCCCCGTCGAGGAGCAGGTCCGACACTCGCGCGCCCTCGGCGAGATGATCGGGCCCGCGCCGGAATCATTCTTGGACCTGGGCTCGGGCGGTGGAATCCCCGGCCTGGTGCTGGCGCTCGACTGGGCCGACGCTCGAGCCACCCTCCTGGACTCCCACCGGCGGGCGCAGGCCTTCCTGGAGCAGGCGGTCGCGCAGCTGGCCCTGGGGGACCGCGTCGACGTGGTCGCTGGCCGAGCGGAGGAACTCGCCCGGCAGCCGGAGATGCGGGGAGCCTTCGGGCTGGTCGTCGCCCGCTCGTTCGGCTCCGCGGCGGTCACGGCCGAATGCGCGGTGGGCTTCTTGCACCCGGGCGGCAGGCTGGTCGCGAGCGAGCCGCCCGCGTCGCAGGGAGAACGATGGGACCCCGCTGGGCTGGCTGACCTCGGGATGTCCAGTCCGACCATCCGCCGCACGGCCGGAGCCACGATCGCCGTCCTGGAGCTGGCGGAGCCGCCCGCCGACACCTGGCCCCGCCGGACCGGTATCCCGGCCAAACGCCCCCTCTGGTGAGGTGTTCACCGTGAAACATCGCCGCCGGTCCCCGCCCGGCGGCAGCACCGTTCCACGTTGAACTCCAGTCCTCTATCAGTCACCCTCAGTCACAGCCTACCGTCAGAACCCCTACTTGACGCCGGAGCGCCAGTAGACGAACATAGGACCGTCGCGAGCGAGGGGACCGGATCAGCCGGATGGCACGCGCCGACAACGACCTGAGACGGCGGGGACGGCGAGCGCTCGCGTCCCTCCGTCGGCGCGACTCGAACGAGGCTTCCGAGGGCAACGGCGCGGACGCGGGCTCGGGCCAGGCCAACCCTCAACCGGGAGTCGAGGTCGAGGCCTCGGACTCAGCGGACCAGCGCCGGGGGGTCCCCCAGTTCGAGTCCCCGCCGCTCGAGGCGGCCGACGCTCCCACCCGACAGATCCTCGAGCGCGCCCATGAGGACCCCGGCCCGCTCGAGCTCCCGCGGGTCCTGGCCATCGCCAATCAGAAGGGCGGCGTGGGCAAGACGACGACGGCGGTGAACCTCGGTTCGGCGCTGGCCGAGGCCGGCTTCCGCGTCCTCGTGGTCGACCTCGACCCTCAGGGCAACGCCAGCACCGGGTTGGGCGTCAACCCGCGCGACCTCGACACCTCGGTCTACGACGTGGTCATGAACGACGTCGGCCTCGACGACTGCATCGAGCCGACGAGCCTCAAGAACCTCTTCGTCGCGCCCGCGACCATCGAACTCGCCGGCGCCGAGATCGAGCTCGTTCCCGTGATGAGTCGCGAGCTGAAGCTGCGCAAGGCCATCAATGACGTCCGCGACGACTACGACATCGTGCTCATCGACTGTCCTCCGTCGCTCGGTTTGCTGACGGTGAACGGGCTCGCGGCCGCCGACGACGTGATCGTCCCGATCCAGTGCGAGTACTACGCGCTCGAGGGCCTGGGTCAGCTGCTGCGGAACGTCGGGATGGTGCGAGGCAATCTGAACCCGACGCTCGACGTCCGGGGCATCGTGCTGACCATGTACGACGCCCGCACCAAGCTCGCCGACCAGGTCGCGGCCGAGGTGCGGTCGCACTTCGGGCCCAAGGTCTACGAGACGGTCGTGCCCCGCACGGTGCGGCTGTCGGAGGCGCCGTCGTTCGGGCAGCCGATCATCGTGTTCGATCCGACGTCGCGAGGGGCCAAGGCCTACCGCGCGCTTGCCGAGGAGGTCAGTCGTGGCGCGACGCGGCGGTCTCGGTAAGGGCCTCGGCGCGCTCATCCCGCCCGGTGGGGCCGAGGCGGGTACCGCCGCCGCGGCCGCCGGCGGTCTCCAGGAACTGCCGATCGCGTCGATCCGGCCGAACAAGTTCCAGCCCCGCCGCCACTTCGACGAGTCCGCGCTCGGCGAGCTCGCCGACTCGATCCGCGAGGTCGGTTTGCTCCAGCCGGTGCTGGTGCGCGCCGACGGCGAGGGCAGCTACGAGCTGATCGCGGGCGAGCGCCGCTGGCGCGCTGCCCGGCGCGCCGGGCTCCAGATGATCCCCGCGCTCGTGCGCACCAGCGACGACTCGTCGGCGTTGGAGCAGGCGCTGGTCGAGAACCTCCACCGCGACGACCTCAACGCGCTCGAGGAGGCGGCCGCCTACCAGCAGCTCATCGAGGACTTCGGCCTCACCCACGAGCGCGTCGCGTCACGAGTGGGCCGCAGCCGGGCGACCGTCACCAACATGCTGCGACTGCTCCAGCTGCCGCCGGGGATCCAGCGCCTCCTGCGCGAGGGCAAGATCGAGGCCGGCCACGCCCGGGCGCTGTTGGGCACGCCCGACCGCGCCTTCCAGGAGGAGCTCGCCCGGCGCGCGGTCGACGATCGCCTCTCGGTGCGCGAGGTGGAAGACGTCGTCCGCGGGCACAGCGAGACCGGCACCAACGGCAACGGGCCCTCGAAGAGGAGCAAGGGCGGCCGGCTGCGGCCGCCGGGCCTGCTCGAGTTGGAGGAGCTCCTCGGCGAGCACCTCGAGACCCGGGTGCGCGTCACCATGGGCGCCAAGCGGGGGAAGGTCACCATCGAGTTCTCCGACCTCGGGGACCTCGAGCGGATCTACCGCCGCATGACGGGCTGAGTCTTTTCGAGTCTGCTGGCCGCCGGCCGGCTACTCGTCGTCGGGCGGGCGCTCGACGCCCCGACGCACTCCGTCCACGATCGCCCGTCCGACGTCGCCGGCCCGGGTGACGAAGCGCCGCATCGCGGCGACGTCGCCCCGTTCCACGAGCTCGCACACGACCGCGGCCATGCGGGTCTCGCGCAGGAGCCCGTAGGCCCGGCCGGCGGCGTCGGCGCCCGGGAGCAGGCCGGCCAGCTCTTCCTGCACGGCGGTGGCCACCCGGAAGCCGGCCTCGGAGCGGAAGCTGCCGGCGGCGAAGAACGTGCACCGGCACTCGGCGTCGGCGCCGGGGCGGAGGCCGAGGAAGAGGTCGGCCTCGAACCGGTTGGCCGCCGCGGCCACGGCCGAGTCGTCGCCACCGGTGGTGTCGAGCACTGCGTCGGCCCCGGCGCCGAGCAGGCCGCGGGTCACGGCATCGCCGAGCGCCTCGAGGCCGGGAGCGGCCAGCACGTAGACGCGGCGCTCGCCGAGCCGGTGGGGGCCCCGCCGGAGCGCCTCCCGCTCGCGCACGCTGGCCACCGAGCCGGCGGCGAGGGCGCCCAGCCGGGTGAGCCCGGCGACCGTGGCCGGCCCGCAGATCCCGTCGGTCGCGAGGCCGGCGTTGCGCTGGAACTCCGACAGGGCGGTCGCGGTCTGGTCGCCGAGGATCCCGTCCTCGCGCCCGGCGTCGAAGCCGAGCGCGTTCAGGCGGCGCTGGAGGTCGGCGACGTCGTCGCCCCGCAGCATGGGCCGGCGGGCGTAGAGCATGCGGTCGCCGAGCGCGAACCCACTCTCGACCAGCGCGCCCCAGGTCTCGCTGTCGCCGACGCCGTCGACGACGAGCCCCTTGCTCGCCTGGAACGCCCGAACGGCGGTGTCGGTCGAGTCGTCGAATCGCCCGAGCTCGTCGGCGGAGACGTCGAAGCCCAACGCCTGGAGGCGGAGCTGGAGGTCCCGGACGGCCTCGCCGCGATGGCCGCGCCGGAGCTCGACCGGGACGATCACCGGGAGCCCGGCGGCCCGGTCAACCGATGAACTCGGCCAGGTCCTGCAGGAGCTGTCCCTTGCCCTTGGCCCCGACGAGGCGCTTCACCGGCTCCCCGCCTTTGAAGACCATCAGCGTCGGGATGCTCATCACGTCGAAGCGGCGCGCGGTCTCGGGGTTCTCGTCGACGTTGAGCTTGGCGATCGCGATCTGGCCCTTGTGGTCGGACGCGATCTCCTCGAGGACGGGGGCGATCATCTTGCACGGGCCGCACCACTCCGCCCAGAAGTCGACCAGGACCGGCGTGTCGGCGCCGCCGACGGACTCGTCGAAGGTGGCGTCGGTCACGGTGATGAGGTCGTCTCCCACAGGGGTTCCTTTCGGGGCGGCCCGGTTGGGCGGGATGAGTGTACCGATGGGTCCAACCCCGACCCGGGTTGGACCATTCCGGTCAGCCCATGTCCGATTCAGGTGGCGGCGGCGGTTGCTTCGGCGTGCTTCTTGGCCTCCAACCAGCGTTCCGCTTCCATCGCGGCCATGCAGCCGGTGCCGGCGGCGGTGATCGCCTGACGGAACACGGCGTCGGCGACGTCGCCGCCGGCGAAGACGCCCTCGATCGACGTCCGGGTCGAGCCGGCATGCGGGAGCGAGAGGTAGCCGTTCTCGTCCATCTCGAGCTGACCCTCGAACAACTTGGTATTGGGGTCGTGGCCGATGGCCACGAACAGCCCTTGCACCGCCATTTCCGACGGCGCGTCGGTGACCGTGTCGCGCAGCTTCAGCGAGTCGACGCGCCCGTTGCCGACAACCTCCTCGACCACGGAGTTCCAGCGGAATTCGATCTTCGAGTTCGCGAACGCGCGCTCCTGCATGATCTTCGATGCCCGCAGCTCGTCCCGCCGGTGGACGATCGTCACCTTGGTCGCGAACTTGGTCAGGAAGATGGCCTCCTCGACCGCGGAGTCGCCGCCGCCGACCACCGCGATCGGCTTCTCCCGGAAGAAGAACCCGTCACACGTCGCGCAGGTCGAGACACCGTGACCCAGCAGCGCGCTCTCCGACTCCAGGCCGAGCATTCGCGCCGACGCGCCGGTGGCCACGATGAGGGCATGCGACCGGTACTCGGTCTCCCCCACCCAGGCGCCGAAGAGCGACGAGGAGAGGTCGACCCGGTCGGCGTCGGCGGTCACGAACTCGGCGCCGAAGCGGCCCGCCTGCTCCCGGAACTTGGTCATGAGCTCGGGGCCGAGGATCCCGTCGGGGAACCCGGGGTAGTTCTCGACGTCGGACGTGAGCATCAGCTGGCCGCCGGCCTCGAGGCCCTCGATGACCACCGGCTCGAGGTTGGCCCGGGCCGCGTAGAGGGCGGCGGTGAGGCCGGCGGGACCGGACCCGACGATGACGAGCTCGCGTTCCTCGGGCATGGTGCTCCTCGGGCTCGCTCAGCCCGCCTTGGGCTTCGCGAAGCGCCGTGCCCAGCAGAACGCACCGGCGAGCACGAAGATTCCGCCCAGCACCAGGTAGGCCCAGTACACCTCGCCCGGGAGGTACGACTCGAGGGCCCGGAACACGGCGATGCTGAACAACGTCCCCGCGGTGGCGATGAAGAAGGCGGTGAGCAACCCGTAGACGACCGCCTTGGTGACGTTCTGGGCCGGGACCACGGTCTTGTCCCGGACCGTGGCCACGACCTCTTCGATGCGGTCGACCGCGTCGACCGTCCAGTCCCGCTCGCCATTCATGACCGAGGGAGCGTACCCGCGGCGGCCGAACCGTCACACGAGCGGGACTTTGGACCGCAGCTCACAAGTGGACGCGTCCAGCACGAACGCCAGGTCGATCCCGCCCTTCGGCGCCACGAGCACGAGCGCGGGCGCGCCCTGGTAGGTCCCACCGGCGACGAGGGTGGGCGACCCTGCCCCCGCCTGCTCGAGCACGGTCAGGCACCCGGCCGGCACCGCGGCGCCGCCGGCAGCCCGCTCCTGGGTGTCGTCCTCCGACTCGGCCGGCGGTTCGGGCGCCGCGGCCAGCGCGCCCAACTGCTCGCGGAGGACCGCGGGATCCGACACCTCGCCGAGGTCGGCGAATGCGCCCGGCGCGGCTGCCGCCTCGTTCGCGCCACCGTTCTCGGCAGGCTCCTCGTCCGCGGATCGGGCCGCGGTCGTGTCGCCGCTGTCGTCGCCGGCGCGCAGCACCACCGCGCCCGCGACTACGACGACGACGGCCGCAGCCGCGACGCCGAGCGCGCCCACCAGCTGCCGGCGGCGCGCGGCCATGTCCCCAACGACCGCGCCGGGCTCGTCGAGGGCGCGGCGCACCAACCGCCGGCGAGTGAGGTCGTCGAGCGGCGGGACCTCGAGCAGCGCCGCCAGGCGCTCGTCGCGCGCGTCGTCGTCGTTGGGAGGGTCGTCCGTCGGACGGTCGGGGGGCATGGGCCCTTCGCTCATGTGAGTGCTTCCCCAGTTGGACGGTCGGCGGCGGGCCCGTGGTTCCCCAGGAGCTCGGCCAGCGCCGCCCGACCGCGGGCGATGCGCGACCGGACCGTGCCCGGGGGCACGTCGAGCACCCGCGCGATCTCGGCGTAGTCGAGGTCACACAGGTCCCGCAGCACGACCGCGACCCGGAAGTCCTCGGGGAGGCGCGCCAGGGCGGCGTCGACGTCGATGCGGGCCCCGACCTGCGTGTCGATCGGCGACTCGGACATGTCGCGAGGCTCCGGCAGGGTCTCGACCGGTTGGGGCCGACGGCTGCGGCGGCGACCCTCGTCGAGGGCGGCGTTGGTCGCGACCCGGTACAGCCAGGTCGTGAACGCGGAGCGGCCGTCGAAGCGACCGATCCCTCGGGCAATCGCCATCATCGCCTCCTGGGTCGCGTCGAGGGCGTCCTCCGACGGGCCCAGAACCCGCCGGCAGACGGCGTGGATGCGGTCGGCGTGCCGGTCGAGGAGATGCTCGAGGGCGCGCCGATCACCGGCGGCAGCGGCGGTGGCGAGCAGGTCGTCGGGGGCGTCGCCGGGGGCGGTGGGCGCGACGCGGGGAACGGCGCGGCGCTCAGCCGCCAATCGTCACCTCGGCTATACCGAGCTTGCCGTCGGCGGGGAGCCGGGTGATCCACGCCAGCACGAACCGGCCCCGCGCTCCCTCGCTGACGTCGAACGAGGCGAGCCGGCCGAGGTTCGCTCCCTGCGCGACCGGTGTACCCCAGTCGGCGAGCGCGGCCCCGGAGGCGTCGGCCACGTAGATCTCACCGTTCCAGTCCTCGTCGTCCGCCGCCACCTCGACCTTGCCGACGGCGCGGTCGCCGTCGAGCTCGAGGATGAGCCCCACGCCCTGCTTCGGCTCGTCGAAATCGCGGTTGTTGTAGCGCTCGGTCGACCAGACCGTTCCCGGGTTGCCGTCCGTCGCCTGGACGGCGGTGTCCCCGTTCTCCTGCTCGTCGCCGTCGGGATCGAAGTCGGCGACGTTGACGACCGTGAACTTCGCGGCATCCTCGGTGGCGGTACCGCCGCCCGAGCCGTTGTCGTCGCCACCGGAGAGGGCACGCACCCCGACGTAGCCGGCGGCCACGACCGCCGCGACCACGACCAATGCGAGCGCGGCACGCGGTCTCCGGCGTCGGGTCACGACCCGGGCGTCGGTCGGCGGGGGGCCCAGCGCCTCCGCGTCGGTCCGGTCGATCCCGACGGTGTGGTCGGCGGGCCCGGCGAGCGCCGGAGCCGGGCGCGGGGGCGGCGTCGAGTCGCGCGCCGGGTCGAGGGCGTCGTGCAGGGCCCGCGCCGAGGGGAAGCGCTGCTCCGGGTCACGGGCGAGGCTCCGGCTCACCACCGCGTCGAGCATGGGCGGCACCTCGGGCCGGAGGTCGCGTACCGGGTCGGGCACCGTCGTGAGGCGGGCCATCGCGGTCGCGATCTCGCTGTCGCCGCTGAAGGGCAGCGTTCCCGTGAGCATCTCGTAGAGGATGAGGCCGAGCGCGTACACGTCGGCGCGGCCGTCGACCGCGTCCCCGTTGACCTGCTCGGGGGCGAGGTAGCGGGCGGTACCGATGACCGCGCCCGTGCTGGTCAGGTCCTCCCCCCCGCTGGCCTTGGCGATCCCGAAGTCGGTCACCTTCACCTGGCCGTCGGGCGGGATGAGCACGTTCGCGGGCTTGATGTCGCGGTGCACCAGGCCGTTGCGGTGGGCGTGGTCCAGCGCCTCGGCGACCTGGCTGGCGATGTCGGCGGCCTCGCCGACCGGGAGCGCGCCGCGGGCGTCGAGCATGCGACGCAGCGTCGGACCCTCGACGAGTTGCATGACGATGTAGGCGGTGCCGTCGTCGTCGCCGGTGTCGTAGGTGGCGACGATCGCGGGGTGGCTGAGCTTCGCCGCCGCGACCGCCTCGTGGCGGAAGCGCGCCCGCAGCGCCTCGTTGACCCCGAGCTCGGGGTGCAGGATCTTCACCGCGACGCGGCGTGAGAGGAGCGGGTCTTCGGCCACCCACACGGCCGCCATGCCGCCGCGCGCAAGCTCGTGGTCCAGGCGGTAGCGACCGCCGAGGACTCGGCCGGGGGCGACGGTCTCGGGCACCGCCCGACGCTACCCGTCCGGGCTCGGCGTAATTCCGTCAGGTGCCGGTTTGGAAGGTCACGCCGATGACGCGGGGCCCGGCGTGCGTGCCGATGACCGGACCGATCTGGCCGACGACGATCTCGTCCCGGGAGACCAGCGGATTCAGCATGCCGAGGAGCTCGCCGAGGTCGGGGGCGTTGCCGTGGAGGACGGCCAGGTTCTCGACCGGGCCCTCCTTCACCTTGTCGACGAGCAGGCGCAGCGCCTTGGAACGGGTGCGGACCTTACCCGCCTCCTCGACGACGCCGTCCTTGATCTCGACGACCGGCTTGATCGCGAGCATCGACCCGAGCAGGGCGCGGGCGTTGCCGATCCGGCCACCCTTCTTGAGGAACTCGAGCGTATCGAGCGTGCCGTAGAGCTTGGTGCGCTCGCGCTGGTCGAGCACCGTCGCCACGATCGACTCGAGCGAGGCGCCCTCGGCCGCGCTCCTGGCGGCGGTGATGCAGAGGTTGCCGAGACCCATCGAGACGTGGAGCGAGTCGATCACCTCGACCGGGCAGTCGTCGTGCACCGCCTTGGCCGCGACCTGGGCCGCCTGCATCGTCGCGGAGAGCTTCGACGAGAGGTTGATGCACACGATCCCGTCGGCGCCGCCGTCGGCGAGTGCCCGGAAGGTCTCCTCGAACGCGCCCGCCGACGGGGCCGACGTCTCCGGCAGCACCGGCGATTCGCCCAGGCGGCGCCAGAAGTCGTCGGTCGAGAGCTCGCGCCGGTCGACGAGCTCGTCGCTGCCGAACCGGATCGTCAGCGGGACGGTCTCGATGTCGAGCTTGGCGACGAGGTCCTCGGGCAGGTCACATGCGCTGTCGGTGACGACTCGAACACCCACGAAGCCCCCCCTCTCTGGCTCCGGATCGGACCGGGACCAGACCGGAATCGTTACACCTTTCCTGGGCGCCTCGCCTCGCCCGCCGGGCCATCCTCGACCGGGCTGGCCGGCGTCCGCCCTGCGGGACGCTCACTGCTCCCGCGCGAACCCCTGGCTTCGAACCTCCGAGGGCAGGCCTTCGCTGCCGCGCCGGCCGGAGAACCGGCCCGGGAGCAGGGCCCGCAGGTCGGCCAGTTCGGGAACCCGGAGCGCGACGAAGCCCGCCGCACATGCCGCGATCGCCGCGAGGAGGCCCACGGCGGTCGTGAGCACGGCCCGGCCGGTCGTCTCCCAACCCAGGGCCCGCGAGACCGCCCAGGTGGCGGCCGCGACCACCAGGCCCGTGGCCAGCACCCGAGCGGTCGTGTCGAGGATCCGGCGCCCGTCGAACCGGCCCAGCCGCCGGCGCAGCACTGCCAGCGTCACGACCGCGGCGACGGCGTACGCCCCCGCGAAGGACAAGGCGAGGCCGGGGATGCCGAGCCACAGGTACAGCGGGATCGCCAGCGCGATGTTGGCGGCGTTCTCGAAGCAGTTCAGCAGGAACGGCGTGCGCGTGTCCTGCAGGGAGTAGAAGGCGCGCAGGGAGAAGAGGTAGACGGAGAACGGCACCAACCCGACCGAGAAGCACGCGATCGCATCGGCGGTGACGGCGGAGTCGGCGGCGGTGAACGCACCCCGCTCCAGCAACGCGACCACGATCGGACGGGCCAGCCCGACGAACGCCGCCGCCGCCGGCAGCACCGCCAGGATCGTCATGCGGAGCCCGAACGACAGGCGCTCCCGGAGCCCGGCGATGTCGCCGCGCCCGGCCGCGCTCGCCATCTCGGGCGCGATCGTCGTCATCAGCGACACCGCCAGCAGCCCGTGCGGCAGCTGAAAGAAGGCGTACGCACTCAGGTAGAGGAACGGGCCGCCGCGCACGTCGTTGGCGAGCACGAGGACGACCCACAGGGCGATCTGGTTGGCGATGACGTAGCCCACCGTCCACCCGGACAGCCGCATCATCGTGGCCACCGCCGCGTGGCGGAAGTCGAGGACGAACCGGATGCGGGCACCGGCCCGGGTGAGCGCCGGCACCAGGACGAGCGCGACCGCGGCGAGCCCGGCGGTCGTTCCGAGCCCGAGCAGCAGGACGAGCCCGGTGTCGTGCCGCACCCGGTCGAGCGTGAACGGCTCGTCGGCGACACGGGGGAGCGCGAGGAAGATCGCGATCACCACGATGTTGTTGAGGATCGGTGCGAGGGCCGCGGCCGTGAACCGGCGGCGGGCGTTCAGGAGCGCGGTCGCCAGCGCGACCATCCCGTAGAAGAAGATCAGCGGCATGAACAGCCGGAGGAGGTCGGTGGCCAGCTGCTGTTGCGCCTCGCGGTCGGCGCCGCTGACGCGCAGGGTGTACAGGTCGACGATCCACGGGGCGATCAGCACGCCCACGACCGTCAGCCCGAGGAGCGCTACCGCCGAGACCGTGAACACCGCGCTGGTCGCCCGGTCGTCGCGCTGCTCGACCTGGCGCACGAAGAGCGGCACGAGCGTGGCGGTGAGCACGCCGCCGAGCAGCAGCTCGTAGAGCATCGCCGGGGTCTGGCTGGCGTAGCTGTACACGCCGGCGACGGTGGCGCCGCCGAGGGAGTAGGCGATCGCGGCGACGCGGAGAAAGCCGGTCACGCGCGACAGCGCGGTGCCCACGCCGACGATCGCGCTCGATCGCAGGAGTCGGCGGGATACGCGGGCGTCGGTCCGGCCGCCTGCGGTTCGGCCGGCGGCGCCGGCCGCCGTCATGCGCCGGGTGGGGTCATGTGGCCGCCTCGGGGGCGTGACGCCGCCGGCGGCGGAAGTGGAGCAACCACCACACCGCGAGGAAGAGCGCGGCGCCGACCGTGAGGAACACACCCACGCCGCTGACGAACGTCGACCGAACCCGCACCCGGGTCGACTGGATGACCAACTCCTCGTCGACCGACGTCACCGTGAGCACGAGGGGGAACGTGCCCGACGCGCGCGACTCGACCGTGAACCCGACCGTCGTGTTGCGGGGCGGGAGCTCGACCTCGCGTTCGGCGCCGTCGGGGAAGAAGAGCTTGTCGCTCTCGAGCGTGACCTTGACCCGAATGGTCCGGTCCGTCTCGTTGAGGAACGTGACCGGGATCTTGCCCTTCCGCGCCGTGAGGGTGACCGTGCTCCCGACGGGGACGCGGATCCGGGAGAGCACCTCATCGATCGACTGGTCGATCACCCCGAGCTCGGCCTGCGCCCGGAGCCGACCGGCGCCCCCGACCCACGCCGACGACAGCGCGATCCGAAGCGCTTTGTCCCCGCGGGCGATGCGCAGATCGCCCGAGCCGATCAGCGACCGGAGCCCGCCGAGCCGGCCGGCGGCGTCGAGGAAGGTCGCCGGCGTCACCGGCGGTGCGGGGGGAGCGTAGGGCTCGAGCTCGCGCACCACCGGCGCGCCGTCATCGCCGGTGGCGGGCGGCACCTGGTCGAGCAACTGGTCGACGACGACGGGGTCGAGGAGGGGGTGCCCCCGCAGGCCCGCGAGCGCGGCGTCGAGCAACGGGGCGGGGGCCTCCCAGCCGCGGGGGTTCACGACCGCGACGCCCCGGACCACGTTGGGCTGCTCGAGCGCGACCATCGCCAGCCCGGCCAGGAACTGCTGGGCGCGGAGCGCGGGCGAGAGGTCGGCGGTGAGCGGGGCGCCCAGCCCGGGGTCGGAGACGACCGCGGTCGCGACCCGTCCCTGGAGCTCGAGCGCGACCGGCTGGGCCGGCGTGAGCCGCGAGTCCATCGGGACCAGCGCGTCGCCGTCGACGATCAGCCGGTCGACGTTGCCGTCGCGCAACGCCACGAACGAAGCCGCGTCCGTCGGGCCGGGCAGGGCGGTGCGGGGGTCGAGGCGGGTGCCGAGGAGCGAGCCGAGCGTCTCGTTCCCGCGCGCCAGCTCGGCCCCGACCTCGGCGCCGAAGCCGCCGGCGATGAGCGAGGGGATGTTGATCGGGACGTAGGGCCCGGAGAGCACCTGGTTCGTTCCGAGCGCGGCCTGCACCGAGGCCAGGCTCGGAGCCAGCGACTCGTCCTGGCGCGCCAGGCCCGTCCACGCCTCGAGCGTCTCCGGACCGGGCGCGAGCGTCACCGGGATGTCGGGGGCGCCGGCGAGGGCGTCGGCTTGGACGCCGAGGCGGCCGGCGGCCTGCAACTCGGCGACGACCTCGGCGTCGGGCTTGCCGTCGGGCAGGATCGCGGGGTCCGCCACCAGCGGCCAGACCCACGCCACCCGCAGCTTCTCGCCCACCGTCGGGGTCCCGGCCGGCCCCGGCGCCACGACCACGAGCGGCAGGACGAACTCCGCCAGCGCGTTGCCTTCGGCGTCGCGCAGCTCGAGCTCGATCGGGTAGATGCCGGTGCGGCTGAGCTGGAGCCGGGCCGGGTCCCGCAGCGCGGCGGGATCCTGGATCCCGAGGGGGAGGACGACCGTCCCCGCCTCCGACGAGGGGAGCGCGGCAAGTGGGAACGAGACCTGATCCGCCACCGAACCGAGACCATCGCCGGTCAGGGTCTCCTCGAACTCGGTGCGCGAGTCAATCACCTGGTGCGCCACCACGTTGACATCCACGGCCTGGCTGCCGGCCACCCGGACGACGGCGTTGGCGACCTCGCCGGGGGCCAACCACGAGCGGTCGAGACCGACGAGCTCGAACGCGGCCTCGGCCTCGGACTCGGCTCCCGTTGTCGGGGGCGGGTCGTCCCCGCCCCCGGCGGCGACGGGACTGGTCCATCCCGCGAGTCCGGCCACCACGGCCGCGGCCAGCGCCGCCCGGGCGGCGCGCGGCGCGGTCCGCTTCACAACGGCCGCGCGAGCACGCTCAGCCCGATCGGGAGCCGCCGGAAGCCGCACGACTCGTACAGCGCGAGGGCGGGCTCGTTGCCGAGCTGGGTGTTCACGAGCACGCGGGCCGCGCCCCGAAACCGGAGCCAGTGGAGCCCGTCCGCAACCAGGGCCCGGCCCCAACCCCGCCGGCGGCCCGCCGGCGCGACCGCTACCCGCTGGAGGTAGCCCTGGGGACCGGCCCGTCCGGTGATCGCGTACCCGACCACGCCGCCGGCGTCGTCGTCGCCGTCGTCGACGACGCGGAACCGGGCGATGGGGGTCGCGCGCACCGCGTCCTGGAGCGCGTCGGGCCCGGCGAGACGCCACGAGGCGTCGAAGGCCCGGCGGTCGACGGCCAAGACCGTGGGGCGGTCGGAGCGCCGGGCCCGGCGGGTCGCGCTGACCCCGGCCGGCACGGGAACGCAGCCGAGGTCGTGGTCGAGGAGGTGGAGGCGCTCCCGCACCCGGAAGCCGGCGTCGACGAAGGGCATCGAGTCGGCCGCAGTCAGGGCGTTGGTCACGACTCCCCCGTAGCCGGCATGGCGCAGACGCGCGAGGCACCGGTCGACGACCTCGTCGGGAGGAGGGGCGTCGCTTCCGACCGTGAGGTGGGCGACGTCGCGCTCGTCGCCCGGCCAGGGGGCGATCCGGGCCCAGCCGCCCCGCCAGCGCAGGGTCTCGGTCACCATTCCGCGACCGAGCGTACCGGCAGACGGCCGATCCGCCCGCCCGCGCCCGCCCACCGCCCTGGTAGGGAGGCGCGCCTGGGGCGCCGCTACCCTGCCGGCGTGCTGCTCGTCGCCCAGGACGCGGTCTTCGGCGAGCACGATCCCGGTCGCGGGCACCCCGAGCGCCCCGCCCGGCTGGAGGCAGTGAAGGCCGGCATCGCCGACGCAGGGCTCGATGGCGACGTGCGGGCGCTCCCGCCCCGCGACGCCACCGCCGCCGAGCTCGAGCGGGTGCACACCCCCGAGCACCTGGAGCGCATCCGAACGCTTTGCGAATCGGGCGGCGGCTCGCTCGACCTCGACACCGCCGTCTCGGTCCGCTCGTGGGCAGCGGCGCTCCGGGCGGCGGGCGCGGGGCTGGGAGCGGCGGACGCACTCTCGCGGGGCGAGGGCGACGCCGCCTTCCTCGCTGTCCGCCCGCCCGGCCACCACGCCCGCCCGACCGCCCCCATGGGCTTCTGCCTCGTCAACAACGTGGCGGTGACCGCGGCGGCGCTGGCGACCGCGGGCGAGCGCGTCTGCGTCGTCGACTACGACGCCCACCATGGCAACGGAACCCAGGAGGCGTTCTACGCCGACCCGCGCGTGCTCTACGTGTCGTTGCACGAGTGGCCCCTCTACCCCGGCACCGGACGCCTCGACGAGACCGGCGCGGGATCGGGCGCGGCCACCACCTGCAACCTTCCCCTGCCCGCCGGTGCTACCGGCGACGTCTACCTGCGCGCGCTCGACGACGTCATCGCGCCCGTGATCGAAGGTTTCGCGCCCGGCTGGCTGCTGGTCTCGATCGGGTTCGACGCCCACCGCGCCGACCCCCTCACCGGGCTCGGCCTCTCGGCCGGCGACTACGGCGCGCTGGCGACGCGCATGACCGAGCTCGCCCCCGCGGGACGACTGATCGCGTTCCTCGAGGGCGGCTACGACCTCGGCGCGGTCCGAGCGTCGGTCGCGGCCACGTTGCCGGCGCTGGTCGGCGCGTCACCGCCTACATCCGAGTCGCCGACCGCGGGCGGGCCCGGCGTCGACGTGGTCGACGCGGCGCGCCGCCTGTGGCCGAGCGGTCAGGTCGACGCGGGCTGACCCTCGGGCGCCCGCGGCTCGGCTGACTGCCCGTCGCTGCGCAGCATCTCTGCGAGCCCGCCGGCGGCGCCGAACAGGCCGCTGAGCTCGGTGGGCAGGAAGATCTTCGTCGCCTGCCCGTTGGCGATCACCCGCAGCGCCTCGAGGTACTTGATCGCGACCAGGTCGGGACTGGGGTCGCCCTCGTGGATGGCGCGGTACACGTTGCGGGTCGCGTCGGCCTCGCCCTCCGCCACCGCGATCTGGCGGTACTTCTCGGCGTCGGCGAGGCGCTGGACGGCCTCGGCCTGGCCCGTCGCCTCCAGCACGGCCGCCTGCTTGTCACCCTCGGCCTTCGTGATCGCCGCCTCGCGCATGCCCTGCGCCTCGGTCACGACCGCACGGCGGGTGCGCTCGGCCTTCATCTGGTGGTGCATCGAGTCCACGACGTCGGGTGGCGGGTCGATGCGCTGGATCTCGACCCGGACCACCCGGGTGCCCCACTTGTCGGTGGCGTCGTCGAGGATCTCGCGGAGTTTCGTGTTGATGACGTCGCGCGAGGTCAGGGCGTCATCGAGCTGCATGTCGCCGACGACGTTGCGCAGGTTCGTCTGCGCGAGCTTGGTCACCGCCAGCTGGAAGTTCGCCACGTTGTAGACGAGCCGTTGCGGGTCGGTCGCCTCGTAGTAGATGACCGCGTCGACCGACACGACCACGTTGTCAGAGGTGATCACCTCCTGCGGTGGTACGTCAGTGACCTGCTCGCGCATGTCCACCTTCACGAGCCGGTCGATGAACGGGAGGATCAGCCGCAGTCCCGGGTCCAGCGTCGCCTTGTAGCGACCAAGGCGCTCGACGAGGCCTCGCTGGTAGGGCCGGATGATCCGGACACCGCTCGCCGCCAACAGGAACAGTACGAATGCGAGAGCGGCCAGGACGAGCACGGCAGCCACGTGAGCCTCCTCTCGACGCCGATCAGGCGGACCGGGAAGGTCCCGAGGTCCGTGGGGGCGCCACCTCGATCGGATGCGGTATCACCACGAGCCTCGTCCCGGCAACGCGAGCGACCACGACCCGGGTCCCCGCGGGAACCGGCGAGCCGTTGGTGCTCTCGGCCCGCCATTCCTCCCGATCGATGCGCACGGCCCCGCTCTCGTGCAGCCCGGCGGGAATGTCTTGCAGCACGGTCGCGATCTGCCCTTCCCATCGATGCGCGCCGACCTGTGGCGTCGGATTGCGGGCGTCGAGGCGGCGGCCGAGCGGAAAGAGGACAGCCAGGCTGGCGCCGGAGACGGCGACGAACGCGACCCACCCGGCGATCACGCCGCCACCGACGAACGCGACAACAGCGGCGGCGGTGGCACCGATGGCGAACGACAAGAGGAAGAAGGTGCCGGCCACCGCGATCTCGCCGGCGGCGAACCCCGCCGCTGCAAGAAGCCAGATCCAGCGCCAGGTCTCGCCTGAGCTCAGGTCCATCACGCCGCCTTCCGATCCGAACGTAGCACCGGGCTTCTCGGCCCGGCCGTCGGGTTTCGGTCAGCTGGCGCGGCGGGCGCCCCGAAACGCGCGGGCGAGCAGCGGGGTGCGGGACTCGTCGATCTCGGGCTCGGGCTCGGCCGCGTGCTCGATGACCCGGGCGAGGTCGCGGCGGTCGTGGAGCTCCCAGCCTCTCGGTGGCGCCAGGGTGTCGGCGTGCCGCTGGCAGAGGTGGCCGGCGGAGGCGTTGGTCTGGCCGAGATGGTCGAGCCAGACCGACTGGTGCCGGCTGCTGAAGGTGAATGTCGCCGTCGCGGGCTCGTTGCAGCCCGGCCGTCCGCACCGTCTCATCCGATCCTCCGCCTGATCGAACGCGTCGCAGCGTCGAAGGTATCCAAGGACTGGGCGGATCGCGCGGATGCTCGCGCTTCATTCACGACCCGCATCCACCCCCTGCGGGGGAGAATGGCGACGTGGCACCCGTCCCGGCGCGTCTGCGCCCCCTGCTCGATCGCGGCTCGCCCGTCCAGCAGCTGGCCGAGCGATTGGCGGCCGCCGGGCACCGCTCCTATCTCGTCGGGGGCACGGTCCGCGACGCGCTCCTCGACCAGCCTTCTGACGACGTCGACATCGCCACCGATGCCCGGCCCGACGAGGTGGAGCGCATCGTGTCGGACTGGGCCGCCCACGTGTGGTTGCAGGGCAAGCGGTTCGGGACGGTCGGCGCCGAGCGTGACGGGATCCGCTTCGAGATCACCACGTTCCGGGCCGAGGTCTACCGGCCCGAGAGCCGCAAGCCCGAAGTCGAGTTCGCCGACGACATCGAAACCGACCTGTCCCGACGCGACTTCACCATCAACGCGATGGCGCTCGAGCTCCCCGAGCCCCGGCTGCTGGACCCGTTCGACGGCGCGGCTGACCTGGCGGCGCGGCGGCTGCGCACGCCACTCACGCCGGAGGTGGCGTTCCTCGACGACCCGCTGCGGATGCTCCGGGCGGCGCGCTTCGTCGCCGCGTTCGGCCTCGAGCCCGAGCGCGCCGTCGTCGACGCCATCGAGGAGATGCACGGGCGACTCGAGATCGTGAGCGCCGAGCGGATCCGCGACGAGCTGACCAAGCTGGTCCACGTCGAGGACCCGTCGGCGGGCCTCTGGCTGCTCGCCGGCACCGGGCTGGCGGACGAGTTTGTGCCCGAGCTCAACGCCATGCGGCTCGAGCAGGACCCCATCCACCAGCACAAGGACGTCCTCGCCCACACGATTGCGGTCGTCCGCAACACCGACCACAGGAACCTGCGGGTACGGCTGGCCGCGCTGCTCCACGACATCGGCAAGCCCAAGACGCGCTCGATCGGGCCCGGAGGCGTGAGCTTCCATCACCACGAGGTCGTCGGCGCCCGCATGGCGGAGGAGCGGCTGCGGGCGCTGCGGTACCCGAGCCAGATCGTCGACGACGTGAGTCGCCTCGTCTACCTCCACCTGCGGATCCACACCTACGCCATGGGCTGGACCGACCGGGCGGTCCGCCGGTACGCACGCGACGCCGGCCCGCTGCTGGACGACCTCAACCAGCTCGTTCGCTGCGACTGCACCACCCGCAACCAGGCGAGGGCGCGCGCTCTCGGCCGGCGCATGGACGAGCTCGAGGCCCGCATCGCCGAGCTCCGCCAGCAGGAGGAGCTCGACCGCATCCGCCCGCCCCTCGACGGCCGCCAGGTGATGGCGTTCCTCGGGATCCCACCCGGACCCCTCGTCGGCGAGGCCCTCGACTTCCTCCTCGAGGTCCGCCTCGACGAGGGCCCGATCGAGGAGGCCGACGCCTACGAACGGCTGCGGGCCTGGGCCGCCGAGCGGGGGATCGAACCGGTCGGTTAGGAGCGAGGAGCTGCCATCTGCTCACGAAGGGGCCGGGTCCCGGCCCCCTCGGCGACTAGAGGCGTGCGGGAGCGGCGAGCGAAGCGAGCGCGACCAGAAGAGTTAGATCCCCTCCTTGCGGGCGCGCCACACGATCATCTCGGGCACCTCGCCCCGCCGCGGCTTCGGCTCCACGATCACCTCGACCCGGAACCCGGCCCACCGGAGGGCCGCGAACACGTCGGCGATCGTGCGCTGGTACACGACGATGGGCTCGCCGTTTCGCTCGACGACGAGCGGTTCCTCGCCGAAGTACGACTCGAGGACCGCCGGTCGCGGCGACGACGTGGGGCTCGACGGCGCCTCGCGTCCGATACACAGCGCCATCGGGTGCTCGTACGAGAACACGAACACCGCGTGGGGCCGAAGGACCCGGTGCACCTGGCGGAACAGCCGGCCGAGGTCGCCCACCTCGGAGATCGTGAACCCGCTGAACGCCAGGTCGATCGAGTCGGCGCGCAGGAACGCGAGGTCGGCGAGATCCCCCTGGTGCCATTCGATGCGGACCTTTTCGCGGGCGGCGATCTGTTGTCCCCGCTCGAGCTGGGCGGCGGAGGCGTCGACCGCGATCGCGAACGCGCCCTGCTTGGCCATGACGATGGCAGCCGGGCCCGGCCCCGACCCGAGATCGAGCACCCGCTTGCCGGCCACGTCCCCGATCAGGCGCAGCTGGTTCTCGGTGGGCCCGTCGGGCCCGTAGCGGATCACGTCGTTCGGGGGGTCGCTGCGCGTGCGGGCCGCGATGCGATCCCAACTCTCCGTGTTGCTCATAGCGTCATCGTACGGTTGCCAACGCGGGGCCCGGCCCTACTCGCCGGCCGCGAACGCCTCCACCATCCTGTGGGCTTCCTCGTCGCGGTACTGCACCGGTGGCGACTTCATGAAGTAGGCCGACGGCCCGAGCAGCGGCCCGCCGACGCCGCGGTCGAGGGCGAGCTTGGCGCAGCGGACGGCGTCGATGATCACGCCGGCCGAGTTGGGCGAGTCCCACACCTCGAGCTTCAGCTCGAGATTGAGGGGGACGTCGCCGAAGTTGCGGCCCTCGAGTCGCACGTAGGCCCACTTGCGGTCCTCGAGCCAGGGCACGTGGTCGGACGGGCCGATGTGCACGGTCCCGTTCTCGGGTGGGTGCTCCATCTGGCTGGTGACGGCCTGGGTCTTCGAGATCTTCTTCGACTCGAGCCGTGAGCGCTCGAGCATGTTCTTGAAGTCCATGTTGCCGCCGAAGTTG